>Ga0208696_1001107_pt1 | contig 16551 bp, 15 predicted proteins | sample Sb_taG_9_FD_187711 | JGI IMG/M metagenome (GOLD analysis project Ga0208696, IMG submission 187711) | Peat soil microbial communities from Weissenstadt, Germany - Sb_50d_b_LC metaG (SPAdes) (version 2) | ecosystem: Environmental > Terrestrial > Soil > Wetlands > Peat | place: Germany...
CCATCTGGGCGTGGGTCCTGCTCGACCGCAGTCCGGGCTGGTTCCCGTGGCTGCGCGTGGTCATCGTCATCGCGGGCGTCGCCGCCGCTGGCATGATCCTGGCGCGGCGTGCCCTCCGCCCGGCCGCCGGCTGGCGCCGGACCGTCCTGGCGGCAGCCCCGGTGCCACTCGCCCTGATCGCCGGGCTGGGCGCCTCGCTGGCTTACAGCATGGACACGACCGTAACGGCTCACACCGGGGCGATCCCGTCGGCCGGGCCTACGGTGGCGGGGTCCTTCGGCCCCGGCGGCGGCGTGGCGCTCGGCCGCGAGTTCCCCGGCGGCGCGTCCGGACTCCCGGGCGGAACGACAGGACGCGTGCCCGCTGGGGCGGGCGGCGGATTCGGCGGGCAGGCCAGTGTCAGCACCGCGCTGGCCAAGTTGCTGGAGACCGGGGCATCCGGCTACCGGTGGGCCGCGGCCACGGTCGGCTCCACTAGCGCAGCCTCGATGGAGCTGGGCAGCAACGGCGTCCCGGTCATGGCGATCGGCGGCTTCTCCGGGAGCGACCCGGCACCGAGCCTCGCCGAGTTCGAGAAGCTCGTCTCCAGGCACCAGATCCACTACTTCGTGAGCGGTGGCGGCCCCGGCGGGTTCGGCGGGTTCGCCGACGCGCCAGGCCGATCCAGTGCATCCGGGCCGTTCGGCGCTGACGAGGAGGGCAGTACACCCGGCGGGTTCGCCGCGGGAGGCCCGGGTGGCGGCTCCAGCGACGCCTCCCAGATCACCTCCTGGGTCGAAGCGCACTTCAAGAGCCAGACCGTCGGCGGCACCACCGTTTACGACCTCAGCTCGCCTAAAGCCGACGCTGGATCTACCGTACCGGGGACCGCCTCGTCCGGAGCCCCCGCCCAGCCCGCCAGCCCGCAGGCCCGGGTACCGCGCCCCAGCGGGTCGGCCCCGCCTTCCCCTCCAACTTCGGGCCATCCGCATGAACGCGGCGCGCAAGCGGCCGTCCCCGGCTTCTGACACCTCGCCCGCAACCCACCGCCGATATGAAGTGGGCTGTAGGTCCAACCGGGCGCAGGAACATCAGTTGGACGCATCGCATTTTTCAGGAAACTGCAGTTCAGAGGCTATGGATGCAGTTCTGGCACCCTACAGGGCTCGTCGTGGGCGCAGGCCTGGGACGTGCGGATCAGCCGGTTCGTGACGGAGTGGCTGCTGCCGGCGCTGGAGTGCCCGTGCTGCGGGCAGGTGACCACGGCCGCCGCGCCTCCCGGGCTGCACCCGGGCACCATCTCCTACGGGCCGGGCATCAACACGGCGCGGTACTGCTGAGCGGGTACGGGGACGTGCCCGCCGAGCGGACCGCGCACCTGATCGCGATGCTGCTCGGGATGCCGGTCTCGCCCGGGTTCGCCGGCAAGGCCAGCAGCCGGCTCGATGAGCGGCTTCAGGACGCCGGGTTCAACGAGGCGATGCAGGCCGCCCTGGCGGCAGAGCCGGTCCTGGGCGCGGACGAGACCCCGGTCAACGTACTGGCCCAGGACACCGATCCGGAGACCGGGGAACCGCAGACGGGATCCCCGCACGTGCTCATCATCCGCCCCCCGGGCGGGAAGCTGACCTGGCTGCGGGCCATGGGCTCGCGGCGGCACGAGGCCATCACCAAGATCCTGGCGTTCTTCACCGGGTGGATCCGTCGGGCAGCTAATCGCGTTTCGATAGGTATTTACACCTCAGGGGTTCCGGACGCTGGGATGAGGGTTGCGCTCTCGACTTCATGTGCGGTGACGACGATCATCACGCCGCCGTTGCCTGGCTACCGGCCAAGGTCAGAAATGAGCTTATCGAGGTCTGCCACGACGTCTTGCTCTCGGTTGAAACCGCGTGCCTGGATAAGCCGAACGGCCTCCCGGGCCGTGTCAAGGTCCCCGGTGGACGCTGCCGGAACGAGCGCGCCAAGGTCGGTCAGGTCCTGGTTGCGGCCGGCAAGTATCTTCAGCGCGATCAGGTGACCAGTAGTGGCGACCGGGGCCGACAGCCGCGGCAGCACCTGGAGCCTGGTTGCGCTGGCGACCACCTCGTTCTCGATTCCGGAGCTCGCGAACAGGAGGTCCACGATCACGTCGGAGCCGCCGCGTTCCAACCGGACGCCCGACAGTCGTTCCACGTAGTCCTGTTCCAGGATCTCGACGGGCTGGTAGCCGCGTCCGCGCAGCCGGTGGACCACGTCTTCAGCCTCGGAGTCGTCCGCCACGGCGACAGCGAAATCGAGGTCCTTGGTGAATCGGGGAACAGAACGGACCGATATGGCAAGGCCGCCGATGAGCGCCCATCTGACCTCCAGCGCGTCCAAGTCGGCGACCGCCTTGCGGAACTCCAGTTCAACCGGCGAAGCCACGGCGCTCTCTCGACGGCAGGCGCAGCCTTGTGTCGGGCGGGGGCGCGGTCAGCCAGGTCCGCACAAGGTCCTCGATCTCCCTGCGGCCAGCGTCCGGGTGCTCGCGCCGCATCCGCTGCTGGTACAGCTTCACGCCAAGATCATGCATCTCCAGCGCGGAACGCATGCGCTCAGCTTCGGGAGTCCAGCGAAAGGCGCCAGGCCGGGCCGTTGCCCGCAGCCCAGTGAGCCGCGCGAGCAGTAGCCGGAATCCGCCCGTCCCATTCATGCTTCCATGGTAATTGCGGGCTCGGTCTTTGGTGCGGGTAGAGACAGTCCATGCCTACCGACATCTGGACGCCCGTGCTCTGAGGAGCGCTCAGGGCTGCCGTAAGCGCTTCCGCTCCTGCGTAGCCTTAGACAACCTGACCGGCCCCGAGTGCGTGTGCACAACGCGCCTGCAACGGTCGTTGTCGACATAGGCCACCCGGGTGCCCGGCGCGACCTGCCCGGCGACCTCGTGCACGTTCCCGGCGGCCGGGATTCCGGTGCCGATGTCGATGATCTGCCCGATGCCCGCCTCGTCGGCTAGGAACCGAACGGCTCGCTGCAGGAACGCCCGATTGGCCCGCGCAGAGTCGCGCGCTTCCGGCGCCGCCTTGAGCAGCTGGCGGACGGCCTGCCGGTCAGCGGCATAGTTGTCCTTGCCGCCCAGTTACTAATCATAGATTGGGGTAGTAATCATACTTGCGGACCCGATCATGGCACCTGCGAGGATGACGCCAGGCCGGGCACCGCGCTACGCTCTTCCTGGATCGTGATGGTGGGGGGCGGCGATGGTGACGGGGCCGGGAGACGAGTCGGCAGCGGCCGCGGCGGGCCGTGGACGGCTGCGGGTGTCGCACGCTGAGCGCGAGCAGGTGATCGGCACTCTCAAGGCCGCGTTCGTGGCGGGCAGGCTGGCCAAGGACGAATTCGACCTGCGGGTGAGCCAGGCGTTTGCGTCGCGGACCTACGCGGAGCTGACCGCGGTCACCGACGGCCTCCCCCCCGAGCCGGCCGCAGTCCAATCGCCCGGGCCTGCCCGGACGCCGGACGTGCTCATGCAGCGGCCCGGCCGGATGATGGCGGTGGCTACCGCGCTGTGCGGAGGCGTATGGGCGTTCGTACTGCTTCTGCCTTGGCCCAGGAATTCCGAGGGCGATCCCCCGCATCCGCTGATCAATCTGTTCCTCTTGGTCAACATCGCGTACCTGTTCGCCGTGGCCTTCGGTGTGCTGGGTGTGGTCGCCTTGTGGCATGCGAGGCGTTCCGGCGGGCAGCTACCGCGCCAGCCGTCAGCCGGGCCGGGTGCGCAGCTCCCGCCGGGTGATCATGGTCATCGGCGACCTTGCGGGCCACGACCGGCCCAAGTCCCGGGCCGGTCGTAAATGCGCTGAAATTGGTTTGCTGATGACGGTTATGCGGGCGGAAGTGCCGAGCACGGCGGGTCCTCGACGACTTCAATGAACTAGACGACACCTAGCCCGCGCCGTTAGTGTGTGTTTAGGGGAAGCATCCGCCTAGTTAGTAATCATTTATACGGATAGTAGTCGTACATTCAGGCCAGTTGCAATCACGGTATTGGATGCCGCCCTGCGCCCTTCAACTGCAATAGAGGCGCCCGGTCCGTCAGCTTCACAATAAGCTACGGCGCGCCAGCCGCCTGAATTTACCGGCGCTCCCCGCGATATTGAGCATGTGCGGCATCGAGATCAGTCGGGTGCCAGCTCGGTCGCGCGGCGTACCTCAGCCGCCGCGTCATCCCGCCGACCCGCCTGCCAGAGAAAGCGGGCCAGCCTGTCGTGGTAGTCGGCGGTGTCGGGTGCCAGCTCGGTCGCGCGGCGTGCCTCAGCCTCCGCATCCCCCAGCCGGCCCGCATCGCCGAGAACGCGGGCCAGTGTGCTGGGGTATCTGGCGTTGTCGGGTGCCAGCTCGGTCGCGCGGCGTGCCTCGGCCTCCGCATCCCCCAGCCGGCCCGCCTGCCAGAGAACGAGCGCCAGCGTGTCGTGGTAGTCGGCGGTGTCGGGTGCCAGCTCGGTCGCGCGGCGTGCCTCAGCCTCCGCGTCTTCCCGCCGGCCCGCATCGCCGAGAACGCGGGCCAGTGTGCTGGGGTATCTGGCGTTGTCGGGTGCCAGCTCGATGGCGCGGCGTGCCTCGGCCTCCGCATCCCCCAGCCGGCCCGCATCGCCGAGAACGCCGGCCAGTATGTCGTGGTAGTCGGCGTTGTCGGGTGCCAGCTCGATGGCGCGGCGTGCCTCGGCCTCCGCATCCCCCAGTCGGCCCGCCCGCCAGTGGATGCGGGCCAGCGCGTCGCGGTGGCCCGCATCAGCGTCACTCAACGTGTCTCCGTTTACTATCTCCGATGGTGGCAGATTAGCCGCATTCCAGTACCACTGGAAGGATGCCCGTCGGGCAGCGTGCCCAAGCCCGCCCGGCGGCAGGTCGCCCCCCAAGTACTTGCCGATTTCGTTGCAATGCGGGCTGGATCGGCTAGTGTGTTTAGAGGAAGTATCCGCCCAGGTACTAATCATATATTGGGCTAGTAATCATACTTGCGGACCCGAGCGAGGCTATGTGATGTCGCCTTGATCTGGCGTGCTGATCCGTTGCCGAGTTGCGCCCTTCTTAGACAAGGCGGCTCCGCTGCGCTCCGCCGCGGCCCGGCGCCACGCCGGGCTCTGCCTTGGGGGTCCGGCGCGGCGCACGCCGGGCCAGTACGCGCAGGAGATCGCCTGATCATTCCACTCATCCACTGGCGCCATCAGGGCGCCACCGTCGGATAGCGCCAGCCCCTCTCGGCCAAGCCTGGGCGCGCCTGGACGGACACGGGAGCCTCATCCGCTTCCGATTGTGTAGCCCTCCAGGGCAGGCCGGTCAAGGGCAGCTTCGCTGTCGCTGACGCGATGGCGCAAGCGCAACCCTTTGACAGTCCCGCCCTTCCAGGCGGTTTCCGGCAGCTATCGGCTGAGGCCCCGCCACGCCTCAGCTAGCAGCCAGGAGACCGACGATGGCGCAGACCCGCTTTACATGCTCACTCACCAGGGCAGATGAACCCGCATGCCTGTCCTACGCACGGGTTACGATCGCAGACTCCGAGGGCGCCACAGCTCGCGAGTGTCCCCGTCACGCCGTCGCCGCGCTCGACGGCATCACCGGCGCCCATGTCGACTGGGCCGACTCCAATGGCCTCAACGAATGGGAGCGCACAGCCCTCGAACTGCCCGAGGATCGGAGCAAACTCGGATAGGGTAAAGGCTCTACCGGCGATTGCCCGCGGCGCGCAACGCTCGTCAGCCAAGGCACGAGAGCAAGGGTCCAGAACGAGATCCGGCACAAGAACACCCTTGCCCGCCGCCTTGCGCGACGCGGGAGGGGATACCCAATGTCACGCTCGATGTCACGCTCGGGGCATCCCAACCTCCACGCTACTGTGCGGGGGATCCGGCTGATCTCGGCTGCCGCAGGCAAACACGGAACGCGCCCGGGATTCCACCTTCCTCTATACGGAGCCTTGGTGTTCGCGGGCATCCGCGTGCTCAGCCTGACCACCGCCGCGTTCCTACTTCCCCGCGGGAAATTCCATGAACTCCACTATTCGCTGCAGCACCTGATTGTGTCATGGGACAGCGGCTACTATCTGGGTATCGCTGTCCATGGCTATCCCCATGAGCCGGGCAATATACGTTATGAGACCATATTCGCCTGGTTCCCCGGGTATCCGGCGGCCATCCATGCCATCGCCTGGCTACCTGGAGTCAGCCCATTGTGGGCAGGCCTGGGCGTGACGATCGCCGCCGGGCTGGCAGCGGCATGGGGCCTGACCAGGCTGAGCATGACGCTGACCGGAGACCGGCGGGTCAGCCTGCTCACGACCGCGCTCTGGGCGGTCGCACCCGGCTCGATCGTATTGTCCATGGTGTATTCCGAAGCCCTGTTCTGCGCCCTGGCCATCTGGTCCCTCATCGCCCTGGTGGAGCGGCGCTGGCTGACGGCCGCGGGCCTCACGGTCCTGGCCGGGACCGTGCGCAGCAGTGCCCTGGCCCTGGTCGCGGCGGTCACGGTCGCGGCGCTGCCCGCCCTGATCCGGGCCGTGCGGGCGCGGCAGCATATCGCCGCGTGGTGGCGCCCGGCGGCCGCGCTGCTGCTGGCCCCGCTCGGCCTGCTCGGCTACTGGGGGTACGTGGCCTGGGCGGTGCACCGGCCCGGCGGATGGTTCTGGGTCGAAAAGAACGCGCACAACGGCTTCGACTGGGGACACAGCACAATGCTCGCCCTGGAGAACGCGATCATTAACGAGCCCACGGCCGATAGAGCGCTGATCTTGCTGGTGATCGCCGTGGCCGCGACGCTCGCCGCAGGCAGCCTGACCGAGCGCATGCCCATGTGCCTGCACGCCTACACCCTGGTCATAGTCCTGACCGCCCTCGCCACGGGGCCTGGGTACCTGGGCTCCAAGCCGCGCTTCCTGCTGCCCGCCATGCTGCTCGGCCTCCCATTGGCCCGCTTGCTGGCCCCGGCGCGAACGTGGGTGCTGACTCCCCTGATAGCCGCGCTCGCCGCCGCGTCAACCGGGGTCAGCCTCTATCTAATGAGCGTCGGATGGCCACCCTGAACTGAGCACAGACGCAGCTTCCCGCCTCGCCATGGGACACGCAGCAGATCCCGCCACGCTCGTCGCCGTGAGCAGCACATGAGAACACGCTGGTAACGCGTAGGTCGCTGGGTGGTGACGAGGACCAGGGCGCCGAGGTGCCAACCGCCGTGCGCGACCGCAGAGGACGTGCCCGCTGCGTGCCCGATCGACCGGTCAACCGCGGGAACTTGCGGTCACTCCCGGACAGCCAGATACGCCTACTCACCTGCGTACACGCAGACTGACCCGCTGCGCAAACCGACCTTTTAAGCAGCGTATCGGCCCGCATTACCAAGCGACAATGCTGCCGGATGTGCCTAACTAGCGAAGACCAAGATTAGCGCGCTAGCCCATGCTCTATCCACAACACGGATCGACTCGGACAGCTCCGCGTGTGAGTGCATCTGTCTTCAATCAGTGTGCCCCACGGGGGCTACAGAAATTGAATTGGGTCAGGTCATGCTGGTCCGGGTTCGGTCTGGACAGTCCGTGAGAGGGCTGTGAGAGAGTGACCGTTTCCGCGTCAGCTGTCTCCCCCGTCCCGGGGGGTGCCTGGCCGGGCCGGGTAATCCCGCGGGCACCGGTTGCGCGTTGAATAGGCGTGGGAACCCAACGCCTGGACTTCGCCGAGTTCTACCGGAGTTCCAGGGACGACTGCCTGCGCACGGTCTTGGTCATCGTCGGTGATCAGGACAGCGCGCAGGAGGTTGTCGCCGAGGCCTTCGGCCGGGCCTGCGCCTCCTGGCGCACCGTCAGCAGGCACCCGGCGCCCGCGGCGTGGGTGGTGCGCACCGCGCTGAACCTGAACATCTCCCGGTGGCGGCGCCGCCGCCGGGAAGTACCGGTCCCCGACCCGGGCATGCTGGCAGGCCGGCCCGCGGCTGCAGCAGCCGCCCAGGACCCGGTTGATCCGCAGATCATGGCCGCGCTGCTGCGGCTGCCCGCTCGTCAGCGGCAGGTCGTCGCGCTGCGGCTGATTCTCGACCTGGACACCCGTGGCACCGCCCAGGTGCTCGGTATCACGCCGAACACGGTTATGGCGCACATGGCCCGCGCCCTGGCCGCACTGCGCAGCGATCTTGTTCCCGAACCACAGCAGGAGAACCAGCGATGAACGACCAGGAATTGATCACCGCCGTGCGGCAGTCCGTCCACGGGGTGCGCATGAACGTGCCGGCGGAGCAGATCGTCAGCCGCAGCCGCGTCATCCGCGCCAGCGGCCGCCGCAGGCTCGCCGCAGGCATCACCGCCGTAGCGGCCGCCGGATCAGTGGTGCTCGGCCTGGGCCTGTCCGGCGCGCTCGGCGCAGCACCGGACGGCGGGACCGGCACGATCCGCGGGACCGGCACGATCCGCACCGCGGCCTTCACCCTTACCCGCAACGCCAACGGCACCGACACGCTGACCTTGAGCAACAGCCAGATGCTCGACCCCGCCGCGCTCCAGCAGGCACTCGCGCAACACGGCATCCGGGCCCTGGTCAAGACCGGCACCTACTGCTGGTCGAACCCCGCGCTACCCGGCCCGGCCAGCATCGGTGTGCTGACCGTCGAGCGACCCGACGGCACCCCCGTGCTCTCCGGGCCGCATCGCGTGTCGATCGACAACGACGTGACCGTGATCAACCCCGCGGCGATGCCCGCCGGGACCGAGCTGTTCTTCGGCTACTTCAACAGCGGGCGCATCCACGCCCTCCAGCCCGGCCTCATCTACACCAGCTCCTACACCTGCAGCACCGGCTTGCCGCCCGGCGGCCCCGCAGGCTCGTAGTCAGCTGAGCGGCGTCCGCCAGTCACCGCTCGGGGAGGGGACTTTCAGTTCCCTCCCCTTAGCCTGCTGCCTGGTATCACCGTCACTGCGACAGGCTGCCTCCGGCGGGGCCCTCCGGCTCCAGGATGGGCGATCGCGCAACGTCGAGGTCCCTCGTGTGGCTGGGGTCGGTGCCGGGATGACCAGCCGGGTGGAGCGTGCGCGTCCGCGCAGGTCAGGGCACGCTCCGCGTGCAATTAACGTGCAATCAGCCAAGGCGGACAGGGGTCAATCACGGCTACTCGCGGTCGGTAAGATCCCCAGGTCAGCGACATTACGGCCCGTGTTCCCTCCAATTCCCAAGCTGATATTGCGGCTGGCCCCCTTTCCCCCGGAGGTCTCAGGTTCCGGGGAGCCCATAGACGACATCGCGGCCAGACTAGACGTGCCTAGCCCGCGCGAATAATGTGTGTTTTGAGGAAGCGTCCGCCGAGCAGGGCGTCGTACATCCGCGCCGGGTGCGGTGTCGTCGTATCGATCTCCGACAGCGCGAACCCGGTCTCCATCGCATCCTTCCCACCCGTTGTGACCTCGCGTCTGCCATCGTGCACCCGGCACCGGATCGCGGGAAGATGACGAACACGGACACAGACGGACACCGCCCTGCCGGGCAGCACGAAGGTTTCTGAAACCGGGCCAGCGCGTTCTGCGTGGCATCGGCGAGGTACTCCCGGATGAGGATTACGCGGACGTGTTCGCGGCGTCCGGCCGCCCGTCGGAGCCGGCGACGCGGATGGCGGAGATCCGGCGCGCGGCCCGGGAGGTGGCGGGCGCGGCAGAGGTGATCGCGGCGGAGTGCACCGCGGGCCCGCCGCGGTGCTGGCACTGCCGGGCTGCTGAGCGGAGCGATGGGCTAGCCGACTCGGCAGATAGGCAGTTTTCAGGCGCCGCGGTCACGCTCGGCGCCCGGTGGCCAGCACAGCCACTCCGCGTAGGACCTTGATTCATCCGGGCCGGGTTCCACGCCACCCGGCAGGGGCTGGGCGAACACGAGCACCGCGGTGGCCTGCAATTCGCTGCGGAGCAGATCGGCTTGGCCGGTCGCCTCGAAGCCCAGGGTCCACCAGTCCCGGCCGCGCGTGCGGACCTCGGTGAGTTCCACCTCGCACCGCGGCTCGCCGCCCAGCCCCGGGGCGCGCGTTGCGATACGCTCGCTGGCCAGCGGGAACCGGCTGATGCGCCGCCTCTTGCGTACCGGCCGCCAGCCGGCCGGGTCGGCGCTGTCCCGCCGGAGCTGGCCACAGGGAAAGGACCACTTCTGCCAGGACTCCATGCGCCCGCGGGCGCGGCCCGGCACCTCGAGGATTCCCGGGCTGCCGCAGTACACCTTCACCTCCAGTGCCCCGCCCCCGCGGACCTTCACCGACAGCCCGCGCAACTGCGGATCCAGCAGGTAGGTGTCCTCGCGTGATTCCACCGCTGCCGGGAACCCGGCGAACCATCCGGCTACCGCGTCCTCCAGCTGGCCCGGGAAGATCCAGCGCACCTCGAGGCTGCGGATTGCTTCGGTGAGCGGGTTCTCAGGCGGTTCAGCCGTCATCGTCGCATGCTCCTGCCCTGGCCTGGCCGGCCAGTTCGGTGCACTGCCGCCGCATGGCCGGGAAAGCGGCGGACCAGCGCACCCTCAGTGCTCCGGCCAGTAGCCGGGTGGCCTCGCAAGGACGGTTGCCAGGAATTCTTCCATCCTGGTTTCAGCCCGTGGTGGGTGGCGCCAGGCTAACTGGCGGGGGGGTGACCTGGCCTCACCCGGACTGGGTGCGCTGTCCCGCTGGCGGTGCGACGCGGCTATGAGCCGGCGAGCAACTGGTAGAAGTAGACGGCGCTGAGCAGGCTGATCGCGATGGTGATGATCCAGCCTGCGGCCTTCAGGCCTAGAGGGAGGGTGTGGCCGTTCATCAGGCGCTTGTCGGCGGAGACCGTCAGGAGCATGGCCAGGCCGAGGGGGGTGCCGACGGCGCCGACGATCCCGGCGGTGAATAGCAGCCGGATCGGGGACACCCCGGTGTAGGCCGCCGCGGCGCCCAGCAGCAGCGACAGGGCGAGGGCGGTGTAGAACAGCGGCGCCTCGCGCACCTTCAGCGACAGGCCGCGCCGCCAGTCCAGGTGGGCGCCGGTGGCATAGGCGGTGGTGGCCATGATGACCGGCAACGCGATCAGTGCGGAGGCCAGCAGCCCGAAGGCGAACAGGTCCCCGGCGAACGGCCCGGCGACCGGCCGCAGCGCCCGGGCGGCGCCTTGCGCGGTGCCGGCGGACAGGTGATGCACTCCTAGGGTGGCGCCGGAGGCGATGAGGATGAACCAGAACACCGCCACGGCAAACAGGCTCCCCAGCAGCGAGTCGATCTGCCGGGCGCGGTGCAGCCGCCAGGGCACCTGGTCCTCGGCCTGCCCGACGGTCTGCCAGAAGTACACGTAACCGGTCAGGGTGGTGCCGACCAGCGACATCACATCCGACAGGTAGCCTCTGTTCCACTCGATGTGCGGCACCAGGCTGCCGGTGGCGACCGCGCCCCAGTCCGGGCGGGCCAGCACCGCCGCGACCGCGTAGGCCAGCAGGCACAGCAGCAGGTACTTCAGCGCCCGCTGCATGACGTGGTAGCCGACGAACAGCAGACCCGCCAGCAGCACGATCGACAGGGGGACGACGAACCAGCGCCAGTCCTGGTGGAAGATAAGCCCGGCCGCCGCCGCGCCGCCCTCCAGGTCGGCGGCGATCGTGACGATGTTCACCGCCACGATCGAGATCAGCAGCGACCACCGCGCCGCCGGGCCCCGGGTCCTGGTGACGGCCGTCTGCAGGTCCACCCGCCCGGCCACCCCGACCCGGGTGGCGATGGACTGGACCACCGCGATCAGCGGGAACAGCAGCAGCGTCAGCCAGCCCAGCCCGTAGATGGTGCCCGCGCCGATGACCGCGATCGTGGCCACCGTCGTCGGATCGGCGTCGGAGGCGCCCGCGATCACGCCCGGGCCGATCGCCCGCACATAGTCCCGGGGACGGAGCGGCCGTGCTGCGGGCGGGGTGGTACCGGTACCTGCTATGGACAGATCAGCCCCTTTGATCCGCGAAACGGTGAACGGACCTGGGTGCCTCTTAGATTTCGGTCGTGGCTTCGGCCCTGCCGTCTTTCACCGCGGCCTGGAGCGCGGCGTAGTCGAGTTCGTTCTGGTCGGCGTAGGTTTCGGCGAAGTCGGCGATGGCCTGGTCGAACTTGGCCGAGCCGCCGAGGTAGGCGGCCAGCGCGATGCGGTCCCCGGAGCGGGCGTGCGCCCGGGCCAGGGTCCACCCGCACAGCCGGGCGTACAACGCCATGCCCTGCGGGAGCATCATCTCGATCGGCACGGAGAACTTCCAGTCCTTCAGCTGGCGGACGTAGAAATCGCGCTCCAGCCCGTCTTCGGGGTTGGCGACGCGGGTCCAGCCGAGGAAGATGTCGCTCTGGGCCTGCATCAGGTGCTGCCCGGCGACCACGCGCTCGCCCTGGTTGCTGTACTGGCTGCGCCCGGCGTACTCCGCCAGAACCGACGGCTGGGCCTCCTTGGCCTGCAGGAACAAGGGCTCGACCCCGTCCAGGGCGTCCATCAGCAGGACCCAGGCGCGGGTGCCGACGCTGCCGACCCCGACGACCTTGCGGGCCACCTGCACCATGGCGAACTGCTCGAGCAGGTGCCGCCGGTCGGACTGCAGGCTGCGCCGGTACTTGCCCAGCACGGTGTGGAGCAGCTTGTACAGCGCGTCGGCCTGCATGCCGGCGAAGATCTCCTCGACCGGGACGATCATCGGCGGGGTGCTGATGATCCGCCGCTGCCCGTCGACCACGGTGGTCAGCTTGTCCAGCGCCTTCGTGCTGTCGCTGGTGTGGGCCTTGGCCAGCAGCTTCTCGGCGACCTTGAACCTCTTCGCCTTGACCTGGGACCTGAATTCGGCGATGACCGGCTCGATATCCAGGTGCGCGTACCAGACGTCCATGAACGGCTGCTCCGCGAACTCGCGCATCGCGGTGCGGTAGCGTTCGGCCGCCGCCAGGGCGATCTTGCGCCGGTCCTTGGCGGGAAAGCCGCTGGCCCGTCCGGCCACGGCCAGGCTCGCGGCCAGCCGCTTGACATCCCACTCGAACGGTCCGGGCAGGGTCTCGTCGAAGTCGTTGACGTCGAAGACCAGGTTCCGCTCCGGCGAGGCGAACGCGCCGAAGTTCGACAGGTGAGCGTCCCCGCACAGCTGCACCCGCAGCCCTGAGGCGGGCGTGCCGGCCAGGTCCGCCGCCATCGGCAGCGCCGCGCCCCGGTAGAAGGTGAACGGGGACACCAGCATCCGCCCGTGCCGGACCGGCACCAGCTCCGGCACCCGCGACGCCGCCTGGCCCAGCAGCAGCCCGACCGGATCCCGCCCCGGGCCCGGCGAGAACTCGGCATTCGATTCCAGCGAGGCCACCGCCCTGGCGTCCTTGCCCCGGGCCACCCGGTCCGCGCGGCTCAGGTGCTCCACCGTCCCGGTCTGCCCCGGACCCCGGCCAGATGCCCGCGCACCAGACCTTCCAGCCGCGGCATCCTCAGTCTTAACCGTCATGGCCACTCCTTCGCGATGCGGCATCGTCTTGATGCCGTCCGATTGCCCTGATAGGGCGTGGCGCCTCGCTGGACTTGGCGGTGCGAGTACGCACTGCCCTTGCGCTGTTGTCCTGTGAGACCCCATGACGTCAGTCAAACTCGCGAAGGGGTGACCTGGCTTCACCCTGACAGGGTGCGCTATCTCACTGCCGAGAGCTAGCCGGGACGGCCGGTGAGGAGGAAGCGGCTGCGGGCGCGCATGCTGCGGACTATCTCGGCCGGAGCGTGGTCCGGGGAGCCCGCGTCGTAGGGCGGCTGGGGGTCGTACTCGATCATCAGCTGGATGGCCTGGGCCACCTCGTCGCCGGCGATCCGGCCGGCCAGGGCCAGGCCCATGTCGATGCCGGCGGACACGCCCGCCGCCGTCACGTACTTTCCTTCGAACACCACACGCTCGCTGACCGGTGTAGCGCCGAGGCGGCCGAGCTCGTCCAGGGCCAGCCAGTGCGAGGTCGCGCGGCGGCCGGACAGCAGGCCGGCCGCGGCCAGGATGAGCGACCCGGTGCACACCGAGGTGGTCCACACGCTCGTCTGGTCGGCGGCCCGGAGCCACTCGTGCACCGGGCCGTCCTGCATCTGGCCGTCCTGGCCGGGGCCGCCGGGCACCACGATGATGCCCGGATGCGGCACGTCGGGGAGCCCGGCCTCGGCAGACAGGAGCACGCCGCCTTGCTCGTCCCTGAACGGCCCGGGACGTTCGGCGACGAAGGCTACCTCCGCGCCCGGCAGTCCGCTGAGCGCCTGGTAGGGACCGATGGCGTCGAGAACGGTGAAGCGGTCGAAGAGCAGGATGGCAATCTGCATGACTCTCCTCAATCTTGCTTAGTCGTGCGTGTCAGTTGACAGGGCGGCGGGCCGGAAGCGGCGGCGGTACTCATCCGGGCTGACACCGAGGGTGCGCAGGAAGGCGCGCCGCATCGCCTCCGGCGTGCCGTAGCCGCAGGAGCGGGCCGTCTGCCCGACCCCGTCCGCGGTATCCTCCAGGCGGCGCCTGGCCGTCTCGAGCCGTACGCGGTCGACGTAGCGTCCCGGCGGCATGCCCACCTCGGCCGCGAAGGCGCGGGCGAACTGCCGCGGGGAGAGGCTGGCCTGGCTGGCCAGCGTTTCCACGGACAGGTCCGCGGCCGGGTGATCGGCGATCCACCGCTGCACGTCACGCAGCGGCTCCCGGTTCGCCAGCTGCCCGGCTAGCTGGGCGCTGAACTGGGCCTGGTTTCCCGGGCGACGCAGGAACACCACCAGGTGCCTGGCGATATCGAGCGCCGCGTCCCGGCCGAGATCGTCTTCCACCAGGGCCAGCGCGAGGTCGATCCCGGCGGTGACCCCCGCCGAGGTGGCGATGTTCCCGTCCCTGACGAAGATCGGGTCCTCCTCGACGCGGATCGCCGGGTACTTGGCGGCCAGCGCGCTGCAGTAGGCCCAGTGGGTCGTCACCCGCCGCCCGTCGAGCAGCCCGGCCTCGGCGAGCAGGAAGGCACCCGTGCACACCGAGACCAGGCGCTCCGCCCGGCGGGCGTGGGTGCGCAGCCACGCGACCAGCTCCGGGTCGGCCCGCCGGGATCCCGCTCCCCCGGGCACGATCAGCAGGTCCGGCCCGCCCGGGTCCGGCGGGTGATGACCGCCGGGCAGGCGGGGAACACCGAACTCGCGCAGGTCCTCGTCGGGCGTGATGCGCAGGCCGCTCGAGGTCCGCACCATCTCGCCGCCAAGGCTCGCGGTGCGGATGTCGTAGGCAGGGCCGTCGCCGTCCTGCGTCCGCCAGGTGTTAGCCCCGGTGAACACCTCGAGCGGGCCGGTAACGTCCAGGCTCTGCACCTGGTCGAAGAGGACCATCAGCACCGTGCGCATGTGTCTCAGTGTGGGCTCGCCCGGGCAATGGCAGCAATGACGAATATCCCACCTTTTATGCCATTACCCAGGCATGAGGATCCGGATGCCGGAATAGACAGATCGGTCTGTCCTGTTGTCGTACCCGACCGTCCGCGGACAGAGCACCGCGTCGCCGTCTACGAAGGAGACCGCCGTCGGCTGCGAATCCTCGCGTTAACTGCTCAGGCCGAACGCCCAGTTCAGGATGCGGGTGGCGTCGGCACGGTTGAGGTCGGTGATGGAACCGGGACTGTGCAGGGTGACGCCGATAAGGGAGTAGCCGTCCCTGGTGGCCTCGAACAGCAGGCACTGCCCGGCGGCGCCGGTGTATCCGGGCTTGATGCCGATCGCGCCCGGATAATAGCCGAGCAGCGGGTCGAGGTTCCGCCACAGGTACGCGTGGTGCCCGGGGCCGGCGGTGATCCGGTAGCTGCGCTGGTCCACGATCGAGCGGAAGAGCGCCGACTGCATCGCGACGCGGCCCATGGTGAGCAGGTTCGCGGCGGTGGAGTAGTTCGAGTACGGGGTCGGCCAGGGCAGCCCGTCGAAGTTGCTGAAATGGGTCCGGGTCATGCCCAGCAGCCGGGCGGTGGCGTTCATTTTCGCGACGAACGCCACCAGGCCCGGACCGTAGGCCTCGGCCAGCGCGTAGGCGGCGTCCGCGCCGGACGGGAGCAGCATCCCGTAGAGAAGCTGGCCGGCGGTGAGCTTGTCCCCCGGCCGCAGGCCGGCGTTGCTGGCGTCCCACTCGCGCACGTACTTGACCACGGCGGACGGGACGGTGATCTCCTGGTTCAGGTCGCCCGCCCTGATCACGACGAGGGCGGTCATCACCTTGGTGATGCTGGCCATGGGGCGTTCGGTGTTCAGGCCGCGGCTCCACAGCAGCCGGCCGGTGGCCGCGACCTCGATCGCGGCCGACTTGGCGCCGACACCGGCCGGGCCGGCGGCCGAGGACGCTGCGCTCGCGGCGGCGGCTGCGCTCGCGGCCGGGGCGGCGCTCGCGGCGGCGGCGGTTAGCGCCGCGCACGCGGCTAGGAGCACTCCACCCAGAAGCCTGGTCACCCGAACCGCCGGGTGGACGCGCGCCAGCATGGACACCCCGCTAAGTCGTGGCCGGACAACAGGGGCAAGCCTGTCAGTTGCGGCGCGACCTCGCAATCGCCTCGCGTTAATCGGCTGGCCACGCGAAGACCGGGCCGCGGGCCCGGAGCGTGACTGCCGAG
>Ga0208696_1001110_pt1 | contig 16531 bp, 9 predicted proteins | sample Sb_taG_9_FD_187711 | JGI IMG/M metagenome (GOLD analysis project Ga0208696, IMG submission 187711) | Peat soil microbial communities from Weissenstadt, Germany - Sb_50d_b_LC metaG (SPAdes) (version 2) | ecosystem: Environmental > Terrestrial > Soil > Wetlands > Peat | place: Germany: Weissenstadt...
GTCGGCGATCAGCTCGCGCGAGGGGAGCGAGTATTTCATGCCGTCGTGCCCCATCGCGATGCCGTCGTCCACGCCGATCGTGTTGAACAAGAATGGCACTCCGCCCGCGGCGCGCACACATTCCTTGACGTAGTTGCCCACGGCTTGAAGATGGACATGCCCGGGAATGATATCGACGTGGCTGTTGCAGACCGCGATGAACGGCTTGTCCCAGTCTCCCTCGCTCACCCCGGTGGCACGCAGCAGGCTGCGGTGAGCGGCCCTGGCGTCGCCTCGCTTGATCGTGTCGGAACGCATGCTGTGAACCTCGATTCGGATGGGTATTCCGTGCTCTTCCGTCATGGTAGCAGACCCCGCGGACGCCTCCAAGGTGGGGCGATCGGCCGGCGGCCCCTGGCACCCGCCTATTTCCAGACGAAGTGGCCGAGCAGCAGGCCGGCAAGAAAGGCCATGGGAAGCGCCAGCAAGACCAGCAGCGACCAGGCCAGGACGGTCGCGGGCTGGAGGATCACCTCGCTCACGGCCTGGAGCTGGCGGCCCGGGGGCAAGAGCGTGGGCGTCTCGATCTTGATCGCGGGCAGGACCGCTCCGATCGCCGGGTCCACTGGCGGTTCCTCGGGCCGAGGCTCGGGCGGCAGGACCGGCGGAAGCTCGGCCCGAACGACCGGCGGAGGCTCGGCCGGTGGAGGGGTCTGCGCAAAATACGCCTCGACCTCGACGGGATCGCCGGGAAGTGGTTCAGACTGGGGCACTTTAGCGGCCGGGGCCGGGGGTGTGACGCCCTCGCTGGTCGTGACGATCAGGTCCACGAACTCGGCCTCGACCCGGATGTCTTCTGGACGGAGGGTCGCAAGGTCATCCGGTATCGCGGCCGCGATCTCTTCCATGAATGAGGGGAGAGCGTTGCCGCCGGACTTCGACGTGGGTGCGCTGGAACTCACCGGCGCGCGCGATTCTGTGGTGAAGCCGTGGCCTGACCGGGATGCGTCCGCCGTGACCGTTTGCTCCTCAGGTCGCGGGACCTTCAGTTCGGCTGCGCACCTGGGACAGGAGATGACCGTGCCGGCCTTCCTGGACGAGACCCCCAGGAGCTGATTGCATCGATAACAACGGAACCTGAGGTGATCTTCGGACATGGCTGGGAACTCTCCTCTCTCCACTTCGGCCGCTCGGCGGGCGCAAACTTGCCGCTCAACTCCAGCCTACGCGCCATCGCTCTCTCATGCCACACTTCTGCTCGCGCCGGAGGTGGTGCGGGGCTGGCATGCTGCCAGGTTGGTCTTGACCGCCCTCTGGTCCCGGCTGCTTTCGTTGCGTATTTGTTTCGTTCGGCGACGGTCTCCCGACCCCGTCCTTCGGCCGACCGTGGGTCTCCAGGTGACGCGCCGGCGGTCGGGGACTGGGAGTCCTGCGGTCGCAGAGGAGCCCCAGGTCACCGCCATGGCCACGATCACAGTTCTCTCTCGGGCCGCGCAGCGGCGGCAGATCGGAGCCTGGAGTCGCCAGCCACATGTCACCGCGATGGGACAATCCGATCCCCTGCCTCGTACCCCACACGGGCAATGGACCGTCAGTCGTCAGAGGTTTGGTGTCAACCCGCCGGGGCTCGGAAGAGTGGGGCACAAGCGCTCCTTTCTGGCCTGAGGCCTGCACCACCAACCTTCGACTTGCCTGCCCATTCGGGTCTTGGTTGCCAGGGCCCGGAGCGAATCTTCAATGGGGCCGCGGCGATGAAGCGGTGGAAGACGCCCTCCGGGACGTATGAACCTCGCAATGCCCCTCTTTCTTTTCGCCTCTTCTTTTCGCCTTAGCTATCAGCCGCGACGGCTGCCCTCTCCTCGCTGCGCAACTCACGCATTAGCGGAGAGCCGAGGGGCTTGGATGTTAAGGGCGGCATTGGTATAATTTTGAGCAGGAATAGCATGCGCAGGATTCTTCGCAAAAGCGTTGAAGAGGGTATTACCCCTTCCCTGCCGGGAGAGGCGGATCTGCAATAGGAAGAGCGGCCGAGAATTGGAGTAGCGGGAGGGCTAGACAGCCGTGGAGTTAAACACTGCTGAGCGAGATACGGGAACAGGGCGCGCGGCCACCGACCTAATAGAGGTCCTGCGGAGAAATGAGCAGGAATACGATCTCCGAGAGGCTACGCTTTATCAAGACTTCCCAATCTACAGGACCGATGACGACGGAATCATCGAGAGCAAGCTGCTCGTTGTCTCGAAGCACTACGGCGTTATCGCCTTCGGGACGTCGGAGGCCACAGATTCAAATGTCCAGGAAGAGCTCACATCCGCGTCCCACGATTTGGATCAGGTTTTTTCCTGCATATACTCCAGGATGATTCGTAACAAAGAGCTGAGGAAAACAAGAACCGAACTCAAGTTCCCGATGAGGTCGGCCATCTACTCTCCATTTGTTTCTAGGGTACCGGATGGATTGTCGCTGGATGGCGAGGTCATTTCTAGCGAGCGTCGACTCACGGACTTCCTCGAGCAAAGCCGCGGGCCCGATATCGAACCGGATGTCTACAAGGAGGTAGTTGCCACGCTTGAGGGATCGAAGGGACTGATAAGGTCGAGACCACGTGACATTCAGGGAAAAGCTCGGACTTCAAAGGGTGTCCTTGCTGCTCAGCTCGAATCTCAGATCGCTGGCTTTGATAAGAAACAGAAGCATGGTTTCATCCGTGTCCTAGATGGCCCGCAGAGGATACGCGGCTTAGCCGGCTCTGGCAAGACAGTCGTCCTCGCCATGAAGGCCGCCTTGACTCACCTTCGTGAACCAGAGAAAAGAATCCTTTACACCTTTCACACCAAAAGTCTTTACCAGCATATTCAACGGCTCATAACACGCTTCTACCGCCAGTTTGAGGACAAGGATCCTGACTGGTCCAGGCTGCAAATCCTACACGGATGGGGTGGGCGGAGTTCACCGGGCGTCTATTACAACGCATGTCGCCAGTTCGGCGTGGTCCCTTTGAGCTACGGCGAGGCCACGGCCAAAACGTCGCGAAACGCCCTAGACTTTGCCTGCAAAGAACTGTTGAAGACACGGTCTATTGGACCATCATATGATTATGTCTTTGTCGATGAAGGTCAAGATTTCCCGGCCTCCTTCATTCGAATGTGTGCGGAACTCGCCGAGAAGAATCGGATCGTCTGGGCCTACGACGAGTTACAGAGCATCTTTCAAGTTTCCACTCCGTCTCCATCGCAGATCTTCGGCGCGGACCGCCAAGGGAGGCCTCGAATCGAACTGAGCGACGATGTAGTCCTTTACAAGTGCTATCGAAATCCCAGGGAGATTCTCCTTTGCGCCCACGCGTTGGGATTCGGTCTTTACGGCCCGTCCATTGTGCAGATGCTTGAGAACAAGGAGCACTGGGAGGACTTAGGTTACGTGATCCGATCCGGTGACTTTAAGGAAGGGGAGGAAGTCGTTATCGAGCGTCCGGAGGAAAACTCGCTAACGGCTATCTCGAAGGCCCTGCCAAAGAGCGAAATCGTCTGCTCAGCGACTTTCGCTGGAGTCGATGACGAGATCGCATTCGTTGCTGACTCAATTCGAAAGGACCTTGGGGAGGGCCTTCGTCCCGATGATATATTGGTCGTGGTCGTCGACGATAGGCACTCAAAGCTCTACCTGGAGAACATAGCCAAGCTCTTGTCCGAGTCCGGCATACAAACCAATAATATGCATGTTGACTCGTATGGGATCAAGGATTTTTATCTGGAGAATCACGTCACACTGTCGACTGTCCACAAGGCCAAAGGGAACGAGGCGTTCGTCGTTTATGTTGTCGGTGTCGACGCACTGTTCTGGAGACCTGACGTCAGGGCGAGAAACATGCTGTTTATCTCCCTAACGCGTGCAAAAGGTTGGGTCCGAGTTACCGGCGTGGGACAACCGGCCGAGGACGTAAAAAAGGAGATCGATAAGGCCTTGGAAAACGTTCCATTCTTGAGATTCAAATATCCGAGTCCTGAGCAGATCCTGATTATGAAGCGCGACCTGGCAGCGGAGAGCGCCAGAAAGCAGAATGCGGCAAGAAAGCTAGACGAGGTTCTAAAGGACTTGACGGCGGAAGAAATTGCCGCTCTCCTGCGTCAACGCACCAGCAAGAAGGGGAAGATTGGTTGAGAGAGGCCTTTCTCAGATTATGAAACATGATGAACGCCGGTCTATTCCAATCTCAGGTAGAAGAGTCGGTAAAGGTTTTCAAGACGCTCGAGATGTTTCAGGGGCGGATATACTCACCTCGGTATCCAGAGGGACTTGCCAGCGCATGCAGGGGAAAGAGTTATCGCGAAATCTATGAGTATCTATATAAAAACCAGCATTACGATATGCAGCTTCACGACAACTCCTTGGTCCAGTACAGGAAGGGCAGGTTGTTTCCTAATGACCTCAGCTATGCCTATTACGAAAGTCCTTTCCAGACACTGACCTTCGCTGAGTTTCTCGAGGAGAATGTCGGCATCATTGATTCGGACGAGAGAGAAGAGTATCGCCCGGAGTACGAGGACTACCTGTCGACATGTCCCTTGAAAGAGTCGATCACGCCGATTCGCTACGACTTCGCTCCTCACCAGTACCACGAGGGACTTCATCCCGCGTCGCACCTACACTTTGGCCATGAAACGGAGATCCGAGTGGGGACCAAGAAGATCCTGTCCCCCCTCTCCTTCACGATCTTCCTGATCAGGCAGCATTACCCTGACAGGTATACAGTGTTGAAGGCTCAACCAGAGGCCGTAAACTGGACCAAGAAGGTGAGAGCTGATTTAGTCAACGTCGCTGGCAGTTACATGAAGAATTGGGACGACATGGAAATGTACTTGGTTTAGAGTGTCAAATAATGCTCATTGATCAAGAACAGAGGTCTGGGTGTCAGACTTGGTTTTTGGTTCCCGGCTCGATCCGTGCCATGATCTGCTGGAGTTCATCGGCCAGTTGGGGACGGGCTCGCGCTGGCCATCACGTGATAGATGGCGCCCTCAAATTTGATGCGAAGTCGTCTGGACATTTCCCCAGTAGAGCTCATTGAACCGAGGGACTCAACAAAAAACCAAAAACCAAGTCCGGCACCTCCCCTTTCGATCTGGTCGGGGAGATGCTCGTCCTGTCGTGGCATGGGCAAGGACATCTCCAGCGACAGTTCGAGCGAGAACGCCTGACCGTCTGGCTTGACGGAGCCGAGGGTGATGGTGGTCTGAAGGCCGTCGATGGCACGCATGGTGTGTCTCCATACTGATACTATGGGGGTCCATCCTGCGTTCTTTTTTATCGATGGGGCAGGGAAAGTCGCTAACCCGGGGCGGAATCTCGCCGGAAAACACTCCTCCCCTATCTTGCGCATCCTCCCCCTCATCGCGCACCAACTGGCGAGCGCCAGGCTTAATTCTTCGGAGTTAGGTATCGTGTCCCCGGAGCTACCATCGTAAGTGACATGGAGGCAGAGACTTACGAGTTCAGGAACCGCGATTCGATTCAGGATCCGTACAATCAACGAGGCAGATATGGGCGTTGAGCCATTGAGGCTTGGACGGAATTGCTCCCCCTGGGGACGTCCAGCTTGCCGAGTGGATCGTGCAGACCGGCCCCCGGGCACTACTCGGGCAATGACTGGGGTACACGAAGTCCTTCTGGGTCCGCCCTATCGGGGATAGGGTCCTTTGCCTGCAAATGACAGCTTCTCCAATGAGACGCTCGACACGGAGATTCGCCCCCGCGACCCGTCGGCGAGGATCAATTCCGGCTCGTGGTCTCCCGACGTGAGCGACAGAGGGGTCTCCGTCGCCCAGGCCACCCCATGCCAGAAGTGGACACCTGTCGGTTCCTTGGCTGGCTCCTTGACGATGCAATATTCGACTGCGATGCCTTCTCCCGCAGCGGACGCGAGCTTCCCCATGCCCCGCACGATCGCTCCGTCCCAGGAGTACCAGGGATCGGGCCACTTCTGCGTAACGTCTCTCCAATGCTCGGTCAGGCCCTCGACGATCCGATGGAGCCAGTGGGCAATGTGGCCGTGGAAGACATGAGATGCGGCGTGTTCGTCGATTGCTCTGGGGGAATCGTCGTCCCCGGTCCGAGCCAAGGCCCGCCCGTACGGCCATGCGGCTAACATCTCCTGGTCGGTGCCCATGTTCACGGCCTTGACCTGAGCGAGACTTGCCTCAGCATATCTCCTCGACTGTCGCTCGTCCCTAGACCTTTTCGCAGCTTCGCGTATGGCCTTCTCCGGGTCCGAGGCGAACCTCTGATATGCCTCGCCGAAATCCTTTTCCCCGGCGATCCAACCGCACGCCTCGGCCCCGCGACGCCGCAACTCGCGTGAGGGGGACGCAACGCTCGTCTCGCAGAAAGCTTGCAGGGATCTCGCCGAGAGGTTTGCGAGGGCGCGATACGCGGAACGCCGAACGGCGTAGATGCCATCCTGCATCAGAAGGAGGAGTTTCGCCATCGCCTTTTCCCGTTCCCCCGTCCCAGGCCGGACTAGCCGCCCGAGCGCGTCGGCCAGGGCCACACGAGCTTCGGGCATCCAGCTAGCGCAGAGAGATTCCCAGGCCTCACCGGCGAGCGTTCCGGGGCTCCACCGCCCGAGAACGTCGAAGAGTTCCGTCTCCGTCGTGTAGAGAGTTTGTCGGTTGCTGATCCGGGCGACAAGTGCCGCGACGAAGGCGGCGGGCAGTTCTCGACTCTGGTCGCGGAGGTTATCCAGCAGATGTACGACCTGGGCCGTGACCTCCCAGTCCTTCTCACGGAGGAATTGCGAGAGGGCGTCCTCCAAGCGGTCAGGGTGGGCCTCGAACAGGAGTCCGATCGCGAAGCCATTTCGGTCGGACGCGAGGGAGTTGTCGGAAAGAACCCACCGCCCGCCCGATAGGATAAGGCCCACCAGGTCCGGCATCCGATCCGGTCGATCGAGTAGGAACCCCTGCCTCGCCAAAGCCTCCACTGCCCGTTGTGCCAACTGTCCCGTTCCGCCCGCCCACTCGAAGAGGTGTCCTTCGAAGTCGCCGGGCACGAGCGATCGCGGCAGGAAGCCCAGGACGCTGATGATCCGGCTCAACTCGGAGTCATCGCGGTCGGGATCGAGGGCGGTTCGCCAGATCGACGCGATCAGACGCTCGGGGATTCGCCCACTCTCGGCCAATTCGATCAAGGCCGCCGCCGCCGCGACGCGTTGGTTCCGCTCCGTGCCGGATGTGAGGACGGCTACGAGTTCCTCGGCGATCGAAGAATCTTCTTTCGTGGCGAGGGCATACGCGACCTCGCTGAGGGCGTCCAGCGAACTCAATAATGCCGACCCGTCGAGCGAGAAGCCCGTTCGTAGAAGGAGGTCGAACGCCTCGCGCGACTCCGCGCTCTGGAGCAACCGTGTCGATGCCGTGCGGAACGGCAAGTCGGCGGCGGCGTCACCCCGCGCGATCTGCCTGTGCTCGGTGACCCAACGCCCCACGGTCGGCGGGATCTCGCGATACCGAAAGCATGCGAGCCACTCGATGATGCTGTGGCGCACGAATGGGCTGGTCTCCGTCGCGATCGCGGCCTCGAACATCCGGGGCGAGAGCACGTTCGCATGTCCGAGCGAGAACAGCACGTCCCAGGCGTGCCGCTTTAAGTCCATCGCTAGGGTGCGGTACACTCCCGATGCTTTCGTGTCGCGGGTCGCGTCGTCGAGGATCACCGCGATTGTCGATTCCGCGACTGGGGCCGACCAACCTGTGAGCTGACGTGGGCGGACGCAGTCGCGGACTCGGCGGTACAGGAGATAGCGGCCATGCTCCTCCCGATCGGTGTCTCTCGCCTTGGCATCGAGCATCTCCAGAAGGTCGGGGACGACCCTCGGGCTGTCACAGCCGGTCGCCAGGTCACCGCGGAGCGCCAACCCCGGCCCCATGCGCTCGGGGGCAACTCGGCGGACTCCGGAGAGGATCTCCCACGCGCGATCCTGGACCTCGGGGCGATCAGGGTTGGCATCGGCGATGTCGCTGACGACGCGGACGAGCAAGAAGGATTCACGTCGCCAGGACGACGAGGTGAGGTCGCGGAGCCATGCCTCCTCGATCACGTCCAGGCTCGCCGGATCGCCCAGGCTCCCAATAGCCCAGATCAGCGAATTGCTGTGCCGGAGCCGCGCACGCTGGTGCACCGCGTCGAGGAGACGCTTTCGATCGCGGAGACCCTCGCCCAGCGCGACGAGGGTCGCCAACGAAGCATCGCCATCCTCCCCGGGCTCCCGCTCCGCAACCGACCAGAGCCCCGCGACAACCTCATCGGTGCGGAATCCCACCTTGCCGAGTGTCCAGCATGCCGCCTCGAATTCGCTCGTATTGAGCGCCCGCCGCAAGACTTCCACGACCTCGTCGCGGATCGGTGCAGCCCCGGACGTGGGCAGAGTTTCGAGCCATTCCCCGAGGATGTCGCGATATCGCGAGGCCACCATCTCTCCGTCCGAGTCCGACGGCTTGGCCAGGCAGAGGGGCAGCAGGAGGCGCAGGATGAGGTCCCGCGAGCGAACCGGATCGTCGCCCGCGACGTTTTTCATGGCCGAGAACGCTTGAGCCAGCAGGTTCCCCACCTTCTCCGCCGGGAGTTCCCCCGCCCCGGCGAGTTCCTTAATCCTTCGGTAGGTCTCCACGACCCGTTCGAGCGACTCGGGCTGGGTTAGGGCGATCCACAGATCGCGGGAAGGGTCATTCGCTTCGGACATGGCTTACTCCCAGCCCGCCGGGGTCGAAACGCGGAGATATTCTGGGCAGAACGCATGACGCCAGGTCCAGCGATTCCTAGCCTGACTCCGGACGTAGCCAGCAGATCTGGCCTCCGCGAATAACATCCTCGCCTGATCACGAGCTAGGCCGGCAGACTGCGCCGGGGCGCACCAATCCTTCTCTACGTCGAATGGCGCGGTGGAGGAGCCTCCCTGGCGAGCGATCTCCGCAAGGGCTTCCAGGATGGCGTGGGAAGTTAGGTGCTGTTGGCGATTTCGCAACTTCTGGCAGAACCATTCGGTGAAGCATTCGGCTAGGGAAGCGAGGGCCGTCGCATCTCCGTCCAAGGCCCTTCCCTGAGTCTGCGACGAGAGACCTAGGAAGGCACGCCACATCGAGGGATGCCGGAGTGACGCCAGGACATCGGGATGGATCGGTCGGTATTCCCGATCGATGAGGATGAGCGAGTGGCCTGACCCGTCGTCGACTGTCTCCATCGAGCCGTATGCGTTCGACCTCGTGCTCGAGTGAAAACGTCCGGCATGCTCGCGGACGCAGATTCGCGCCGCCTCGCGGAGGTCGTCGTCTGAGAAGTCGTCGAAGTGGACGGTCGTGGGCTTCCATGCAGGCGGAAATCCCGAGGATGCGAAGTTAAGGAACTGGTTCTCGATGTCACCGAGCTGGCGTGACGTGACGATCAGAGATGCGGCCGGGGGGCGCAGTTGCTCCCGAGCGGTCTCGTCCTCACGGCGGAACCAGTCCAAGATTCGACGAACGGCGTCATGATTGGCCGCCATCGAGGTCGTCTCGTCCAGGCCGTCCAATCCCAGGACAAGGATGGGGGGAGCGAGGTCAGGGTTCGCGACGACAAGCCTCTCGATCACCCTGTCGGTGGGTTCCTCTCTCCGGTCGCGAAAGCTGAGGGGGAGATCGGACCAATCGGCCACAAGGTCCGCGATCCAGGATGAGTGGCCCGACTTGGGGAGATTCATTGAAACGCATGGGAGATGGGGAGGCTCGCTTCGGAGTTGTTGGAGGAGCCAGTCCACCAAGGCCGTGCTCTTCCCGCTCCCGCCGTCCCCCACTAAGAACAATATGGCCCGCCCCTCGGACAAGATGGCCTGAGATATCTTATCCCATTGCTTGCGACGGACGGGCTTACCGGACGGCCAGAGGTCCTCCGACACCCTCCGCAGGTCTTCTCCCATTCGAGCTTGGAGGTCATCGCGCCGGATCGGCTTGGCATCCCTATACCCGGCCATGGCCTTGACCAGATCACCTCGCTCGACAGAAGAGTTGCCGGAGTTCGTCGAGTATATTACTCGACCGACGAGTTCATAGATTCCATCTTCGATCTCCTGATCACTGCAGCCGAATGATCTACCGAACTTCTCCAGTCCATCGAGCCAACGATCCAGCCCGATCTTCGGCACGACAACCAGTCGGTTCGCTACTTCGCAGTCCCGCTTGCATCGGAACTTAGCAGTGTCGACGGAACTGAGTGACCGGTTCGTGATGAGGTAGTAATACGAGACGGCCTTTCCCAGTCGTTTAGCGCGGGCGCCCGCGTTGGAAAGGGCGTGCACAGTCCCCTCGTACTCGGATAGTGCTACCGGGGGCGGGGGAACTAGCCGCGAGTACTTGAACTGGACGAGCGAGATCCCACCCCCGCTCGCTTCGAGCCCTTCGACGACCGCGTCAGAGTCGAACTTCTCGTGTTCGATGCAGATGTCGCCGTTCACGCTCAGCAACGCAGAGAGTTCGTCCTCTCGATCTTCTCGGCTCTCGAACAGGGCCCTCAAGCCGATGACGGCGACGACTTGATAGAGGAAGCCCCCCAGGGCGGCGCGACCACCATCCTTCTGTGCAGCCATCGGCGGGTTCCAACTTCTCAGTCTATCACCTGGCGGCGTTGATGCCGTTCGATCCGATCGCCACTTCATCATAACGGATGGCGGGGTAATCCGAAATCCTCTCACCGATCGGCGCAAATCCGCATGTGCCAATGAGCAGTACTATCTTCCGGTTGAGTTCACGCGTTACTTGGAGAGAGGGGGACGTTGGGGGCCACCCACGTTTCCCGGGTGCCAGAAAGTGGGTGACCCCCTTCCGCTTGGCACAGTGCGTCGCAAGACCATCAAGACCATGTGGGTTGGATTCAATTACGCCTTCTCGAGGCAAGCGTGCTCGTTCAGGAGCGCGCAAGTGCTTGCTCACTAGGCCCGGCCATGAATCGGGCGTCCGCGACAGCAGGGGCGGGCCGGCGGTATTGGTTATATGGCTTATGAGGCCATGGCGAGGAATTGTTCTGAAAAAAATCTCAACTCGGGGAAGATCGCAGCAACTTTAAGCCGCGCCGGACAGATCATATAGAGGAAGTGCTTCGACAAACGGGAGCATATTCTGATCGCGGAGGAGAAACCCCTGTCTTTACATGGTCGATCCCAACTGGAGAACTTACACCATGGCAACCGCAGCACAGATCGAAGCCAACCGCCGCAATGCGCAGCGGAGCACCGGGCCCAAAACCGAGAGGGGAAAATCCCGCGCCAAGCTCAACGCCGTCACACACGGTATGACCGCCCGGACCATCATGCCCGTCCTGCCCCACGAAGACCCCAAGGAACTGGAAGACAAAACCCAGCAGGCGATCGCGGCCACGAAGCCCCGCGATCCCTTCGAGCTTGATCAGGTTTGCCGCGCGGTGCGGCTGTCGTGGGAGCTCGACCGCGCCGAGCGGGTCGCGACGGCCCACCTGGCCCACCGGGTCCGCATGGCCGAGCGGTTGGGGCCCGAGACGGTCAGCGCGGACGAGCTCAAGAAGGTTCACGACCTCGGCAGCAAGCTGTTTTTTGAAGCGGGGGTAGAGTTGGGTTACCCAGAGTCGACCGGGGATGACAACCCGGCGGTGATCGTGCGCCGGCTCGAAGAAAGCGCCGAAGGCTGCCGCTGGTTGCTCGCTCGCTGGGCCGAACTACTCAACGTTCTGGACCGCAAAGCCGCATGGAGTGATCCGGAAATCATCCGATTCGTCGGGCTCCAGGGTAAGCGCAGTATCGAGGCGCACTTCGACCCGGAACTCAATTCCCTCTTCCATGCCTTCGATGCGCTGGGCCACCGCATCGGCCACAAGTTCTGGAAGGACTGGAGAGATATGCTGCCGGTGGGCTATAAGGGCGGCTTCAAGTTTGTACCCTATCGCGAGATCGCCCCGCCGCCCAGCGATGAGACCGCGGCGCTGAGCCTCATCCGCTCGGTCATCGAGCGGCACGTCGGCCGGCTCGAGGAGCTGCTGGCCGAGCATGAGAATATCGAGGCCGCCGAGGCCGCCGAGCGGTACGACCGCGCGGCGCTGGATTGCAGCCCGGAATTCGAGCGCCACCGCCGCTACCAGTCCGCCCGGCACCGGGAGCTGATGCGAACGCTGGAAACCCTTCGGAAAATGCGGAAGGAGGAATTCGGAACGGGGAATGGGGAAGGCGAAAAGGCGGATGGCAAATGTCAGATGGCGGATGACGGATGCCGGACGGGGGATGACGGCGTGGCGAGTGGCGAGTGCCGAGTGGCGAGTGAAGAGAAAGTGGCCAGTGGCCAGTGGTCAGTGGCCAGTGAATCCGGAGAGAGTGGCGAGCCGATGCAAGAGGAGGGCCGGTCACTGCAAAATGTGCCAAACGAAGCCAATTTGGAATCAACGCAAAGTTCATTGCTGCTTGAGGTTGAATCGTCTACGACCGAGCCGGAGGGTCAAAAACGAAGCCAATTCACACAGGCAGTGGCGAGTGAAGATGGAGTGGCAAGTGGCGAGTGGCCAGTGGCCAGTGAAATCGGAGTGACCGTCAATCCAAAATCCGCAATCCAAAATCCAAAATCGCAAGGGGAGTGCCGGGCACCGCAAAATGTGCAAAACGAAGCCAATCCGGAATCAACGCAAAGCTCGTTGCCGCTTGAGGTTGAATCGTCGGAGGCCGAGCCGGCGGGTCGAAAACGAAGCCAATTCACACAGGCAGTGGCGAGTGGCGAGCGGCGAGTGGCACGTGAACAGAAGTCAGTAGTCAGTGAACGCGAAGCGGGAGAGACCGCGGCGATAGAAGGCCGCCAGAAACGACATCATTTCCTTTGATACCCAGCTCGGCGCGCGGCATCGACGGCGGACCCCGACGATTCACCGAGGTACTGCTCAACCAACACTCCCTGCCAGCGCAACAAATCCGACAAGAAAGAAAACACGCGCTAACCGAAAGTTTGCAGCATGCCAGTGCGGTGCGCGACCAGGACGAACCGGAAGGACGATGCGTTGTTCCCGCGGCCGTCAAGTCTTGACCTTGCCGCCGGGACTGTCACAATTGGCATGCAAGCAGATGAGGCACGGGGTTGGTGTGAACCGGGACCGTCTCGGCGCGGCGTTGGGGAGCTCAGGGGTTCCGCATATCGCGGCTGGCTGCTGCCGGCGCGGCTTACGGCTCAGGCCGAATGAGGGAGCGACGTGATGACCGGGAGCAAGACGTCGAAACTACGGGCTTGCAGCGTGCTCTTCCTTTTTTCCTGGCTCCTGTGCATGGCTGCCACGATCCAGGGTGATACGATCACGTTGAAGAACGGAATGGTCTACTTGAGCCAGGGAACACCCGACAAGGATGCCACCCTGGTTTACATCTGGGACGGCCTGAAGAAGACCGTGATCCGCGACTCGAAGATCGAGCGGGTCGTCGGTGATAACACGTACCGGACTGGCGAGAAGTTCGCGCTCGTTCAGCCGCTGGTGCTGCACGCCGGGTCGATGCCCAGGGAAGTGCTCAGCGTCCAGGCCGGACCCTGGAACGAGAAGGGGCGAAGACCGTTCCGCTACGTCGGCTCGAAGTCGCCCCGGCCGACCTCCATGGAGCAGGCCATCATCGAGCTTGGTCCCCACGTGGTCAAGTATCGCGGCGTCGATGGGTTCTGGCTCGGCCAGGTGGCGACCACCCAGGTCCCCCGGCCGGTGGTGACCGGCCTGCTGGCCCGCGTTGAGCAGCAAAACCAGGCCGAGCGCGAACGAGTCGTCCGCTTCCTGATGGATGCAGGCTACTATCCAGAGGCCCGGCAAGAGCTCGACCGGATCATGCATGATTTTCCCAAGACGGACCTGAGTGAGCGCGCCGCCGGGGCGAAGGGGTACATCATCCAGGCCCAGGCCACCCAGCGCCGCGCCGAGGTCGAGGTTCGCCGCAAGGCCCAGCAGTACCGCCAGGCGGCGGCGATGCTCCGGAGTTTCACGGACAAAGAGATCGCCACCGAGCTCTTGCTCGAGATCCGCGATGTGATCCGCCGCGACGACGAGCAGCGGGCCAACGATCTTGCCCTGGCCATCGACCTCCGCAAGCTCGAAGGAAAACTGCCCGCGACAGAGCGTGGGACCTGGAAGAAGCGAGTCGCCGAGGCCATGAAAGCCATCGAACAGGCGCCCGACGCCGTCCGCAATCGTTTTCTCGCCTGGCGCAAGGCTCGTTCCGGCGCCGGTACCAGCGACCTTGGCCAGTTCGCCCTGGCGATGTCGGGATACGTGGTGGGCAGCGACGCCGCGGTCTCCGAGCTGAGCGTGGCCGACACCCTGTGGCAGGCGCGCGACCTGGTGCACGAATACCTGGCCGGAGCAGAGGCCACGGGGCGCGAGAACATTCTGGCCAAGCTCGAAGCTCTCGACTGGCCCGCCGAGGAGGGCGCCTCCGAGGGCTACAGGAAGCTCGACCTCGTCACCCGGATGACCCAGCTCATGCCGCCTCCCCTCTGCGACCCCGCTCTTGAGGCGGAGAAAACCATGACCCACAAGCTGCTGGAGCAAGAGAACGAGGAGCCCACGGAATACGCCGTTCGCCTGCCACCCGAGTACCACCCGCTCCGTTCCTATCCCGCGATCGTCGCGCTGCACTCCGGGCAAGGGCCGCAATCGGCGGTCGAGGTCTGGGCGTCCGAGGCGGCCCGGCGAGGTTATGTCGTGATCGCGCCGGAGTACAACGTGACCGGCCAGCCGCCCGACTACCGGTATACTCCCAGCGAGCACGCCGCGGTCGAGCTGGCGCTTCGCGATGCGCGCCGGCGGTACGCGATCGACAGCGACCGGGTCTTTGTCGCCGGTCAGCTCACCGGGGGAAACATGGCCTGGGACCTGGCGCTGGGTCATCCCGACCTCTTCGCCGGCGTGGTCGTCGTTGCCGGTTTTCCAGCCAAGTACGTTCCTCGCTACCTTCCCCACCACGAGCGCCTGCCGCTCTACTTCGTGATCGGCGATCTGGCGCCCGCCTCCAGCGAGGTCGTCTTTGGGACCTACCTGAAGCCCCTGATCCTCAAGTCCTGGGACGTCACCTACGTGGAGTATCACCATCGCGGCCTCGAGGAATTCCCCGAAGAGATCCCCACGTTCTTCGACTGGATGGACCGGCACCACCGCGATCCTGCTCCCAAGTCGTTCGATGCCGTGACGGCGCGTACCTGCGATGGCCGGTTCTACGGCGTGGTCGTCCACGAGTTCTCGCCGGGCCGGTCCACGGCTCCCGAGGCCGTCGATATGCTGGGCCAGAACCTCACTCCAGCAATCCTCAAGATGAAGAGCAGCAGCCAGGGCAACCTGATCAACCTCAAGGTGGGCGGGATCAATCGGCTCGATGTGTGGGTCAGCCCCAGGCTGATCGACTTCAAGCGCAAGCTGGAAGTTCGACTCAACGACAGGCCACGCTACAAAGGCGCGGTCAAGCTCACACTCGACCCTTTTCTCGAAGACCTTCGCCTCCGCGGCGACCGCCAGCAGGTATACTGGCTGAAGGTGTCCGCCGGCTGAGCAGCGATGTGAATGGAGCGCCATGGTGGATCCCCAAACCCCCGAATGGGTTCGTGATGCCGTCTTTTACCAGATCTTCCCCGATCGGTTCGCGCGCAGCGTGGCTGTTTCCAAACCGAGGCACCTGGACGAGTGGGGCGCGCCGCCCACGTATCACGGCTACCAGGGGGGCGACCTGATTGGCGTGGTCGAGCACCTCGACTATCTCCAGGATCTGGGAATCAACGCCATCTATTTCACTCCGGTGTTCCAATCGGCCTCCAACCATCGCTATCACACGCACGATTACGAGAAGGTCGACCCGATGCTCGGCGGCAACGCGGCCCTCCGCAGGCTCGTTGACGAAGCCCATGCGCGGGGGATCCGGGTGGTGCTCGATGGGGTGTTCAACCACGCGAGCCGAGGTTTTTTTCAGTTCCACGACATCATGGAAAACGGGCCCAACTCGGCCTACCTCAACTGGTTCCACATCAGCGGTTTTCCTCTCAACGCCTACGACATGGACAAGAAGCCCAACTACGGGGCGTGGTGGGGCATGCCGGCATTGCCCAAGTTCAACACCGGCAGCCCCGAGGTGCGCGAGTTCCTCTGGAATATCGGTCGCGAGTGGATCGACTTCGGCATCGACGGCTGGCGGCTCGATGTGCCCAGCGAGATCAACGACGATTCGTTCTGGCGCGAGTTTCGGCGGCGGGTCAAGGCTGGCAACCCACATGCCTACATCGTGGGCGAGGTCTGGACCGACGCGGTTCGCTGGTTGCAGGGCGACATGTGGGACGCCGTGATGAACTATCCTTTCACCCGGGCCTGCATCGCGTACTTCATCGGCACCGATGTCGATGAAAACGAGCTGAGTCAAACGAGCCTGTTCCCGCCCGGTCCGCCAGGTGGACAGGCCTTCGGCAAGGCCATCGAGCGGCTGATCGGGCTGTATGCTCCCTCGACCACGGCCGTGATGCTCAACCTGCTGGGCAGCCATGACATGGCCCGGTTCTTGACACTG
>Ga0208696_1001116_pt1 | contig 16467 bp, 15 predicted proteins | sample Sb_taG_9_FD_187711 | JGI IMG/M metagenome (GOLD analysis project Ga0208696, IMG submission 187711) | Peat soil microbial communities from Weissenstadt, Germany - Sb_50d_b_LC metaG (SPAdes) (version 2) | ecosystem: Environmental > Terrestrial > Soil > Wetlands > Peat | place: Germany...
AGGCGCACCCACAGGGTGAGCCCGCCGTCCGGTTCGGGCCAGGTCCACTCGGGCAGGGCGGCCCGCAGCGCCTCGGTCAGCGCGTCGTATCTGGCCCGCAGCCACTCACCGCGCCACTTGACGATGTCGTCGTGCTTGCCGTTCAGCAGCGCGGCCGTGATCGCCTGCGGGAAGGCAGCGCTGCCCAGGTCGGCGGCTGCCTTGGCCGCGGCCACGCGGGCGATCAGGCCTGGGCTCGCGCTGATCCAGCCGGTCCGCAGGCCACCCCAGTACAACTTGGACAGCGAGCCGACGCTGACCAGGTTCGCCTGCCTGGGACCCAACGCGGCCAGCGGGGGTGGTGGCGGGTTGTCGCCGAGGGGCAGTTCGGTGAGCGTCATGTCGTCGACGAACAGCGTGTCCGGATGAGCGGCGGCGAGCCGGATCACGCGGCGGCGGTGCCCGGCGGGCATGACCAGGCCGGTCGGGTTGTGATGGGTGGGAATCAGGTAGACCATCGCCGGGCGGTGCGTACGGACCACGTGCTCCAGCCGCTCCGGGTCCAGGCCAGCACCGGCCGGCATCCCGATCACCCGGGCGCCGGCCCGGTACAGCGCGTCGAGCATGCCAGGGAAGGTGGGATCCTCGGGAAGGTGGGATCCTCGACGGCGACCGGCTGGCCAGGGAGCACCTCGCACCGGATGAGCAGGTCGAGGGCCTGCTGGCCGCCGGTCGTGACGATCACCTGCGCGGGGTCGGCCGGCAGCCCGAGGCGGCCCGTCAGATGGCTGGCGATGGCGGCACGCAGCGCGGGCAGCCCGTGCGGGAAGTACCCGCTGGTGCTCGTTGCCGCCTGCCGTCCGGACCGGTCCAGGATGCAGGCCGGGTCGGCCAGCGCCGCCGCCACCTGCGGCGCGCAGTCCACCACGGCCAGGCTCAGGTCCGCGTCGAGCGCGGAGGTCTCGAGCAGGCCCGAGAAGAAGCCATTGGCCCGGTGCACCGCGGCCGGTGTCGTACGGTGCGGGACGATGCGGGTGCCGGCCCCCTGGCGGCTTTCCGCCATTCCCTCGTCGCGCAGGAGCTGGTAGGCGGCGGCCACGGTGTTCCTGCTCACCGACAGGACGGTGGCCAGGTCACGTTCGGGGGGCAGGCGCAGGCCCGCGGGCAGTTCGCCGGTGTCGGCCAGCCGGGCGATCCGGGCGGCAAGCAGGCGGTACAGCGGGCCGTCCGCAGTCGGCCAGCGGCCGAGCAGGTCCGTCAGGGCGATCGCGCCTATGCCTCCGGAACCAGCCTTGATGGACCGAATTGGCTCTGGCATGACAGTGCCAATCATGGCAGCGTTGGTCCCCTGAGGCAACTGCGTGGTTCGCGAGGGCCCTACCCGGCTGGCCGCGTCAGCGGCGGGCCAGCTGCAGCTGGCCCGCCAGCGCGCGCAGCGCCGGCAGGGGATCGGGGTTGAGGACCTGCACCGCCACGTGGTCCGCGCCCGCGTCCAGGTGCGCGGTGACGCCGCGGGCGATCGCCACCGCGTCCCCGTGCACCGCGAGCGCGTCGATCAGCGCGTCGCTGCCGCCGTCGGCGAAGTCGGCGTCCGTCCAGCCGAGCCTGCGCAGACCCGGTTTCATTCCGCGTGACGAACGGGAACACCCGGGCTAGCGCGGATTAATAGCGTTGTCGGGGCGGCGGCTCGCCGCTATTGTCCTGGCGTGAGCTCATGGGGGCATGTCGAGGTGGCGCATGTCAGCCATGTCCTGCCGGACGGGCGGACACTGCTCGACGACGTGAGCTTCCGCATCGGCGAGGGGATCACCGCCGCCCTGGTCGGGCCGAACGGCGCCGGCAAGACCACGCTGCTCCGGCTGGTGGCCGGGGATCTCCAGCCGCAGTCGGGCGCGGTCACCGCCACCGGCGGCCTCGGCGTCATGCGCCAGTTCATCGGCACGAACCGTAGCTCCCAAGAAGCACCAATGGTCCGTGACCTGCTGCTTTCTGTCTCGCCGCCGCGAGTGCGGGAGGCCGCGGCCCGGCTGGACGCCACCGAGCTGGCGATGATGGAGCGCGACGACGAGCGCGCCCAGCTCCGCTACGCGACGGCGCTGACCGAATGGGGTGAGGCCGGGGGCTACGAGGCCGAGGTGCACTGGGACGCCTGCAGCGTGGCCGCGTTCGGCGTCCCGTACGACCAGTGCCGGTGGCGTGACGTGAGCACGCTGTCCGGCGGCGAGCAGAAACGGCTGGTGCTCGAGTCACTGCTGCGCGGCACCGACGGCGTGCTGCTGCTCGACGAGCCGGACAACTACCTGGACGTGCCGGGCAAGCGCTGGCTGGAACAGCAGCTAGCCGCCACGCCCAAAACCGTGCTGCTGGTCAGCCACGACCGGGAACTGCTGGCCGCGTGCGCGCAGCGCATCGTGACCGTCGAGGACAGGCACGTCTGGGTGCACGGCGGTGGCTTCTCCGGCTACGCCCAGGCGCGCGCCGACCGGATCAGCCGGCTCGAGGAACTGCGCCGCCGCTGGGACGAGGAGCACGAGAAGCTGAAGGAACTGGTCCGCACCTACCGGCAGAAGGCCTCCTACAACTCTGACATGGCCTCCCGGCTGCAGGCCGCGGTGACGAGGCTGCGCAGGTTCGAAGAAGAAGGACCGCCGACCGAAGCGCCGCGGGAGCAGAACGTGACAATGCGGCTGCGCGGCGGGCGTACCGGCAAGCGGGCCGTCATCTGCGAGAACCTGGTGCTGACCGGTAACACCAGCTCGTTCGGTACAGAGATCTGGTTTGACGACCGGGTAGCGATCCTCGGCGCCAACGGGTCCGGGAAGTCGACTTTCCTGCGTCTGCTCGCGGGGGAGCAGGTGCCGCACGAGGGGCAGTGGCGGCTGGGCGCGCGGGTGGTGCCCGGCTTTTTCGCGCAGACCCACGCCCGGCCGGACCTGGCCGGACGGGCCCCGGTCGAGATCCTGATGACCGAGCACGCGCTGCTGATCAACGAGGCGATGTCCGCGCTCGCCCGGTACGAGCTGCAATCGTGCGCCCGGCAGCCGTTCGGCACCCTGTCCGGCGGGCAGCAGGCCCGGCTGCAGATCCTGCTGCTCGAGCTGGCCGGTTCCACGCTGCTGCTGCTCGACGAGCCGACCGACAACCTCGACCTGCCGAGCGCCGAGGCGCTGCAGCAGGGCCTGGAGTCCTACCAGGGCACGGTCCTCGCGGTCACCCACGACCGCTGGTTCGCCCGGTCGTTCGAGCGGTTCCTGATCTTCACGCCAGACGGCAACGTCCGCGAGGCCACCGAGCCAACCTGGGACTAGCGCCCAGGCCGGCCTGGCAGGTGCGTAACTCGGCGGCGATGGCGGCGAGCACGTCCAGCCTGGCCGCCCGCCGGGCGGGCCAGCTAGCGGCCACCAGGCCGAGCAGGCCGGCGAGCACGAGGAAGATCACCAGACTGGACGCCGGCACAACGGTGTCGGTGATGCCCTGCTGTTTCAGCGACGACACCAGGGCGATGCCCATTCCGGTGCCGATGATGATCCCGATGATGGCGCCGAAGATCGCCAGAATGACTGCTTCGGACCGGATCATCGTCCGGACCTGGCGCCGTTTCATGCCGACCGCCCGGAGCAGGCCGATCTCGCGGGTGCGCTCGAATACCGAGAGCATGAGGGTGTTCACGATCCCGATAAGCGCGATGAGTACGGCCAGGGCGAGCAGGGCGTAGACCAGGCCGAGAATCTGGTTGACGTTGGCCGTCTGGGCTTGCTCGAACTGGGCCCTGGTCTGGACCTGCAGGTTCGGATAGGGGGCCAGGGCATGCGTGACGGCCGTATCCACGGCGCCGCTGCCATTGGTACGCAGCAGGAGGGCACCCAAAGACGGGTTGCTGAAATGGGACAGGAAGAAGGGGGCACCGACCAGGTAGCTGCCGATCAGGGCGTTCGCCTCGTATATGCCGCCGACACGCAGCGCGGAAGAACCGGTCTCGGCGAACTTCACCGGGACCGTGTCGCCGACTGACAGGTGCTTCGATTTCGCGGTCGTGGAGTCGATGAGCAGTTCGCCTTGCGCGAGGGCGGCCGGGCTGCCCGCCGTCATGCGCAGGATGAGCGTGTCGGCCAGGTGCTGTGTCGACACCGCGGTGAGCGTGGCCAGCGAATTCTGCACCTCGAACTGTGACCGGTAGACGGTGGTCGTCGTGGTGACGCCCGGCACGGCCGATGCCGTGGCCGGCACCGACTGGCTGAGTTGTCCCGATCCGCTGGCCGTGCTCACGATGAGATCGGCGCTGATCGCCTGATCCACGCTGCTCGTGGCGGACCTGGACACCGAGGCGCCGAACACCGACATCGCGGCGACCAGGGCGAGACCGACCATGAGCGCCGAGGCGGTCTGCGCGGTGCGCCGGGGACTGCGCATGGAGTTCTCCCGCCCGAGCTTGCCGGGTTCCCCGAGCACCCGGGCCAGCGGACGGCCGATCACGCTCGACAGCGGGCGCGCGACCGCCGGGGCCAGCATGGCGACACCGACGAAGATGCCGACCGCGCCCACGCCCACGAGCAGGATAGCGGGCTTGGCCAGCCCGATGGCCAGCATGACCGCGCCGCCCAGGGCCAGGGCCGTGCCCCAGGCGAACCGGCGCCGGGACGAGGCATCGCCGCCGGACTGGCGGTCGTCGAGCGCGGCGACCGGGGGGATGCGCACGGCATTGCGGGCCGGGCCGACCGCGGCCACCACCGTCACGCCGACGCCGACGGCGAGCCCGACCAAGACGGTACGCGGCGCGAACACCAGCGATCCCGTCGGCAGCGTAATCCCGAACCCGCGCAGGAGCGCTTCTAGCCCCAACGCGGCCAGCACGCCGAGGCCGAGGCCGATCGCCGAAGAGACGAGTCCCACGATGGCCGCCTCGGCGAGCACCGAACGGAATACCTGGCGGCGGCTCGCCCCGACGATCCGCAGCAGAGCCAGCTCTCGCGTCCGCTGGCCGACGATGATCGAGAAGGTGTTGAAGATGGTGAACCCGCCGACGAACAGGGAGATGAACGCGAAGACGAGAAGGGCCGTGGAGAAGAACGAAAGCGCCTGGCTGACCGAGCTCGTTTGCTCGTTCACCACGGTCTGCCCGGTGACCACCTCGACCCCGGGCGGAAGGGCCCTGGCGATGTCCCGCTGGACCGCGGGCTTGCTGGCACCCGGGGCTGCCACCACGTTGATGTTATCCAGGTGCCCCACCTCCTGAAGGACGGCCTGCGCGGTCGGGAGCGTGAACGCGGCCAGGGTCGCTCCGGCGAGGTTGTTCGCCGACCCGAACTGGGCAATGCCGGTAATGGTGAACGTCCGGGGAGGCCCGGCGAACAGGATGCGGACCCGCTGCCCCACGGTGAAGTCGTACTTCTGGGCCGTCCCGGCGTCCATCACCACGCCATCGGAGGTCACCGGCGGGCCGCCCGCGATGATGTGCAGATCGGAGATCTGCTGATCCGGATCGAAGCTGACGCCGAGGGTCGGCGCGCCACCGGTCTGGATCGCCTTGCCGTCCTGGGTCACGAACTGGGCGTAGCCCCCGACTTCGCCCTGGGCGGCCTGGACACCGGGCACGCGGCGGACCGTGGCCAGCAGCGACTCGGGCAGCTCATTGCGCGTCGCGTTCGCGCCGCTGCCCAGCTGCGCGACCCCGCGGACCTGGAAGTCAATTTTCTGGTAGATGTTGCCGAACAGCACCGTGAATGTGTTGTTCAAAGTGTCGGTGAGGACGAATGTCCCGGAGATGAAGGTGACCCCGACCACGATCGCCAGCGCGGTGAGCGCCAGCCGGAGCTTGTGGGCCAGCAGGCCCTTGATGGTCACGTTTCTCATGTCAGGCGCCCAGGGTCCGCATCTTCTCCAGGACCGAATCGGCGGTCGGCTGTTCGAGCTCGCCCACCACAGTCCCGTCGGCCAGGAAGATGACCCGGTCCGCGTACGCGGCCCCCCGCGGGTCATGCGTCACCATGACGATCGACTGGCCAAGCTCGGTCACCGACTGCCGGAGAAACGCGAGCAGGTCCGCGGAGGCGTTGGAGTCCAGGTTGCCCGTGGGCTCGTCGGCGAAGACGAGGTCCGGCTTGTTGATCAGCGCCCGGGCGCACGCGACACGCTGCTGCTGACCGCCCGACAGCTCACTGGGACGGTGCGTCAGCCGGTCGCCGATACCCAGCTGTTCCACCAGGTAATCGAGCCACTCCCGGTTGACCCTGGCGCCCGCCAGGGCGGCAGGCAGGGTGATGTTCTCGGCCGCGGTCAGCGTAGGGATGAGGTTGAAGGACTGGAATACGAACCCGATCCGGTCGCGTCGCAGCTGGGTGAGCCCGGCGTCATCGAGGCTCCCGATGTCCTCCTCGCCCACGAACGTCTGCCCCGACGTCGGCCGGTCCAGCCCCGCCATGCAATGCATGAGCGTCGACTTCCCTGAGCCCGACGGGCCCATGACGGCCGTGAACCGGCCGCGCTCGAAGGTCACATTGATACCGGCCAGGGCATGCACCGCAGCCTGCCCAGCTCCGTACGTCTTGCGCAGATCTACCGAATGCGCGGCCGGCGCGGTCTGCGTGCCGTTGGCCGATTCCGCATCTTTGAGCGTCATATTTCCTCGCCATCCTGACGGGACCCCCGAAGCCTGACCGGACCCTTGAAGCATGGCCCGGATCCGCAGCGCGAACATCAACCCGTGGGGTTGATTTTGCGTGTTGCCGGTATGAGCCGCAACGGAATAGTTCGTACCCAAATCCACCCACGGAGGCGACGGGAGGACGCCCGCGGCGAGCCGACTGAGGTCAGCCGATATGGTGACGGTGGGTTGAGATCGGCGGACCTGGCTGGTCCCGCGTAGTACTCAGCCGCCGGCTCTGGTGCCGCAGCCGGAGCAGAAGTGGGCGCCGGCCGGGAGTTCGGTGCCGCACTCGGTGCAGTGCTGGACGGCGGGCGCGAGCTGCTGGCCGCAGCCCATGCAGAACCGCGCGCCGGCCGGGTTGGGCGCCTGGCAGGACGCGCACACCGGCCCGGCCTGAGGCGGAGCCGGAGCCGCCTGCTGCTGAGCCGCCTGCTGCTGAGCCGCCTGCTGCTGGGGTGGCTGCTGCTGGGGCGGGGCGCCCTGGCCGTAGGGTGCGTCCTGCGGCTGGCCGCCGTACGCAGGCGCGCCGCCCCCCGGGCCGCCAGGACCGTACGGCGGCATGCCCTGCTGAGCCGCGGCCTGCTGTGCGGCCGCCTGCTGGGCCTGCTGGGCCGCCGCTTGCTGCGCCCCGAAGGCGCTGGCCAGCCCGAACCCGGCCCCGAGGAACGCCCCGTCGACCCCGGCGCCGCCCTTGGCCATGCCCTGGCCCGCGCCGAGCGCCATCTCGCCCTGGGCGTAGTTCTGGAAGCCGCCGGCCAGCTGGGAGTAGCTCGTGTCCTTGGCTAGCTGCTTGAGCTGCTGCTCGTCTTCGGGGGAGAGGTTGACGTCGAAGTTGCCCATCCGGGTCAGCTGCACGCCGTAGGCGACAAGCTGGCCGTTGGCCGCCTCGATGGTGGCCTGCTCGATCTCCGCCGAGTACGCCATCAGGCCCAGGATCGGCCACCCGTTGCGGATGATCTGCGTGGTGACGTGGGTCCGCAGCACCTTCAGCAGCTGGTCGCTCACCCAGCCGGCGATCCGCTCGTTGTCCGTGACGTCCACCGTGGAGGTCAGGTTGGTCACCAGGCGCACCGGGTCGGCCACGTGCAGCGCGTAATCACCGAACACGCGCAGCGTCACCACTAGCCCGGTCCGCGGGTCCTGGACGTCGTCGACCCGGCCGCCGAACTTGAAGCCGGTGTACTCGCGGGTGCCCACGAAGTACAGCTCGGCCCGGTAGGCGTTCCCGCCGCTGACATGATCGATGATCGCGCCGAGCCCAGGCAGCTCGTTGGCGTCGATCTGGTGCCGGCCAGGGCCGAGGGTCTGCACGACCTGGCCGGTGTTGACGAACATCGCCATCTCGTCCGCGTTGACGATCGCACGCGTGTAGCGACGGATGGTGATGTCCGGCCATTTGAAGACGATCTGACCTTTGCGGTCGTCAGGTACGGCGATGAATTCCCGCCCGAGCAGTGCCATGCAGGCAACCATACCGGTTCTCTCGATTGCGGCATAAGGCGTTGTCAGAGGTCCTTTCCTGCTATCTTCCGAGCGTGGAAATGATTCAGTGCGGGTGGTGCCACGCCCAGAACCAGCCAGGCACCACGAGCTGCCAGACGTGCGGCGCCCCTCTCGACGAGAGGGACAAGGTCAGTGACTCCGGCTGGCGCGAGGCGCCCCGGCTGCGCGACATGACGGAGTTCCGGTTCTCCGGTAGCACCTGCCAGGTCGAGGGCGAGCTCGTTCCGGTCGCCGAGATCAACCTTCATCCGCAGGATGGCCTCTATTTCGAGCATCACGTGCTGCTGTGGAAGGACGAGTCGGTCCCGCTCTCCTCCATGAACACCGGCGGCGGGATGAAACGCACGGTCGGCGGCATGCCGCACATCGTGACCGTGGCCAACGGACCGGGCCGCATCGCGTTCTCCCGCAACTCACCGGGCGAGCTTGTCGTGCTGCCGCTGCACCCGGGCATGGAGCTCGACGTCCGCGAGCACGCGTTCCTGGTGGCCTCGCACAGCGTCCAGTACTCCTTCATACGGATCAAGGGACTGGTCAACCTGCTGCACGGCGGCAACGGCATGTACATAGACCGCTTCGTCACGACCGGCTACCCGGGCATGCTGCTGCTGCACGGGAACGGGGACGTGCTCGAGCGGACGCTGCGGCCGGGCGAGAAGATCCTGGTCGAGCCCGGCGGGCTCTTGTACAAGGACTCCACGGTGCAGATGCAGGCGGCGCAGATGCCGCTGAAGACCGGGATGCTGCGACACGGCATGTACCTCGCCGAGATGACCGGGCCCGGCCGGGTCGGCATCCAGTCGATGTACGTCCACCACCACGCGGACTGAGCCCAAGAGAAACCATGAACACCTACATCTGCCGGTACTGCCGACAGCCGAGCGACCCGAACTCGCCCACCTGCCCGATGTGCGGCGCGCCGGTCGACATCAGGTCCTCGGTCAGCGACTCCGGCTGGGTCGAGCAGCCGCCGATCAAGGACATGGCGCGGCTCCAGTTCGGCCAGTCCCACGTCCAGATAGCGGGCACCCGCGTCCCGGTCACGGAGTTCAACCTCGCGCCCGACGACTGGGTCTACTTCTCTCACCACGTGCTGCTGTGGGCCGAGCCGCAGACCAGGCTGACCAACATGCCGATGCGCGGCGGGTGGAACCGCAAGATGGCCGGGCTGCCGCTGGTCATGGTGGAGGCCCGCGGCCCCGGGCACGTCGCGCTGTCCGACAACCACGCCGGCGAGGTCGTGGCCCTGCCGCTGCAGCACGGCCAGCAGATCTGGGTCCGTGAGCACCGCTTCCTGTGCGCCACGGGCAACATCAAGTACGACTGGTACCCGTCGGACATCTGGTACGAGACCGGCCAGGACTCCGATGACCGCGAGATGCACTACCCGATGGGGCAGTACGGCGACGTGTTCGGCGCGCAGGGGGCACCCGGCCTGCTGCTGCTGCACGCGCCGGGCAACGTCTTCATCCGCGACCTGCAGCACGGTCAGAGCCTGCTGATCCAGCCCAGTTCCCTGCTGTACCGGGACGTGTCGGTGCGGACGGCGCTGCACCTGGAGTACCCGCGGAACATGGGCTTCGCGTTCTGGCACAGCCGGTGGAGCTACCGCAGCATCTGGGTCAGGCTGTTCGGTCCGGGCCGGGTCGCGGTGCAGTCGGTCTACACGCCGCCGGAGGACACCGAGATCATCGTCAACCACTCCTACGCCACGACGCACCACTGGTGACGCCCGAACGGGGCCAGCACAGGAGCGTCAGGGCGTCAGCGAGGGACGGGAGTTGAGCGCGGCCACGTCGGGCAGCGTGGTCGCCTGGTAGGCCTGGTCGAAGGTGGCCAGCTCGGCCGCGCTCAGCACGTCCTCGATCCGGTCGAAGCCGTCCGGCGCCCGCGTGCTCACCATCTGCAGCAGGCGGTCGGCCGGCATGTCACGGCAGGCCAGCACGATCGCGTTCACGCCTCCCAGGCGGGCCGCCTCGTACCCGGCCAGGCCCTCGGCCGGAGTTGCCGCGCGGGCCAGCGACCAGGCGAGCACCCGCGCGTCCACCACGGCCTGCGAGCCGCCGTTGGCCCCGATCGGGTACATGGGATGGGCCGCGTCGCCGAGCAGCGTGACGCGGCCCGTCCCCCAGGAGGGCAGCGGATCGCGGTCCACCATCGGGTACTCCAGGATCCGCGGCGCCCCGGTGATCAGCGCGGGCACGTCCAGCCAGCCGAACTTCCAGTCCGCGAACCACGGCAGCACGTCCTCGACGCGCCCGGTCCGGTCCCAGTCGGCGCCATCCAGGTGGCTGGCGGGCAGCATGACCTCGGCCACCCAGTTGATCAGCGCCCGGCCCCGCCGTTCGGCCTGCCGCGAGATCGGGTAGGCGACGAACTTCAGCGCCGCGTTGGCGCCCGCGACCGCGACCGTGCGCCCGGTCAGGAACGGCGCGCCCTCCACCACCCCGCGCCACATCATGATGCCGCCCCAGCGTGGCGGCGGCTCGCCCGGATGCAGCTGGGCCCGGACGCCGGAGTACAGCCCGTCGGCGCCGACGAGCACGTCGGCCCGCAGCACCGAGGTAACCCCGCTGGACCGGTCGCGGACCCGCACCGCCACCTGCGACGCGGACTCAGAGAAACCGGTAAAAGCGGTGCCGGCGCGCACGGCGTCCGGGCCGAGCCGGGCCCGGACCGCGGCGAGCAGGATCATCTGCAGCTCGCCGCGGTGAATCGAGTACTGCGGCCAGCGGTAGCCGATGTTCCGGCCGCTGGCGAAGCCCCAGATCCGGTTGCCGTGCCGGTCGAAGTGCGCCATCTCCGCGGTGGGGATGCCGGTCGCCTCGAGCGCGTCGCCGAGGCCGAGCTCGGTCAGCTCGCGGACCGCGTGCGGCATCAGGTTGATGCCCACGCCGAGCGGCCGCAGCGAGGCCGCCGAGTCGATCACCGTGGCGTCAATGCCGGCCGCGTGCAGGGATAGCGCCGCGGAGAGCCCGCCGATCCCCGCTCCGGCGACGACCACCCGCATGAACACGCACCCCGATAGCGACACAAACCACTAAAGACCCCAGATGAGAATAAACCGCCAGCCGTGCGGGGGGAAACCCCACCTCCAAGAGGGGTGTTGGCCGCGTTCTCCGCGGGGTGCCTGATCCGTAGCGTGAACACCACACGCAGCCGCGCGTGCCCGCCTGACGGGGGCCGGGCACGCCAGATCAACTGGAGGGTTTCTCATGATCGAGGCACGCGGCCTGGTCAAGCGCTACGGCTCCACGACCGCCGTGGACAACCTCAGCTTCGACGTCCGCCCGGGCACGGTGACGGGGTTCCTCGGCCCGAACGGCGCGGGTAAGTCCACCACGATGCGGATGATGCTCGGCCTGGACCGGCCGGACGCCGGAACGGTGCGGATCAACGGAAAGAACTACCGCGACCTGCGCAGCCCGCTGCGCGAGGTCGGCGCGCTGCTCGAGGCAAAGGCGTTCCACCCGGGACGCACCGCCCGCTCGCACCTGACCGCGCTGGCCGCCAGCAACGGCATCCCGCGGCGCCGGGTCAACGACGTGCTCGAGATCACAGGTATGGCTCAGCTCGAAACACGGAGGCAAGCCGACCGGCGCGCGGGCAAGTTCTCCCTGGGCATGGCCCAGCGGCTGGGCATCGCCGCCGCGCTGCTCGGCGACCCGGCGGTGCTGCTGCTCGACGAGCCGGTCAACGGCCTGGACCCCGAAGGCATCCGGTGGATCCGCAACCTGCTGAAGAACCTGGCCGCGCACGGCCGTACCGTGCTGGTCTCCAGCCACCTGATCAGCGAGGTCGCGCAGACCGCCGATCAGCTCGTCGTCATCGGCCAGGGCCGGCTGCTCGCGCAGACCACAGTGGCCGAACTATCTGCCCGCAGCAGCTCCCTCGAAGAGGCGTTCTTCCAGCTCACCGAGGGCAGCACCGAGTATTCCGCCAGCAACATCGCTTATCGGGGGAGCCTGTCATGACCACGGCCACACTGACCCGCGGCGCGACTCGGACCGCAGGCGGCTACGGATTCCGTTCCGTGGCCCGGATGGAGTGGCTCAAGCTGCGCAGCGTCCGCTCGACCGCCTGGGTCCTGCTCGTCTTCGCGGCCGGCATGATCGGCCTGGCCATCCTGGTCATGGCCCATCAGCACTGGGCCACGATGTCTCCCGCGGACCAGGCGTCCTTTGACCCGACTAACAACAGCTTCGCCGGGCTGGCGCTCGGCCAGCTTGCCCTGGGGGTCCTCGGCGTGCTCGCGATCACCACGGAGTTTTCCTCCGGGATGATCCGCGCCACGCTCGCCGCGGTGCCCCGCCGCCCGCTGCTGCTCGCGGCCAAGGCGGCCGTCCTCGGCGCGGTCACGCTGGTGGCCGGGGAGGTCCTCGCGTTCGCCGCCTTCGCGGTGGGTGAGGCGGTGCTGAGGTCGCCGGCCCCGCACGCCACGCTCGGCCAGCCGGGCGTGCTGCGCGCGGTGCTGATGGCCGGCGCGTACCCGGGCCTGATCGCGCTCATCGGCCTCGGGCTCGGCGCCGTCATCCGGCACACGGCGGGCGCGATCTGCGCCGTGGTCGGGATCTTGTTCGTGCTCCCGCTCATCCTCGTGCCGCTGGGCACCTCGATCCAGAATTCGGTCGGTCAGTTCATGCCCATGCTGATCGCGGAGAACTCGCTGACCGCGGTCAAGCCGCAGTCGCACACCCTGTCACCCGGCCTGGGGTTCGGCATGCTCTGTCTTTACGCCGCAGCCGCCCTGGCCGTAGGCAGCTGGGCACTGGCCCGCCGCGACGCATAGCGGGGACAATAAGGCCCATGGAAGAGGAGCTCCGGCGGGTGGCGGGCATCGTCCTGCGTGCCCCGCTCACCCGCCGGACCGGCCGTGAGCTGCTGTACTGCGGCATCGGCGGGCTGGCGGGAGTGGCCGGGTTCTGGATCACCGTGATCCTGCTGACGGCCGGCTTCACCGTCTCGGCATCCATCATCGGCACCGTCATCGGCCTGCTGCTGGTCACCGTCTCGCTGCGGGTCTCCCGGCGGCTCGGGTCGCTCCACCGCCGCCTGATCAAGTGGCTCCTCGGCCATCAGGTCGAGGCGCCGCCGCGGTTCCAGCCGGGCAGTGGCGTCCTCGGCCGCCTGGACCGGCGGCTGCGGGACCGGGCCGCCTGGCGGGGCGTCTGGTACAGCCTGATCAAGCTGCCGGTCGCCGCCGTGCAGCTCTACACGGTCGTGCTCACGGTCTTCGGGCTGGTCGACCTGAGCTATCCGGTGGACTGGATCCTGTTCCGCCACCACTCGGGAGGCAATCTTTCTCCGCTGGTGGCCGTGGTGCCGGTGCCGTTCGGCGGACAACTGGAGGTTCACAGCTTTCTAGGCACCTACCCGGCGGCCATCGCCGGCGCGGCCTGCGTGGTGGCCGGGGCCTGGCTGGCCCGCGCGATCAACGCGGGGGATCGCGCGCTCGTCCGCAGCCTGCTGGGGCCGAGCAGCATGGCCGAGCGGGTCAGCGAGCTCGAGCGGACCAGGACGCTGGCGGTAGAGGACTCGGCCGCGGCGCTGCGCCGGGTCGAGCGGGACCTGCACGACGGCGCACAGATGCGGCTGGCGGCACTGGCCATGAACCTGGGCATGGCCCGGGAGAAGCTGGACGGTGACGACGGCGCTACCGTCAGGGAACTCATCGACGCCGCGCACCGCAACGCGGTGGACGCCCTGGCCGACCTGCGTGACCTGGCCCGCGGCATCCACCCGCCGGTGCTCGACAGCGGCCTGGCCAGCGCGCTGGCCTCGCTGGCCACCAGCAGCGCGATCCCGGCGTCGGTCACCGCCGACATCGGTACGCGCCCGGCACCGGCGATCGAGACCATCGCCTACTTCTGCGCGGCCGAGCTGATCGCCAACGCGACCAAGCATAGTTACGCCAATCAGATCAAAATCAAAATTTATACCGAACGGACCGGGGTGCTACGCCTTGAAGTCAGCGACGACGGCATCGGCGGCGCGGACGCGGCGCGGGGAAGCGGGCTCGCCGGACTGGCGCAGCGCGTATCCACGGTGGACGGGCGGACCGACGTGGTCAGCCCGGCGGGCGGTCCGACCACGGTGACCGTCGAGCTGCCCCTGCGCGCCTGAAAGACACTGCGAGCCTGAAGACACTGCGAGCCTGAGAGGACATTGATGCGGGTCGTGATCGCCGAGGATGCCGCGCTGCTGCGGGAGGGGTTGACCCGGCTGCTCGAGGACCGCGGGCACGCGATCTGCGCGGCGGTGTCCGACGGCGACGCGCTGCTGGCCGCGGTGGCCGAACACCATCCGGACGTGGCCGTGGTGGACATCCGGATGCCGCCGACCCACACCGACGAGGGCCTGCGCGCCGCGCTGCAGTTGCGGCAGCAGCATCCCGGCACCGGGGTGCTGATGTTCTCGCAGTACATCGAGACTTCCTACAGCGCGCAGCTACTGGAGAGCGGCGCGTCCGGCGTCGGCTACCTGCTCAAGGACCGGGTCGCGAACGTGGCCGAGTTCAGCGCCGCGCTGCAGCGGGTGGCCGACGGCGGGACCGCTCTGGACCCCGAGGTGGTCAGCCAGCTGTTCAGGGCCAGCAGGCAGCGGGGCGGCCTGGCCACGCTGACCCCGCGGGAACGCCAGGTACTGGCGCTGATGGCCGAGGGCCGGTCGAACGCCGGGATCGCCGCCGAACTCGTGGTCTCGGGCGGGGCGGTAGAGAAGCACGTGGCCAGCATCTTCACCAAGCTCGGCCTCCCCCCGGACGAGAGCGACAACCGTCGCGTGCTCGCCGTGCTGCGTTACCTGGGACCCGCCCACGCCTGACCCGGCCACCGGGGCTTGACAGCCTTGGCTAATAAGATTAGCTTTATAGCTAATCTACTTAGCTAATGAGGCTGACATGACCGAGTTCCTTGAGGTAGAAGGCGGCAGGATCGCTTACGAGGTGACCGGCGACGGACCTCTGGTCGTGCTCGCGCACGGCATGGGGGACAACCGCAGTGCCTACCGCTTCCTGGTCCCGGCTCTGGCCGGCTACCGGGTGGCCAACACGGACCTACGCGGCCTGGGCGAGTCGAGCACCGGCTGGACCTCCTACACCCGCACCGACACCGCCGCCGACCTGCTCGCGCTGATCAGGCACCTGGGCGGCCCCGCGGTCATCGCCGGGCACTCGTTCGCCGGCGGCGCCGCCACCATCGCGGCCGCGCAGGCCCCGGAGCTGGTCCGCGCGATCGTCGAGATCGCCCCGTTCACCCTGGTGCCCAAGCTCAGCTTCAGCGCCTTCCTGACCAACCGCCGGTACCGTCGGGGCGGGGTGCGGCTGATAGGCGCCGGGCTCACCGGCAGCGTGGGCGTATGGACGAGCTATCTCAACGTCGCCTACCCCGGCCAGAAGCCAGTCGACTACGCCCAGGCCGTCGCCGCGCTTGCCGCCAACCTGCGCGAGCCGGGCCGGATGGCCGCGACGCGGAAGATGGGCCAAGCCCGACCCGCCGATGCCGCCGCCGCGATCGGCAACATCCACTGCCCAGCCCTGGTGCTCATGGGTACCCGCGACTCGGACTGGCCGGACCCGCAGGCCGAAGCGGACAAGATCGTCGCCGCGATGCCCGCCGGGCTCGGCCACGCGGTGATGGTCGACGGCGCCGGGCACTACCCGCACACCCAGTACCCCGATCAGGTCGCAGCCGCGATGCTGCCCTTCCTGAAGGAGCACGCGGGTGCCTAGAGCGGGGCTGACCCGCGGTGATGTGGTAGCCACGGCCGCCGCGCTGGCCGACGAGGCCGGCTACCCCGGCGTCACCATGGGCCTGCTCGCTGACCGGCTCGGCGTCCGCCCGCCGTCCCTGTACGACCGGCTCGGCGTCCGCCCGCCGTCCCTGTACAAGCACGTGGGTGGGCTGGCCGACCTCCAGCACCGCGTCGCCACCCTGGCCATGACCGAGCTCGGCGAGGTCATCCGTGACGCCGCGCAGGGCCGGGCCGGACTCGACGCGCTGGCTGCGGTGCTGACCGCGGTCCGTGGCTACGTCACCCAGCACCCGGGCCGCTACGCGGCCACGGTGGGTGCCGAGTTCAGCGGACCGGATGACCCGCTGCTGGCGGCGGGCACCAGCGTCATCAACTCGATCGCCGCCGTGCTGCGCGGGTACGGCATCGCCGAGGACGAGATGGACCACGCCATCCGGACCGTCCGCTGTACCATCCACGGGTTCGCAATGCTGGACGCCTCCGGGGGGTTCCAGTGGGACGCTGATCCCGACCAGAGCTTCGACTGGATGATCCGCTTCATCGACCGCGGCCTCCGGCACTAGCCGGGCAGGCGCGTGCTGCGCAGGCAC
>Ga0208696_1001122_pt1 | contig 16436 bp, 20 predicted proteins | sample Sb_taG_9_FD_187711 | JGI IMG/M metagenome (GOLD analysis project Ga0208696, IMG submission 187711) | Peat soil microbial communities from Weissenstadt, Germany - Sb_50d_b_LC metaG (SPAdes) (version 2) | ecosystem: Environmental > Terrestrial > Soil > Wetlands > Peat | place: Germany...
GCCGAGGGCATTTTCGATGCGTTCGAGATAAACTTCGACGGTATCGCCGACCTTGATCTCGGCATTGCGGCCGGGCCCGGCGAATTCCTTCAGCGCCACGCGGCCCTCGGTCTTTAGACCTACGTCGATGACGGCGAGGTCTTTTTCGATCCCGACCACCGTCCCTTTGACGACGGAACCTTCCTGCAGGTGACCGTCGCTGAACGATTCTTCGAGCAGCGAGGCAAAATCTTCGCGCGACGGCGCGGCGGCGGCAGCTTGAGCCATAAACACTCCGGACCCCGTGAATGGAATTGGTCCCGAACGCGCGGCAGCCACCGGCAGGGCCGGCGGTTGGGGTCTTCAGCCAGACGATCGGGACGAAGCTTTATATCCAGGTCGCATAGACGAAGCAGCAAACGGGCTGACCTCCAATGACGAAAGCGCGTCACCCGCGCTTTCGGCCCGTTCGAGCGGCCTCGATGATGGCAACAGCGGCCCGGAACGCCGCGTCTATACCCAAATGAGTGGTGTCGAGCAAGTGCGCGTCCGGGGCGGCCTTCAGGGGGGCGGCGGTACGGCGGGAATCGCGCTCGTCGCGGCGCAGGAGGTCGGCCAATACCTCTTTTTCGTCCGCTTCTTCACCCCGTGCCCGCAGCTCCAGAACGCGCCGCTTGGCGCGCACCTCCGGGCTGGCAATAACGAACAGTTTTACGTCTGCGCCTGGCGCGATGACGGTGCCGATATCGCGGCCGTCGAGCACGGCGCCGGGGGCTTTCATGGCAAATTGGCGCTGATAGCTCATCAGCGCCTGGCGCACCTGGGGGATCGCCGCGACCACCGACGCCGCCTCGGTGATGGCCTGCAATTTCAGGGCATTGTCGTCGAATTTCTTCGGATCGAGCGCCACCGCCGCTTCGATGGCGCGCGCGGTGTCATCGACCGGATAGCCGGAATCGAGCATCGCTTTGCCCACGGCGCGGTAGAGCAGCCCGGTGTCGAGATGATGCAGTCCATAAACCTGCGCGAGGTAGCGCGCGATCGTGCCTTTGCCCGAGGCGGCCGGCCCGTCGATGGCGATGATCATGACAAATCCGCCCCAAGCCCGCGCATCAGTTCGACGAAGCCCGGGAAGCTCGTGGCAATGAACGTGCCGTCGTCGATCTGCACCGGCTGGTCGCTGGCCAGGCCCAAAACCATCGCCGCCATGGCGATGCGGTGATCCATATGGGTGGTGACGACGCCGCCGCCCGCGGCGTGGCCCTTGCCGTGCACGATGAGATCGTCGCCTTCGATATCGACCGTGACGCCGTTGGCGCGCAGCAGCGCGACCGTGGCGGCGAGACGATCGGATTCCTTGACCCGCAGTTCCTTGAGCCCGCGCATCACCGTGGTGCCTTCGGCGAAAGCGGCGGCCACTGCGAGCACCGGATATTCATCGATCATGGACGGCGCGCGCTCCGCCGGCACGTCGACGGCGCGCAGCGCGCCTGAGCGGACGCGCAGATCGGCGACGTTCTCGCCGCCCTCCTTGCGCCTGTCGAGCTGTTCGATCGAGGCGCCCATCTCGGCGAGCGTCGCGATCAGGCCGGTACGCAGCGGATTCATCATCACGCCGTCGAGGATCACGTCGGAGCCGCGCGCGATCAGGGCGGCGATCATCGGAAATGCCGCCGAGGATGGATCGGCAGGAACCACGATCGGCTGCGGCACGAGCTCGGGCTGGCCGGTCAGCGTGATGCGGCGGCCGTTGTCTCCTTCCGGCTCGACCCGTACTTGAGCGCCGAAATGGGTCAGCATCTTTTCGGTGTGATCGCGCGTCGCCTCGGCTTCGATCACGACGGTTTGGCCCGGCGCAGCAAGGCCGGCGAGCAGTGCCGCCGATTTCAATTGCGCCGATGGCACCGGCGGCCGGAACAGAATCGGGATCGGATCGCGCGCGCCGGCGAGCGTCAGCGGCAGCCGGCCGTCGGTCGAGGCGAGCGTACGCGCGCCGATGCGCTCCAAGGGATCGAGCACGCGGCGCATCGGCCGCTTGCGCAGCGACGCATCGCCGTCGAACGTCGCCGTCACCGGGCAGCCGGCGACCGCGCCGAGCATGAGCCGGCAGCCGGTTCCCGAATTGCCGAAATCGAGCGTGGCCGCCGGTTCGGCAAAGCCGCCGACACCGACGCCGCGCAGGAGCCATTGCCGCTCGCCGGTGCGCTCGACCTGGGCGCCCAGGGCGCGGAGCGTCTGCGCCGTATTGATGACGTCTTCGCCTTCGAGCAGGCCGTCGACCCGGGTCTCGCCGACCGCCAGCGCGCCCAGGATCAGGGCGCGAATCGAAATCGACTTGTCGCCGGGCACGCGCGCCCGGCCGGCCAGGGGGCCGTGGCGGCGGGCGGTGAGCGGAGCGGGGTCGGCGGTCATCGGCGTTAATCCAGCGCCCGTCCTCTAGCACGGCGCGCCATTGCCCGTCATTCCGCGGTTTTTCGCGAAGAAAACGGGAGTAATCGCCGCCGATACTCTATTGACAGGGACGCCACGACTAGCCAAGTGAAGCTCCCAAATCGCCAAGGATCAGGATCGTGGCCAAACCCGAGCTCGGCACCAAACGGCTCTGCGCCAGTTGCAGCGCCAAGTTCTACGACCTCAACAAGGACCCGATTCACTGCCCGAAATGCGGCGCGGTGTATGAAATTGCGCCGGTGGTCACGCGCGGCCGGCCGGATGCGGCAGCGGCAGCAGCCGCCGCGGCAGCAGCGGCACGACCGGCTGCGGCAGAGGAAGTGGCCGTTCCGGAACCGCAGGATGCCGAGTTTGTCTCGCTCGAGGAGGCCGACGCCGAAGCCCAGGGAGCAAAGAAGCCCGCCGAGGGGGCCGAGGCGGACGTCGGCGACGAAGAAGTCGAAATCGACGAACCTATCGACGATGCCGCGTTCATCGAGGAGCAAGAGGAAGAGGATGCCGACGTCACCGACATCATCGGCGGCGACATCGAGAACGAGGAGGAAGGATAGTTTCGGATGACGGACGACAGACGACGGATGTCAGAAACGCTATTCTGTCGTCCGTCATCTGTCGTCTGATCCCTGAAATGGGGCCATAGCTCAGCTGGGAGAGCGCCTGCATGGCATGCAGGAGGTCGGCGGTTCGATCCCGCCTGGCTCCACCACCCTCCGCTAGGGGCGCATGGCGCCAAGGCGCAAATTGCCACGTTCAACCGACTGGATCGCTTCTGAAGTTGTTCCGTCGCGCTATCGCGGCAAGGCTTGTATTTTGTGAAGCTGCGCTTCGTTGCGATCACAGCCGCAAAATCGGCAATTCAATCCAATAATATACATCTCGATCCTCTGATGTTCAGTTCCAACAATGCCGGGTCCTGACGGGCCGTCGGCCGATTTTTTGGCAAGCGAGTGACAATATGTGCGGCGGCGAACGGCGCCGGCCATGCTATGCTGTCGGGGGGTTATCGAGGGAGTCGCAAATGCGTAAATGTCGGATCGGCACGGCGCTGGTCGCCGGTTTCACCGTGATGCTTGCCAGCCCGCTGTCGGCACAGCAGCGCCAAGCGGCGCCGGATTCCAACCTCAACGCCGAAGACCAGCTCTCGCCGTCGCAGATGCAGCAGCCGATGCCCGGCGCGGTCGCGGCGCCGGGCGGCGCGCCCGGCCATGCTCCGGCAAAGCATACCGCTACCGCCGGGTCGCCGGCGGCCGCTACGGTAAGATCGAACGCGGCGATTGCGGCGTCCCGCATCGTGGCGTGCAGCGGTCCGTTCTCGAAGGATTCGAGCAATCTCAAGCTCGCCATGGTGTTCGATTCGCGCAACATCACTTTTGAAGACGAAGATGTCGGCGGCACCAAGGTCGGAGCCTCGATTCTGTTCCCGAAGGACCCGAAGCACCGCCTTGAAATCTGGTGGGCCAACCAGGCGAGCCGCAGCGGCACTTACCTCATCCTGATCAACAAACAATCGACCTGGAGCGCACCGGACGGGCTGAAGCTCGGGCTGACGCTCGCCGAGGTGGAAAAACTCAATCACAAGCCGTTCAAGCTGAAAGGCTTTGACAAGGACAATACTGCAACCGTCAGCGATTGGGACGGCGGTACCTTGTCGAAGATCCCGGGCGACTGCAAATCCGGCGTCAGCCTGCAACCCGATCCCAAAGCCTCTCCCGACGCGGTGAAGGAGTTGACGGCCGACAAGGAATACAGCTCCTCCGACCCGGCAATGCGCGAGCTGAAACCGAAGGTAACCGAAATCCTGATCGGCTATTAGGATTAGGTATCTGTTAATGCTTCGGCGGCGGCCCCGTCGGGGTGCCCAGCGCATCTTCGGGTTCGCTGGCGCGCATGCTCCGCACATCGCGGGCCATTTCCAGGCAGGTCAAGAGCTCGGTGTAGCTCGAGTCCCCGCCCATCCTGGATTCGTTCGTGCAGTGGACCTTGTCGGACGCATTGAAACTCGGCCACTGCTTGACCAGTTCGTCGCGGATGGCCTGCTCGCTGTCGAGGCAATCCTTCTTCTCCTGGGCGACGGCGGAATCGTGGAACGTGACACCGCCCTGCTGGGCGATACCGGTGCAGACCTGCTCCACATTGAGGGTCGGCACGCTGTCGACGACCGGTATCAAGAGCTGCGCGCCAAGCGCCAGGATTTTTGGAAGGATCATGATCGTGCTCCCTACTACCGCGCATAATTATAGCATGCCCGTCGCGCCGCAGTAGCCGGGCGGTGGCGCTGTCCCGGAAAACCATTGACCGGCGTTGATTCGCACCGCTATGGCTGGGCGCCGGGGCTTTGAGGGAATCGCATGATTCTGACGTCGCTGTTCGGCACGGTGCTAACCGTCGCGGTGGCCACCGGCCCGTTCGACGCGTCGAGCGGACCGCCGATGCTCACCGCGCAGCAGAAGATGGCGGCCACGGCGCCGCTGGTCCGTTCGGCAACCGAATGCATCGTGCGCGCCGTCGTCGCCGATCCGCGTTATGGCACCGAGTCGACGGCCAAGCTCGGCGACCTGATTGTCGCGTCGATGCCGTCCTGCGTCGCCCCGGTGCGCGCCATGATCGATGCCTACGATCGCTATTTCGGCCAAGGCTCGGGCGAAGCGTTCTTCATGGGACCCTATCTCGACGTGCTGCCCAAGGCGGTCACGGAAGGCGCCAAGAACGAGCCTGAATAGCATCCTCGCCGAGTGTCACTGTCGCGGTAGCAGCCTGCTTTCCGTTGTTAATGCAGATAGGCCCGCCCGGTCAGCCGCGGCGCGCGCTCGTCCGGTCAGAATTCCCGCGTGTCTTCGCCTAGCGCGGGATCGCCTGTATCGCGATGTTGGTTGCCGGATCGACCACCAGGATGCGGTCGGGCTCATAGACGTAGCGATAGACCGGAATCGCCGCACCGGCAGGCGGCAGCGCATTGACGTAGGTATCGTCAACGGTCGGGGCCGGCGCGACTGTGTCGTAGAGCGGCGGCGCATAGGTTCTCGTCGCCAGCGGCGCCGGCGGCACGACGTCGTAGAGCGGTTGCGGAGCAACGATGCGTTGGCTGACCACGGTCTGACGCGTTGTGGTGACGACCCGCTTGCGCCCGATCGGTCGCGCGCCGGGCCGCACCGTGCGCACGGTCTCGGTGGTCTGCACCGTCTGCACTGGCTGTTGGGTGATGACGGTCTCGACCGGCTGGTCGGGAATGACGGTTTGCGCACTGGCCACAGTCGGTCCAGCACCGACGGCAAGGCCGAGCGCCGTCAACGCAGCGGCGTAGGAGATGGTGTTTCTCATGGCCTCCTCCATATGCATTGGGGGAACTCGGACTTACGAGCCGAGCACGCAACTCAACGCGCGTTTACGGCTTGCGTTCCTATTGGACGCGAGACGGCGCGGAATCGCTGCGATTGTTCCGGGAGCGCAAAATTGCCGCGCTCACGCCATCCCGGAACCATAGCCGCGCGGCAATGCCGGCCGCAGCAGTGCCGCAAGCGGCAGCGTCAGCAGCACCATGACGGCGACCAGCATCAACGCCTTCCAGACGCCGAAGGCATCGCCGACGACGCCGTAAAGCGTGGGCGCGATCGCGCCCGAGCCGATGGTGCCGGTATAAAAAATGCTCAGCGCGCGCGTCCGCCATTGCGGCACCACCAGGCTCGGTACCGAACCGTAGAGCACCGACGATGTGCCGTTGAGCGCGACGCCGATCAGCGGCAACAGCACCAGCGCGGCGGCAAGCGGCAGCGGCATCAGCGCCAGAATTCCCACCGCGGTCAAACCTTCGGTCAGCCACACGGTGCTGATGGCGCCGATGCGTGCGCCGATGAAGGCACAGGCGAGCTTGCCCGCGGCGCCGCCGGCGAAGACCAGCGTCATTGCCAGGCCGATGGTCTGCAGGCTGGCGCCTTTTTGCGTGAGAACGAACGGCAGGAACAACAGGAAGCCCATGCGCGTGGCGCTGTCGATGATGCCGATCATGAGCAACAACGGAAACGCGAACGGCCGCCGCGGCTGGTCGGCCGCGATTTTCATCTCGACCTTCGCTGCAGCGGCGCCTTCGCGCTGGTAGCGCGGCGTGACGACGAAAATCACCGCGGCCAGCACCAAGCCGAGACAGCCGAGAATGGCCAGCGCCGGGCGCCAGGCAAGCACCAGCAGCATCAGCGACAACGTGGCCGGCAACGTCATCTTGCCGATATCGCCGGCGAAATTGTAGGTGCCGAGCGCCTTAAGCGAGCGCGGCCCGGCAAAGGCGCGGGCGACCAATGCGGAGGCGATCGGATGCTGAGTGCTGGCGCCGAGCCCGCCGATGAACAACGCGCCGAGCAGCATGGCGAAGCCTGAGCTCGCGCCGGCCAGGCAATAACCGAGACCAGCGAGCGCCGTGCCGAGCGCCAGCACCAGCGCGGCGCCGAGTTTTTCCGAGGCAAAACTGGCGGGAATCTGCAGGCTCGCCATGGCGCCGACAAACACGCCGCGCAGCAGGCCCAGCGCCGCATAATCGAGGCCGAATTCCGCCTGCCACAACGGCAGCATGATGTAGATGAGGTCGGTGTAGCCGTCGTGTAGCGCGTGGGTGACGGCCGCGATCGAGGCGGCCCGCCGTTGGTCCGGCGAGAACTGCCTTGTCAGCGCCGCAAAATTCTCCCAGTGAAGCCCGGGCATCGGAACCTGCAAAGTTGCCGTTCTACGTGCCTAGAGCATGATCCGGAAAAGTGGAAGCCGGTTTTCCGATAAGATCATGCTCCGCTAAAATGCCCGGCCGTCGGATCGTCAATTGTTGGCCTCCACCCGCGATTGACCGCCGCAATCGCTAAGTGCAGTGTTCGGCCGAACCTTAAGAATCGCGGTTTCATCCTTGTGAGAGGAGAAAACATGTTCGGCCTCGGCGACCTGTTCCAGTGGGAGCGGTTCGTGACTCCCACCGTGATCAAGGTGTTTTACTGGCTCGCGGTCGTCATTTCCGTGCTGCTGGGGATTGCCGGCGCGGTCTCGTCCCTGCAAACCATGGCGTTCAATCCGTTCATCGGTCTAATTCTTTTGATCACCAGCCTGCTCGGCGCCTTCGTCGGCATCATCCTCTCCCGCATCGCCGCCGAATTCGTGCTCATCGTGTTTCGTATCAACGAACATCTCGGCGCCATCAGGAATCAGGGGACAGGACTCAGGAATCAGTAATCATATTCCGCATCTGATGCCTGATCCCTAATTACTGAACCGGAAGTGCATGACGTCGCCGTCGAGCACGACGTAGTCCTTGCCCTCGAGCCGCATCTTGCCGGCGTCGCGCGCGCCGGCTTCACCGCCGCAGGCGACGTAATCGTCATAGGCAATGGTCTCGGCGCGGATGAAGCCGTGCTCGAAGTCGCTGTGAATGACGCCGGCGGCCTGCGGCGCCTTGGTGCCGCGCGTCACCGTCCAGGCGCGCGCCTCCTTCGGCCCGGCGGTGAAGAACGTCACCAGATCCAGCAGCGCGTAGCCGGCGCCAATGAGACGATCGAGGCCGGCCTCGCTGAGGCCGACAGCCGCGAGATAATCGGTGCGCTCATCGCGCGACAGCACCGCGATCTCGGACTCGATCTTGGCGGAGATGACGATCGCGGCGGCGCCTTCCAGTTTCGCCCGCTCCTCGACCTTGCGTGAATAGGCATTGCCGTTTGCCGCCGACGCTTCCTCGACATTGCAGACATAGAGCACCGGCAGCGACGTCAGCAGCCCGAGCATGTGGAAGGCTTTTTCCTCCTCGGGCTTGCGCTCGGTGAACCGCGCCGGCTTGCCGTCGCGCAACAGCGCGAGCGCGCGGTTGATGAGATCGAGCGCTTCTTTGGATTCCTTGTCGCCGCCTTTGGCTTTTTTGGACAGCCCGTCGACCCGCCGTTCCAGACTGTCGAGATCGGCGAGCATCAACTCGGTCTCCACGGTTTCGATATCGGCGACCGGATCGATGCGGCCCTCGACATGGGTGACGTCGGTGTCTTCAAAACAGCGCACCACATGGACGATGGCGTCGACCTCGCGGATATTGCCGAGGAACTGGTTGCCGAGCCCCTCGCCTTTCGAGGCGCCGCGCACCAGGCCGGCGATGTCGACGAAGGCGAGCCGCGTCGGCACGATGGTCGCCGATTTTGCCAGCGCCGCGAGCGTGTCGAGCCGCTTATCCGGCACCGCGACCTCGCCGACATTCGGCTCGATGGTGCAGAACGGATAATTCGCCGCTTGCGCCGCCGCGGTTTCGGTCAACGCATTGAAGAGCGTCGACTTGCCGACATTGGGCAGGCCGACGATGCCGCATTTGAAGCCCATGGATTCTTATTTCACCTGTTGGACTGCGATTCGCGCTTGGTCGCGATCACTCATCTTTATTTGGTTCTTCGCCAAATCCCTTCGCCACCATGGCGAGATGAACCTTGTTCTGAAAGCTCGCGTCCTCGCCGCGCGCGATCAATTCGGCGTTGTCGGCAAGAATGGCGAGCAGCGCCTCGACCCAACCGCGCTCGCTTTTGGCGAAATCGCTCAGCACGTAATGCTGGACCATGTCCTTGTCGCCGGGATGACCGACGCCGATGCGCACCCGCCGATAGTCGTTGCCAATGTGCTCGGAGATCGAGCGCAACCCGTTGTGGCCGGCGATACCGCCGCCAATTTTGACCCTGACCTTGGCGGGCCGCAGGTCGATTTCGTCGTGAAACACCGTGATCTGATCCAGCGGCAGCTTGTAGAAGTGCGCGGCCTCGGCGACAGCGCGCCCGGATTCATTCATGAACGTGCCAGGAAGCAACAACAGCGCGCGCTCGCCGAGGCCGCGTCCTTCACAAGCGACGCCCTGAAAACGCCGGCGCCACGGCCCGATGCCGTGGCGCTTTGCAATTTCCTGTACCGCCATGAAACCGATGTTGTGGCGGTTACCGGCGTATTTCGCTCCCGGATTTCCGAGTCCGACCAGGAGCAGCATCGGCGTCGTCCCGCGGCAGCAAACCTCACTTCTTCTCGGGCGCGGCGGCAGCCGGTGCCGCGCCAGGGGCAGCGCCCGGCGCCGCGCCTGGGGCAGCGCCCGGCGCCGCGCCTTCGGCCGGCGTACCGGCCGCTGCAGCGGCGGCGGCGGCAGCCGCTGCGGCGGCGGCAGCTTCCGCCTGGGCCTTCATTTCTTCCGCATAACCTGACGGCGGCACCACCGTGACCAGGGTGATGTCGCGGCCGGCGACGACGCGCACGCCTTCCGGCAAGGTGATGTCGCTCAGGTGCTTGGAATAGTTGATCTCGAGCTCGCTGACGTCGACGTCGATGCCGGTCGGAATGGCGTCGGCGCGGCAGCGCACCTCGATGGTGTGAGTGACGATGCTGACCGTGCCGCCGCGTTTGACGCCCGGCGACTGGTCGGCGTTCCTGACATGGATCGGAATGTTGACGCGGATGGTGGCGCCCTCGCCGAGCCGCATGAAGTCGACGTGCAGCGGCAGGTCGCGCACCGCGTCGAGCTGGAAGTCGCGGGGAATGACGCGATGCTTCACGCCGTCGATCTCGACGTCATGAATGGTCGTCAAAAAATGCCCGGCATAGATGCGGTGGTGCAAATCGGCATAGTCGAGCGAGATCGGCAGCGGTGGCTTGCCGTCGCCATAGATGATTCCGGGAACGCGGCCGGCACGACGTTCTGCCCGGGCGGCCCCCTTGCCTGCCCGCGAACGCGCCGTCGCCTTGATCAGATTGACGGTCGCCATGATGATATCCTCGTCTAAAGCTCTGTCTTATAAGTGGAATTCCGCGGCGAGCCTCCAGGGGTGCTGTAGCGGCCGCGGACGCCGCGCTTATAGCGGCGCGGCTTTTGAAAGACAAGGAACGATGGCGCGGAGAAGCTCGGGCCAGAACATGCCCGGATCAGCCGCCGCCTGAGGTGCCGCCGCCAGTCGGCGCGCCAGTCTTGCCGAGCGCCGCCTCCAGTGCCGCGACTCGGGTCTTGAGCGCCTCGTTCTCCTCGCGCGCCAGGCGGGCCATGTCCTTGACCGCCTCGAAATCCTCGCGCTTGACCACGTCGAGATCGCGCAGGATGCGCTCCGCCTGGTTGCGGAACAGCGTCTCGACCTCGCGCCGCACGCCCTGCGCGGCGCCGGCGGCGTCGTTCATCAACCGCGCCACCTCGTCGAAGAACCGGTTTGTGGTCTGGACCATGGCTGCCTCCGAACTCCGAGAGTCCCGCTTGATATGCCCGCAGACAATGGCGATGGTGCGGCGCGCTCGCAAGAGGCGCGGCGCGCAATGAGTCGCGCCGGCCGGCCGTTTATGAAAGCCATGTGATGCTCGTGGTCCTGCTTGCAGTCTTGCCCATTCTGCCGTTTCCCGCGATCAATCCGATCCTGATCTCGATCGGGCCGTTTGCCGTGCGCTGGTATGCGCTGGCCTATATCGTCGGCATCATCGCCGGCTGGTTTTATGCGCGCGCCATCATCGCCTCGGAGCGGTTATGGGGCGGCCCGGCGCCCCTGACGGTGATCGACTTCGACGATTTCGTCATCTGGATCACGCTCGGCATCATCCTCGGCGGCCGTACCGGCTATGTGCTGTTCTACAATCTTCCGCATTTCGCCGAGCATCCGCGGCAGATATTCGAATTGTGGAATGGCGGCATGTCGTTTCACGGCGGCGTCGCCGGCTGCATCGTCGCCATCGTCGCGTTCGCGCTCAAGCGCGGGATTCCGATGTTGTCGCTCGGCGACGTCACCGCCGCGGTCTGCCCGATCGGACTGTTCCTCGGCCGCATCGCCAATTTCATCAACGGCGAATTGTGGGGCCGGCCGACCGACGTACCGTGGGCGATGATCTTCCCCAATAGCGGCCCGATCCCGCGCCATCCAAGCCAGCTTTACGAAGCCACGCTGGAAGGCGTCGTCCTCTTCGTCGTGCTCGGCCTCTTGGTGCGTTTCGGTGCGCTGAAGCGGCCCGGCGTCGTCACCGGAAGTTTTGCGCTCGGCTACGGCATCGCGCGCGTCACTTGCGAATTGTTCCGCGAGCCCGACGTCCAGCTCGGCTTCCTCTGGGGCGGGCTGACCATGGGCATGCTGCTGTGCATTCCGCTGATGCTCGGCGGCATCGCCATCCTCACTTACGCGCTGAGCTACGAACCGAAATCGAAAGATGGCTGAGGCAACGGCGCTGGAGAGCGAAATCCGCCGGCGCATCGCCATTGCCGGGCCGATGCCCGTTGCCGACTATATGCGGCTGTGCCTGACCCATCCCAAGCACGGCTATTACATCAACCGCGACCCCTTGGGCAGCGACGGCGACTTCATCACCGCGCCCGAGATCAGCCAGATGTTCGGCGAGTTGCTCGGGCTGTGGCTGGCCGCGGTCTGGCGGCAGATGGGCGCGCCGGAAAACGTGCGCCTCATCGAGCTCGGGCCCGGGCGCGGAACATTGATCCTCGATGCGCTGCGCGCGGCGCGCGTGGTCAAAGGTTTCCGCGAGGCGATCGTGCTGCATCTGGTCGAGATCAGCCCGGCGCTGCAAAAGCTGCAGCAGCAGCGGCTGGAAGCTCTCGACGTGCCGGCGCTTTGGCACGCCAGCCTCGAAGACGTCCCCGCCGGCCCGAGCCTCGTCATCGCCAACGAGTTCATCGACGCGCTGCCGGTGCATCAAGCGGTCAAGCAAGCCGATGGCTGGCATGAGCGCGTCGTCGATGTCGGCGCCGACGGAAATTTGTGCTTCGGCCTGGCGCGCGAAACGCTGCCCCACTTCGAGACCAGCCTGCCGCGCGGGTTGCGGCCATCGCCCGAAGGCTCGATCTTCGAATGGCGCCCCGACCGGATCGCGCTCGAACTCGGCCGGCGCGTGCGCTCTGACGGCGCGGCGCTGATCCTCGATTACGGCCACGTCAAATATGGCCTGGGCGATACCTTGCAGGCAGTCGCCGGGCACGCTTACACCGACCCGTTGCGCGCGCCGGGCGAGGCCGACCTCACCGCCCATGTCGATTTCGAGGCGCTGGCGCAGAGCGCGGAAAGCATCGGCGGCCGCATTCACGGTCCCATTCTGCAACGCGACCTGCTGCTGCGGCTCGGCATCGAGCAACGCGCCGCTGCGCTGAAGGCCCATGCCGCGCGCGACAAGGCGCTGGAGATCGAGCTGGCGGTGGCGCGCCTGACCGAAAGCGGCGCGCAGGGCATGGGCGAGTTATTCAAGGCGCTCGCCATCGCCGATCCTAGCCTCGGCCCGCTGCCCGGATTTGAGACGCCGCCATGATGATCGAGGCTCGAACACTCGCGCTCGACGGCATCCGCCACGGCTTCTTCACGCGCCAGGGCGGCGTATCCGGCGGCCTTTATGCCAGCCTCAATGGCGGCGTCGGATCGAACGACGACCGCGCCCATGTCGCGGAAAACCGCGCCCGCATGGCGGCCGCGGTCGGCGTCGAGCCGAGCCGGTTTCTAACCTGCTATCAGATCCACTCGCCGCAGGTGGTGGTCGCGGAAACGCCGTGGCTGCCCGAGGCGCGGCCCCGCGCCGATGCCATCGTCACCCGCATGCGGGCACTTGCCATCGGCATCAGCACCGCGGATTGCGGGCCAGTCCTCCTCGCTGATCCAAAAGCCCATGTCATCGGCGCCGCCCATGCCGGCTGGCGCGGCGCGCTCTCCGGCGTCGTCGAGGCCGCGCTCGATGCCATGGAGCGGCTTGGCGCCGAACGCAGCCACATCCGCGCCGTCATCGGACCGATGATCCGGCAAGCCAATTACGAGGTCGGCCCCGATCTTATTGCCCGCTTTGACGCCGAAGACCCCGCCAGCCACCGCTTCTTCGCGCCGGCCGGACGCGACGGCCATGCCATGTTCGACCTTGCCGGCTATATCGGCGCGCGGCTGACCCGGGCGGGCGTCCGCCACGTCGAAGATGTCGGGCTTTGCACCTATGCCGATGCGGAGCGGTTTTTCAGCTTCCGCCGCACCACCCACCGCGCCGAAGCCGATTACGGCCGCCATGTGAATGCGATCGTTCTGGTCGGCTGAAGCAGCGCGGGCGCGCCCCAAGCCCACTGCGCTCACGGCGAAAAAACCTGCGGGGACAAGGCCCTGATTCATGTTGCCAGCCTCGAAGGCGGCTTGTATCAGGTCGGCGAAAGTCGCTGCCGGGCGCGCAGGAGAAGAGGGAATGGCGGGCAACAACGGGGCTATCAAGCTCGTCGCCGGCAATTCCAACCCCGCGCTTGCCGAAGCCATCGGCGGTTACCTCGGCACGGCGCTGACCAAGGCCATCGTGCGGCGCTTCGCCGACATGGAAGTCTTCGTCGAGATCCAGGAAAACGTCCGCGGCGCCGACGTTTTCATCCTGCAGTCGACGTCGTATCCGGCCAACGACCATATGATGGAATTGCTGATCATCATCGACGCGCTGCGGCGCGCGTCGGCGCGGCGCATCACCGCGGTGATCCCCTATTTCGGCTATGCGCGGCAGGATCGCAAAGTCGGCCCGCGCACGCCGATCTCGGCCAAGCTCGTCGCCAATCTCATCACCCGCGCCGGCGCCGATCGCGTGATGACGCTCGATCTGCATGCCGGCCAGATCCAGGGCTTCTTCGACATCCCGACCGACAATCTGTTCGCCGCGCCGGTGATGATGCGCGACATCCGCCAGCGCTTCGATCTGACCAAAGTGATCGTGGTCTCTCCCGATGTCGGCGGCGTGGTGCGCGCGCGCGGGCTTGCCAAGCGCATCAACACGCCGCTCGCCATCGTCGACAAGCGGCGCGAGCGGCCGGGTGAATCCGAAGTGGCCAATGTCATCGGCGAGGTCGACGGCGGCATCTGCATCCTGGTCGATGATATCGTCGATTCCGGCGGCACGCTGGTGAACGCCGCCGACGCGCTGTTGGAAAAAGGCGCCACTGCGGTCTATGGCTATATCACCCACGGCGTGCTCTCCGGCGGCGCCGTCGCCCGCGTCGGCAAATCCAACCTCAAGGAATTGGTGATCACGGATTCGATCCAGCCGACGCAAGCGGTCGCCGAGTCCAAAAATATCCGCGTGCTGTCGATCGCGACGCTGATCGGCGAAGCCATCACCCGGACCGCCGCCGAAGAATCGGTCTCAAGCCTGTTCGATTGAACAGGCTTGCCGCGCTCGTCATCCCCCGAGTCAACTTGTCGCAGGCCGGTCTGTGGACGGTCATGGCCGCAGCATTGTGCGCCAAGGCCAAATCACTTCATGAGTGCGGCTAGCGGCGGCGCCGGAGGCCCTTGCGTCGAATTTGGTGAGTGGAATCAGGCCGATTATAGTCGGCGTGCGGGCTGATTCGCGGCTTTCGGTCAACCGACGCGTAAAAGTCTTCCCTGCGTCAAATTGCAGCCGGTATTCGACGAAGTCCTAGTGGCGTGCGCATTTCCACTCACATGCGGCACCGTGGAGAAGGCATGTCCATCATCGAGATCGCACGCGAGCACGGCAACAATCCTCTGGAGGTCGTCGAGCGCATGGCGGCCGGCAACAACTGGCCGTTCGAGCGATCCGGCGAGGACGAGATCGCTTTGGTCGTCACCGGCAAGTGGACCAATTATCAGGTCTCTTTCACCTGGATGAGCGAGATCGAGGCGCTGCATCTGGCCTGCGCATTCGAAATCAAAGTGCCGGAACTGCGGCTGCCCGAAGTGCAGCAGCTCGTCGCCATGATCAACGAGCAATTGTGGATCGGCCATTTCGACGTCTGGATGCAGAACGGCATGGTGATGTTTCGCCATGCGCTGCTGCTTGCCGGCGGCGTGCCGGCGTCCGGTCGCCAATGCGAGGCCTCGCTCGGCTGCGCGCTCGATGCCTGCGAGCGCTACTTTCCGGCGTTCCAGTTCGTGGTCTGGGCCGGCAAGTCGGCGCGTGAGGCGATGGAGTCCGCGATGTTCGAGACCTCGGGCGAGGCGTGACGAGCGCGACGCCGGATTTGCGCGATTTCTCCGGCCACCTCGTCCTGGTCGGCGCCGGCAAAATGGGCAGCGCGTTGCTCGAAGGCTGGCTGCGGTTCGGCCTCGATCCGAAGCACGTCGCCGTTCTCGAGCCGCAACCCGCGCCACAAATCTCGACGCTCGTGGGCCGCGGCTTGCGGCTCAATCCGGCGCTGTACGGGCTCGGCGATGTCGCCGCCGTCGTCGTTGCGGTGAAGCCGCAGATCGCGGCAGAAGCGATACCGCCGCTCAAGCCGATGATCGGCGCTGCGACCGTCGTCGTCTCGATCATGGCCGGGCGCACGCTGCAATTCATCGCCGATGCGCTGAACGCGCCGTGCGCGCTGGTGCGCGCCATGCCCAACACCCCGGCTTCGATCGGCCGCGGCATCACGGTTGCGGTGCCGCGCGACGTCAATCCGGCGCAGCGTGAACTCGCCCATCGCCTGCTCTGCGCCACGGGCACCGTCGAGTGGACCGAGGACGAGGCGCTGATGGACGCCGTCACCGCCGTGTCGGGATCGGGACCCGCCTATGTCTTCCTATTGGCCGAAGCGCTGGCCGAAGCCGGCGTCGCCGCCGGCCTGCCGCCGCCGCTAGCCACGAAGCTCGCGCGTGAAACCGTCGCCGGTTCAGGCGAACTGCTGCACCGCTCCGAGCTCGATGCCGCGGTGCTGCGGCAGAATGTGACGTCGCCTGGAGGCACCACCGCGGCCGCGCTCGACGTGCTGATGGGCAAGGACGGCCTTGCGCAGCTGATGCGCAAAGCGGTTGCCGCCGCGACCAAGCGATCGCGGGAGCTTGCCGGTTGACGGCGCAGGCCTGGCGTCTCCCTGACGCCGCCTTGGAACTGTCCCGTCGCGAGCCTACATTGAACCCAACAGTCGCGCGTATGAGGCGCTGCCCAAAAGTTCGGTGCATAGGAGTTCGGCCATGGTACGCAAACCCGCCCGTAAATCCGCGCGATCGTCCTCCGGCGCGAAAGCTGCTGCACCCGCGAGCGCGGGCAGCGAGCGCGAAAGAATCATCGCCGCCTTCCTGGCGCTGCTCGCGGAGAAGCCGATC
>Ga0208696_1001127_pt1 | contig 16393 bp, 19 predicted proteins | sample Sb_taG_9_FD_187711 | JGI IMG/M metagenome (GOLD analysis project Ga0208696, IMG submission 187711) | Peat soil microbial communities from Weissenstadt, Germany - Sb_50d_b_LC metaG (SPAdes) (version 2) | ecosystem: Environmental > Terrestrial > Soil > Wetlands > Peat | place: Germany...
GATCGCGGTTTCTGGCTTGGCGCCGCGAACGAGCACGTGGATCTCGACGTTCAGCCCACTCCCAGCCGGCACCGGTTTCGCGTACGCGCATTCGATCGCTTGCTCGCCTGGCGCGCCGATGGACAAGCACGACACGTTTTTGGATTTGGATCCCCCTTGCGCGCTTTCTTCGAGCGTCCGGGCGACGATGAGCGGTGTCCCACCGGGAGCGTCGACTTCGACGCCTTCCGGAAGCTCGTCCTCGAGCTTGATCGTTCCGGTCGAGGGCTCGCTGCCAGCGTTGAGCACCGTCACCGAGTAGGCGTCGCAGATGAATGCTTCGTGCCCTTCTATGTCGCCCGAACACAGGCCGTCGTCGGCGAAAGCGAAGTTCGTTGCCTCGGCGAGCGAGCTGATCGCCCATCCCGGCCCCGGGACCGCCGCCTGAGCAGCGGCGCTCGAGCAGACAAGCCCCGTCATGACGATCACCCCAGCGGATAGGCCAAGCCGTTCAAACCTCCTCACGACTGCTTCCTCCCCGGCCTGGAACGCCTATCGGACCCCAACTTCGTCCCGTAGCGCTTCCTGGCGCGCGCTTCGCACGCGCCGCGGCGTATCTTGACCTTCTTCTTCCTACAGGCACGGAGAGCGTTCGCGAGCTGCCGCGCTTTCGTGAGCGGCTTGGCCTTCGCCTTGGCCGGCGACGGGAGGTCGCCTTCGGCTTTGGCCGTCGCGCTGGCCGGCGCCGGCGGCGAGGGCCCTGAGTTGAGCGAGCCCTGGCAGGCCGCTTCCACGCAGGCCATGGGTGACACAGGAGCCGGGAACCCGCCCAGCTCGCGGGCGTCGTAGACGTCGAGCTGCGTGTTCGTGTCCTGCGGCACCAGGTTCACAGCCGAGCGCAGGAACACGTTCGCGCCGGATTCGTCCGTGCCGATCAGCGGGGTCAGGACATTCTTTTCGAGCGCCTGCGCCTGCAGGGCGGGGTTTTCCGGTGGGGACACCGTGTACACGTTCCCGGCGCGGTACTCATAGACGTTCAGGACGCCGGCCACCGCGAATCGTGTGAGGGCGTCACGGCTCAAGAAGTACACGGCGCCGTTTGACGCCACCGACATATGAGAGGTCGCTTCGGCGGGCGAATCGACGCTGTACGTCGGGTGGACGATGCTCGCCGCGTCTTCGCCGTTCGTCGTATTGCCGTCTTCGTCGTAGCCGTTCTGTCCGATGGACACGCGCGCGAGGGTGCCCGTTTCCGCGTCGTACTCGAAGACCTCGGGGACCGTGCTGGCATCGTCGGACGTCAGGTCGCTGACGCCGGCGAAGACGAGGAAGCGGCCGTCTGCCGGAGCGGTCTCCGCGGGTCCGCTACCCTGTGCTTCCCAGAGCGCTTCATCGGACGAGGACGACCGGCACAGCGCTTCTTGCTCAAACGCAACCGCTCCCGACGTGCCGTTCCCGGTACACAGCATCGCGATGAACGTCGTCCTCCCGGTGTCCGTGTCGTACACGTAGAGGTTCTCCGCGCCCGGCGTCGCTCGAGCGAATTCACCGCCGGCGCGCGGATCGCCGTTCGAGTTCGAAGCGAGCACGCCCCGTGCGACGAAGTACACGCGCGAGCCGTCCTCGGAGATGCGCGTCACGCCTTCCACTTCGGCGGCTTCGCCTGAGTTCGGGTCGTGGGAGACCTGGGTCAGGCGCTTGACCGCTCCGCCTTCGAGTTCGACCTCGTACAGGTCCATCTTCGTGTCCGCGTCACCGTCGACGAGCGGCTGCTTCGTCAGGAAGAACACCTTCGACCCGTCCCGCGAGGCGCCCTCGAAGATCCCTTCCGAGCGGTCCGCCACCACGTTCTCGTTCGTGGTGCACGTCCCCGTGCACGTCCGTCCCGGGGTGGTCAGCGGGGGCTCGGAGATATCGACGGTCGTGGCGCCCACGATCCGCGCGTACACTTCGTTCACGTGCGGCCCGACACCTTCGCCGGCGGCGTTGCAGTGTTCTTCGCCTGAGCCCGACGTCGCGGCCAGCGCCGTGAAGAACACGGTTTCCCCATCGGCGGAGACCGCGTTGTATGCGTTGCTGCCGCCGCCCGAGCTTGTCTCGCTGCCACCCAGCAGCGTGCCACAGTCGCTGATCAGCGTCCCCTGTTCGTTCACCCCGACGAGCGTCGGCGCGCGTCCGCTGGTGGCGCCGTAGACGGGTTCTGCGCCGCTGTCACCGACGTACTCGTACAGCGATTCGCCGCCCTGGAGCGATTCGACCGTTTCATCTCCGGGCCACAGCCAGCCGGCCTTCTGTTCCATCGTTTCGAGCGTGAACAGCACGTGGGTGAGATCGGGGCTCACTCCGTCGAAGTGGAAGTTTTCCACCGCCGGCGCGGATGGCGGGTTCACCGGCCCGACTTCGGTGAAGCGCGGCCCGCGCGCGGTCGCCGCGCGCAGCGCCAACACCCGCTTTGCGTCCGCCGCTGAGACTTCTTCTTCCGGCATGGCCTGTGCCGACAGCGCCCACAACGTGCTTTCGAGGCCCACGCCGGCGGTCACGAGCTTGCCGAGCGAGAACCGCGACGCGGGCTGGTCGAGCGGTGCGCCAGCCCAGCCCGATGTGGTGCGCGAGAGCTCGTAGTAGGCGGCGCCAACCGTGCCGAGCTCCTCGTTGTTTTCGGTGCCTGCGAAGCCGCCCCAGCTATTGCCAATCAGGTGCTCACCGTCGGGGCTGAGGTAAACGGAGCTGCCGATCTTCGCCCCGTTCGCATACGGAGGGCTCACCAGCTCATACGCCCGGCAGTCGGGCAGATACGCACGGAAGCCGGGAGACACTTCGGTTTCCGGCGAGCAGCCGGCTTCGTTGACGTCACCCGCGGCGGACGCGGAGCCGGCGGGCAGCGTGAGCATCAGCGCAGCGACCAGGCACGCGCCACAACAGATCGCCGGCACTCCGCGCGCGACATCGGTGAAGCCTCTCCCCATGCGCCGCATATGTCGCCGCGATCTTATACGACAGAGTCAAATACGGCGCGTGGGTCATCGAGCCCACGCGCCGTATCCAGATCTTGCCGCCACTGCCAGCCGGCTACGTCCCTGCGATCATGCCTTGGTTTCGATCGCTTCACTGAACGTGATCGCCTCTTCGGATGCGAGCCCAGTGTCGATAGTTTCGAAAAGTTCTAGCGCATCTTCGCCGGTTTCGCCTTCGAGTCTTACCGGCACCTGCCTGTGTTCAGCGTTGACCTTGAACTTCAGCGTGCCCGCCGTGGACAGCGTGTTGACCGGCGTGGCTTCACCGATCACGCTTCCCGTCACCTTGTCTTCTTCCTCCACCGGCAGACATGTTCCTTCGAGCTTCACAAACGGTTCACTTTCTGCTTTGAGCAGCGCGCCTACCGTTTTTTCCACTTTTTTGATGTACCCCAGCGTGTCTTCGACTTTTGTCGTGACAACTTCGTTTTTCAGCGGACCGGGACTGTGAACTTCACATTTCTGGCTCGATTCTTCGTTGAGCGCTTTGCACCCTTCAAATGTGATGATCAGGTTCTTGACAGTTTTTGGGCCCGTGATTTCGCCTTCGCTTTTGTCCTTTTCGCAGGTGAGTTTCACCTCAAGGGAGCTGGGGACGTAGAAATGCCCTTCGCCGCTTTTGGAAGTGAATTTGATTTTCGAGGAGCTCGCGACGGGTTCCTTTTCAAACCCGCTCCCCGAGGCGGTGCACCCCGACGCAAATTTGCCGCCCGTTTTCGAGACGCAGTGATAGAATTCCGGCAGCGCCGCCGCCGCGCCCCCGGCACCTATCGCGCCGATCGCGAACGCGGCCACGAGGGTCAGCCCTACGATTCTGATCCGTTTCATGGTCTGCCACTGCTCCTTTGCGAAGGATTGGTCGATCGATCCCGCCGCCGCTCGTCCTGTGACGCTCCGAGACCGATCCCGCTTTAGCCAGTCGAACCATTCTACAGACTTTTGCGGACATTAGAATCGGATTCCGAACTCTCGCATGGATAGGGTCGGCCGAGACCGAAGATGAAGCCCGCGGCTACGGTCGATTTCGCCGGGCGTAGGCGGTTTTGTGGGGAGGACGGGAAGCTCGTATACCCAGTCGCCGCAGGGACTATGGCTCAACGCCCAATTGAAGCGCCCCCCTCTTGACGAACCCCGCCTTGATCGGGGAGCTCTGCCAGCCACTCCGCGTACCGGTGATGTGGTTGCTCCTCGAGCCAGATTCCGCCGCTCGTCTCTCAAGCGTGCGTTGCTGCGACGTGGCGTAGGCGGCCGAGCACGTCGGTGGTGGGAGCGACCTTCGCGTTCTCGTAATCGGACAGCCGGGACGCGGAGGTGCCGGCGGCCCGGGCGAACTGGCGTAGCGTCATCCCGCTCTGGACGCGCCAGGAGCGAATCTGCGCAGCGTACTCAGCCCGTCCCGCGGTGGCGATCTCTTCGCGCGCACGGCGAATCACGCTGGACATGAGCGCGTCGACGCCGTAGTGCTCGCCCCAGGAGGCCACGGTCTCGGCTGTGCGCGCCGCGGGGCCCCACGGGTTACGCCGGATCGCCTCGGCGAGAGGACGCCAATCGGACAGCGAGCCGCGATCGATGACCGTCTCGATCGCCTCGGCGGGCCACTCGTCCACCGGTGCCTCCCGATCGAAGTCGAGGTTGCGAAATTGCACGGTCATCGCACCATTCTCTGCGCGAGGTCCGCGAGCACCGCCTTGACCGCCGACCACTCATGCCAGCGGGGATCCAGCGCCTTGTAGCTGGCCAGCTGCGCGGTGACCTCAGCATCTCGCGGCCGCGGATCTGCCAACTGCCTGGCGAGCTGCGTGGCCACAGCCTCTGGCCGGCGGTTGACGTCGGCGTAATAGTCATCGATGCCTCGCAGCACCCCAGCCGCCTCATCGAGTCCCATATGGTCAGCGAGGGCTGCGATGTCGAGGTAGTCCCGGGTCTGGTTGCGCTGAAGCGCAAGCCATGCCTTGATCCGCAGGATCTCCGCCGCGGTCGGCACGAGCAGCCGCTTGCCCCGCACCTGCACCTCGGTGCTCTCCAACGGACGGCCGCGCAACAGCTGACGCACCCCGGTCTCGATGCCACCGAGCTCGCCGAGGATGATCTTTCCGGGCTGGACCCTGGCCGTCGACCAGTCCCCAAGTGCTTCGAGGTTCTCCAAGATCGAGTCAAAGCGCTCTGTGAGGTCCGCGACGACGTGGTCGTGACCGAGCGACTCCCGATGGGCGGCATGCAGCGCCGCCGCGGAGCCCCCGACCAGAACGGCGCCAGGGACCAACGCCTGCAGGCGCGTGGCCTTCTCCAGGACATCTTCGAGCGAAGACTCCATACCAGGATATTATCAGATCCGATAACAAATATGGACTTCAACCGCGAGCAGAGCTTTGGGAGCCCCGCGGGGACTGGCCCTCGGGCCAGCTCGCATGGTTCGAGGTCGCGCGCCTCGGTTTGTGTTGGCCGATCTCCGATCAGTCACCGAGTTGATCAGAAGAGACACCACCGACCCGCTCGACATCGGCCTCCCCGACACCCAGCGAGTACGCGAGCGTGGATGTCACTAAAAAGCTGGAGTTCGCTCGACCGGAGTTCGCTCGAGCGAACTTTGCTAGTCTGAAGGCATGGACGGACGTCTGTCGGGATTCGTTGGCCGTGAGGCGGAGCTTGGCCGGCTCGGCGGCTGGCTGGGAGAGGTTGCGCGGTCGGGCCGTGGCAAGGCGATCGCCGTGCGTGGACGCCGGGCGGTGGGAAAGTCGACGCTGATCGAAGAGTTCCTGGTGCGCGAGAACCCGCCTCATGCGTTCTTCGCGGCGTCAAAGGACCAGCCCTCCACGGAGGCGTTTGCGGGATTTCTGAGTGAGCTGCAGCGCAGCACGCTTCCCATCGCCGAGGAGCTCACCGCCGGAGTACGCCCGGACAGTTGGGAAGCTGCCCTGCGCCTGATCGCGACCAGCTCCGCGAGCGCGGGTGACTCCAAAACTGCCCTGCCCGCCTGCCTGGTGATCGACGAGCTTCCCTGGCTCTCCGAGCAGGAGCCGAGCATCGAGGGGCTGCTGCAGACCGCGTGGGACCGCTATCTGAGTCGAGTGCCGATGCTGCTCGTGCTGATCGGCTCCGATCTGCACATGATGGAGGAGCTCGAAAGCTACGACCGTCCGCTGCACGGCCGGGTGACGCCATTTGTGATCGAGCCGCTCAATCCCGCCGAGATGAACAGCATGGTTCGCACAGATCCCGCGACCGCGCTCGACGCGTACTGCATGCTCGGCGGCTTCCCGCAACTCGCCGTGACATGGCGTGCCAAGGACACGGTGCGTCGATATCTCACGCGCGAGCTGAGCGAGGCCACCTCGCCCCTGGTGGTGACCGGCGAAAGGGTGATCGCCGCCGAGCTGCCGGGCACCTCCGCGCCCCGCGCGGTGATCGCCGCGGTCGGCACGGGCGAGACCGAGTTCACCAAGATCCTGCACCGCTCGGGCGTGGGACGGACAAGCCTCAGCGCCGCGCTGGGGACGCTCGCGCAGAAGCGCATCGTAAACCGCCAGATGCCGTTCGCCGGCAATCAGACCAAGCTCAGCCGCTACACGATCGGCGATCCCTACCTGCGCTTCTGGCTTGCATTCATCGCCCCGAACCTGCCGCTGATCGAACGTCGCCGCGGCGATCTCGTCGTAGGGCGGATCATGGACGGCTGGAGCACCTTCCGTGGGCGCGCGATCGAGCCGATCGTGCGCGCGAGCATCGAGCGCATGCTCCCCGACGAGCGCTTCGGCGACGCCAACTTCGTAAGCGCCTACTGGACGCGGACGAACGACCCGGAGGTGGACCTCGTCGGCCACGCCGAGGACCGCCGGCCGAAGAGCGCCGCGTTTGTCGGCTCGATCAAGTGGAGAGACACCGCGCCGTTCTCACGCGAAGACGGCGCCGCGCTCGCCGCCATGCGGACACGCGTTCCGCTTACCAGCAACGCCACCCTGCTCGTCGGCGTCAGCAGAAACGGCTTCTCCCCAAACGCCAAGCTCGACCTCGAGCTCGACCCCGAACATCTGCTGAACGCCTGGAGCACCCCCCACCCAGGGCACTGAGAATGGGGGCCTTCGGGGAGCTTCACGCTGGTGGGGGTGGAGGGGAAGTTGGTCGAGGTCGACTGCTTGCCGACAGCGCCTGCGCCGCGCGCACGACCTGACCCTCGCTCATCTCGGCCTCGCTCATCTCGGGGAGGACGTCACCAGACCGTGCCGCGAGGGTCGAACGCGCGGAGGACTGTGTCGCGGGTGAGGAGACAGGACGGCTGGTGGGACGACACGGTCCACGTCGAGACCCTGTCCGCCCTCGTGGTCTGGCGCGACTGGATCGACCAGGCCGCGGACGACCCGCGACACGAGCTGGCGTTCCACGCCCAGCTGACCGACTACAGTCGGGAACTTCGCCAGGAAGGCGGCGGTGTCCCCCGCGCATGGAAGCCCGGAGCACCGCCCCAGGGTTGGGTCTAACGCTCCGCCGCCTCGCCCGTGGCAGGGACGGTTCGGATGGCCGAGCGTAGCTCAAGCACCTCGACCGGACACTCGGACCCCCAGTTGTCTTCCCAGCAGACGATGAGATCGCAGCCGTCCGGGTCGTGACCGTGTTCGCGGAAGTTGCGGCTGCGGAACTCGAACTCGATTTGTACACGCTCCAAGTGTCCCGTCTTGCTGACGGTGCGCTTGGCCTCGCAGTCGGGGAAGCCGGTCCCGACGCCCTCCACGACGAAGCCGAGATCGGAAGCCACCATGCCAAACAAGAAGACGACACCCTGCTCGTTGATGGGGGCATGTTGCAGTCCCCGAAAATTGAGGAGAGGGCCGTATTGCGTCCTCGCATTGGATGCCCAGCTCGGTGTCGCCTGAAGTGAACCTTTCATGCTTGTGCTGCGGTCCGGCGCGAACCCGTCCCGGGGGAGATCGGCAAGATAGGTGAAGTCGGGATCGTTCTCCTCGGCCCATCCGCGGAGTCGCCCCAAGACTTGCGGCCAGCTGCCGAAGTGCGTGTTGTAGACGTCGTTGCCGTAGCGGCAGAACTCGAGGACCCGACGCTTGGCCGTGATACCGCCCGCTTGAACGAAGGCATCACGAAGAGCCGCAAGCAGCTCGTCATCGGGCACTCGGGAACGATCGTCGGCTACAAGCCCAGCGGCGGTAACGAACTCGTTCCACGAGCCGAAATGGCCGTAGATCTGCGACGCGGTTATTCCGGTTTCACGAACCCAGGTGCGGCGTGAGACGGAACGCTCACCGAGGCGCTGCGCGACAGAAACCAACTCGGCCAGCAGCTCATCACGGCTGTGGGTCGTCGTCTTCATGCCCCAAGTATCGCAATGGCCGATGGCCTGCGGCCGGAGGTCCGATAGCAGCCGCCTGGGCGCCATTCAGGGCTGCCAGGTCGTAGGGTGGCTGAGAGCCGCTTGCGTGACTTCAGATGGGTCGTGCTTGGTCGATACTTCTTGCATGGCTACCCCGACGCGGGACCTGTCGAGCCAGGGATCACGCCGCAAGCAGATGGCTTGCGTCTGGGTGATTATCAGCGCCATCGTGCTTGCGATTGCCGGGTGCGGCAGTAGCACAGGCACCACGGCGTCGTCAACAGTCGCCACGACTGCAACGAGCTCCACGGCGTCCAGTGGCGCCGCCTCGTTCATAGGACAGGCGACCAACGCCGAGATCTTCATCCAGTGGACGCGCGCCGGCAACAGTCTCTCGGGCTCGTTGCAGGAGGCCGTCCGCAAGGAACCCGGCAGCTCCGAAGTCGAATCGTCCAGTCGAGCGTTCACCGGGACAGTGGACGGTGACGGATTGACGCTGACCCTGAACGAAGGTCTCGGTACAACGAAGGCACTCGTGGGACAGATGACCGCGGACGGTTTCACGATGACATTCCCAGCCGTCGGGCACGAACTCACGAGCATCACATTCGTCCCAGGCCAGGTCTCCGACTACAACCACGCCGTCAGCGAAATTGAAGGCCGCTCAGAACAAGGCCCGTCGAGCAGTGGCAGGGAATCGACGACGTCAACCAGCACGACCGGCGGCTTCGCGGTGCAGGTGCATAACTGCGGCACGCTCAAAGGTCCTGGTTCGGAGTTCACTATCACGACAGACAACGGTGTTAGCTGCTCAGAAGCACGTAATGTCTTCATTGACCTGTTCGCCGGCAAGGGAGAACGCCATCAAGGCGCCGACGCAGCAGAATCGCACACGGACGTGGATGGGTGGGGCTGCGGTAGCGGGGCGGGAGGCTTCGGATGCTCTCGATCGGGCGCTTACATCGGCGCACGCGCAGAATAGCCATCCGTGTTCTGAACCCAAGTAAAGCGAGCGCGAAGTGAGGCCGCACCCAATAGGTGCGTCAGACAGCAGCGAGCGCCGGGGCCAAGTCCTCGGCGGTAGTCTCAACCGTCTCCGGGACTGTGACGGCAAGATGTCCGTCGCGCTCCAGGATGTGCCGTGCACCGAGCACCGTCAGACCGACAACACGGTTGGTATCCGGCGCGTAGCGCACGACATGCCCCTCTGGCGTCTCCTCGCCCTCGCCCGCCTCCGGCTGACCGACGTGCAGGTAAAGCACATCACCCTCGGCGTCGTAGTCGGCATGATCGAAGGTCAGTGGCCCGATGGTGATGTTTACGCGCTCCATGACTTGGGGTCCTTCCGGTTGGCGAACACGGACACGATCCGCGCTGGCGTCTGCTCATAGCTTACGACGACCAGCAGCCAGCGACTTGGACCGACGCCGCGGGCGTAGTAGCGCTTGCGGGCCTCGAAGCTCGGATCGGGCGCGACGTGATCGGGTGTGGACACCGCTCGCAAGGCATCCTCTCGGTGCGAGTCGATCTCGGGATGGTCGCGGATGATCTTCTCGCGCCAGATAGCATCGTCCAGAACGACCCGCGCGCCCGCAGGGTCGGTTGTCTCAGCTGCGCCAGTTTGATCCTCCACGGTCAACCAGCATGGCGTTCCGTCCGGATGCGATGTAAGACGTTATGTGGTTAGCAAACGCACCTGAACTGCTTTATTAGGTGCATTCATTCTGCTGGTGGGGGTGGAGGGGAAGTTGGTCGAGGTCGACTGCTTGCCGACAGCGCCTGCGCCGCGCGCACGACCTGACCCTCGCTCATCTCGGCCTCGCTCATCTCGGGGAGGACGTCACCAGACCGTGCCGCGAGGGTCGAAGGCGCGGAGGACTGTGTCGCGGGTGACGAGACTCGCCCCTGCATCGCGGGCGGTCGCGTAGATGATCCGGTCGGCCGGGTCGCCGACGAACTCTTCGCGGCCGAGCAGTGCCGCGCGGACCGTCACGGCGCTCGTGAGCGGCAGCGACTGTGTGCGTGCGTCCGCGAGCGCCTGCTCAATCCAGACCTCGACCGTACGGTCGAGGTCGATACGACCCGCCTCGACGAGCATCGCGACCTCCCAGCAGCTGATCGTCGCGACCCCGAGGCGCTCGGAACGGTCGATCGCCTCCTGAGCACCTCGACTCAGCCTCTCTGGCTCAGCTACCCACCACAGCCATGCATGGGTGTCGAGAACAATCACCGCCCGGCGGCATCCCAATGCTCGGGCAGGGGCGCTATCAGCTCCTCCTCGGAAACCTTGAGCGTCACGCTGCCCCGCAGGGAAGCCGGCGCCTGGACCGGCGCCACGCGCGCCACCGTACGTCCGTGCTTGGTGATGAGGAGCGACTCGCCGGTCTCGGCCACCTCGTCGAGCAATGCCAGGCAATGTGCTTTGAAATGTGATGCCGTCAGCGTTCTGTCCATATGACCATGGTATCATGGTCATTACTCTGCCTGAGAAGCTGTCTCAATAGCCGCTCCAGCGGATGAGGCCAAAGAATTAGGAGGGATTGGCGAAACGAGTGGCGAAACTCGTCGTCAAGGGACAACTTGCGACGCGGCGAGAAGAGCGAGCACGCCGCAGAGCACGGCCACGGCAAGCAACACGGCCCTGCGCGGGTCTCCCGCTCGCCATGCCCGGACTGGCTCGCGGAGTCCGAGCCTCGGCTTGGTCCTGGACGCCGCGGCAGCGGAAGAGACACCACCGACCCGCTCGACATCGACCTCACCGACGCCCACCGAGTACGCGAGCGCGGAGGTCTTGCCGCCCAGCAGCGCCTACACGGGGCCGAAGATCGCCGGAAACTCCCGGCAGTTGCGACGCCTCCTTACCTCCTGCGAGATCCAACCGCGGATCACGCCACCCCCGATTTGGTGCTCTGACGTGTTCGTAGGGCACTCGTCGTAAAGGCGCCCACAAGCACGGAAGTACGCATCGAGCTCATCGTCCGAGAGTCCGCAGATCACGTCCCACGGCGCCATGCCCGGTGTCCGCTGGCGGAATGTCCCGAGCAGCGATCGGAAAAGCTCTTGCGCCGTCATCTGCCCGATGGTAGCGCGAGATCGGCAAGCTGACAACGCTCCGTAAACCACACGCGATCTTCAGGCCGCGTCTTCGTAAACCTCAATCGTGGGGTGGCGTTTGCCGTTGCGTGGTTGGGGCTTGATGCGCAGGTCGATGTAGACATCGAGGGCCTCAGCGACGTCGGCGACTGTGCCGAGGTTCGGCACAGTGCCTTTGCCGGCGAGCAGGCGCGAAACGACGGGTCGCTTGACCCCCAAGCGTCGCGCCACCTCGGCCTTGGTGATCTGCTTGGCCTCGCGGATGTTCTCGAGCGCCTTGATGAGCTTTGCGGAAGCAACGAGCTTCGCGAGATCGCGCTCGAACGCTGCACGGTCCGCGTCGGTGGGGTAGGTCTCGCCGAGGAACTCGGCGAACACGGCACTCTGATCAGTCCTCTTCATAGCTTCCTAAGCGTAGCACACAGGCTACGCAGTATGGGTGCGCCCGTCGGCGGGCGTGGGCGGACGGTATAGCGGGTCGCTGCCGGCGGGGATGTGGCGCAGCCACGTGCCCGTCACCGGCATTCGCGTCGCGCTCGGCGCGTCCACGGCGGGCTACGTGAAGGTCGGGGATTCGAGCGCGGCGACGAGGCGTGAGAGTTCCTCGTAGCCGCCGCCGGCGAGCACGTCGATCGGCTTGCGATGCCCGAGCGCTGTGAGTGGGCGGTTCAGCCACACCGGCACGTAGTCGGCCTCCAACACCACAGCCAGCCGGTCGATGATCGCCGAGAGCTCCACCAGTCGTTCTGCCCGCCGCCCAGTGGGCGCGCGCGTGCGGTGAAGCCACGCGCTGACCGTCGAGACCCCCGCTCCGGTCGCCCGGGCGATATCGCGCTCGGTCAGCGGAGCGAGCTGCCTGATCCGGATCGCCTCGTCTGCGTAAGCCAAGCTCATCCCCACAGTATCACAAGAAACGGAAGCAAAACGGAACTCAGACGGAAAGCGCTTGGCCGCTTCTTATAGAACTCAGATCATCATGACCGGCGACAGAAACCCCCGTTTCGGGCGGGTGGTGTTGTTTCCCACAAAGGCGCCCACCTCGGGTACCCAGGCACCGGCAGGTCGTCGTCAGGAGCCTTTCGGATACCAGCCGCGGCCTTTCTTCTCCAGCTTGCCGTCCTGCTCGAGGCCTGGGAGCACGCGATACAAGTAATTCTGCTTGATCCCCATCTTCGCCGCCAGCTCGGGGATCGTGATGCCCGGCTGACCCTGAACGAGCGACACCGCTTCGGTCGCACGTTTGCCGCTGCCTTTGGGCCGACCTCCTTTTTTCCCGCCTTCTTTGGGACGGCCCACTTTTTTCCCGGACCCGGGAGGACGGCCTACTTTTTTCCCGCTGCCTTTGGGGCGGCCTGGTTTTTTGCGCTCCACTGTGGGGGCCACCGCCTCGGGCGCCGCAGCTGCCGCAGCTGCTTTTGCGGCTTTCTTGCGGGTGCCAGAGCCACGCCGGCGTCCCCGTCCACGTCGGCGGGTGACGGTTGCGACGGCGACCGAGGTGGCCTCAGATGCAGCCGAGCCGATCACCCCGACGAGGGCCTCGGCGGCGGCCTCGAGTCGCTTGAACTCGTCCACCACGGGCTCGAGCTCCTTCAGCCGATTGGTGATTTCTTGGTGCTTCTTGTCAAGGAAGTCGGTCACGCTTACTCCTCACTCGTCGGGTCAGGGGGCTGTCGCCGCCCAGGTGCCGTAGCTGTAGAAGGTTTTGGCCGCTTCGGAGATGACGTAGATGGTCGCCCCCGATCGCTGTACACCGTTCACCAGAATGCCTTTGGTGTTGATCTTTTCTTCTTCGTAGATGCAGAGGAAGCCGGGCTTGGCCTGCGGCACCGCCGTGGTTCCAGGACATTCCGCCGGAGTTGCACGAAATTGACGCGGTCCCGGGCCGCTTGAGGAACCCACTCCCGACTGACCCGAAGGCCCTTCGGTTTGGGTGGCGCGGCCTCACACCTCGGTGGCCTCGCTCTTTGCGACTCGGTTCCGCGTCGAGGAGCAACATAGGTAGCCCCGACGGCGAGCACAAGTGCCCAGCCCCGAGGCTTCCTGGAGTTTGCGAGGAAAAAAGCGCGATATCTACCTGACTTCGGGGTATCTATGCACCAATTCGGCTCAACTCCCCGCGCGATCTCAGGAAGCGAGGCTCTACCAGGGACTCGGTCAGTCGCATCGCGGCAGAGTAAGGAGTGGGCGCCGCGACCCCCGGGTTGGGCAGCCGCGGCGCCCGAGAGCATGGCGCGAGGAGGGATCAACGCCAACGCCGCTTGAACCGCACGGCAGAGCGTGTCGCGAAGCTCGGCCTCACCGCAATAGCCGTCTCAGCGGCGAGCTAGCCGTCCCTATGTGTGCTGTGGCGCGTGCGCGAGGGCGGGAGTGGAGTTCTCCGCCCAGTTCCGGAGGAACGCCTCCGTGTCGGCTACGTCGAGCGGCCGGGCGTAGAGGAAGCCCTGGCCCAAGTCACACTGCTCGTCTTGCAGGAAGGATAGCTCCCGCTGGTGCTCGATGCCCTCGGCGAGCGTCTCGATCGAGAGCGCCTTGCCGAGTTGTACGAGCGTGTGGATGAGCGTCTCGCCTTCGGGGTTGTCTGTCAGGTGGGCGATGAAGGACCTGTCGATCTTCAGCGCGTCGACGGGGAACCGTTGAAGATGAGCAAGGGAGGAGTATCCGGTGCCGAAGTCGTCGATCGCGATCCGCACCCCGAGTGTCTTGATGGCGGTCAGGCGGTGAGCGGTCTCCTCCGCATTTCGCATCAGGGTCGTCTCGGTGATCTCGAGCGTCAGCGCGCTGGGGGCCAGCCCACTCTCCGAGAGGGCGTCCTCGATGTCGGTGAGGAGCTCATCGGTGTCGAGCTGGCGTCCGGAGACGTTGACGGCCATGCCGATCGAATGTCCAGCCTCGCGCCACGCGGCACCCTGACGGCAGGCCTCTTCCAACACCCACTTCCCGATTTGGCAGATCAATCCAGTCTCCTCGAGCAAAGGGATGAAGTCGTTGGGTGCGACCACGCCGCGGGTCGGGTGCTTCCAGCGGATCAGGGCCTCGACTCCGGTGGGGCTCATGTCACGTAGATCGAACGTGGGCTGGTAGACGAGGAAGAACTCGTCATTCTCGATCGCGTCGCGCAAATCCATCTCGAGCGCCATCCGGGTCTGGATCGCGTCCTGCATCTCGGACTCGAACACCACGTAGCGGTTCTTGCCATCCCACTCGGCGCGGTACATCGCGATGTCCGCGTCGTGCAACAGCTCCTCGGCAGTGCTCCGGTCACCGATCGCGATCCCGATGCTCGCGGTCACGGTCAGGCGAGTCTCGCCGCCAGCGAGCTTGAACGGCTGCTCGAGCGCTTCCAGCAGGCGCTCGGCGATCAGCTCGGGACCCGCCATCAGCGACAGCTCCTCGGTGACGACGACGAACTGGTCCCCGCCGAGGCGCCCCAGCACATCGACGTCGCGTACGACGCCGTCAAGCCTCGCGGCGACCGCCTTTAGGAGCTCATCGCCGGCGCCATGGCCGAAAGTCTCGTTGACACTCTTGAAGTTGTTGAGATTGACGAACAGCGCCGCGACCGGCGCCTGGCGGCGGCGCGAGCGCACGAGCATCTGCTCTACGCGGTCCACGATCAACGTCCGGTTCGGAAGCCCCGTCAACGCATCGTGCGTCGCCAGGAACGCAAGCTCCTCCTGGCGAGACGCGAGCTCCTCGTCGGTTCGCTCACGCTCGATCTCGAAGCGCTTGCACATCTGCACGATCGTCAGGTCGAAGCTGAGCTGCAACATCGCCAGGGCCTGGGAGAGCGTCTGTGGCGAGACCTCCAGTGCCGTGGAGCTCTCACGCAGCACCTCAGCCACCGCGTCGCGCCAGTGCAGACAGCGCTTGGACACCTCGTTCAGCGGCGCCGCGCGCGCAGCCGCCAGCTGGCCGAAGATCTGCCAGCCCTCCTTGCCGGCCGCCAGCGCCGCCTCGGGACCCTCCCCCGCCATCCACTTGGCCATCGCGGCCGTGGAGACCGTGCAGATCCGCTCGAAGCTGTCCCTGACCAGCGGGTCGAGAACCTCGTCCGATACCCTGGTGCGCGCGACCGTGCGGTGCAGCACATCCCCGGTTCGCACTTTCAACGCCTCGCCGAGACGACGAAGATCCCCCGAGGGCTCCTCCACCACGGCAGCCGGCAGGGCCGGGAGGGGCATCTCCTGCTCTCCCAAGCTCGAGCGTTGAACGGACATCTTATGTACACGCATCGACGGGAAGAGTTCGTTCCATAAGGTCGATTCCTTCTGAGTAGACACCACAGGGCGCCCGCGCCGCCTAACGCTCCACGGTCAAATTGTCCAGTCTCGGAAGCCCCTGTTAGATGGGGGTGGTGAGCATGAACAACTCGGTCTCGATATCTGGGCCGATGTGGCTATCGGAGATAAACGCGGTGACGCCGCGCCCGGAGAGATGCTCCACCTCATTGATGAACTTCTGCTGCATAGCGTTCTGGAAGGCGTTGCGGGTATCTCTATTCATGAGTTCGTCGCATTGGTGGAGCCGGGCTCTTTCGAGACAGTGCTGGAGCTCAGACCCCGCCCTGGGGCTGCTTGAGAAACCCAGCGTCAGTCAGCTTAGGGGTTCCTTCTAAATAATTGTCGGGGAGTGCGAGGGTTTTGGTGGTCGGGGGCGTAGTCATGGGTCATCATGCCGGGGCCGATGGTTGATGAGCGGGCGATTCGGGAGCGGTGGCTGGTCGTGGAGGGGGCTTTGGATGAGCGGGGTCGTCGGATGTGGGCGGCGGCGGAGGCCTCTTCGCATGGGCGTGGCGGGATCGCGGCGGTTGTCCGCGCGACGGGGATCTCCGAGGCGACGGTCAGGCGCGGGATCGAGCAGGCGCGCGGCGGCGATCATGCTCCAGCGGGTCGGGTCCGCAAGGCCGGCGGCGGGCGCAAGCGGATCGCGGAGCGCGAGCCGGGCTTGGAGCAGGCGCTCCTTTCGCTGCTTGATGGCGTTACCGCGG
>Ga0208696_1001134_pt1 | contig 16347 bp, 17 predicted proteins | sample Sb_taG_9_FD_187711 | JGI IMG/M metagenome (GOLD analysis project Ga0208696, IMG submission 187711) | Peat soil microbial communities from Weissenstadt, Germany - Sb_50d_b_LC metaG (SPAdes) (version 2) | ecosystem: Environmental > Terrestrial > Soil > Wetlands > Peat | place: Germany...
TTCCAGGACTTCATCCACTCCCAGAAGCGGCGAGCCGACAACCATCTGCGGGACAACAACATGCAGTGGGACTTCTGGACCCTTTCGCCCGAGTCGGCTCATCAGGTGACGGTGCTCATGGGCGATCGGGGCATCCCGCGCTCGTGGCGGCACATGGACGGGTTCTCGAGCCATACCTACATGTGGATCAACGCCGGAGGTGAGCGGTTCTGGGTGAAGTACCACTTCAAGACCGACCAGGGCAACGAGTTCCTCACCAACGACGAGGCGGCCCTGATCGCGGCGGCGGACCCCGACGTCCACATCCGCGATCTCTACGAGACCATCGGACGCGGCGAGCACCCGACGTGGACGCTGTCCATGCAGATCATGCCCTTCGACGAGGCGGCGGGATACCGGTTCAATCCCTTCGACCTCACCAAGGTGTGGCCGCACTCCGACTACCCGCTGATCCAGGTGGGCCGAATGGTGCTCGACCGCAATCCGGAGAACTACTTCGCCGAGATCGAGCAGGCCACCTTCGAGCCGTCCAACATGGTGCCGGGCATCGGCCCGTCCCCCGACAAGATGCTCCTGGGTCGGCTGTTCAGCTACCACGACACCCACCTGCACCGGGTGGGGGCCAATGCCCAAGAGCTCCCGGTCAACCAGCCCCGGTCACCCCTGCACTCGTACAACCGCGACGGACACATGCGCCACGAGAACCCGCCGGACCCCGTGTACGCGCCCAACTCCTACGGCGGCCCCAGAGCCCAGCCGGAGCGCTTCGGCACCGATCCCTCGTGGCACGCCGACGGAGAGCTCGTCCGCACCGCCTACGAGCTGCATCCCGAGGACGACGACTTCGGCCAGGCCGGCACCTTGGTGCGCGAGGTGCTCGACGACGCCGCTCGGGACCGTCTGGTGGGCACTGTCGTCGCCCACGTGCGGGCCGGAGTCGTCGAGCCCGTCCTGTCGCGGGTGAAGGAGTACTGGCGCCAGGTCGATCCCGGCCTCGGGGCCCGCATCGCCAAGGAGCTCGAGACCTGAAGCCGGGGTCCCGGCGCCGGTTCGACGGCCGATGGGGCCCGTTCCGTCTCGGCTCGTCGAGGGGGACCTCGGTGGCTCCGGGCACAGGTGCTGTGATGGGCTCCGGCGGGGCGCGCCCGACGGTCGAGGCCATCGGATCCCGGAGCCGCACGGCCTTCCTAGGGCATCGATTCACAGGGGACACACAGGGGACACACAGGGGCCGCGTAAGGGCACCGTCCATCCTCGACACCGGAGGGACACCGACCTATGGACACCAAGCGGAACCGAGTTCTGGTCGTGGACGACGAACCGTCGATCGTCGACGCCGTGGCCACGTCACTGCGCTACGAGGGTTTCGACGTCGAGGAGGCCATGTCCGGACGTGCCGCGCTGACCGCCGCCCAGGAACGGCCTCCCGACCTGATCGTCCTCGACGTCATGCTGCCTGACCTCGACGGGCTCGAGGTCACCCGGAGGTTGCGCACCGACGGCATCCGGGCGCCCGTCCTCTTCCTCACGGCTCGGGACTCCCTGGAGGACAAGATCGCGGGGCTGACCGTGGGAGGCGACGACTACGTCACCAAGCCCTTCGCCCTGGCCGAGATCATCGCCCGGGCCCGCGCCCTGCTCCGGCGGGCGGGCGTGGGCCCCGACGACGAGGGCGTCCTGCGGTTCTCCGACCTCGAGATGGACGAGGGCGCGCACGAGGTACGCCGGGCAGGTGCACTGATCCAGCTGACGGCCACGGAGTTCAACCTCCTGCGCTTCTTCCTCCGCAATCCCCGCCAGGTCCTCTCCAAGGCCCAGATCCTCGACAACGTCTGGCACTACGACTTCGGCGGGGAGGCCAACGTGGTCGAGACCTACGTGAGCTACCTGCGCAAGAAGCTCGAGCGGCACGGGCCCCCGCTCATCCACACCATTCGCCTGGTCGGCTACACGTTGCGCGAGTCGGAGGCTCCGTAGGTGTCGTTGCGGCTCCGGCTGCTCCTCGCCGTCGGGGCCGTGGCCCTGACGGCGCTGGCGATCGCGGACGTCGTGACCTACCAGGAGCTGCGCTCGTTCCTCACCAACCGGATCGATCAGTCCCTCGAGCAGTCGCACATGCCCATCGAGGGCGCGCTCGGGAGCGGTCCCCGTCCCCGAGGGCTCCTCCCGTCCTCGGGCGGGAACCCCCCCACGGGGCAGAGCGGACCGGGGCCGACTCCGTCCACGACTCCGCCGTCCACCGCCACGTCGTCCTCGGCAGCCACGACACCCGCGTCGGCTTCGCCTCCCTCGTGCGCCGGTTTCTCGGGCCTCAGCGGCAACCTGCTGCACGAACTACAACCCGGCACCTTCATCGAGGTCCGCGGCTCGTCGAACACCGTCTTGTGCAAATCCACCCTGGCCGAGTTCGGCTCTGACGACACGGCCGGGCCGAAACTGCCCGGGCACATCACCGGCTTCGTGGCCAACGCCGACAACGAGGAGACGGCGTACTTCACAGCTCCGGGCCTCGACAGCGACGACGGGCAGTACCGGATGCGGGCATCGGTGCTCCATGGGGGCCCCTACACCGGCGGGCAGCTCGTGGTGGGCGTCCCGCTGGGCTCGACGGTCTCGACCCTGGACCGACTGGTCGGCGTGGAGCTGGCGGTGACCGGTGCCGCGCTCGCCGCCGCCCTGCTGATGGGGTGGTGGCTGGTGAGGGTGAGCTTCCGCCCCCTGCGGGCGATCGAGGACACGGCCGAGGCCATCGCCCGGGGCGAGCTCGCCGAGCGGGTCCCCGGAGACGAGGCGCGCACGGAGGTGGGGCGCCTGGCCCGCGCCCTCAACGTCATGCTCGGCCGCATCGAACGGGCCTTCGCGCAGCGCGACGCCACCGAGGAGGAACTGCGGGTGTCGGAGGGCCGGATGCGCCAGTTCGTCGCCGACGCCTCCCACGAGCTGCGGACGCCGCTTGCGGCGGTGTCCGCCTACGCCGAATTGTTCGAGCAGGGAGCGGCGACGCGCGCCGACGACCTCGAACGCGTCATGCACGGCATAGGCAACGAGACCGCCCGCATGGGCCGTCTCGTCGAGGACCTCCTCCTGCTGGCGAGACTGGACGAGGGACGACCCCTCGAGCGCGAAGAGGTCGAGCTCGTCGGCGTGGCGGCCGAGGCCATGAAGACGGCGACGACGGTGGGCCCGCAGTGGCCCGTGCGCCTCGTCGCCCGGCAGCCGGTGGAGATCGTCGGCGACCGTATGCGAATCCGCCAGGTGCTCGACAACCTGCTCGCCAACGTCCGGACCCACTGCCCGGAGGGAACGCCGACGGTCATCACCGTCGGCCAGGAGGGGGCCGAAGCCGTGATCAGGGTCGAGGACCAAGGCCCCGGCCTGGGCCCTGACGACCGCGCCCGGGTCTTCGAGCGGTTCTTCCGCGCCGACCCCTCGCGATCACGACGCCACGGCGGTGCCGGCCTGGGCCTTTCCATCGTGGCGTCCATCGCCAGAGCCCATGGCGGCACGGTCAGTGCCGCTTCCCCCACCGGCGGCGGCACCGTGTTCACCCTGCGCCTGCCGGTCTCGGGAGCCCCAGGCATCGCGGACCCGGCGGGCCCGGCGGACATCGGCGCATTCACAGCTGATTCCTAACCGGCTGTGCGAGGACCCCGAGGTTCGCATGGTGACATGCCGTCCATGAACCCCTCTCCACCCAGACAGTCGATCCCGGGCTTTCCGACCGGACCGGCCCGGCGCCACGCCGGACCCGGACCGGCCCGGCGCGAGATCGCCGGGGCCCGGGTGCGCCGCTTGTCGCGAGGCGTCGCCATCCTCGCCACCGCAGCGGCCGCCACGCTGGGGATCGTCGTCTCCAGGGAGATCCCCGGGACGACGGCGACCGCGGCCACGACGGCGAGCTCGCCGGCGTCCACCTCGTCGGGAACCGGCTCGACCCCCTCGTCGGGCACGGCCTCGACGTCCTCGTCGGGCGCGTCCTCCTCGACGCCGACGACGACTGTCACCACGACCCCGACGACCACCCCCACCACGACGTCGCAGTCGGCCACCGTCGTGTCCGGCGGGACCGGACGATGACGGCGCCCGCCCGCCTGGGCGTGGACGTCGGCTCCCGGGACGAGATCCCCGCCCGACCGCGGCTGCGCACCATGCACGCCATCGGCACCACCGCGGTGGTGGCTGTCACCGAACCGGCCGCCATCGACAAGGCCGAGAGGATCCTGCGCGACGAGCTCGCTGCGATCGACGCGGCGTGCAGCCGCTTCCGCCCGGACTCCGAGATCTGGCGCCTGCAGCATGCCGACGGGGCACCGGTCAAGGTGAGCACCCTGCTCTTCGAGGCCATCACGGTGGCGTGCGAGGTCGCGCAGCGCACCGGCGGGGCGGTGGACCCCACTGTGGGGGCCGCCCTCGAGGGACTCGGGTACGACCGGGATTTCTTCGAGCTCGACCCGCACGGCACGGAGCTCGAAGAGGAACCGCAGCCCGCGCCGGGGTGGTGGCGCATCGAGCTCGACCGCCGTCAACGAACGGTGCGGGTGCCGCCCGGCACCCACCTCGACCTCGGTGCCTCCGCCAAGGCGCTCGTCGCCGACCGCGCCGCTCGGAGGATCGCCCACGGCGTCCGCACCGGCGTCCTGGTGAGCATCGGCGGGGACGTGGCGGCAGCGGGTGTCGCTCCCGAAGGCGGCTGGGCTGTGGGCATCGCCGCCGACTCCTCGGCGACCACCGACGCCGTGGACCAGGTGGTCTCGATCGGCGGAGGCGGCATCGCCAGCTCCAGCACGGCGGTGCGCACTTGGCGGCGGGGCAGTCGGCGACTTCACCACATCGTGGACCCCACCACCGGCGACAGTGTCGCGCCCCACTGGGCCCTCGTGTCCGCCTCCGGGAACACCTGTGTCGACGCCAACGCGGCCAGCACCGCCGCCGTGGTGTGGGGAGAGCGAGCCGTGCCCAAGCTCCGCGAGCTCGGCCAGCCCGCCCGCCTCGTGCGCCACGACGGGGACGTGATCACGCTGAACGGCTGGCCGTCGGACCCCGGCCCGAGCTCGGTGACCGGCACCACCTGTGAGGAAGCGTCGTGAGCTCCACTGTCCTCTGGTACGCGACGCGGGCGACCGGCCTGATGGCGTTGGTCCTGCTCACCGGGACCACGGTGCTGGGCATCCTCACCGCCAACCGGTCCACGAGCCCGCGCTGGCCCGGGTTCGCGCTTCAGGACCTGCACCGCCGGGTCTCGGTGACCACCATGGCCTTCCTGGCGTGCCACATCCTGACCAGCGTCCTCGACACCTACGTCCACATCGGTTGGACGGCGATCGTGGTCCCCTTCGCGTCGTCGTACAAGCGGCTGTGGGTGGCACTGGGCTCGGTCGGGGTGGACCTGCTGCTCGCCGTCGCCGTGACCAGCTGGCTTCGCCACAGGATCCGGGCCCGCACGTGGCGGGCCGTGCACTGGCTCGCGTACCTCAGCTGGCCCGTGGCCCTCTCCCACTCCTTCGGCATGGGCACCGACATGCGCCAGAGCTGGGTGATCGACCTCGTCGTGGCCTGCATCGCCGCCGTCGTGGGTGCCGTCACGTGGCGGATCAGCCTGGCCGCGGCGCGCAAGCGGAGGGCGCTGGCGTTCCTCCCCGTCCACCACCGCCCCGAGGGTGTGCCCGTCAAGCACATCTCGGCCTAGCCCGCAGGAACGAGCAGATGCCCACCGCCACCACCGACCCCACCGCCGGCACCCGGTCCGCCGGCGCCGGCACCTCCTCCTCCCGCGGTGACGACCAGGTCCGGCCCACGCTGCTGGCGGGTTGGCACGCGCACCGCCGTGCCGATCTCGCCGCGCACGTCGCGTACCACGGGGCACCTCCCCTGCCGCGACGCGGTGACACCTCGTGGGCGGAGCGCTTCGCGGGGGTCGTCGACGCGTCAGGTCTCACCGGTCGGGGTGGGGCCGCGTTCCCTTCCGCCACCAAGCTCGGGAACGTCCGGTCGGCGAGGGGACGTCCCACCCTCGTCGTCAACGCCATGGAAGGCGAGCCGGCCAGCGCCAAGGACAAGGTCCTGTTGTCGTGTGTGCCGCATCTCGTGCTCGACGGGGCAGAGCTGGCCGCGTGCGCCCTGGACGCCGGCCTGATCGTCGTCTGTGTCCCCGATGCGCATGACGACACCGCCGCCGCCGTGCAGCGGGCCGTCGTCGAGCGGGTCGGAACCGGGCACGCACCCGTGCCGGTCGAAGTGGTGCGCCCACCGGGACGGTACGTCGGCGGGGAGGAGTCGGCGTTGGTCTCGTGGCTCAACGGAGGCCCGGGAGCCCCCACGTGGCGGCCTGACAAGCGCCGCCCCCTCGCCATCGGACGGGGCGCCGCCCTCGTGCACAACGCCGAGACGCTTGCGCACATGGCTCTCGTGGCCAGGCACGGTCCGGCATCGTTCCGCGCCACCGGATCGCCGGAGGCTCCGGGGACGTCTCTGGTGACGGTGTCGGGTGGCGTCGAGCACCCCGGGGTCTACGAGATCGCCATGGGGACGGCGCTCGGCGCCATCGTCAACCGGGCGCGACCGACCGACGACGTGAAAGCCGTGCTCACGGGGGGATTCGGCGGCAGCTGGGTCCCGGCCGCCGCGCTCGGCACCGCCTATACCCCTCGCGCCATGGCGGAGGTGGGAGGTGTCGTCGGTGCCGGTGTCCTCGTGGTCCTGACACGAGGCACGTGCGGGATCGCCGAGACCGCCCGCGTGGCGCGCTACATGGCGGGCGAGAGCGCCGGACAGTGCGGGCCCTGTGTCTTCGGGCTCCCTTCGGTGGCAGACGATCTCGAGCTCCTCGCCTTCGGCACCGCCGACCCCTCTCTGTTGGCACGACTCGAGATGCGGGTCGCCGCGGTGGAAGGTCGGGGGGCGTGCCGTCACCCCGACGGCGTCGCCCGCATGGTGCGCAGCGCCCTGGCGGTCTTCGCAACCGACGCCGCCGCGCACGCGGCGCGCGGGCCGTGCGCGTTCGCAGGAACCGCCTCCGTTCTCCCCTCGATCACCTTCTTGAGCCCGAATCGGGCCAGGGCCGGCAGCGGGGGCCGGGCATGAGTGCCGTCGTCAAGGTGAACCCGATCGCGTGTGAGGCCTACGGGTACTGTGCCGAGCTCCTGCCCGAGCTCGTCACCCTCGACGAATGGGGATATCCGATCGTCGACGGGCGCCCCATGCCTCGGCACCTGGTCGAGCTGGCGCTCCGGGCCGCCAAGGACTGCCCACGGCGCGCCTTTCTCGTCGAAGAGTCGGCCGAGTCCCCTTCTCGACGAGGCGGCCGACCGCGGACGCGCTAGCGGGGCGGGATCGAGTAGGTGACCTGTGCCTTGGCGACGAGCTCGTCGCGCCCCTCGGATCGAAGCCCGACGTCGGCCACGGCCAGCTGCTTTCCCAGTTTGAGGAGATGCCCTTCGGCCACCAGGTCGATCAGATCCGGTTTGCGGAGGAAGTCGATGTGGAGGCTCGTCGTGACCGCCAGCGCCACCGGGCCGATGTGGGCCAGGATCGACAACCAGGCGGCGGCGTCGGCCATGGCCATGAGGGTCGGTCCCGCCACCGTGCCTCCCGGCCGGCTGTGGGCTTGGGTCACCGGGAGCCGGATCCTGACGCCCCACGGCGCGACCTCCTCGATGACGTAGGGCGGAGGCAGGTCCGGGAACGCTCCGTCGAGAAAGCTCTGGAGCTCGGCGATGCTCATGAGGGGCATCCGCGCACAGTACCGGCGCTCGCCGGCGACACCGGACGTCGAGGAGCGGCCGGCGGGCCCCGGGCGCCGATGGCGCCAGGCCCTCAGAACCCTTGGGCGGCGAGACGGGAGAGGTTGGCGAAGTCCGCGTCGACGACGCGCTGGAGATGGCCCCTCAAGAACCTCGTGCCGGGAAGGGGGATGGCCTCGAGGTGAAAAAAGCGCGTGTGCGCGCCGTCGTCGTGAGGCTCTGCAGCCATGAGCACCAGGTAGATCCGGGCCCGCGCCTGCATGAGGCAGAAGCCGTCCTCCAGCCGCACGTCGAACGGCACCGCGATGCCGAGAGTCGACGCGGTGATGCGCAGCTTCTCGGCGCCGGGCCCCGCACCGGGCCCCGCACCGGCGCCCTCACTGCGATCGAGCACGCGGATCTTTCGCACCTGGGTGTCGAAGCGTGGCACCGACACTTCGAGGTCGGCGACCCACGGCCACGCCGTGCCGTAGGGGGCATCGAGAATGCCTTCGGTCCATGCCGCGCTGGGAATCGACGCACCCAGTGCCCTGGCGCGCGCGATCGGGCCCAACGACGCCACCGGCCACTGCTGCCCGGAGCCGATCACGGCTCCCACCTCCGGGTGAATGCCGACCGGGCACGGTGCAGCCGCGACTTCACCGTGCCTTCGGGGACCCCGAGGAGCCGCGCCGCCTCGGCCTCGCTCAGCCCGTCGATGTCGCGCAGGACGAGGATGGCGCGCTGTTCAGGAGCGAGGCCCGCCAGCGTCGATCGGACGTCGACGACGGTGGCGACGTCGACCGGTGCCAGCGCCAGGCCCACGAGGGCATCGGGGTCGACGGGGTCCTCGCGACCGCCCCGGGCGGCGCGGATGGCTTCTCGGACCGCGATCCGGCGTACCCAGCCGTGGAGGGCGGCCGGCTCGCGCAGCGACCGGATATTTCGCAGCACGGCGATGAAGGTCTCCTGCATGGCGTCGTCTCCGCGGTCGAGGGCGATGGCCCCGCACACCCGGCCCACGTAGGGAATCAGTGCGCGCACGAGCGCGTCCATGGCCGCGGGCTCTCCCCGCCGAGCCGCCCGGACGAGCTGCTCCACGTCTACAAGAGGCGGCCGGGCCGGGAAACGTTCCCCGCCGTCACGATCCGCCGCTCGGACCACCCTCTGCGGCTTGGGGGCCCGAGGACCGGGCGGCGCGGAGGCGGCGGATCCCGTCGTTGATCGCCGTCGTGATCAGCCGGTCGTTGTCCTTGGAGATGAACCGGTGGACACGGCGCTCGAGCAGGAGACGGAGCACGGGGTTGAAGGCGTGGTAGGTCTCGGTGAAATGGATCTTCGTCCGGCCGTCACCCAGGTCCTCGAGCTCGGTGCGCCCCTCGGCGATCGACCACAGCGGCTTGCCCACGGCGTCGTACTTCCACGACACGGGCGGGTTGACCTGGGTGAGCCACTCCCAGGACTGGCCCACACCCCCCGACATCAGGTAGCGCGGCACCCGGAACCTGCAATGCCGGACCAGACCCTCGCCGACGGCGTCGCCCGGGTGCAGGATCTCGATGGAGACGCCCGACGAGGTGGGGCGGCGGGGCCCCCGGTACCAGAACAGCTCCCACACTTCGGGCGGGGTCCCGTCCACGATCACGGCGTAGCGGTGCTCTTGCATCGAACGGCGCGCCCCTCCCGGCATCGTGCACGGAGAACGAGCCGACCGTAGCCCGACGCGGCGCGCCCGGGCACGGTGAGGGCGCTACTGCGGTCTCACCACGGGGTGCCGAAGATCTCGCGGTGGGCCTTCTCCGCCACCGGCAGGCGCCGGGGCGGCGACAGCGGCCGCGCCGGCCAGCCCAGGGGGATGACGGCCATCGGCAGGACCTCGGCGGGCAGCTCCACGATGGAGGCCAGCTCGCCGCCGAACACGAGCGGCAGCGTGGTGAGCGACGAGCCCAAACCCACCGCGGTGGCGGCCAACAGCAGGTTCTGGATGGCGGGGAACACCGAGGCCTCGATCACGCGACGGTCCCCCAGACGCGTGTCTCCGGCCGCGACGACGAGGACAGGCGCCCCGGCCACCCCGCCCTGGGCCCCGGTTTCGACGTCGGCGAGCAGTGCGGGCGACAACCGGCCCTCGGAGTGGGCCCGTCCCCCACCCTCCCAGGCCTGGCGAGTGAGCGCCCCGATGGCCGAGCGCCGCCCGGGGTCGCGCACCACCACGAACACCCAGGGCTGGCGGTTCTCGGCACTGGGGGCGAAGGTGGCGGCGTCGAGCACCCGCTCCACGGTGTCGTCGTCGACCGGTTCTTGACTGAAGGTCCGACAGGCGCGTTGGCGATGAACGACTTCGAACACGTCTTCCACGGGCCCCACGCTACGGCGAGACCCGCGCTACGGCGAGAGCCGCGCTCCGGCGAGACCCGCGCTCCGGCGAGACCCGGCGCGCCACCGGGGACTACGGCGCGATGGTGGCCGCGGTCCCCATGATGATCCGGGGCTGGGCGGCAGGGCTCAGCCAACGCAGGACGGCGAGCAGCTCGCTGGTCGGGAGGGCGACACACCCCACGGTGGCCACGCCCGAGGAGACGTGGAGGAAGATGGCGCTGCCCGCGCCGGGCACGGTCGGGCTGGTGTTGTAGGCGATCACGGCGCCGTAGTCATAGGCAGGGGTGTTGTCCATGGGCTCGGGCGCGGCCCCCGCCGGGGAGGTGTTCGTGTCCACCCACTGGTTGTAGAGCGGGCTCGACGGGTCGTCGTCCCACACGAGGTTCGGGCCCGTCACGGGGCGGTAGGGGAATTGGACACCGGGGTCGGCCAGCACCCCGAAGAAGAAGTCGAATCCGAACGAGCCCGAAGGCGTGCGCCCGTCCCCTTCCCGCTTCTGTCCGGGTGGGGCGAAACCTCCGTAGCCGACGTTCGCCTGCCACGGCCCGAACACCTGGTGCCAACCCGTCGCGTCGTCCTGGTATGCGGTGAGTGTGGCGACCGTCTGCCCGTATCCCGACGCGCTCACGGCGATCACCTGCGTGGCCGACCCCACTCCGACGAGGCGGGTGACCAGCAGCGCCGGTGCCGGAGCTGCCGTCGTCGCCGGTGCCGGCGTGGAGGGCTCGGCGCGCGCCGCGGGAGGGACGGTGGTGGGGGCGGTCGCGACGGGCTCGGGCACGGTGGTCGCCGACGTGGTGGGGACGGTTGTGGTGGGGACCCCCGTCATGGAAGAGGTGGGGTGCAGACCCACCCGGTCCCGGGGGCCGGCCTCGTGAGCCGGCCCCGCACAGGAAGCAAGGACGGACAGGAGCACAACGCCCACGACCGCCCGCGCCGGCGCCGGCGCCGGCGCCGGCGGGCTAGGGTGCGCGTCCGTGCCGCGGCCCGGGTGCCACCTCGCCGCTCTCTTGGTCACCGCCCTCCTTTCCTGCGGACTGCTGGCCTCGTGCTCCAGTCAACCCCGGAACACCGCCCACCACGCGCCGTCGGCGGGCCGGGGGGAGCCGGCCCCCTCCTCCATCGCCCCGGCCCCGTCGATCCCCGTGACTGTGCCTCCCACCACGACCGATACCCACGGAGCGGTCGCACCCACCCCCTCGTCGACATTCGTGGGCACGGTGGCCGCTGTCGGCCCCGGGCAGGTGTCTGCCACATGGAGGCCCGGCTGCCCGGTCGGGCCTGCCCAGTTGCGCCTGCTCACCATGAGCTACTGGGGATTCGACGGCCGGCCCCACGTCGGCACCATGGTCGTCGACAGCGCCGTGACGTCCGCCGTGCTGAAGGTCTTCGGCCGGCTCTTCGCCGAGCACTTCCCGATCCACCACATGCAGCCCGAGGACGCCTACGGGGGCCAGGACCCGGCCTCGATGGCCGACGACAACACTTCGGGCTTCAACTGCCGGTACGCGGTGTCGCCCGGGCCCCCGTCGTGGTCGGTGCACGCCTATGGCCAGGCGATCGACGTGAACCCGGTGGAGAACCCCTACCTCGAGGGGGGTCAGGTGCAGCCGCCCGCCGGGGCTCAGTTCCTCGACCGTGCGGACCTCCGACCGGGGATGGCGGTCCCGGGCGGTCAGCTCGTGGCGGCCTTCGCCTCGGCGGGTTGGCTGTGGGGCGGGCGCTGGACGTCGAGCCCCGACTATCAGCACTTCTCGGCCACCGGCGGCTGAGAGCCGCTCTCGGTGGGAGCGCCGTCGAGCAGAGGGTCGGGTGTAGTCTGGGCGCGTTCCCTCTCGGGAGTGACGCCTTGTTAGGGCAGGACGAACGTCCCGGTTCTCGCCCCGTACAGGCTTGACGCATTCTTCTGAGTGACCTTGCAAGGAGAGCCGATGCCTGTCGTCCACCCTGAGCGGCTTGCCGCGCCAGGACACCGGGAGTAGCAGTGTGCTTCTCCCCCGAGGGTGACCTCGTCGGTGGGATCGTCGTCACTGCCATCGGTGTCGACGCGGTGCGACATCTTCGTCACCGCAACGACCACCTCGCCCTGGCCGCTCTCCCTCTGCTCCTCGGGTTCCACCAGATCGACGAGGCCTTCGTCTGGTGGGGTCTACAGGGCGTCGTCCCTCATGGGCTCGGCCGCGTGGCGATGTGGATCTACCTCGTCATCGCCTTCGTGGTGCTGCCGATCTTCGTGCCGCTCGTGATGATGCTGCTCGAGCCCACGGGTCGCCGAAAATGGAGGATCGCGCCGTTCCTGGCGATCGGGGCCGGAGTGTCGACGGTGTTGCTGGAAACCCTGCTGCGGAACGGTCCGAGCGTCACGCTGGGCAGGTACCACCTCGCCTACTCGATTGGATTGCAGCACGGGGTCGTCGTCATCGGGCTCTACATCGTGGCGACATGCGGATCGCTGTTGGCGTCGGGGTTCCGCGACATCGTCGCTTTCGGCATCGCCAATGTTGTCGCGGTTGTCATCCTGGCTCGGCTGAGCGCCGATGGGTTCGCCTCGTTGTGGTGCTTCTACGCCGCCGTGGCCTGCGGCGCGATCATGTTGCACATGCGCTACGCAAAGCCGCACCGGGCCACGCCGTACGCCGTGGGCTGACGCCGGCACGGGCGCGGGCGAACCCAGCGGAGGTAGGGCCCCGACCGGCCAGGGCATCCTCGGAGTAGTTTCCGCTGTCGTATGTGTTGCTCTTCCCGGCCGGCCCGGCCCCCGCGATGGGTGCGGACCCGATGACCGAGACCGGCGGGCCACCGGCGCCCGCGCAGAAGCGCTCCCCGTCGAGTGTCGGCGGGTGGGTCAGGGCCAAAGACCCCGAGCTCCTGGCCGTCAAGCGGTCCATTCGGGCCGCGGTGGTCATGCCCTCGGTCTTCGGTCTGGCCCACCTGCTCTTCTCGAGCCCACAGATCAGCCTCTTCAGCGCGTTCGGTTCGTTCGCCCTCTTGCTCTTGGTCGAATTCCCGGGCCGACCCCGCACCCGTCTCGTCTCTTACCTCGCGCTCTTCGTCGTCGGGAGTTGCCTCATCGCCGTCGGCACGGTTGCCTCGACGCACAAGACCGCAGCTGTGCTCGCCATGGCCGGGGTGGGGTTCGCCGTGCTCTTCGCGGGGATCGTCTCGCCGCAGGCCGCGACGGCATCGACGGCGGCACTTCTGACGTTCGTCTTGCCGGTGGCCGTGGCCCAGCCGCCCGGGGCGATCGGTCCTCGTCTTGTCGGTTGGGCTCTTGCCGGGGCCATCTGCGTCCCCGCCTGCATGTTGGTCTGGCCCCCGCCCTGGCACGACAACCTGCGGCGGCGGCTGTCGGCCACCGTTTCGGCCATCGGGGAGCTGACAGCCGCGCACGCCGATGGCCGGCACGATCCCGTTGCCCGGGCGGCGATGACCAGGGAGCTGTCGCTGCTCCGGGAGTACTTCGCGGGAACCCCGTACCCGGCGACCGGTGCCGCCGCGGGAGCAGTCGCCCTGGCCAAGCTGGTGGGTCGCGTCGAGTGGGTGGCGGGGAGCGCCACGCTGGTCCGGGACGCGACCGCGCCAGACGAGCTGTCGACGGTCCAGGCTCTGTTGAGGACGGCGGCTGACACCCTGCGCCTGAGCGCGTCACTGATCTGTGACGGCAACGCCCACCCGGTCGACGATCCACTCGTGATCCGGGCCGTCCAGGCATCGGCACAGGAGCTGGAGCGGTTGATCGCGGCCGATCTCAACACCGACGTGTCGAGGCTGATCGACGCCGGAACCGGTCGAGACACCACAAGAGCAGCGCGCACGGCCCGGCCGGGGACGATCTTCCACGACATGGGGATCGCCTTCTCGTTTGACCCGAGCTTCCACGCCCGGGCCCTGGGCATCGCCGCCGTGATGGTGGCGGACGCCGCCCTCGAGGCGGTCGCCGCTCAGCCTGTCGGTGATGGGGGGATGGCGGTGGCGGACGAAGGCCCTCCACGTCTGTTCTGGTCGCGCCTCGCCTCCCACCTGTCTTTCCGCTCCGTGTGGTTCCGCAACGCCGTGCGCGGAGCGGCAGGGCTTGCTCTGGCGGTCGCCGTGGTGGAGACCACCGATGTCGAGCACGGCTTCTGGGTCGTCCTGGGGACGCTGTCGGTGCTGCGGTCCAATGCCCTTGGGACCGGCTCGACGGCTCTGCGCGCCATTGGAGGGACGGCCGCGGGATTTGTGGTCGGCTCGGCCATCATGCTCGGCGTCGGCGGACATTCCGTGGCGTTGTGGATCCTCCTCCCCGTTGCGGTGATGGTGTCGGGCGTAGCCCCGTCGATGATCTCTTTTGCCGCCGGGCAGGCCGGCTTCACGGTGGTAGTCGTCATTCTCTTCAACATCATCGAGCCCGTCGGCTGGAAGGTCGGGCTCACGAGGATCGAGGACGTGGCCATCGGCAGTGCGGTGAGCGTGGTGGTGGGGCTCCTACTCTGGCCACGCGGCGCCACAGCGGCGCTCGGACGCGCCCTGTCCGACGCATTCATCAAGTACTCGGGCTATCTGGCCGACGCCGTGGAACGCCTGACCACGATGACGCGCGACGTAGACACCGGTCCGGCTCATCGGGCGGCACACAGCGCGTACCTACGGCTCGACGACGCCTTCCGCCAGTTCTTGGCCGAGCGCGGGGCGAAGGTCGTGCCGGTCGAGACCGTTACCAACCTCTTCACAGGGTCGAACCGGATCCGGCTGGCGGCCTACACGCTGGCGACCCAGCCTCGACGCCCCTCGGAGCCGGGCCAACCCGAGTTGGAGTCGGTCGCGATTGCCGGGGCGGTCCTACGCGACTCCTACGCGTCCAGCCACCGCTGGTACGAGGAGTTCGGCGAGATGCTCGCCGACCGGCGCGACTCGCTCGATCCACCGCCGGTCCACGACCACATCCTTCACTACGTCTTACGGGAAGCGTTCGACGACGCAAAGGAGCGCCGCCGCGCCGACCGACTTCGAGCGGCCATGCAGTTGCTCTGGGCCGACCAGCTACTCGAGGCGCAGCGACCGGTCCAGGTCGACCTCGCCGCTTCGGCCGACCTCTTTGTACGCCGGAGGCACCGTGCCCTGATGATCTGAGCCGTGCGTGCCCGAGAGTACCGAGGCCACTCGGTATGCCCGGGAAGCGCACGCAGCGACGAGGCCCCGGGATCCGCTCAGGAATTCGGACGGGGTAGGGCCAGCACCGCCGTGCCTGTCACGTGATCACCGAGATTGTTCGTGGCCCGCAGCCCGACCTCGACGAGGCCCTCACCGCGTTCTTGTGATGTGGAGATCACCGTCCCGGTGTACGTGAGGGTCGAACCAGGGAACACGGGAACCCCGAGACGGATCGCCAGCTTCTTGACCATGGCTTCGGGCCCGGCCCAATCGGTCAGGAAGCGGCTGCAGTAGGCGGTGTCGGACAGGATGTTCATGAAGATGTCCGGTGCACCCTGGGTGTTGGCGTAGTCCCGATCGTGGTGCACGGGCATGAAGTCCCGGGTGGCGATCGCGCCGGCCACGATGACACTTGCTGTCACTTCGATCACGAGCGTCGGGAGCGTGTCACCGACCTGCACACCGCTCCAGTCCAAGGTCTCGTGGCGGGACGATGCCGTCATCGCGGCCTCCCGGGACCGGTTCGCAGGGCATCGTCGCAGGGCGTGGGACCAGAAGTCATTCGGTGATGCCCCGGGGCCTGAATTTCAGGATGCGGAATCGTTGCCGACCGACGACCGCGCCCGTCTCGTCGACGTAGGTGGTGACCCACGTCACGAAGTGACCGGCGCCGAGGCGGGTCTGCTTCTCGTCGGAGATCGACTCGATCACCGTCGACGCCGAAATCGTCTCGCCGACGCGAAGGTAGCGCTCGATCTCGAACTCCGAATTCGACGCCAACGTTCCGACGAAGCCCGCTTCGTCGAAGACCGAAAGTGGGCTGGTTGCCGTCGATTCCACCGGTGATCCGCCCCGTTCGGCGATGCCGGTGATCATCGGCGTCGCCATCGTCCAGGTCTGGAGCATCAGGGGTGGCGCCACGATTCCCCCGAAGCGCGTGTTCGCCGCGAACGCGGGATCGGTGTAGACGGGGTTGTGATCCTCGAATGCGGCCGCCCAGTGGCGGATCATCGGTTGGTTCACAGGGTCGGGAGCGACCGAGGTGCCCCCCGATCCCATCGGCTTCCCGACCAGCGCGCCCAGTCGCTCTCGGAACAGAGGAGTCGCCCCGGTGTCGGTT
>Ga0208696_1001138_pt1 | contig 16245 bp, 15 predicted proteins | sample Sb_taG_9_FD_187711 | JGI IMG/M metagenome (GOLD analysis project Ga0208696, IMG submission 187711) | Peat soil microbial communities from Weissenstadt, Germany - Sb_50d_b_LC metaG (SPAdes) (version 2) | ecosystem: Environmental > Terrestrial > Soil > Wetlands > Peat | place: Germany...
GAAATCGTTGATCGGAAACGGCCCCTCGTCGGCGATCTCGATCGTCCCCCTGGTCTCGTTGAGAGCCAAGCGGAGCGAGGGAAAGAGTGCTGGCTCACGCGATCGGGCGACACGGCGGACCTGGATCAAGGGGCCCTCGACCCGTGCGGGAACAGGAGCCAACGCCCATTCAGGCAGGTATTTCCTCAGTGTCTCCTCAGTGTAGGCGGCCGTGACTGGCGCCGGCGGGTCAACGTCCACGGGCTCGACCGCGACGGCAACCGGCCGCTCCACTGGCTTCACATCCACTGGCGGCACCGAGTGGGCCGGCTCCTTTCGGGAGGGGACTGGAGAAGGAACTGTCCGAGAAACCCGATCGGTCGTCCCGTTCGAGGGCTCGCTCCTGTCGCTCTCCGGCCGTTCCGGAGCGATCGCTGAACTGATGGAGGTTGGCGGGGACGATCGGACAACGCGGTCGATCACGATCACCATGAAGACGAACGACGCTCCGATGGCAACGCAAAGAGTGATCCAGGCTGAAGCGGACAGCGATGACTGGCGCGTGTCGGGCACGGGGATGGCCTCAAGCGGACCTGCCCGCGGTGCCAACGACCGGGTGCTTCCCAGCCGGGGCAAGACGCCCGCTGTCGACTCTCTGCCCACAACACGCGCGAAGGTGCTGGAGGGATCGTCCTGGACCAGGTCCGGGGATAAGCTCGCCAGCGAGATCTCAGGAATCGACGACGGCGGGCGGGAATCCGGACCGTCCAGGATCACGTGGACTCCCGGCCGCACCGTACGGTCGTCGGAGACCAAGGAATCCGGAGGGTCCAGGGGCATCAGAGCGGCCCCCGGAGACTCGGCCTCGTCACGTACCGAAATCCTGTCCAGAGCCTCGATCAACTCGTCGAAGGAGGCAAAGCGGTCCTCCGTGCGCTTGGCCATCATCCGCAGCATGACCTGGGCCAGGGCCTCGGGCACGTCCGGGCGGAGGTCGCGCACATTCGGCGGCGGCGAGTTGGCATGCCGTGTCAGCTTGTTGGTGATGGCTCCCCCGGGGTAGGGCGGAATGCCGGTAAGCAGGTAGTATAAGCTGCATCCCAGCGAGTAAAGATCGCTCTGCAGACTGGCTGCCCGGCTGTCTCGTGCCTGCTCCGGGGCCATGTAGTCAACCGTCCCGACCGTCGTGCCCTCGCGAGTGACCCGTTCGTCCTCGAATTCGGCTTGAAGCGCCAATCCCAGGTCGGTGATCTTGATCTCGCCGCTCTTGCAGCGAAGGATGTTTGATGGCTTGATATCACGGTGGATCAGCCCCCTCGCCGACGCGTACCACAGGCCCTCGGCCACCTGCCGGACCACCCGGATTCCCGCCGAGGCACTGAGCGGGCCGCGCATTTGCACGTACTCATGCAAGTCACATCCCTGCACGTACTCGAGGACGAGGTAATGCCGGCCGTGATCGACTCCGCGATCGAAGATCGACACGGTATTGGGATGTTCCAGCGACTCGGCACTGTGGGCTTCACGCAGAAACCTCCGGAGCACGATCGGATTCTTGGCCATCCGCGCCGGCAGGACTTTCAGCGCCACCTCATGTCCAGTGTCCACGTGAACGGCCCGATAGACCGAGCTCATGCCCCCCGCCCCGAGGGGATGCAAGACACGATAACTCCCGTATTGGAGCTCGCTGAATTCGGAACTGGGCCGTTCGGCTTCTTGCATGCAACTATCCATCTAATTTCCGGGCCTCCGTCCAGGATGGCCGGTCGACGCGTCAGAGGTGCTGAAATCTGTGGCTCTTAGCTACGAGGTGGAGTTCCGAATTGATCTCCCAACTGCAAAGACTCCGGCCAGGAGCCACTCAGGAGACTGCCAACGACTCTCCAGGTCACCCCCGGATGACGGCTCCGGTCGTGAGCGGAGAAGAGCGAATTGCAACTCGGTCAGATGCTCAAGACCATCACGGTGGGCGGATCGGGCTGCGGCCAGCCGGTCAACGACCAGTGCGGCAAGCCCGAGTCGCAACCGGCCGTTCGTCTCCCCCAGGGCGATCAGGCCGCACCTGTCGGTTGACAGCATACCGTCTCATCAACGAAAATCAAAAAGTCTTCGGTTGGCGCTCGTAGCTCAGGCGGATAGAGCGGCGGTTTCCTAAACCGCAGGTCGCAGGTTCAAGTCCTGCCGGGCGCAGTCGGAGCCGCATCGGGCCTGGGTGTCCGGCCCGTCCACGTGGCGTTCACGCCGGGCGATGCGCCCGTAGCTCAGGCGGATAGAGCAACGGTTTTCTAAACCGTCGGTCGCAGGTTCGAGTCCTGCCGGGCGTAGTTCCCAGGGATCCCGAAGGTCGGTCCCCATGCCCCATGATCCTCGAATTCCCTGAGACTGCATTTTCTTACTCTCACCGGCCTTGTTGGCGGAGTAAGTTATATACGGAAAGAATCTTGCATACAGAGTGCGGCATGAGAGGGAGGAACCAGAGCAGGAGGGCCATGCGTCGGCCTGCTCAGGGTTTCACGTGAAACCGTTGCCGCGTGCCTGCTTCGGCTTGGTCTGCACAGCGGCTCGCCAGAGCCTTGCGACTCGACTCCCGAGCCAGGCTCCGGCAGCCTTCAATGGAACCGTGAGATGGCAGAAGAGCGGTTAACTCAGATACCGACCAACTGGACGACGATCAGCAGCGCCCATAGCCCCGGCCCGGACAGCCGGAAGGCCATGAACGAGCTCGTGGGGCGGTATCATGACGCAGTCACCCGGTACATCCACTTGAAGGTGAGAGACAGACACCTCGCCGACGAGGTCTTGCAAGAATTCTGGACCAAGCTGCTTACCGGCAAATTGGCCGGCGCCGACAAGGACAAAGGGCGGTTTCGCGACTACCTGCGCACGGTCCTGCACCGTCTGATCATCGATCATTTTCGCAGCCGCAAGCTCCAGCCGCTTCCTCCCGGCGACCTCCTCGATTCCACCAAGCCCGACGAGGACTTCGATCGGGTCTGGCGAGATGCCGTGCTCAATCGGGTATGGTCCCGCCTCGAGACCTACCAGGCCACGACTCCCAAGAATCGCTATGCCAGTGTTCTGCAACTGCGACGTGATTATCCCAAAGCTTCCATCGAAGAGATCGCCGAGCGGCTTACCAAGACAAGCGGAACTTCGATGACACCTGAGGCCTTCCGTAAAAACCTCCAAAGGGCCCGGGCCAAGTTCATCGACTTGCTTGTCCTCGAGCTGAGAGAAACCATCCACCCGACCAGCAATGAGGTTGTCGAGGCCGAGATCTACGACCTTGGGCTAGGTTACCTATATCGCCGGTACACGACTCTGGCCGATCGATGAAAACCTAGGGTTGCAAGGCGTTTAGGATTCTCAACACAGCATCGGAACGGTCCCTTGCTCGCCTGTTTGCACCGTCGAGAGCACCGGCAAGCGATGAAAAATCGCCGGTCCCCTTGACCGCCCTGTTTCATCTTGTACATTTTAACGAGGGCAAAGTGCGCAGGGCTATCAAGTGGCCGCGTGCATTCAGCCATGACCTGGGAACACGTTGAGATTCAATTCTCGGATGGTACGCGCCCCGCGCGATGAGCATCAGAGAGGAGCGGCGATGCTGGTTCTCTCCCGCAAGAAGAACGAAAGCATCATTATCAACGACAACATCACGGTGACCGTGATCGAGATCCGGGGTGACAAGGTTCGTCTAGGCATCGAGGCCCCCAAGGATATCACAGTCCATCGCCGCGAGGTCTACGAAGCCATTCAGAACCAGGCTCGCTCTCTCGATTCGGGAACCAAGGTTCCAGCACCGGATGTTTGAGGTCGCTGGTCCCTGCGCCGTTGAACAATCTTGTCATGATGCACCTGCTGGGTCGATTTTCGATCGAACTTGTGCACCTATGCATTGCGTCAGTCCGTTACCGTACGGTTCGCCCCGATGACTTGCGGGTATGTCCTCTTGAGCAGGCGGACAAATTCCCGCATCCAGGGGCCATTGTCTGGCCAGCCGCGTACGGTCACGAGGGTCCCGTCCACGACCACGTCACGATTCACGAACACGCCGCCGCCAGCGCGAACGTCGGGTTCGAGGTCAGGGTAGCAGGTCAGGGTTCTTCCCTGCGCCAGTCCCGTGGCCAGGACCAGTAAAGGCCCATGGCAGTTGGCGGCGATCGGCTTTCCGGTCTCCAGGAAGTGGCGAACCACGGCAACCGCCGCGGGCCGGTTTCTCAAGTATTCCGGTGCTCTTCCACCTGGGAGCACGAGACCGTCATACTGATCGGGCTTCACCTCGTCCAGCCCGAGATCGGCTTCCACGCGATAGCCGGGTTTCTCGGTGTAAGTGTCGAAGCCCGGCACGAAGTCGTGAACCACCGAAAGGAAAGCCCTCTTCTTGAGAGCCGCGATCCGAACTTCCCAGCCTTCTTCTTCGAGGCGGTACTTGGCGTAGTAGATCTCCTGCGCCTCTCCAGCATCACCGGTCAGCAAGAGGATCTTGAGCATGGAGAACCACTCCGGCGACGACCTTCCCCTATGAAATGCATTTTCGCGCTACCTTAACGCGTTCCCCGTCGGGTTTCAACAGTCTGGCGTTTTTCCCAGTGAGCTGGCGGCCTACTCCCTTGGGAGGCTCGACCGATCACTTGACCCCGCCAGTCCGATGCGATTACATTAATTCGAGTTCGAACCGCATGGCCCCGTCGTCTAGCCTGGCTCAGGACACATGCCTTTCACGCATGCAACACGGGTTCGAATCCCGTCGGGGTCACTTACCAATCGATCGCCTTTCGCCCCAACGTCCCGCCCCGATCATTGAGGCGGACGTCCGCTCCACCTCGGAATTCTGCTGCCACCTCAGTTCGGTCCCAGGGGTGGTCAAGATCGCTTTCGCCCCGGTCAAGTCGGACCCGGTTCGGCGCCCAGGGCGTGCAGGTGCGTCGCCACGCAGGCGGCGAGGATGGGCAGGTTGTATCCCCCCTCGAGCACGCTGAGGATCCGGCCCTGCGCGTGAGTTTCGGCCACTGCGACGATTTCCCTGGTGATCGTCTCAAAATCTTCGACCTCCAGTCCCAGGTCTCCCACAGGGTCCTCGGCGTGGGCGTCGAATCCTGCGCTGACCAGGACGAGTTCGGGCTTGATGCGGTCGGCGAGGGAATGCAGGCCGGCTCGGAACGACGCATGATACTCGGATTGCGGTGTGCCGTGGGCCAGGGGGATGTTCAGGGTGTGGCCTAGTCCCGCTCCAGTACCTGTTTCGTTCTTCGCCCCAGTTCCGGGATAGAACGGGAAGCGATGGATGGAGAGGAACCCGACCCGTCCGCTGTCGTAGAAGAACTCCTGGGTGCCGTTGCCGTGGTGCACGTCGAAATCGACGATCAGAACGCGGTTGAGCCCGAACCGGGCGAGTGCCTCCGCGGCCGCCAGCGAAACGTTGGCGAAGATGCAAAACCCCATGCCATCGCCACGGAGGGCATGATGCCCCGGAGGACGGACCAGGCACAGAGCCCGCCGATCGCGGCCGCTCATCACGTCCGAGACCGCCTCGATGGCCGCGCCGGCCGCCAGCCGGGCCGCGACCATCGAATGTGGGAAAACCCATGTATCGGGATCGATAGATCCGCCACCCCGCGCCTCGAGCCGTTCGAGCCCGCGGATGTAGCCGGATTCATGAACCCTCAAGAGCTCCTCGTTGGTTGCTTCGCGCACGCGTCCCGAGGGACAGGCGTTGAAATACCCGGATCGCTCCAGGTGCCGCAGGATCGCCGTCAACCGCTCGGGGCGCTCGGGGTGCTGTCCCGGTACGCGATGTTCGATCATTCGCCGATCCGTGTACAGGGTGACGGCCATGACTTCTCCTGATCGCCTCGCACTGGCTGGAATGATGGGTGCTGCTGCTGTGATTCATGAATCATAACAAAATCAGAGCCGAGCCGGGTAAGTCCCGTGCACCTGAAGGTTGTGGTGGTCTCTGCCACGCTCTCTCCCACAAGTCAATGTCGTTTCACGTGAAACGGCCTCAATGTGGGAGACTACCCGGTCGGCGCTCGTTTGCCCGCGACCGGCGGCTTCTGTAGAATCACCGGGCATGGCCCCAGCACGCAACAACGCTGCGCGTTCCGACCTCTTTTCGCGCGAGGTTCTCATCGTCGGATTGCTGACGATGGCGGGAGCCGTCCTGAGGTTCTGGGGGTTGCCGCGGCTGGGTCTGGCACATTTCGACGAGGGCATCTACGCCATCGCCGGGCTCTGGTCGGTGTCGCCCAGGGGCCTGGCAAGCCTGGATCCGACGTTGATTCCCTACGCTCCGCCCGGTTTTCCGTTCCTGGTAGGCATCGCTTATCTTGGGCTGGGCGTCAGCGACCGCGCGGCGATTCTGGTCTCGATCTTGGCCGGGACACTGACGATCCCGGCGGCGGCCTGGCTGGCACGACGGACATTCGGGGCAGGGGCCGGCGCGGCTGCCGCGGCACTCGTGGCGTTCTCGGGCTTTCACGTCGCCTGCTCCCGCGTGGCACTCACCGACGCCTCGTTTCTGCTCTGCTGGATTCTGGGACTCGTCTGCGGCCAGCGCTTCCTGGAACGGCCCAGGTTCTCCAGCGCGATCGCCCTGGGACTGAGCGTGGGCCTGGCACAGTGGTTCAAGTACAACGGCTGGCTGCTCGGGGTGTTCGTGGTCCTGGCGGCGGCCTTGGGAATGCTGGTGAACCCGAATGAACGCCATCGACCAAGAATCCGGGCTGTCTGGGGGTTTGGTCTGCTCGCCGCGCTCGTTGCCGGCGCGGTCTACTGGCCCTGGTTCACCTTCGTCGAATCGCACGGGGGATACGCCGGATTGCTGAAGCATCACCAAAGCTACATGGGAGGCTTGAGCTCGTGGCTGCCCCATCTGCGGCTCCAGCTCGATCAGATGGCGGCACTCTCGGGCGGGCCCGCCTGGAATGTGACGGAATACCTGGCCGCGGTTCTCTGCTGCAATCTGGTGCTTCTTCCACCGGGAAAACCGAACCGCTATCGGGCCTCGCTCCTGCTGCTGGCGATCTTCGCTCTCGTTGTCCTGCTCTTTCCTTACGTATACTGGTGGCTCGGAGCCGCCTGGGTCCTCGATCCCCGGCAGCGGCGGAGCCCGGGCAATCGGTTGCTGGCGGCGGCCTGGCTTGGCCTGTCAATCCTGACCCCGTGTTACCATCCGTATGCGCGGCTCTGGCTGCCGCTCCATTTCTTGGGCTGGATCATGACGGCCAACCTCATCAATGAGCGATTTCCAACCCCGCACCAGAAGCCCGGCAGGCTTCCTTCCGCTCTCGAGACTGGAAATGTTTTCGGGATCAATATATGGGAGTGCATCGCGTGCGGTATTGCGATGCTGGCGATCGAGTTCCTGGGCCCCGACATGTTTCGCTCGCCGGCCTTGGGGCCCGGTGAATTACCCGGGCCGCTGGCACCCTCGGACTCGCTGAGGAACGGAGTCAGGAAGGCAGTTGCCGATCTGCCGGCCGGCACTCCGGGATTGCGTCTGCTGGCTCGCCCTCCGGTCACGTTCTACGTGGGCGGCCGGGTTCAGGTGCAGGTGGAACCCGACCTGACGAGGCTGCTCGCGCCTGGGAACCTCCGGCTCTGGGCCCTGGTCGACCTGGCCCAGTTGCGCCAGGAAGGGGACCCGAAGACAGCGTCGGCGGCGCTCCTTGGCCGCTGGGAGCTCGTCCGCGAATACCCGACACAGTTGAGCCTTCCGGCCCTGCTGGATATCGACCCGGCTGCTGCCCGGGCCGGCAGGTCGGAGTCGTTGAGCGCCCCGCTCTGGCTGCTTCGCCCCAGAACCGCAGGACCTGCGTGATGAACCCGAACCCGCAAGCCCCCGTTTCGCTCTGGCCCGATCGACGGGCCCTCGGTCCAATCACCGACCTGTACCAGCTCACGATGATGGCCGGATACCTCGCCTGGGGCATGGCGGGGAAGCGGGCCACGTTCGAGCTCTTCGTCCGGAGGATGCCCCCACATCGCGCCTACCTTGTCTTCGCCGGGCTCGAACAGGCGATCGGTGATCTCCTCGCGCTGGCATTCTCGGCCGATCAGATCGAGGGAATTCGCCGCTTTCCCGCCTTCGCACATGCGGACCCCGCATTTTTCAGGATGCTGGGCTCGCTGCGGTTCGAGGGCGAAATCTGGACCGTTCCCGAAGGCACCATCGTTTTCCCGGGCGAGACGCTGCTGCGAGTGACGGCGCCGTTGCCCCAGGCCCAGTGGGTTGAGACCTTTCTCCTTGCCTCGCTTTCCTATCCGACGCTGGTGGCGTCGAAGGCAGCGCGCGCGGTGACCGCGGCCCGGGGTCGCACCCTGGTTGACTACGGGGCGCGTCGCGGCCACGGGCCGCACAGTGGTTTGCTCGCGGCGCGCGCTGCCTACATCGCCGGTTTCAACGGGACCAGCCACGTCGAGGCGGCCCGGCTGCTGAAGATCCCCGCGTCGGGGACGATGGCTCATTCGTGGGTCCAGTCGTTCGATTCCGAAGCGGAGGCTTTCACCGCCTACGCCCGTGCTTTCCCGGGCACGACGACACTGCTCATCGACACCTACGACACGCTCGAAGGTGCGCGCAAGGCCGCCGTCATCGATCCTCCGGTGCTGGCGGTCCGGATTGACAGCGGCGATCTGGAAAGCCTGGCCCGGCAAGTCCGGCAGATCCTCGATGAGTGCGATCGCAAGACCGTCAAGATCATGGCCTCCGGCGACCTGGACGAGTACCAGATCGCCCGCCTGCTCACCGCGTCCGCTCCGATCGATGGATTCGGCGTCGGCACCGAGCTGATCACCTCGCGCGACGCCCCTGCGCTTTCCATGGTGTACAAGCTCGTCGAGATCGATGGCGAGGGGAAAATCAAGCTCAGCCCGGGCAAGAAGACTTACCCGATGGCCAAGCAAGTCGATCGCCGGCGTGACGGCCAGGGGATCTTCCGCGGCGATGTGGTCATGCGCTCCGACGAGACGGCCGAAGGCGAACCCCTCCTGGTTCCCATCGTCCGCGCAGGCCGCCTCGTCAACGAGTTGCCGGCCCTGGAGACGATCCGGGCCCGCTGCGCCGATCAGCTCGCCGCTCTACCTGAGAAACTCAAGGATCTCGACGCCATACCGGACTACCCGATCAGCTACAGCGATCTCCTGGAGGCCGATGCCCGCCGACTCATGGAGCAGGGGGGATGATCGCGCTCTCGAGGATTCCGAGCCGCCAGCTTGCTCGGTTATCGGCCGGACCGTTAGGCTCTTATGCATGCAGGCACCCGGCCATCGTGCAACCGCCTAACGTCATATACTGAGTCACTTCGTTGACAAACCGCCGCAGTCGTTCCGGCCATGGAAACCTGACGTTCGAGGAATGCGAAAACAGGGCACTGCTCACGCTGATCTTCGTCCTCAACGGCAACGCTTTCAGTGCAACCAGCCCGAGCATCGCAAGACTTCCTGGTGCATGTCTGACCCGTTCGTTCACGCCGCTCGTTCGAGCCGCGAGCCATCGTACCGGCATCCGTTACCAGAATGGCCGCGACCAACGAAAACCCGTGAACGGAACAGGCGGAAACATTTCGAGCCCGCCACCGCCCTTCATCCGGGGAAGTTCGTCGCGGATGAGGTAGTGGGTTGACGCGATCGAGAGGGTCGCGTGGGAATCGCGGGATTTATCAGTGGCCCATGGGCAATTGACAATCGCCTTCTCAATTCGACCGATATGCCCGGCCGATGGCCATTCTTGCAATCTTGCGGTCCCAATTCCGTTTCCCCGCCAAGAGTTGGGACTGGTGAAGCGCTCCGTTCTGGTCGTCTGTCTGGAGGTGAGACTAATCGTGCGTGCGATCCGGGACTTGCCGCCTGATCTCGAACCTGGGGACGAGCCCTCACCCTGCAGCAGTATGGACAGGGCTCTCCAGGCGACATGGGCGTTCGTCGGGCTGGGTGTGGTGTTGCGGGTGGTGACCTTTGCTCTGAATTTTCCGCTCTGGGGTGATGAAGCATTCGTGGCCGCCAACTTCATCAGCCGCGGCTACCGGGATCTCTTGCGACCGCTCGACTATGCCCAGATCTGCCCGCTCTTCTTCCTCTGGCTGGAATTGACCGTCATCAAGCTATTCGGATTCTCGGAGTGGTCGCTCCGGCTCATCCCGACCCTCTGCAGCGTGGCAAGCGTCTTCCTGTTTGCTCACGTGGCCGGGCGGGTCACCCGCGGGACAGCCCGGCTCCTGGCCGTGGCGATCTTCTCGGTGGCCTACTACCCAATCCGTCACGGAGCAGAGGTCAAACAGTACTCGACGGACCTGCTGGCGGCCTTGATCCTGCTGGCGCTGGCGATCGAATGGTTGAGGACGCCGGAAAGAAGCCTTTGGCTCTGGGCGCTTGTGGCCGCTGTGCCGCTGGCGCTAGGGTTGTCTCACCCGGCCGTGTTCGTGGCCGGTGGTATCAGCCTGGCGCTCGCGGCAAAGGCCTGGAAGGCCCGGCCGAAAGGGGCGCTGCTGCCACTAACCCTGTACAACCTGGCGATGGTGGGTAGCTTCCTCGCGCTGTTTGCTGCCTTCACTCACCGGCAACAGCAGGTCTATCTTTCAACGCTCCGATCGAACTACTGGGCCGCGGCTTTTCCACCCATGGGCGAGCCCGTGAAGCTCGTTTGGTGGCTGGCCGAAGCGCACACCGGCCGGATGTTTGCATACCCGTTCGGCGAAGCGCGCGGCGGCAGTTCCTTCACAACGCTGTGTTGCGTGGTGGCCCTGGCATCACTCTGGCGGCGGCGGGAAAGGGCCTTGCTGTTGCTGGCCGTGGGGCCGCTGGGATTTGCTTTTCTGGCGTCGGTGCTGGGACGCTATCCCTATGGATCGAGCGCCCGAACAATGATCTTTGTAGCGCCCTCGATCTGCCTGCTGTGCGGCATGGGGCTTGCCACAATGATCGCCGGGCTGCGCTCTTCCCGGTTGCGCCAGTGGGCATTTCGCGTGACGGCGGCGGGTTTGGCCGTGGCCGGTTTCGTCTTGCTCGGCCTCACGCTGGCCCACCCTTACAAAAGCGTCTCCGACCAGAACTCGCGCTCGTTTGCGCGCTTCTTCTGGACCGAGAGTGCCCGTGACTCGGAGCTGGTTTGCGTCAAGTCCGACCTGGGCCTCGGTTTCAGCCAACGCAACTGGACGCTCTTCAGGTCCGCTCTCTACCTGTGCAACCAGATGATTTATTCACCACGTCACCGCGAAGGCGTTGGGGTGAACTGGAACTTGGTCTCGACGCACAGGCCGCTGCGCTGTGTCCTGTATAACGAGTGTCCGGAGAATAATCCCGCCTGCTCGGCATGGCTTGCGGAGATGACCGAGCAGTTTGAACTCAGCAACCGCCGATCGTTCGTCGTCAATGAATCGAGTCATCGTGACGACGGAACCGACGTCGAGGACCGGTACACGATTTATGACTTCGTCCCGAGGCGTATTGAGCCAGCCCGTCGAATCGTTCGCGATGCCTCCCCGCGCGCGATGCGTCATCATTTCTAACAGCGAATAAGAATTTCCGGCGGAGGGGGCACTCTGCGCGCTCCCGGAAGAGGCTCTGTGGAATTTGCCGATCCTGCGTGATGGCTTGACTTTGCCGAGCCACGGCGCGCAGCCGGCGGGCCTGGAGGCGCTCGCCTTCGGAAAGTTGTCAAGGTTCCTGCCCGGAGCTTGCGCCATGTCGATGGCGGCAGACGGTCTCGGATGGCGGGGGCGGGAGGCCACGGAGGCACGGACGCCGAACTTGTACTTTACACCCTTCCGCGGAATTCCTACGATCCGCCATGTTCAGCGGTTCCGTCGTCGTTCGGCCAAGAAAAAGTGTCGGGGAAAACCGATCTTGCCGACCGGACCGTAACGATTTCCGGATGCACCGCAGGGAGAGGAATTGCGATGGCCAGGATCATCAGCGTGGCCAATCAGAAGGGTGGCGTGGGGAAGACCACTTCGGCGATCAACATCGCAGCCGGATTGGCGAAGTCGGGGCGCACTGCGCTGGTGGTCGATATCGATCCCCAGTGCAACGCAACCAGCGGACTGGGGCTCGAACCGGCCCAGCGGCATCCTTTGCTTGCCGGCAAGGCGCTGGCCGAGAGTGTGGTCGAGACATCGCAGCCGCGACTGTTCGTATTGCCCGGTTCGCAGAGCCTGGCCGATGCGGACGCGCTCTCAGCCTCGAATCGTCAGCGCGCGTCGACCTTGCGCCAGCAGCTCGCCGGCGAGCTGAGCCACTTTCATTATGTCTTTGTGGATTGTCCCCCGTCGATTGGACAGCTCACCCGCGCGGCGCTCGGGGCATCGGGCGAGATCTACATTCCGATCCAGTGCGAGTACTTCGCGATGGAAGGGCTTTCCCAGATCATAGAGCTTGCCAGGCAGACCAAGGCAAGAGAGAACCATCGTTTGGAGATTGGGGGCATTGTCCTGACGATGTACGATCCGAGCCTGGAGTTGGCTAACGAAGTTGCGAGCGAGGTCCGACAGTATTTCGATGAGACGGTGTTCGAAACACTGATTCCGCGTGATGTCAGCATCAGCGAGGCACCCAGCCACGGGCTGAGCGTGCTGGACTACGCCCCCCGGGCCCGCGGTGCCCGGGCCTATACGGAACTCGTCATGGAGGTCATCGACCGTGAATAAGCGACGCTTGGGACGCGGTTTGGAAGCCCTGCTGGGACGTGAGGAGGGAGGGTTCGAGCCCGGCTCGCTCGAGGGCTGCGAGCTGCTCCACGTCGCCGTCGATCAGATCGATCCCAACCCTTATCAGCCCCGCCGTAATTTCCCGGCGGCAGAGATTGCCTCCCTGGCGGATTCGCTGCGCCAGCACGGCATGCTCCAGCCGATCCTGGTGCGAGCCATCGGGGAGCGCTACCAGCTCATCGCCGGCGAGCGGCGGCTCCGGGCCAGCATCGAGGCCCAGCTCCACGAGATTCCCGCGCAGGTGATGGACCTGGACGACCAGCGCGTCTTCGAGCTGGCGATGGTCGAGAACTTGCAGCGCGAGGACCTCAATGCCGTCGAGAAGGCCACCGCCTTTCGCGAGTATCTCGGCCGTTACGGTGGAACCCAGGAGGAGCTCGCCGGGCGGTTGGGCCTGGACCGCTCGACCGTCTCTAACCTGATCCGGCTGCTGGAGCTGCCCGACGAGGTCCTGTGCGCCGTCCGCGACAGCGAGATCACCCCGGGCCACGCCCGCGCCTTGCTGGGACTGCCCGACCCGGAGAGCCAGCGTGCCGCCTGTCGCCGAATCACCGCCGAGGACCTGTCGGTCCGCCAGACCGAGGCCCTCGTGGCCACCGGCATCCCCACCCCGGCTCGGCCTCGAATCCGTCGCGATCAGGCACACGCCCCTGAGCCCAGGTCGCCCCACCTGGTCGAGCTTGAACAGCATCTGCACCAGCGGTTCGGCACCGCCGTGCTGATCCGAGCCAAAACACCCGAGCGCGGGCAGATCATCATCGACTACAACTCGCAGGAAGAATTCGACCGCGTTACCTCGCTGATCCGCTAAACCGGCGACGATCATCATACGCCGTGAGCGCGTTCGGCGAGGGTCTCCAGACCCCGCCGTTCGGCTGACCGTAGGCCTCCAGGCGACGCGCCAAGGGTGGGGGACTGGGAGACCTGCGGTCGCATAAGACGGGCGGGTCAGGAGACCCTGCCCGAACCAGCAGATCAGGAGGTCTGAGGATGTTCGGCGGGGGCACGCGGAGATGCGTGCCCCCCCGGCACGAGGTTTACTGCAAGCCTTCACACCGCGGGTACGTCGGTCCAAAATGAAAGCGCACTTCCCCTTTCTGACCCACTGCCTGCAACTCGGAGAACCCGAGTAGCCGCAAACACGCCGAAGGAATCCTCTCCAGCAATCCCTCCTTTATTCTTAAGTTCATTGCTCACTGTAACTAAGCACTCATACACGGGATGAGCTCTTGGCGTTGGTACCCGGCTTGCTATGACCAACTCATTGCGAAACTCTCAATTCCTGCGAGAATCGTCTCCAGCCGCAAGTCCAACGAGAGATGCAACCATTGAGTGCTTGCTTGAGCGTGCAAGGCCATGGCGGGCGTACGCGATGCTGTGAGGCCCAGGAATGACTCCACCACTCGTAAAGCGAGGTGCTGCCCGATGCGTCCAATACCGCACGAAGGAACTGCGGAGGGAGGACTCTGTTGCTCCTTGCTTCGGCTCGTTCAAAGCGACCGGCAGATCCAGCAGTTACGCGAGGAACTGGGCAGCTTCAGCCACCGCTGCCGGAACCTGTTGAACGGCATGAAGATGAGCCTTTATTTCATGCGCCGCGGGGCCGAGCGCCCGCTGCCGCAATGGTGGGACGGGCTGGAGCTGAACTACCGGGGAATCGAGGAACTCCTCGATCAGTTGCAGGCGATTTACCGGCCCATCTCGTTGACGCTGGTTCGCGGTGCGTTCCGGTGCTTGGTCCAGGACCGCCAGCGGCTCTGGAGTGACTGGTTCGCGAGCGGTTGCGGCACCCTGGAGATCGTTCCTCCGGAGCAGGAGTCTGAGGGTGAATTCGACCCCATGTGCCTGACAATGGGTTTGGATGCCCTGGCCCGCTGGCGGGCTTCGGCCATTTCTGCCGGCCAGTCAGCCTATATCTCGTGGCGTACAGGGGATGGTCAATTCGAGGTGAGCTGGCACGAGTCAGGAGGAACGGCCCCCTCGCCGATCCGGCCGCCCGGGCAAGCCAGTCCGGGTTCACCGTCCCTCTTGGCAGCCCACCAGCCGCTCGCCTTGCCACTCCTGGCTCGCGTCATGACGGCTCACCGCGGCATCATGGAATGGAGCGGGAAACCGGAGTTCCACGCTCTTCTGCGCTGGCCTTTGAACCAGTCGGATCGTCTCAAGACCCCGTCGTCTTGACGTCAACGACGTAGCGACACCGATGCCTTCGAGCGCTCGCTTCGCCATGAAGCCAGTGGGTTTGTCGCGCACACGCCTGCACATGACCCGCCCTTGACCGGGAAGCCCGGGTGCGCTTACGATGCGAGTGACGGATTGAAGTCGCGGGGTGTAGCGCAGCCTGGTTAGCGCGCCTGCCTTGGGAGCAGGAGGTCACCAGTTCGAATCTGGTCACCCCGACTCACTGCGCGGATGGGCTTTCGAGTTCGTGGTGAAAGGGAAAGGCTGCTGGCCGGCGCTTCTTATCGGCCCTTTTTAGATGCCACCGGTGACGAGAGAAGACAACGTCGAAAAGCGAGGCGATGGACGTGGACTTTCCACCGGAGCACTACTTCCAGACCGCAACGCAACGGATGCGGCAGGCGCAGTATCTCTATGACGAGGGGTCCAGTTTTGCCCTCGCCATTTATGTTGGTGGTGTAGCCGTCGAGTCTCTGCTTCGCGCCTTCAAGGGTCGGCGCGACCCACCTTCGACGAGAAGCACGATTTGCTTCGTCTGTTCGCGGCGAGCGGAATTGTTGCGCGTTGACCGCGCCAAACTGCAGGCGAAGAATTGGACGGATGCCCAGATCGACTTGCACCTGGGAACACTGAAAACCGCTGCAAACGAAATCTTCAGAATATGGGCCAACAACTACCGGTTCGCTTCGGAGGAACGCCTGCGCTCTCACTTGAAGAAGATCACGGGCTACCGGAAAATGAAAGGCGACAATCTGAAGGAGCGGGCCCGACAGTTCCTGAATTCGGCTCAGATGTTCATTGACAAGGGGGTGGTGCAGTGGAAGGTCTGAAGACCCCGCTGCTGCGGAAACTGGAAAAGGTGCTGATCAAGCAGTTTCCTGCGCCAGCCACAGTCAAATTGGAAGACCACGACGGCATCATCGGAGTCATCACGTCCGCCGCATTTGCTGGGATGGAAACCATAGACCGCCAAAGCCTGATCGGTAACGTCGTTGAAACCCACCTGGCTCCGCAAGAACGGCGTCAGGTGCAAGTGATCGTCGGAGTTACCCCGGATGAAGGAACCGGCTACCTGGCTGGTGACGAATGATGACCTGGAGTTGTCCAATCATTTCGGCAATGACTATTTCAGGCGAAGAGAAAGCCGATTGCGCGACCGAATTCGCGGACCCTGGTGTCGACAAGTTCAACAGTCATCCTGTCGGCCCGACTCACGCTAAGCCTCGCACACCAGGTGAGTCGCGACGGTCGCCCCTTCTTCTGGAGGGGTGCAGATGGGACCACCCACTTTCTGGCACCCGGGAAACCTGGGTGCCTGCTTTTTGCCCCCTTCGTCGCCCACGAAGTACGAATTCGACGAAATAAACGATCTATCCCC
>Ga0208696_1001139_pt1 | contig 16230 bp, 20 predicted proteins | sample Sb_taG_9_FD_187711 | JGI IMG/M metagenome (GOLD analysis project Ga0208696, IMG submission 187711) | Peat soil microbial communities from Weissenstadt, Germany - Sb_50d_b_LC metaG (SPAdes) (version 2) | ecosystem: Environmental > Terrestrial > Soil > Wetlands > Peat | place: Germany...
TCTTCGAGGGCGGCAAGCAGCAGCGCGTCCAGGTGACCCTTCAGCTCCTCCGCCCGCATAAGTAGCAACACTACTCTAGGCCTTCCCACCAGGCAATCTCCTGGGTAGGCTGCTCCTATAAGTAGTAACACTACTTATAGGAGCAGCGAACTGCTAACCCGGCAGCAGGAGGCCAGTTGACATGGTGACGGCCGCCCGCATCCTCGGCGACCAGGTGGGCTCGACCGCGCCAGTGTTCCTGGCGTTCCTCGCCGTTCACGTCCTCGCCGGGATCACCGCGGTGATCACTGGGGCGATCGCCGCACTGGTGCGCAAGGGCAGTTTGCGGCACATCCGGGTCGGCCGCTGGTACTACCGGGCGATCACCGTCGTCTTCACCACCGCAACGGCCCTGGCCGCGATGCGCTGGCGACAGGACTACTACCTGTTCGTCATCGGTGCCGTCGCTTTCACCGCCGCGACCATCGGCGACCAGCACCGGCGCCGCCACCGCCCGGGCGACACCGGGCACATCGCGGGTATGGGCATCGCCTACGTGGCCATGCTCACGGCGTTCTATGTCGACAACGGCCCGCACTTGCCCCTGTGGGATCGCCTGCCCACGCTCACCTTCTGGCTGCTCCCGTCAGCGATCGGCGCGCCGGTCATCACCCGCGCGCTGATCCGCGCCCGGGCAAACAGCGCCCGGCTTCACGACACACCAGGCAAGTGAGCACCGCGCAGCCAAGATCACCATGCCGCGGCGTGCCATTAGTTTGTGATCGCAGCTGTGGACGGCCGAGACTCGCAGCCGATGGTCCAGATTTGTGAGCTGCCTGAACCTGTATGTCTGCCGCAGCTACTCGGTGACCCGCTGCGTGGCAAGGGTGTGGCCCGCCGATCGGAGCCGGTCAGCGAGCGCGGTACCCATGGCCGTGGCTGGCGTCAGAATGCCGGCCCGGTCGGGCAGGCGGTCCCGGTCCAGCGCGAGGCACAGCGCGGTTTCGCCGAGCATGACCGATGTGGCGGCGTAGCCCGGGTCGCCTCGGGCTTCGATGGTGCCCAGGTACCGCACTCCGGCCGAGGTGCGCGTGTGGATCTGGATGCGGAACAAGCCCGTGCGGCGGGTCTTTTCGCCAGGGCCCTCGCCGGGTGCTGGCAAGAGCTGGCCGAGCAGTGCCCGAGATGGCCCGAACGTCAGCCCTGCCTCCACGGCCTTCAGCGCGGCGCTGACCGCGGTGCCCACCATGGGCGCGGCCGGGCCAGCGCCGAACCCGGTGACCTCCCGGTAGCGGAACCGGCGTCCGTAGGCCCAGCCCTGCAGGGCGTTGCTGCGGCGCACCACGCGGGTGTTGATCCCGGCCATCACGAACGGGCCCAGCCACATCCGCAGATCACTGTCGTAGCGGACCCAGTCCAGATCACGCTCGCCGCCGAGGTCGGGTTCGGCCGGCCGATCAGGGCTGAGCGCATAGGGATCCTGGACCACCTGGCGGCGCTCGGCATTGGCCCGCACCTCATCCTGCTGCCCCATCATGGAGGCCAGCGTCCCGCCACTGACACCGCCCTTCAACGCTGTCACGACAAGCGTCGTGTCCTGCAGGTCACCGGCGTCATCGGCACGGGCGGCAAGATGCAGGAGCAGCACTCCGAGGTCGGACGGTATGGAGTCGAACCCGCAGCAGTGCACGATGCGCGCGCCCGCGCCGACAGCAATGTCGTGGCAGTGGTCGATGCTGTCCCGGATGAACAGCACTTCGCCGGACAGGTCCGCGTAGTCGGTGCCTGCGGTGGCGCAGGCCTCCACCAGGGCAAGCCCCTGGGCGCGGTAGGGCCCCACTGTGGTCACGACTACCCGGGCGGCCCGTGCTAGCGCCGCCACCGACACCGGATCGGCCGAATCGGCGACCAGCAGCGGCCAGGCCGACGCGGCCGCGCCCAGCTGGGCCCGGACATCGGCCAGCCGCTGCGCCGACCGTCCGGCAAGCCCGATGCGGACGCCGCCGGGAGCATGACCGGCCAGATAGCCAGCTACCAGCCGTCCGGCGAAACCGGTGGCGCCGAACACCACCACGTCCAGCTCGCGGTCTCCGCTCACCCACTCATCCTATGGAAACCGCCTCCGCGGTGCTGCCCCGCGCAGCCGCCAGGTACGGGTCTCACCGATGGCGGCACGACGGATGAGGGCCTGCCGGGCGGGACCGCCGCCGTCATGCCACGATAAGAGTCATGGGCCCGCAGCGGTTCCGCGCCGCCATCGCCGCCGGTTCTGGAGGCCGCGCGGTCATCGTGGTGCCATTCGACCCGGATGAGATATGGGGTGCCAAGGCCCACCATCTCGTCGGCGGCACGATCGACGGCAGGCGGGTCCGCGGGAGGCTTTCGCCGGGCGGCTGCGGATGGGTGCTGACCGTGACGCCGATGTGGCTGCGCGACACGGGCGTCGCGATCGGCGATGACGTGACCGTTGAGCTGGCCCCGGAAGGTCCGCAACGCGGCGATCTGGCCGACGATGTCGCCGCGGCGCTCGCGGCCAACCCGGCCGCGGGCGCATTCTTCGATACGCTGGCGCAGTTCTACCGCAAGGCGTACCTCCGCTGGATCGATGCGACCACTCACCGGCCGGACGTCCGGGCGGCCCGCATCGCTGAGGTCGTCGACCTGCTCGCGGCGGGGATCAAAGAGCGGCCACGATCGCTAGGTTGAGATGCCGTGGTTTCCGGAGTTCACCAGTGCCGCGGAGCTGGCACTGCTAGCCTTCAGGCTTTCCCTAAGCCAACACGGAGGTACAGGATTCACATGCTGCGCCGAATTTCCCTCATCGCCGCGTCCACGGCGATGCTCGCCCTCAGCGCACTGCCGGCTTCTGCCGCCACTATGCACATGCAATCCAGCACCCACTCGATCTCCTTCCCGAGTCTGCACGGCGTCAAAGCTTGGGGGAACTACACCAAGACCAGCAAGGGCGTCCGGCTCTACGTGTGCGCCGAAGACACCGTTTCCAGCATTTTCGCGGCCGCAGCGGTCGCGCTGGCGTCGAACGCCAGCGGCAGCCTGCACGCCAACCTGGGCGCGGTCGACGTCGGGTATCACCAGACGGTGTGCCGGAGCATGACCTTGCGCTACACCGCTCACCTCAAGGTTTACACGTTCACCGCTACCAACACCGGGCGGATCGGCAGCCGCAGCAAGACCAAGACCATTTACTAAACGCGGACGACCCGGGGCCGGCCGCGGCGAGCAGCCGTAGCCGGCCCCGGGTGGTCACCGGCGTGAAAGACTTCCGGCATGTCCATCCGGCTCGGCAGCACGGTGATCAACTGCGCGGACATGGAGCTCATGACCCGTTTCTGGTCTGGGGCGCTCCACCTGGCTCCCTCGTCACAGGCCGCGGGCGATGACTTCCGGGTACTGCGGGGCGAACATGCCCGCCTCTCCCTGCAGCTCGCCCGTACTCCGGTCACCGCCAGGGACCAGATGCACCTGGACCTGTACACCGACGACCAGGCCGCCGAGGTCGAGCGCCTGGCCGGACTCGGGGCCACGGTCGTCCGGCACAACCGCGATCCCGATGACGACTACGTGGTCATGACCGATCCCGAGGGCAACGAGTTCTGCGTGTGCGCGGTAGCGGACCTCCTCCGCTAGTGGGGGATCCCGGAGATCAGGTCGCCCGCGCGGGCCAGCACGGAGGTGCGCGGGGAGCGGCGCGCGGCTTCCAGCCGGTCCGCCGTCCGGTAGAGGGCGTAGAGGCCGTGCACCCCGGCCCAGCGGGCCGGCTCCACCTCCCAGGCCGACGAGCGGTGTCCCACCCAGGGCAGGGCGGTCAGCGGGCTGGCCACGCCGCGCACCAGGTCGGCGAGCGTGCGGCCGGCCAGGTTGGCCGCGGCCACCCCATGGCCTGAGTAGCCGCCCGCCCAGCCGAGGCCGGTGCGCGGGTCCATGGTGACCGTGGCGCACCAGTCCCTCGGCACCCCCAGGACACCGCACCACGCGTGCTCGATGCCGGCCTGCGTCGCGGCCGGGAACATGCGGCGCAGGATCCGGCCGAGCTGCGCGATGGTCGCCGGCGCGATCGCGCCATCGTGGTCCAGCGCGGAGCCGAAGCGGTAGGGGATGCCGCGGCCGCCGAGCGCGATCCGGCCGTCCGCGGTGCGCTGGGCGTAGATGTAGGCGTGCGCCTCGTCACTGATCGTCTCGAAGCCGTCCCAGCCGATCGATTTCCAGGCCTCGTCGCTGAGCGGGCCGGTGACGATCATGGAGCTGTTCATCGGCAGCAGCGTCCTGTGCTGCCCCGGCATGTCCGCCGTGAACCCTTCAGTGCAGCGCACGATATAGGGTGCGCGCACGTCGCCAGCCGGAGTGCGCGCCCGTCCGGCGGAAATCGACGTCACCGGGGTCGCCTCGTACAGCAGCACCCCGGCCCGGGTGACGACCTCGGCCAGCCCGGCGACCAGATCCGCCGGCTGCACCCGGGCGCAGTGCGGTGAGTAAACGGCCCCGACCGCCCCGGTCACCCGCAACCGCCCGGCCAGGTCTTCGGATTCTAGGTACCGAACGATCCCGGAATCATCGCCCCATGACCGTTCTTGCTCCAGCCGGTGGCGCAGCCGGGCATCCTGGGCCGCCGAGGTGGCGATGGTGAGCGTGCCGCCCTTCACCAGGCCGGCATCGATTCCTTCGGCGGCGCAGACCCTGGCCACCTCATCGACCGTGTCACGCAGGTGCCGCTCGAGCTCGCGGACCCCGGCTGTGCCCTGCGGGTGCCTCGCGTAGCGGGTCCGTGATCCCGGCAGGGTCGCCGTCACCCAGCCGCCGTTCCTGCCCGACGCGCCGAACCCGGCGAAGCTCGCCTCGAGCACCACGATCCGGAGGCCAGGGTCAGCCCGCTTGAGGTAGTAGGCGGTCCACAGGCCGGTGTAGCCGGCTCCGACGATGCACACGTCGGCCTCGGTGCCGCCCGGCAGCGAGGGCCGTCGCGCCGGGATGCCGTGCGCTTGCCACCAGTACGAGACCTCCCCGTTACGCATGGATAAGCCTCCTAGTGGGGCACGCACGCCGCTCGTTCGGAACAAATTATCTGAAAAGCCGCCAAAGGTCGCATCGATGACCCGGTGATACCAGGTCAGGCGGCACAGGCCGGGCTTTTTTATCGCCGGGCGAGGTAGCGTCAGGGTATGCGACTTGGGGTGCTGGATGTGGGGTCGAACACGGTGCACTTGCTCGTGGTGGATGCCTACCGCGGAGCGCGGCCGATGCCTGCCTTCTCGCATAAAGCCGAACTCAGGCTCGCGGCTCACCTGGAGGACGGGAACTCGCTGTCCGGGGCGGGCGAGCGGAGCCTGCGCGGGGTCGTCGAAGAGGCGCTGCGGATCGCGGAGGACAAGGGGGTCGAGGACATCATCGGGTTCGCGACCTCGGCCGTCCGGGAGGCCGTGAACGGCGAGCAGGTCCTGGCCAGGATCCGCGAGCAGACCGGCGCGCAGATCAACGTGATGACCGGCCACGAGGAAGCGCGCCTCACGTTCCTGGCCGCCCGGCGCTGGTTCGGCTGGTCCTCCGGGCGGCTGCTGGTGATCGACATCGGCGGCGGCTCGCTCGAGGTGGCGACGGGAATCGACGAGGAGCCGGACGCGATGGCGTCGCTGCCGCTCGGCGCCGGGCGGCTCACCAGGGACTGGATCAGCACCGACCCGCCCCCGCCGCAGGAGGTGCGCCGCCTGCGCAAGCACGTACGAGCCGAGATCGCCAGGGAAATGGGGGGCATGATGCGGCAGGGTCCCCCCGATCATGTGGTGGGAACCTCGAAGACCTTCCGGCAGCTGGCCAGGATCGCGGGTGCGGCTCCGTCCAGTGAGGGCCCCTACGCCAAGCGCGCCCTGCGGCACCCCGACGTGGCGGCCCTCGCCGAACGGCTGCCGGCGATGAGCCAGGGTGAACGGACCAAGCTGCCCGGCGTTTCCGCCGGCCGGGTGGCGCAGCTGCCGGCCGGCGCTATCGTGGCCGACGCCATCCTCGACCTGCTGGACGTCGATCAGATCGAGCTGTGCCCGTGGGCCCTGCGCGAGGGCGTCATCCTGCGGCGCCTCGATATGCTCGCGCAGGGCCTGGGCGGGTTAACTCCAGCTGTACGGCAGGCCTAAGTTGTCGCTGCCCGGCATGAGGCGGATGCCCTCGGCCGACTCCTCAGCGTCGATGACCGTGGAGCGTACCGGCGAGTGCTGCTTTTCCTGGGGCTGGGCCGACGAGGGCTGGGCGGACGAGGGCTGGGCGGACGAGGGCTGGGCCGGACGGGGCTGGCTCGGCTGAGCCGGTCCCGGCTGGGCCAACCCCGGCTGAGCCGGTCCCGGCTGGGCCAACCCCGGCTGAGCCGGTCCCGGCTGGGCCAACCCCGGCTGGGCCAACCCCGGCTGGGCCGGGCCGCCGGGCCGGGCCGATGCCGGCGGCGCGGTCAGGCGCGGTCCGCCCGGGCCCGCGGGCCGGCCTGACCCCGTAGGCCCGGTAGAACCGGTAGACCCCGGGACCCCCGTTGGCTCGGCGGCCGGGCGCGGTGCGCCGTTGGACTCCGCCACGGCGATCGCCTTGGCGGTGGCCTGGTCGACCTCGTCCTCGAGCGACATGCGGGCGGTCTCGGCGGCCACGAGGCCGGAGACACCGTCCAGGATGTCGGTGAGCCGCTTGATCGTTTCCGCGTGCCGGGTGGACAGGAGGTTCAGCCGGCGCTCGGCGCCGTCGTGAATGGCGGTGGCTCGCGCCGTCGCCTCGTCGAGCGCCTTCTTAGCCTGTGCCTTGGCGCTGGCCAGCGCGCTCTCCGACTTCTTCCTCGCCTCGGTGGTAGTGCGCTCCGCCTCGGTCCGGGCGGCGGTGAGCGTCTTTTCCGCCTCGGCGCGCGCGGAGGTGATCGCCCGTTCGGCCTGTTCCTGGGCCGCGGTGAGCATGCGCTCGGCCTGCTCGCGTGCCTCGGCGCGGGACTTGTCCGCGTCCGCCTGGGCTTCGTTACGCTGCCTGGCTATCTCCTCGTGGGCCTTGGACTTCTGGGACCTGGCCTCGTCATCGGCCAGCTTGAGGATCTGGGCGATGCGCTCACTGACTTCCTCGTGCGCGGGCTTGGCGCCGAGCGCCTGCTGGCGCGCCGTGGCCAGGTCGCGTTTCAGTTCCTCGCCGTCATCGAGGGCACGGGTAAGTCGCTGCTCTAGTTCGCGGATCTGGCTGCGGCAGCGGGCGATGAACTCGTCCACCTGACGGCGGCTGTACCCGCGCATCTGCATTTCGAAGGCGTCTTCGTGAACCAGGTTCGGCAGGAGATCACTGTTGTCATTCATGGCTTCCCGAGATCATGTGTCTAAGTAGGCGGGAACGGTGTCCGGAGCTAGCGGCGCAACAAGACGCCGGGTCGCCTAGCTGATCCGGCGGGACCGCTACTTCTGTAGTATGCGGGCTTAGGGCGGGACGGACGGGGCGAATACGTGCATGACTCTTGTCCTTGCCCACTGCGCGCGCAACCGGAACGTTCCAGTGTCCATTTTCTTACCCTCTCATGCCTGAATGGGCGATGTGGCGGGTTATGAGATTTTTAAGTCGAGATGCGGATGTGACACTTGTGGCGCCTCTTACCGGATTGACGGCAACTGCGCCGCAGTTTGCCGGAATCGTTACCGCCTGGGTGGGTAAAACCGCACGTGAAGGTGGTAACGGAATGACCCTGATGGGTCATGCGGAGGAGCAGTGTCGGCACGTAACCTGGGGCGCAAGCGATCGGGATCGCGATCAGCGCCGGAGGTGAGCACGATTCCCAGGCAGTTGGATCTTCGTGTCCACGACCGCGTCGCCCTTGACGAAATAGAGCTCTACGCCGAGGTGCTGAGCGCCGTGGCGGCCGCGGACCGGCCGCTGACGGCCGCCGAACTCGACGAAGCGCTCGGCATCGACGACAGCTAGCCTCCCAAGGGGGGTCTGGGGGGATGGGTCCCCCCAGTCGCGGGGGGTTCCGGGGGGTCGTCCCCCCGGGCTAGCACTTCCGGTACATGGCGTCGATCCTGGCGCGGATGAACCCGAGGCCCTCGTACATCCTGATCGCGGGGACATTGTCCTCGTCCGCGTACAGCATGACCTCGGCCACGCCGAGGTCGCGCAGGTGATGCAGCCCGGCCAGGGTGAGCGCCCGGCCCAGGCCGCTGCCCTGCTCGGCGGGATCGACCCCCACCACGTAGACCTCCCCGAGGCCTGACGACGGCGGGGCGCCGGGGTCCGGGGATCCGCCCTGCTCGCCCGGCGGATGCACCTTGGTCCAGTGGAAACCCGCCATCAGGCCGTCCCTTTCCACGATGAAGAAGCCAGCCGGGTCGAACCACGGCTCCCGCTCCCGCAGTTCCAGGTCGTGCCTCGTCCAGCCGCCCTGTTCGGGATGCTTGGCGAACGCCCGGCCGTTAAGGCTCAGCCACTCATCCTCATCCTGGCCAGGGACGAACGTGCGCAATGTGCGGCTGGCCGGCAGGACCGGACGGTCCAGCGGGCCGGCGAGCGGACGGCGCATCTGCCACAGGGCGCGGAAGCGCTCGAAGCCCGTTACCCGGGCCAGCCCGGCGGCCGCGGGCAGGTCGCCGTGGGCCCAGAGCCGCAGCGTATGGCCGCCCGCCGCGTCGGCGAGCTCGCCGACCAGGGCCCGGCCGAGCCCCTGCCGCCGGCGGTCCGGGTGGATCACGAGCTCACCGCTCACGCCTGATTCGCCACTGGGCGACTCCGGATCGGGCAGCGGGGGATCCAGGTAGGCGTAGCCCGCGATGTCACCGCCCGCGGCGAGGATGAAATCACGGCCCGGCTTCCGATCCGGGCTCGGGCTAACGGGACTGTCGTAGCGCAGGTGCAGCATCACGTGCTCGGACAGCGGCTCCACGCCGTCGGCCAGCCGCGCCGCCCGGACCAGGGCCAGGACGTCGGCGACCTGTGCGGTGCGCAGTACGGTGCTGGTGATCTGCCGTCCGGTCATCGGGCCGCGGTCGCGGCGTGGCCCCTTGAAGCCCCCAGGTCTTGCTTGCTCCGGGCGCGCTCGTCGCCTGCCGCCCTTTCCGCCCGCTGGGCCCGTTCCGCGCCCTGGCCGCGTTCGGACCGTTCGCCCTTGACCGGCACGAACCGGTAGCCGACGTTGCGCACGGTACCGATCAGGGCCTCGTGCTCGGGGCCGAGCTTGGCCCGCAACCGCCGGACGTGCACGTCAACCGTGCGGGTGCCGCCGAAGTAGTCGTAGCCCCAGACCTCCTGCAGCAGCTGCGCGCGGGTGAAAACCCGGCCCGGGTGCTGGGCGAGGAACTTGAGCAGCTCGAATTCCTTGAAGGTGAGGTCGAGTACCCGGCCGCGCAGCCGAGCCGCATAGGTGGCCTCGTCGATGGCCAGCTCGCCGGAGCGGATCTCGTCGGGCGCGTCGGCCACCGCGGCGATGGCCCGGCGGCCGATGGCCAGCCTGACCCTGGCCTCCACCTCGGCCGGCCCGGCTGTGTGCAAGATCACGTCATCGACGCCCCACTCGGCGTTAACCGCTGCCAGGCCACCCTCGGTCACGATCGCGAAGAGCGGGCAGTCCAGGCCCGTCGTCTGCAGGAGTCGGCAGATGCTCTTCGCGTGCGCAAGCTCGCGCCGGGCATCCATCAGCACCGCGTCGGCGGGCGGGGCCTCCACCAGGGCAGACGCGTCCGCGGGCAGCACCCGGACCGGGTGCAGCAGCAGCCCGAGAGCGGGCAGCACTTCGGCGGACGGCTCGAGCACGCTGGTGATCAGCAGCAGGTCGCTCACTCGGCGGCACCTCCACTCGCTGGTGCGGTCGCACCTCACTACTTGTATAAACAGACAAGGACCCGGGGGCAACAGCGCCCGGGTCCGTTGTAGAGAAGGATATCCCAAATGGCCAAAGTAACAATCCAGTACTGGGCCGCGGCCAGGGAGGCAGCCGGCGTTGACCTGGAATCGGTCGAGGCGAGGACGCTGGCGGAGGCGCTCGAGAAGATCGTGGCCCGGCGCGGGGATGACGGGCGGCTACGTTCGGTGCTCGCCATGTCTTCCTTTCTGGTGGACGGCGCGTCGGCCGGCCGCAGCGTGGCCGCCGACCTGGTCCTTAACGACGCGGCCGTCATCGAGGTCCTGCCCCAGTTCGCCGGCGGCTGACGCGTGGGGGTACGGGGCGGAGACCCCCCGAAGGGGGGCCAGGGGGGTCTGGGGGGATGGAGTCCCCCCAGGATCGGGGGGGTCTTGGGGGGTCGCCCCCCGGCTAGCACTGTTAGCACATGCATTTCTTGGCGTATTACGGCACACTGGGTGGATAACGCCCTAGTGTGTCCGTACCAGCACGTTCCGAAGTCACATTCCAGCGGTGCCTCATGAGCCAGCACGGACCTCCCACCCCTCCGGGTCCCCCCGTTCCCGGGGCGACGCCCGGCGACAGGAATTTTCCTGGCAGGTTGAACCGCCAGGTGCCGCCGGACGTTCCCATTAGTGTGCCGAACGCGGGAACCGCGCCCCGCTCAGGGCGAGTGGCAGACGAGGCGTTTGTCCGGGCGCTATATGCCGAACACGGCGGTGCCCTGCTTCGCTATGCACTCCACCTCACCGGGGGTGACAGGCAGCGTGCGGAGGATCTAGTGCAGGAAACGATAGTGCGGGCGTGGCGCCATCCAGAGGCGCTGGCCGACCGACCAGCCAGGCCATGGCTGTTCGCCGTCGCGCGCAACCTCGCGGTCGATTCCTACCGCGCGCGGCAGGCCCGGCCGCCGGAGACCGGGCAGGCGGCACTGGAACTGCTTCCTTCCGACGACGACGCCGACCGCACGCTGGAGTCCTGGGCCGTCGCGGACGCCCTGGCCTCGCTGCGGCCAGACCACCGACGGGTGATCGTCGAGACTTATTACCGGGGCTGCTCGGTAGCCGAGGCCGCAGCTACGCTGGGCATACCGGCAGGTACCGTGAAATCCCGGACGTTTTACGCATTGAAGGCGCTCAAGTTGGCGCTGCAGGAACGAGGACTGGCGCCATGACCCCGACCTGGGACTGCACCGAGGCCAGGGTTTCGCTTGGCGTGTACGTGCTCGGCGCCATCGATCCCGCCGAGCGCTCGCTGGTCGATTCTCACCTGCTGACCTGCCGGGACTGCCGGGACGAACTGGCCGGCCTGGCCGGCCTGCCGGCCCTCCTGGCCCGGGTGAACCCGGATGAGATCAGCCGGATCTGCGCCGATGACACCGTCCGCACGGCCAGCGACGACCGGCCGCCGGGAGAGCTGATCGGCACGGTGCTCGACCTGGCCGAGGCCAGGCGGCGCCGGACCCGGTGGCGCTTCCTGGCGGTGGCCGCGGCCGTCGTGGCCATCGCGGGCGGCCTGTTCGGCGGGCTGAGCAGCATCGGCACGCGGACCGTGGTGGTTCCGTTCTCGGCCGGGCACGGCTCCTGGGAAAACGTACAGGCGACGAGCAAGATCACCGGGGCGACCGCCTCCATCTCCTACTCTCAGCAGCTGTGGGGCAACGCGTTCCAGGTCCTGGTCGATCACATCGCGATCGGGACCACGTGCCAGCTGTGGGTCGTCCACCCCGACGGGTCGCGGACCCAGGTGGCGGCGTGGACGACATCCCGTGACGAGGGCAGGGTCTGGTACGCGGGCTCGATGCCGAGTAGCGCCGAGCCGATAAGCAGCTTCCAGATCACGGCGAACCACAAGGTGCTGCTGACCGCCACGCCCACCTGAGGGACCGTCCGCCGCTCAGATGCGCTAGCGGGGTCGCCGGGAATGGATGACGCCCCCCGTGCGCTGTGAATTGGCGTGACAGGCGGGTTGATCGCGCTCGCCGCGGCTCTTGTCGCGGCCACCGTGCTCGGGCTGGCGCTGCGCCGCCGGGCCGGGAAGTTCCGTGCCGGACCGGGTGTCCGGGCCGGGCAGCCGAGCCCGGCGGAGGAAGGCGACGCGGCCCGGTCGACTGCCGGGACCAGGCCGGACGTGCTGACTGAGGCCGACCTCGGTGGCCCTCTCGGCCAGCGGGCCACGCTGGTCCAGTTCTCGACCGCCTTCTGCGCCCCGTGCCGTCCTACCCGGCAGATCCTGGGCCAGGTGGCGGACATGGTGGACGGCGTGACTCATCTCGAGGTCGACGCGGCCGAGCGGCTTGACCTGGTGCGGCGACTACGGATCAACAGCACGCCCACGGTGCTCGTGCTTGACCCGCACGGCGCCGTCGTCAAGCGGGCCGCGGGCCTGCCCCGCAAGGCTGACGTGATCGCCGCGCTGGGCAGCGTGATCGAGCCCCCCGCGCACGGGGTCGCCGCGGCCGCGGCCGGAGAGTGACCGTGCTCCCTGTCCATGCTCAACCAGGTTGGCCGGCGATAACTCCGGCCTTGAGAGTGACAGCCCGGCTGAGCCCGCATAGCATCAGGTGCGTGATCTCCTGGACAGCGAAGACGCTGACCAAGCGGCGTGCTGTCGATTTCTGCCACGTCGCTACTGCCATCTGTCCGCAGGCCATACTGCCCTGATGCCCGGATTTCCCGGCGCCGTGCTCTGCTGAAGCCAGCGCCTGCGCCTTCTGGTGAGTCCAGGGCGGTAACCCGACAGGGGAGGAAGGCCGCTCTGTGGCCCCGCTCAATGGCAGGGAGTTCGGCATGGAAATCGATCCGCGCGGTCCGCGGCTCGAGCCGCCCGCCCACACCGAGGCCGAGGCCCCGCCCCGGTTCGCGCAGGCGGTGGGCATGGCCATCGCCGGCGTGGGGGTCATCTGCCTGGCCGCGGGCGCCACGACGGCCGGCCTGGTCTTCACCGCGCTCGCGCTGGCCGCGGCGTTCCTCAACGCGGCCTTCGATCTCTGCCTGGGCTGCCAGGTGTATCTGTTCATCCAGCGCAATCTAAGGGTCCGGCCGTCCGCTTAGGGCGTGACCGGAGAAGGAGGAATATCCACCATGAGCCGATCCGACGTCCTTGTGGACGCCGACTGGGCGGAGGCCCATATCGGTGAGCCTGGTGTCGTCATCGTCGAGGTAGACGAGGACACCAGCGCCTACGACAAGGGGCACATCCCGACCGCGATCAAGCTCGACTGGAAGAAGGACCTGCAGGATCCGGTCCGTCGTGACTTCGTGGACAAGACGGGCTTCGAAGCGCTGCTGTCCGAGCGGGGCATCTCGAACGATGACACCGTGCTGCTCTACGGCGGCAACAACAACTGGTTCGCCGCCTACGCCTACTGGTACTTCAAGCTGTACGGGCACGACAAGGTCCTGCTGCTCGACGGCGGCCGGAAGAAGTGGGAACTCGACTCGCGCGAGCTGAGCACCGACGTGCCCGAGCGCCCGCGGACCAGTTACACGGCCAAGGAGCAGGACTCCTCGCTGCGCGCGCTGCGCGACGAGGTGATTGCCGCCATCGGCAAGCGCAACCTGGTCGACGTCCGCTCGCCCGACGAGTTCACGGGCAGGCTGCTGGCGCCGGCGCACCTCCCGCAGGAGCAGGCGCAGCGGGCCGGGCACGTCCCGACCGCCCGCAACGTGCCGTGGTCCAAGGCCGCGAACGAGGACGGCACGTTCCGCTCCGACGACGAGCTCCACTCGCTGTACGCCAGCGAGGCGGGCCTGGATTTCGGCCGCGACACCATCGCCTACTGCCGGATCGGCGAGCGGTCGGCGCACACCTGGTTCGTCCTGCACGAACTGCTCGACCTGCCCAATGTCAAGAACTACGACGGCTCGTGGACCGAGTACGGGTCCCTGGTCGGCGTGCCGATCGAGCTGGGTGACGGCCGATGAGCGCCGGCGACGGGTGCGGCGCGCCCGCAGGCGGCGTCAGCGTGAGCGCGGCCACCGGCAGCCAGGCCGTGGTCGAGGGACGGGTGGTGCACGAAGGCAGCCCCGTGGCTACCGGTTACGCCCGGCTGCTCGGCACCGGCGATGAGTTCGTGGCCGAGGTCCCGCTCGGCGACGACGGCGGGTTCAGGTTCTTCGCCGCGCCGGGGTCGTGGACCCTGCGGGTGCTCGCGCCTGGCGGCCTGCGCGCCGAGCGCTCGGTGCAGGCAGACTACGGCCAGGTCACGAAGGTCGACGTCAGTCTCTGATCCCGGTAGGTCCGGCAAAGGGCGCGGTCGGCCGTGTCATGCACGGCGGCCGCGCCCTTCCCTATAGTGCTGGCTTATGCCATAGCGTGGCTTCCGGCGGGTGCTCACTGCGGGAGGTCGCTGATGGATCAGATGGAGGCCGCCGGCCTGCAAGGGGCCGGCCTGCCGGGCGCGGTGACGGTCGGCGGCATCGCGCTGCCGCTGGTCGGCCGGGCGCGCGTGTACGCGTGCGGAATCACGCCCTATGACGTGACCCACGTGGGTCACGCCGCGTCCTTCGTGTGGATCGACACTCTCGCCCGCGTGCTGCACGACGCGGGCGCCGAGGTAATCATCTGCCGCAACGTCACCGACGTGGACGACGTGCTGCTGGCCGCCGCCGACCGGGCCGGCTCGCCGTATGACCGGTTCGCCGCCATCCAGCAGTTCTATTTCGATCGCGACATGGCCGCGCTCGGAGTCGGCCAGCCGGCCATGCAGCCACGGGCGCACGCCTACATCGGGCAGGTGATCGCGCTGGCGGCGGGCCTGCTCGAGCGCGGGGCGGCATACGAGCGGGGCGGCCAGGTCTATTTCCGCGGCGCCGAGGTCGCGCGCAGGGCCGTGCCGGATCGCGCGACGGCGCTGCAGCTGGCCAGCGAATACGGGGATGACCCGGCCGATCCGGCCAAGGACGATCCGTTCGACGTGGCGGTGTGGCGCGCGTCGCACAGCGGGGAACCTGGCTGGGCCAGCCCGTGGGGAACGGGCCGGCCAGGCTGGCATGCCGAGTGCGCGGCGATGGCGCTGCACACGTTCGGCCCGGCCGTCGACGTGCAGGCCGGAGGCGGCGATCTGCGCTTCCCGCATCACGCCTACCAGGCAGCGCTGGCCGAGGCGTTCACCGGGGTGGCGCCGTTTTCCCGGGCCCGGCTGAACGCGGGCGTGGTCGGAGTGGCGGGGGCGAAGATGGCCAAGTCAACGGGCAACCTGGTCCTGGTCAGCGACCTGCTCAAGGAGCATCCCGCGGCCGCCGTGCGGCTGCTGATCCTTGACCGCCGCTGGGAGGCGGACTGGGACTTCAGCGCGGCGGGCCTGGACGCGGCGGGTGCCAGGCTCGAGCGCCTGCAGGCGGCCGCCGGCCGCCCGGAACGCGGCGTGGCCGGAAGTGCCGGCCCGGCGGTGGCCGCGATGCGGGCGGCACTGGCCAACGACCTCGACGTTCCCGCTGCGCTGAACATCGCCGAGGACGGCGGCGGCCAGGCCGCCCGGTCCCTCGGCTCGCTGCTCGGCTTGTGGTAGCGCCCCGCCAGGTCCTGTCACGCAGCGTTTCTTTACCGCATCATGCCCGGCTGCGCTGATTGAGGCAGTCACCCTGTTCGCCCGCCGTGCCGGCGGCGCGGCACCTCCGCCGGTTGCCGGGCGGGCGCTTTGCCGCGCCAGCTTGACAGCGGCATCATCATTAGTTGTGACCTTGTCTTATGACAATAGATAAAGGGATCAGCCCGCCGGGCGACGGCGACGGCCGAGCGGCGGGTGCGCGCGGACCGGGGTCCCCGATCGAGTTCCGGCTGGATTCGGCCTCGGGCGTGCCGACCTACCTGCAGCTCGTCCAGCAGGTGGAGCACGCCCTGCGGCTGGGCTACCTCAAGCCCGGTGACCAGCTGCCCAAGGTCCGGGACGTGGTCACCTCGCTGACCATCAACCCGAACACGGTGCTGAAGGCCTACCGGGAGCTGGAGACCAAGGGCCTGGCGGCCGGCCGGCCCGGCCAGGGCACGTTCATCCAGGCCACCTTGAGCCAGGTCGCGCTGCCCGAGCTGACCGCGCTGCGCCGGCCCTTGCTCGGCTGGCTCGTTTCCGCCGACGCGGCCGGACTGGACGAGGACGGGATCGTCGCCCTGTTCACCAGCGTGCTGCGGGATTTCTTTAAACGCCGGGGCGGCTCCGCCGACCGTCCCGGGACGGCAAACGGCGAAACGGAGGGCGTCGCATGAACGTCATCGAGACCAGCGGCCTGGGCAAGTGCTACGGCCGCACCTGGGCGCTGCGCGAGTGCACGCTGGCGGTCTCCGCCGGGCACCTGACCGCGCTGGTCGGCCCGAACGGCGCGGGCAAGACCACCCTGATGAACCTATGCGTCGGGCTGGCCGTCCCGACCGCCGGCGCCGCCAGCGTGCTCGTCGGCCAGCCC
>Ga0208696_1001152_pt1 | contig 16107 bp, 11 predicted proteins | sample Sb_taG_9_FD_187711 | JGI IMG/M metagenome (GOLD analysis project Ga0208696, IMG submission 187711) | Peat soil microbial communities from Weissenstadt, Germany - Sb_50d_b_LC metaG (SPAdes) (version 2) | ecosystem: Environmental > Terrestrial > Soil > Wetlands > Peat | place: Germany...
CATTCGTACGCCGTTGCCTCACGGTTAGTTCACCGGGTCCCGCCGATACCATCGGCCGGTGCAAGCTGCCTGCTGGCATCTCGCCCCGGCCGTGTCAGGTCGACCTCGTCTTTGCATGAGGTAACTTTAATACTAGTCGATCAAACGGCGAAGGTCAATGACCCAAGGATTTTTTTTCCGATTCCTTGCTGTTTTGTTGATGAGCGGTACGCGGTGGGCTCGGAGAGCACGGAGCAACGTGAGAAGGGGTTCACGGACACGCTCTCCAAGGAGTTCCCCAGAATCACGCTCCTGACCGAGTCGGAATACGCGGGGACGACATCGGATCAGGCGCAGCAAACGTCACAGAGCCTGGTGACGCGGTACCGGGGGCAGTTCGACGGCGTCTTCTGCCCCAACGAGACGAGTACGGTGGGAATGATGAGAGCCCTTGAAGAAGCCGGATTGCTCGCGGGGCGGCACTGACCTGAGCTCCACGACCGCGCTTCTCGAGATAACCCATCTCACCAAGCGGTCAGCTCGTACCTGCCCGAGCTGTTCGGGATCTGCGCCCGGATCGCGGTCATGACCCGGGGGACCCTGAGCGACGCCGGGCCGGTTTCAGAGTGGACCGAGAACAGCGTGATGGACCTCGCCACCGGCGGTTGAGCCTGGGCCCGCCTGCATCGCCGACCCGACCCCCGCGGCCGGCAGCTCGGGATGAACCTGCCCATTTCCGGCCGCGCGATGGTTGACAAGGCCCGGCACGTCTCCGAGAGTGACAGCGCTTGAGACAACCCGTGTGAGGAGCCAGCCAATGCCGTCCTGGTTCATGTTTGCGGCGGGAAATGCGCCGTTGATCTCCATGGGATCCCTGGACATCGTCATCATCGCGATCTATTTCGTGGTGGTGCTAGGGATCGGGATCTACTTGAAGAAGTATGTCAGTACCGGTGAGGACTTCTTCATGGCGGGCCGCAAGATGACGGCCTGGATTGCCGGGCTGAGCTTCATTTCGGCCAATCTCAGCTCGCTGGAGACGATGGGCTGGTCGGCGATGGCCTACCAGTACGGGATGCTCGGCGCGCATGCCTACCTGATCGGGGCCATTCCCGCCATCCTGTTCCTGGCGATAGTGATGATGCCTTTCTATTATATTTGCAAAACTCACTCGGTTCCGGGCTACCTCAAGCTGCGTTACGGCACCAGCAGCAGCGCCCTGGCGGGGATCTCATTCGCGATCCTCACGGTGCTGGTCAGCGGTGCCAGCATGTTCGCGGTGGCCAAGATCCTCCACCTGCTGCTGGGATGGAACATGAACGTGAGCATCTGGGTGGCCTCGCTGACGGTGGCGGTGTACGTGACGGTGGGTGGGCTGATCTCGGCCGTGTTCAACGAGGTACTCCAGTACTTCCTGATCTGGTTCGGGTCGCTCTTGATCCCGATCCTCGGCCTGATTGACGCGGGCGGCTGGAACGGCATGCTGGAGAGGATCCGGCACAACGTGCCGGTGATCCATCCATCGGTCGGCAACGCCAACTTCACGAGCCTCTGGCGCAACCTGGGATCATTCGATACCAATCCGATGGGCATCGACTGGTTCGGCATGGTCTTCGGCCTTGGTCTGGCGGTCAGCTTCGGTTACTGGTGCACCGACTTCCTGCAGGTCCAGCGCGTCATCGTGGCCAAGGATCTGCGCGCCGCCCAGAACGGCACGATCATCGGCGCGGTGCTCAAGATGCTGGTTCCGATCATCGTCACCATCCCCGGGCTGCTGGGCCTGGCCGTTTTGCTCAATACCGACGGTTCGCCACTGGTCCTGGTCCCGGAGAGCGACCCGCGGGCGAACATCACGCACCACACATTCAACGATGTCTTGCCTCTGCTCATGGGCAAGTACCTCGGGCCGGGACTGCTGGGCCTGGGGGTGACGGCCATGATCGCCGGCTTCATGTCGGGGATGGCCGGCAACGTGAGCGCTTTTGCGACCGTCTGGACGTACGACGTCTACCGGACGCTCTTCAACCGCAATGCCAGCGACAGCCACTATCTGAAGATGGGCCGCTGGTGCTCGCTCCTGGGCGTGCTCATGTCGATCGGTACCGCCTATGCGCTCTTTTATTTTTCAAATATCCTTGAATTCTTGCAGGTGCTCATTTTCTTCTTCATTGTGCCGCTCTTTGGAGTGGTGATCGTGGGGATGCTGTGGAAGAAGGCGACGCCCACGGGGGCCTTCGTCGGATTCCTCACGGCCATCCTCGTATCAATGAGCATGTGGGACTACGTACATACCTTCCCGGAGGGTTACCGGCCGAAGCCCCGGGCGGTTCTTGCTCCTGGAGCCGTTGTACGGGTCGAGAAGACACCTGGCGGGGGCGAGGCGATCTCCAGGGTGATCGTCGAGAAGGGAACCGTCCAGACGACCAATATTCCGATCCACGACGACGGCAAGCCGGCGGGCACGGGTGCGCGAGTGACAGTCGAGCGGGAGACCACCCTGCCGCCGCGCGTGGAGCAACAGGGAACGAGCGCCGTCTTCGGGCTGCTGGCTCCGGATGTGGTTCTTGCCGGCTCGAACCAGCCGGACAAGTTCGGGGTCGAGGGAGTGCCTGTCGTCCTCCTGCCGGGGGTCAAGGTGGAGGCGGTCGAGGTAGAGCAGACCTTCAACCCCGCCGAATTCAACCCGGCGCACACGAAGTACATTGCGCGATCCGAGAAGGCCAAGCCGATGGCCGTCAACATGTACAGCGCTTTCTGGACACTCGTCGTCTGTGTGTCGGTCCTGATCGGCGTGAGTCTGTTCACCGAGCCGAAGCCCGAGAGCGAGTTGCACAACTTGGTCATGGGCCTGACACCGCTGCCGGATGACGGGCCGGTCCCCTGGTACAAGCATCCTCACGTCTGGGCCACGGTCGTCGGCGTCGTTCTGGTGGCAATCAACGTCATCTTCTGGTGAAATCGCGAACATGCATGACGAGCATCAAATCCCGATCTGGTTCTTCATCGGCGGCCTGCTTCTCCTCTACGGGGTTCTGATCACCGGGGCCGGGTTGTTCGCCTTGGCGGTCCCGCCCCCGGAGGAATCAAGAGTCGCCCTTTACTACCTGCATTCCGACATCTGGTGGGGCGCGTTCATGGCGATCGTGGGGTTGTTCTACTGCACCCGTTACTACCCGTTCCGCGACGCCCGGTAGCGGGGGGACCGTTCTGGGGACATTGATCGGCTGCCTGATCATAAGGGTGTTGAACAGTGGGTGCACGCACGCGGGGACACCTGACGCCAGCCAGGACGTCATCATCGGCATCATCAGCGTCGTGGCGGTGGCCCTCGATCGCCGGCGGCGGCGAGCGCTATAAGCAGTCGGCGCCAGACCGACAGAAGGCCCTGTTCCCCAGGCAAACAACGGCAGCTTCAAGGCGTCGATCGGGCGAACCAGTCGACTGCTGGAAGCTGGCAGCCAGAGACCAGATCATCGTTTCGGTCGGTTTGAGCCGACTGCCGTCAAGCCATGCCTGCTCCGCGACCGGAAATGAATCCCGCGGCTCGCCAAAGCTTCGATTGACACGGTTCTGGCACCCCCATACTATGCCAGCGCCCAGGCGGACAATGACAGGGATGCCACCGTCATCCTTTGCAAGGTGGACAAGAGAAGCCCGCCGATAACTGTCGACAGTCATCGAGCGAGCCAGTAAAGGCTTACGAATGGGCTGCCTTGCCCACTCGCACAAGGAAGTGCCCGCGCGAATGTCCAGCCTCACTCAACGAAAGCCACGGCGCCGCTCCGAAGTCCGGCAGCATAGCTCCGCGCAGCGGTTTGCGTATCCTCGACACCCGAGTCACTTCGCGCCCGCCACCGGCCGGAGGATCGCCTCGAATTTTGCTTTCTTGAGCCTGGCTGAGCTGATTTGCCGTGCGACCTCGGTCATTGTAAGCCTTTCGCTGATGAAACGGTTGGGGGTAGTCGGCTACGGGCGAATCGAATTTGCGTTCAACATCGTGTTCTGGCTGGTGCTTCTTGTCCGCGATAGCAGCGACGTGATTGTGGCGCGCGAGCTGTCACGTCATCCGCGACTGATCAAGCCCTTGGTGGATCGCGTGCTGGCGCTCAAGGGGCTTTTTTCGCTGGCGCTCTTTTCAGGGCTGACGCTGGTCGGCACCCTGACGCTGCGGGACAGCACCGACTGGTGGGTGTTGACTCTCTACGGACTCATGCTCTTCACCACGGCGAGCGGGCTGGATTTTGTTTACCGTGGCACAGAGTGCATGGGTTTACTGGCGATTTCGCTTTGCCTGCGCACTTCCATTTATGCCGTCGGAGTGCTGGCATGGGTCGGAGGCGCCCGGCAAATCGTCTGGGTTCCGATCTGGTTAGCCTTTGGCGAGGCCAGCGGCATCGCGCTGGTCTGGTTGCATTACTTGAGGAATTATCGGGCGCCCCGTCCCCGGCTGGGCTTTCGCTTCCTGACCATCATCATGCAGCGTGGCCGGACGGTCTGCGTGATCCAGCTCTCGCAGGCGGTGATCAGCACGGCCGACCTGATGGTCGTGGGACTCTTGAGCTCCTGGTGGGACGTTGGCCGGTACGGAGCCCCGCACCGCATGGTCACGGCTTTGCTCACCTTCGGGTTGATCTTCCAGCAGGCCGCATTTCCCACGCTCTCGCGGCTTTGGCGGCAGACGGCCCAGGCGGGACGGGAGGCACTCGACTCGCTGGTCGAGGTTCTGGTAACTGCTCTTTTGCCGGTTGCGATCGGGACGACCATCCTGGCCGAGCCCCTGGTTCGGCTGCTCCCGGAGGATTACGCGGGCGCGGGTCTCTCGCTGGCCCTTGGCATCTGGCGCGCACCCCTGTTGATACTGGCCTTCCTTTACCAGACCACGCTGATCGCGCTCAATCGTGAGACAGTGGGCGTCCGGTCTCTGGTCCTGGCAGCCCTGGGCATCGGGCCGGTGGTTGCGCTCTTACGAATTTACTTCGGGCTGCCTGGAGCGGCCTCTGGCGTGATCCTGATTGGCCTGGCACTGGTTGTTGCGGGATATGCAAGCCTGGCCCGGGAAGGTCGGCACCCGGCGTGGCACCATCACCTGGCAAGACCGCTCGCGGCATCGCTGGTCATGGTTCCCGTCTGTCTGGCCCTGAAACACTGGCATGTGTTACTCGCGGTCCTGGGCGGAGCTGTCACCTATGCTCTGGTGTTGCCGAGCCTGGGTGGATTGCATCGTACGCGGTTGTGGAGATCCGCATTGCCCGCGACGCCGCTCTCGGCCGCGGCCCCCGTTTCCTCGGTCAGCCGGCCGGAATAGCAGGCTTGACGCGTCACGCGACAGGAGGTCGCCGATGAAGTTTTGCATGGTCACCACGTTCTTTGGCGGTCACAGCTTTGGCGGTGACGCGGCCTATGTGGACCGGCTCTGCCAGGCTCTCTGTCGCCGCGGCCACGAAGTGCATGTTTACTACTGCGTCGACGCCTTCAACGCAGTACGCGGCAAACACCCTCTGAGAGAGTATACAGCGACCCCCGGCTTGCATCTCCATCCGCTGGAAAGCCCCTATGGCATCCTCTCGCCGCTGGCGACGCAGGCGACAGGGCTGCCTTTATTCAAGTCACGGGTATTGCGAGACGGTCTCGATAGCACGGACACCGACGTCGTGCACTTTCACAACATCTCGCTTGTCGGGGGTCCGGGCGTCCTCGGGCTGGGGACCAATCGGCGGGCCGTCCGGATCATGACAGCGCATGAGCACTGGCTGATCTGCTCGATGCACTTGCTCTGGAAGTACGATCGCAAGCCATGTGACGGCCCGAGTTGCATTCGCTGCAACCTGGTGGGGAAACGGCCTCCCCAGGCCTGGCGTTATACGGGGGCAATCGGGCGTGGCCTGCGGCATCTCGACGGGCTCATCTTCCCCAGCCGTCATGCGCTCGAGGAACATCGGCGGCGGGGAGTCGGCGACGGAGTGCCCCTGATTCATCTGCCATACTTCCTTCCCGACGACTGGTCGTTGGGGATCGAGGACGAAGAGCCAGAACCGGGAGGCCGGCCCTACCTGGCGGCGGCGGGTCGGCTGGTCGCGATGAAAGGGTTTCAGCGCCTGATTCCCATGATGCGCTACCTGCCGGAGGCGGATCTGCGGATCGCCGGCACTGGCCCGCACGAGGCGGCCCTGCGCGAGCTGGCCGCCAAACTGCCCAACGTGTTCTTCGAGGGCTTGCTGGGTGGCGCAAGTTTGGCCAGGCTCTTTCGCGGAGCCCGGGCCGTCGTGGTTCCCTCGCTCTTTCCAGAGACGTTTGGATATGTCGTCCTGGAGTCGTTTGCGGTGGGCACTCCGGTTGTCGTGCACGAGGAGGGAGGAGCCCTCCAGGAAACGGGTGTTTTGAGTGGGGGGGGACTGGGCTACCGCAGCGACGGGGAGCTGCTGCTGGCCCTGCGGCGGATGATCCACGACGAGGAGCTGCGCGCCGAGCTGGCTACGCGCGGCTTCGCCCAGCGCATCGGAGAATGGTCCGAGACGGAGCACATTCATAATTACTTTGAATTGATCGGCCGCTACCGCGAGGCGCGGGGAGTCAGGCCCGTTTACCGGCCGCATCGCGCGGGAACGGCCGTGGCCGAACCGAGGCCCCCGCTGGCCGGCGTCAGGAGACCGCAAGATTGATGCGGCGGATTGGGACAGGACTCGTTCCCTGGGCTGTCCTGCTGGCGCTGGGCATCGGCTGCTTCGCGCGTCTGATCGCCGACCCTTCGGGGTTGATCGCCGACGGTGGTCGTCCCAGCATCGATTTCGCCAACCATGGCGATGCCCGTCCGCTCGGTAACGATGCCACCTTCGTGTTTCTTCCCCATCATCTGTATGTGGCGAAGGTCCTGGCGGAGTTTGGCCACCTGCCCGCCTGGGACTGCACGGGTTTCGGCGGCCGGCCGATCATCGGGAATCCGCAAAGCGGTGTCTTCTATCCTCCGGTCTGGATCGCATGGTTCTTTTCCTGGCCCGCGACGCTGGGCTGGCTGACGGTTGGGCACCTGCTCTGGGGCGGCCTGGGGCTCTATGTGCTAGCACGAAGTCAAGGATTGAGCCGGTGGCCGGCCACGGTCGCGGCCGGTGTCTTTCAGGCTTCGCCTTACCTGCTGGCCCAGACGTTCGAGGGTCATTATCCTCACGTCTGGGCTGCGTGCTGGTTTCCCTGGGCCTTCTGGGCCCATGCCCAGCAGCGTGAGGGTCAGGTGCGCGGGCTGCTCGCCATGCCCGTAATCCTGGCAATGGCCTACCTGACCGGCCACCCGCAAGAGTGGTTCTTGCTTGTAATCGCGCTTTCCCTCTGGGTCGGCGCCGATGTCTTCGGTCTGGTCGTCAAAGGCAAAGAAGGGCGTCTGGCCGCGGCGGCGACCGTCGTACGTTGGGCGAGTGTCCTGGGAGTCGGCTTGAGCCTGGCGGCGATCGAGCTGGTACCGGCACGCGAGCTTCTTCCCTGGGTTCAGAAGGGTTCTCAGCCGGAAGCCGTTTCGGCAGCGCCTCGGAATCACCAGCTTCACCTGGTCAATGGCCTGCAACTCCTCTCAGAGGAAGCATTGGGAGGCCCCGCCGATTACCTCGGCGTGGACAACTTCTGGGAGTCGGTGCTTTCCTTCGGCCTGGTCCCCCTGGTGTTGATCGTGGTGGCAGCAGTGTCTTCCCCCGACCGATCCCGGGTCCGGGGCTGGATCATCCTGGTGGTCCTTTCCGTCTGGTTCGCCGCGGGCCGTCAACTCGGGCTTTGCAATGTGCTGTACTCGGCGCTGCCGGGGCTGAGCTGGTTTCGCGTCCCGGCACGATCGCTGTACCTCTCGTCTCTCGGTGCGGCGATGCTTGCCGGGTTCGGGCTCGAGACGCTGCGTGGCAGACTGAGCGAGCTGGCGCGATGGAGACGGTTCGCTATTCGGCTGAGCAAGATTGCCGGATTGGTCCTCGGCCTGCTGCTCCTGGGCAGGCACGTTGGACTGCTTGGCCTTGCTGGCACGACTGCCTTGAGCCTCTCGGAAATCAGGGCGAGTCAAGGGGGCCCGGAATGGGGAGAGTCGGCGGCCTATGTGCCCGCCCGGTATGTTCAGGACGTCTGGCGTGCTTGCCAGGCCGCGGACCGGATCCTCCACGATCCTCCCTTCTGGATTGCGGTCGCGGCGCTGGGAACCGCAGTCGCCACAGGCTTCCTGTTCGCCTCGCGGAAAGGCCGACCCCGGACGGCTGATCTCGTCGGACTGCTGGCGCTTGGCGAGCTGGCATGGCATGGTTTCGCCCTGATCCAGGTCGCGCCCGCGGATCTCTTCTTTCGACCCGATCCGGTCAGCGAGAGCTTGATCTTGACGAACCCTCGGTGGTCCGTTGGAGATCCTCTGAGGATTCGCGCTCGTGATGCCTTTTTTCTCGATCTGCAGGCTGTACGCTATGGGATCGATAAGACCAACATCAATGATGTTTTTCAGCTCCAGCACGCTGCGTCGCTGTACGAGACTCTCTATCCGGTCGCGACCCGAACGCAGCCACCGATCGAGACACCGATGTCTCTGGCCGTCGAGGATTACCGGCGGCAAGTCCGCCAGGGCGTGTTCGACCGTATGAGCGTTTCTGCGCTCGTTTCAGACCGCATCGAGCCCGACCCTCCCTGGCCGGTCCTGGCGCAGGGTCGGGATGGTGGAAGAGACTACGTGATCCAGCAGAATCCGGCCGCTCTGCCCCGAGCCTACGTGGTTCCCCGTGCCGAGGTCATTGCGGACGAGCCCGCCATGATCCTCTCGCGATTCCGATCGAGTGATCCACGGTCGGCCGTGCTCATGAGTCACGACCCTCTGGCCGGGTTGCCGGCCGATCGTCGGCAATCCTTCATTCCAGTTTCCTGGCTGTCCCACGACCCGGACCGCCCCATGCTCGAGGTGTTCACCGAGGCCCCCGGACTGCTGGTCATGGCCGACACCTGGCTTCCCGGGTGGTCGGCCCTGGTCGATGGCCGGCCGGCGCCTATCTTCCGAGGCAACCAAGCCCAGCGCGTCATTCCTCTGGTACAATCTGGACGACACACGATCATCCTTCGATACAGTCCACCAGGTTTGCCGCTGGGCGGTTTCATTACCGCAATCTCCGGGCTGGTGTGGGCGGTGGTCGGGGTGCTCGTGCTCCGGAAAAACCGGCGGCCTGGAAACAGCAACTCCGGTTGGTTCTCGCGCTGTCTTCACGCATTCATCGGGAATTCGAATCGAGGCGGTACCGCAGCGATGCGATTGCGGTTCCAGGGACGGGCGCATAGTTTAGAAGACATACCCGCGTTCCAACGGTAGACCTTGAGTCGAAGCCCTCGAGCCGATACAGCGGGTGGAATGTTTGGTGCTCGCGGTCGAGGCGGATGCATTCGTGTCCACGGTGAACCCGGGGTGACCTCGCCCTGCCCTGTCCGATTGCTGGAGGAAAGGCTCTCGTGTCAGCGCGATTGTTGCTTGGAATCTTTGACTCGGTCTATGTGATTGCCCTGACGGCCTGGGTGGGAAGCATTCTGTTCTTCTCGTTCGGAGTGGCGCCAATCATCTTCACGGTGCTCGGTTCCGAGAACGGGGGCAAGTTCGTACGCGCCCTCTTTCCGACCTATTATGCCTGGGGAGCGATCGCGGGGGCGATCGCCCTGCCGGCCTTCGTGGCCGTGCCGCTCTGCTATCCGGAATACCGCGGGGGAACCATCGCGATTCAATCGATGGTGATCCTGGCCGGCACGCTGATCATGCTCTATGAGGGCAACTCGCTCACCCCCGCGATCAACGCCGCGCGGGATGCCGGTGCCGAGGGCCAGGAACGATTCAAGAAGCTCCACAGGCGGTCGGTGCGCCTCAATGCCCTTGTGCTGGTGATTGGCGTTGGACTTCTGATCGGGTTTGCGAACCGGCCGGCTCCACGAACCTCGGGGATCAAGGAGTTGAGTCCGACTGACCGCGGCCGTTTCGACGCCCAGCTCGACGAGGTCATCGAGCAGGTGGAGATAAAGTATGGATATCGAACCGGCCGTCACGGCCAGGTTGGCTCGACAGTAAAATCGGAGCCGGCTGTCGATCCCGAGATGATCAAGGAAATCGAGTCCTATTACGAGCAGAAGAAACTTCGCGACCTGTCCCGGAACCGCGGCGCCACTACGCTTGACCGAAGGCTCCCCGAGCGATCGCGTCCGAGTGACGGAAGCGCAGCGCCGGCGCCGGAGTCTGGCAATCAACAGGGTAAATGACGTAAACTCGGGCAAAGCATCGTGCCGGCACTGGCCGCACGGGTCGCCATGCGAGTGCATGGGATTAACAGGTCTCCGGACACGTTTACGATGGTGACGGATCCCGAGACACAGGAGCCTGGGAGCCAGTTTGAGACCGTCCGGAGCGTTCGCTCGGATCGGCTTCTGACGGCGCTGACCCCGTTTCACCGTCTGGTCGTCGTCTCCCACGTCAATCCTGATCCTGACTCGCTGGCGAGCATGCTGGGGCTGAAGACCCTGATCGAGTCATGCCAGCAGGGAAAACCAGTCACCTTGACGGTGGACGGAATGATTGCCCGGGCCGAAAATCGGGCCATGGTGGAAATGATCCCCATCCCGCTGGTCCCGGTCGAAACGGCGAGCGTGGATGCCGAGACCGCGGTGATCATGGTGGACAGCCAGCCTTGCACCGGGAGGCGGTTCAGCGAGGAGATGGTACCGCAGGTTGTGATCGACCACCATGAGACCGGGGGTGATTTGAACGGGGTGATCTTCCAGGATATTCGAGGTCACCTGGGTGCGACGAGCACCATGGTGACAGGGTACCTGATCGAGCAGAAGGTGCTGGTCTCACCGGAACTGGCAACTGCCTTGCTCTACGGAATCGAATCTGAGACGACGGGATATCCTCGAGAGGCTAGCACCCTGGACGACGGCGCTCTCGTCTGGCTTTTTCCTCGAGCCAACAAGGACCTGCTCGCCAGGATTCGCAACCCCAAGCTACCTCAAAGCCATTTTGCCACCTTTCAGAATTCGCTGATCAATGCCTTCCTGTACCGTGACCTGATCGTGAGCTGGTGCGGGGAGGTTTCTCAACCCGATATCATCGCTGAGATCGCCGATTTCTTCATTCGCTTTGACCAGGTCAACTGGGCCCTGGCGATCGGGCTGTTCGACGGTGGAATCAAGCTCTCGCTGCGCGCAGGGGGCCTGGGCGGACGCGCCGGCGAAGTCTTGCGCCAGGTTCTTAGCGGCCTGGGAAACGCTGGCGGGCACGACAAGCGAGCGGGCGGTATGATCGCTCTTCCCGATCACGACTCCGCGACCGTCGACCCGGTTTTGCGGCTTGTGCGACACCGCCTGCTCGACCAGCTCCATATCGACGAACACCAGGGACGGCGGCTCCTGAACGGCGGCTCGGTGATCCAGGCTCCGTGATGTCACCGGCTAGCCCGTCACGCTCTCGGATCACACATTGTATCCACCTTGGAGCTATGCGTGCGATCAGAGCTGGGCCTCCGCCCGCCAGTCTAATGGTTGCACGAGGCTCGACAAGCCAAGCAAGCACTCGGTCACGCGAGTTAATACTGATTGAGCCGGCATTTTCCGCATCTGCACCGCGAGCAAAGATCGAAAACCCCATCAACAGCTAGAGATACGACCCCTCGCCACGGGGTCGCTCCTTTCACAACAGCCTGGACCAGATGGCTGCATTGTGGTCGGCGATTGTCGCGCCAGATCGCCAGATCGCCCGAGCCGCACTTGCGGGGCTGTGTTTTCAGGTTGTAGATTGAAGACGCGTCCTTGTCGTGGAAGCTATTCACTCAGCACCACTGGATTTCACCCTCTGAAATCGGGGGATCGACTGCCGATGAATCCATCCCCCGATGCACCCCTGCTGGAGATCTTCCTGTTAGGGTTGGTCGACTTTCAGGAGGTCTTGTCGCTGCAGCGGCGGATCGTCTACGAGATGGGCGATGGAGGCGGTGCCGTTTTGTTGCTTTGTGAGCACCCGCCAACGATCAGCGTGGGTCGAGCAGGAAGCCGGGCTCACATTGTTCCCGACGATGATGGCCTCCGCGCTCTGGGGATCCGCACGCAATGGGTCAACCGGGGTGGAGGGTGCGTGCTGCATCTTCCCGGTCAGCTCGCGGCCTATCTGGCCGTACCGCTACAAAGCCGTGGTTTGACGCTTTCTGGCTACCTGGAAGGGCTCCATCAGGCCATCCTCGGAGTCCTTGACGAGTTCGAACTCCGTGGCTCCGTACGAGCCGACTTGCCCGGAGCTTTCCTTGGTCAGGCGCGTGTGGCCTCGGTCGGAGTGGCCGTCAACCGCTGGATTGCTTATCATGGATTGACGCTCAATGTGGGGCCTTTTCTCGACCTGTTCGACATGCTCGACGAGCCCGGCATCGGGCCGGCCTCGATGAGACAAACCTCGATGGAATCTCGACGCCAGCGCTGTACTCCCATGCCCAAGGTCCGCGAGTCGATGATCCGTCACCTGGAACGAGTTCTCGGGTTCGAAAGGCACCACGTCTATACCGGCCACCCTTTGATTCGCCGCAAGGTTTTATCGCATGCCTACGCTCCCAGTCCTGGATGACCCCCCCGGCCTGCCCGTGTTGCCCGGCGACGTCGAAAGCGATCGCGAGCCTGAAAACCGACCGAGGCGCTTGCCAGCATGGTTGAAGCGGCCCATTCCGAGCTCTGCTGGCAACTATTTCACCAAGAGCTTGGTCGGCGAACTGGGTCTCGAGACCATCTGCGAGAGTGCACGTTGCCCGAATCGCTCCGAGTGCTGGACGCGGCGGACGGCCACGTTCATGATCCTCGGGGAGACTTGTACTCGCCCTTGCGGCTTCTGTGCGGTCAAGCGGGGAAAGCCCGACGCCGTGTCGGCCGACGAGCCAGATCGACTGGCCGATGCGTGTCGCCGGCTCGGGCTCCGGCACGTCGTGATCACCTCGGTCACGCGTGACGATCTCGATGATGGAGGCGCCGAGCATTTCCGCCGTTGCGTCCTCGCGGTGCGGCAGCGTACCGGCGCGACCATCGAGGTCCTCACGCCTGATTTCAACGGCCGGACCGACTGCGTCGATCGGATCCTTGCGGCCCGCCCCGAGGTCTTCAATCACAACATCGAGACTGTCGCCCGGCTCCAGCAGCACGTCCGCCGCAAGAGCCAGTATGACGTCAGCCTCAAGGTGCTCCACCACGTGAAGGCCACGAGCCCGACAACGCGAACCAAGAGCGGACTGATGCTCGGCCTGGGCGAGACCACGGAGGAGCTCGTGGAAACCCTGGCCGACCTCCGGTCGATCGGTTGCGACTTCCTGACGCTGGGACAGTACCTCCAACCCTCGACCCAACACCTTCCGGTCGCGCGGTATCTTCCTCCCCACGAATTCGATGAGCTGGGAAAGATCGCCCGCTCGCTCGGATTCGCCGAGGTTGCCAGTGGTCCCTTCGTCCGCTCCAGCTACCATGCCGATGAGATGGCTCGAAGCCAGGACGTCTTACCGCCAGGCAACCAGCCGGAACCGGAGGAGCCATCCGCAGGCGCATGAATGAAGGCACTTTCCCGCGACGAGAAGAAAGGTTGATCGGGCATGCCAGAGACGTTGTTTCAGAAGGTATGGAATCGCCATGTGGTGTCCTCGACCGCCGAGGCGACGCTGCTTTACATCGATCGCCACCTCATTCATGAGGTGACCAGCCCCCAGGCGTTTGATGGTCTCCGCCTGGCTGGCCGGCGTGTGCGTCGGCCCGACCTGACGTTCGCCACGCTGGACCACAATGTCCCCACCGACAACCAGCTCGAGATCCGCGATCCGCTTTCGCGCCGCCAGGTGGAGACTCTGCGGGCAAATTGCCGCGAGTTCGGAATCACGCTCTATGACATCAAGAGCGGCCGCCAGGGCATCGTCCATGTAATCGGTCCCGAGCTGGGGCTGACACTTCCCGGTTTGACCATCGTCTGCGGCGACAGCCACACAAGCACCCACGGGGCATTCGGCGCGCTGGCGTTCGGAATCGGCACGAGCGAGGTCGAGCACGTGCTGGCGACCCAGACCCTGTGGCAAGGGGCGCGCCCTCCGGCGCTGGGGATCGAGGTTACCGGCCGGCTTCCTGCCGGGCTTGAACCGAAAGACATCATCCTGGCTGTGATCCGGGCCATTGGAACAGGCGGGGGCACGGGGCACGTCATCGAGTACCACGGCCCGGCGATCTCGGCACTGTCCATGGAAGGGCGAATGACCATCTGTAACATGTCGATCGAGGCAGGCGCCCGCGCCGGGTTGATCGCACCCGACGACACGACGTTCGACTACATCGCCAAGAGTGATCGGCCCTTTGTACCCAGGGGAAGGGACCTGGAAGCCGCCATCGCCGACTGGAAGACCCTCAAGACCGAAGATCTAACGGCGTTTGACGCTCATGTGCAAATCAACGCCTCCGCGCTCGTTCCCCAGGTCACCTGGGGCACGAACCCGGCCATGACGGTGGATGTAACCGGCCGGGTCCCGGACCTGGCGGAAATCCCCGCGCCGGTTCGCGAGGAAGCGCGCAGGGCTCTTGAATACATGGGTTTGAGACCGGGGACACCGGTCGGCGAGATCCCCGTGGACATCGTTTTCATCGGGTCGTGCACGAACGGGCGAATCGAGGACCTGAGGTCAGCCGCCCGGGTCTTCAAGGGACGGAAGGTGGCCGTCGGAGTCCGCGCACTGATCGTCCCGGGCAGCGAGCAAGTACGGCATCAAGCCGAAGTTGAAGGTCTGGATCACATCTTCGCCGAGGCCGGCGCCGAGTGGCGGGAGGCGGGTTGCAGCATGTGCCTGGCGATGAATCCCGACCGGCTCGAACCCGGCCAGCGTGCCGCCAGCACCAGCAACCGCAACTTCGAGGGCCGCCAGGGCCCCGGTGGACGGACCCACCTTGTCAGCCCCTCCATGGCCGCCGCGGCGGCCGTCACCGGGCGGTTCACCGACGTCCGCACGCTGCTTGGCAGGTAGGAGAGACCGCAATGGATCCGTTTGTCACCCACCGCGGCCGGATTGCCGTACTTGACTGGTCCGACGTGAATACCGACCTCATCATTCCAGCGCGGTATCTGAAGCGGATTGAGCGCACAGGCTATGGACCGCTACTGTTTGCCGACCGGCGCTACGCGCCCGGCGGCGCGCCACCGATCGACGCCCCCGAGGCTCACGGCCCGGACGCAGCGGACTTCCCCTTGAACCACCCCGAGCTCAAAGGGGCGAGCATCCTTGTGGTCGGTCGCAACTTCGGCTGCGGCTCGAGCCGCGAACACGCCGTCTGGGCCATCGCCCAGGCCGGCTTCCGGGCCGTGATCGCCCCGGGGAAGGATGAGGGATTTGCTGATATCTTCGAAGGCAACGCTTACAACAACGGTTTGCTTCCTATCGAGCTTCCGGAGAACGAGTGGGCAGAGATCGCGGCGGCCGGCCTAGGGCCCGGCGGCGCGGAGATCACCATCGACCTCCAGTCCCGGACCTTGACGCTGCATCGATCCGACCTGACCGCCACCGAGTATCGCTTCGATCTCCCCGAAGCCCAGCGCCATCGGCTCCTGAACGGCCTCGACGCGATCGCCGAAACCCTGTTGCACGAGGCCGAGATCCGCAGCCATGAGCTGCACAGCCCAAGCTGGATCACACCCGCCACGACAACCTGAAGTGGCGAGTGGCGAGTGGCGAGTAAAGACGGAGCGGCCAGTCGCACGCGAACAGTGGCCAGTGGCCAGTGAAGCCTCGTTCGGCGAGGGTCTCCTGTATAGGCATGGTGAACGTTGTACCATCGTACCTGACGTGAGCTGGTTTCACACACTGTTCACGCAAAGCCAGCTTCGTCGGCTGGAGTCAGTCCCTCATCAGCCTGGGTTTTTGATCGTTTAGGACCTTAAGGCGTCAGGCAATTAAAAACGGGGTTGAACAAGGTCATGGGACGCAATCTAATCGCTTGGGTATGAAAGACTTGTGGCCATCGGCAAGCCGATCTGGCACCTGATCAAGCCAGGGTCAGAAACGGTCAACAACCCAGATCCTGACTCTTTCCGACCCCAAAATCAGAGGTCAAGAACCCAAAACCCTAAGCAAACGCGCCCACAACCGCCTGTTGAAA
>Ga0208696_1001160_pt1 | contig 16066 bp, 12 predicted proteins | sample Sb_taG_9_FD_187711 | JGI IMG/M metagenome (GOLD analysis project Ga0208696, IMG submission 187711) | Peat soil microbial communities from Weissenstadt, Germany - Sb_50d_b_LC metaG (SPAdes) (version 2) | ecosystem: Environmental > Terrestrial > Soil > Wetlands > Peat | place: Germany...
CGCCGTCTCCAGGCCGCCATACCCGCCACCGGCGACCAGCACCTTCACGGGTGCGATCTCGGGATTCACAGGGCCCTGTGGTTCTCGGTCATGTCTTTGTCAGGCTAGATCGTGGACTGAACCTCGCCATCCGGGCGTTCCCGCGACGCGAACCGTGAAATGCCGCAGGGCTGAAGATGGCCGGAGGAGTCGTGGCTCGCTCTGCGGGTAACTACTCAGGCGAGCTGTGGTGTCAGACCGATGATCGACAGTGCGCGGGGACCTAAGTTACGAGAGCGCTGACTGAGTACGAAAGCGCTGACTGAGCGATCACCCCGACCGACGAGGATTGGCATGAGTGAAATCACAAGCGAGCGGGACGTGGCATATCACCTCCACGTCGACCCCGACGAGGCGCCTGTGGCCAGTCTTGCGCTTCGCATGCTGATCTCCGACGAGGCACACGAGCCGCAGATTCGGCGGCTCGCCCGTGAGGTCCTTCACCAGCTCGCAGCGGAGCCGGGCACAGACGGAATCCTGACGGTGGGGCTGAGCCCCGAGCAGATGAAGATCACTCATACCGCCGTCAGGCTGCTGCTCAACGACCTCGGGCGCGAGCAGGACTCCGAGCGTCAGATCCTCTGGCGGATTCTGGGCAAGCTTCCCGATGAGCACGCGATCCGCGCGATCGAGCTCGGATAGACAGCCACCCAACCGTGACATGCGAACTCTTGATGACCTGGACGTGAGCGGCAAGCGGGTGCTCCTGCGGGCCGACCTCAACGTTCCGCTCGAGCATACCCCCGGCGCTTCGCCGAGCGTCATCGATGACGCTCGCATCCGGGCCGCCCTGGAGACAATCGAAGAGCTGCGCGCTCACGGCGCACGGATCGTGCTGGTCTCACACCTGGGCCGACCCCATAACCGCGATCCGGAGCTGTCGATGCGCCCGGTGGCGGACAGGGTCAGAGAGCTGACGGGGGCACACGTGACGCTGGCTGCAGGGGTGGTCGGCGAGGATCTCCAACTCCTCACTGAGCGGCTGCCTGAAGGGGAGATCATCGTGCTCGAGAACGTGCGCTACGAGCCCGGGGAGACAAAGAACGATCCCGGGCTCGCCCGGGCGCTCGCCGACTTGGCTGACGTCTACGTCAACGACGCGTTCGGCGCCGCCCACCGGGCCCACGCGAGCACCGAGGAAGTCGCCCACCTGCTGCCGTGTGCCGCCGGACGCTTGATGGAGCGCGAGGTTCGTGCTCTGAGTGGAATCCTCGAGCGGCCCGCTCGGCCGCTGGTGGCGGTGCTCGGCGGCGCGAAGGTGACAGACAAGATCGCGCTCGTCGAGCATTTCCTGGACGTGGCCGACTCGGTGCTCATCGGTGGCGCGATGAGCTTCCCGTTCCTTGCCGCACAGGGCCACGCGGTCGGCGCCTCGCCGTGTCTGAAGGACGATGTCGACCGCGCCCGTCGAGCACTGAGGAAGGCTGCCGAGACGCACCACGGGCTCGAGCTGCCCGAGGATCTGGTCGTCGCGCAGCGGCTCGCGGCTGAGGCCGAGCGCCACGGGACCGACAGTCCAGATGTGCCCGATGGCTGGCTCGGACTCGACATCGGTCCGCGCAGCGCCGCTCGCTATGCGAATACCATCGCGGCCGCCGGCACGGTCTTCTGGAACGGGCCGATGGGAGCCTTCGAGTGTGGGCCGTTCTCGCACGGCACACGCATCATTGCGGAGGCCGTGGCGCACACGAACGGGACCAGCGTCGTCGGCGGAGGCGAGACGGTGGCCGCGGTCAGGCAGTTCGGGTTGCAGGACGATGTGGACCATCTCTCGACCGGGGGCGGGGCGACGCTGGAGCTGCTGCGGGGCGGGCGGCTGCCCGGTGTCGAGGCTCTGAGCGCCAGCGCCCTCGAGCCGGACGCTCGGGGCGCACGCCTGCGCGTTACGGGCGCCGGCCAACCGCCGGCTGCCGGCGTGCTCACATGAGCCTGCACGCAGATCCCGTCGCTACGGCGGCCCAGAGCGTCTGCTTGATCGTGATGGACGGCTGGGGCATCGCTCCGCCGGGGCCGGGTAACGCGATCTCGCTCGCCCGCACACCGGTATTCGACCAGCTGTGGGCCTCCTACCCGCACGCTTCGCTGAGTGCATCGGGGCCCAGCGTCGGACTGCCCGAGGGACAGATGGGCAACTCGGAGGTCGGCCATCTCACGCTTGGCGCGGGAGCGGTGGTGCCCCAGGCGCTCGTGAGGATCAACGATGCCGCGGCGCGCGGCGAGTTCGCTCAGAACGAGGTGCTCCGCAGTGCCCTCACCGCCGGCTCGCGGGTGCACCTGCTCGGCCTGACCTCCGACGGTGGCGTGCACTCCGAGCTCGAGCACATGCGCGCGCTGATCGAGCTGGCCGCGGACCTCGGCGCCGAGGACCTGGTGCTGCACTGCTTCACCGACGGGCGCGACACCTCGCCGACCGAGGGCATGCACTATCTGGAGACGGTCGAGCGCTGGTGCATGCAGGCGGGCGCCGGGCGGGTGGCGAGCGTTGTGGGGCGCTACTTCGCGATGGATCGCGACCATCGTTGGGAGCGCACCCAGGCCGCTTATGACCTGCTGGTCCACGGCCAAGCCGAGCATCACACCGTCGATGGGAGCGCAGCCGCCCGTGAGGCGTACAGCCGCGGTGAGACGGACGAGTTCATCTCCCCCACGCTCGTGGGCGAGGAGGGCCTGATTCGCCCCGGCGACAGCGTGCTGTGCCTGAACTTCAGGCCCGACCGCATGCGCCAGCTCGTGCGCGCGCTCGCAGACCCGAGCTTCGGCGAAGGGGTGGAGGAGCTTCCCGGGTGGCGTGGTCGTGACGGCGCACAGCCCGTGCGAGCGCTGGCGACGTTCAGCGAGTACCAGGAGGGCTGGCCGTACCCCGTCGCTTTCCCGGCGGCGTTCCCCGCCGACACGCTCGCCGCGGTGATCTCACGGGCGGGCGAGACCCAGCTGCATGTGGCGGAGACTGAGAAGTATCCACACGTCACGTACTTCTTCAACGGCGGGGTCGAGCAGCCGCTCGCCGGTGAACGGCGCGAGCTGGTCCCATCCCAGCGCGATGTGCCCACCTACGACCACAAGCCACAGATGAGCGCTTGCGATATCACCGACGCGTTCCTGGCGAGGTTCAGCGACGAATACCCGCGCTTTTCGGTGCTCAACTTCGCCAACGCCGACATGGTCGGACACACGGGAGTGATTCCGGCGACCATTCTCGCCGTGGAGACCGTGGACGAATGCTTGGGTGAGATCGTCGAGGAGGTCCAGCGCCAAGGCGGGGTGTGCGTGATCACAGCCGATCACGGCAACGCCGAGGACATGCTCGCCGCGGACGGGAGCCCCAACACCGCCCACTCGCTGAACCCCGTGCCGCTGATCCTGGCCGCACCCGGTGCGGATCTGGCCGGCGAGGGCACCCTGGCCGACGTCGCGCCGACCGTGCTCGACCTGCTCGGCATCGAGCAGCCGGCGACGATGACGGGGCATTCGCTGCAACCAGCAAACCACGCCGGCGGGACGGTTTAGGATCGCTCTATGGCGGTCGAGGCGGTCTTCCCTGGCGCGGATATCGGCCGCGGGATGTACGAGTCCTTCTATCTCCGCGCGGTCGCTCCCGACGAGCCGGTGGGCGTGTGGCTCCGCTACACGGTCCACAAGCGTCCTGGAGGAGTGCCGCGCGGATCGGTGTGGTGCACCGTGTTCGACGCCGCCGCAGGGCCGCTCATGCACAAGCACACGACTGAGGATCTCACCGCTCCCGCCGACGGCTGGATCGCCATCGGGCCGGACTCGCGCCTGGCCTCCGGTGTCGCCGAGGGATCGTGCGGCGAGGCCAGCTGGTCGCTGCGCTTCAGATCGGATGAGCGCGAGCTGCGCCACCTGCAGCACGCGTGGATGTACAAGGCGCCGCTGCCGCGCACCAAGCTGACGAGCCCTGCCCCCTCCGCGAGCTTCGACGGCACGATCGAGATATCTGGCTCACCCTCCCGTACGCTGGACGTGCGTGGCTGGCGGGGCATGGTGGGGCACAACTGGGGATCGGAGCACGCCGAGCGCTGGATCTGGCTGCACGGAATCGGCTTCGAGGAGGACCCCTCTGCGTGGCTTGACGTCGCGGTCGGCCGGGTGCTCGTGGCGGGGCGGATGACGCCGTGGCTGGCCAGCGGCGCTCTATCGCTCGGCGGCCGTCGCGTGCGCCTCGGCGGGCTTCTGACGCGGGGGTTGAGGGTCGCAGCGACCGCAACGCGCTGCACGATCGTCCTCCCGGGCGAGCGTGGCTCGAGCGTGAAAGCCCACGTCGAGGAGCCCCCGGACACGGCGGCGGGCTGGCGCTACGCCGATCCCGATGGCGGTGAGCACGACGTGGTCAACTGCTCGATCGCATCGCTCACGCTCAGCGCACACTGGCATGGCGAGGCGACGCGCATGCTGCACACAGACCACGGCGGGGCGTACGAGCTGGGGATGCGCGAGCGTGACCACGGCGTGCCGCTCGCTCCGTTCGCCGACGGCTGAACACCACCGATCCTGGCCATTCAGCCAGTCGCCAGCTTCGCGCTGATACGGTGACACGACCACGTCCAGCGCCAAACCAGAAGCCAGCTCGCTCAACGCGTTTATCGCCGCCGCCCCGTGGCCACAGCGCACGGGACTGCGCGCGCTGTTGGCCATCGCGCGCCGTCCGCGCGGAGTGGCGCTGCTCGCTCGCGTGGCCCCCTGGGACCAGCTCGCACGCGGGCTGCTCACGGTGGAGCACTACGACGACCCTCTCCTCAGCCGCTCACTGGGTTGGGATGTGGACGCGGTGATCGCCCGCGGGCGCGAGCTGCGGCGCGCGGAGGGACGGCCGTGAAGGGGCGCGAAGCGGGCCGGCTCGACGCGGATGTGTGCGTGATCGGTGCGGGCGCGGGCGGCGCGGTCGTCGCGGCCGAGCTGGCCGAGGGTGGTATGAGCGTGGTGGTGCTCGAGGAGGGGCACTGGCATGACCCGGACGGCTTCACGGCGAGGACTCCGGAGATGCTCGCGCGCCTCTACCGCGACGGCAGTCAGATCGTGACGCTCGGCAAGCCGCCGATCCTGCTGCCACTCGGACGTGGCCTGGGGGGCACGACGCTGATCAACTCGGGGACGTGCTTTCGCACTCCCGCGCATGTGCTGGAGCGCTGGCAGCGCGAGTTCGGCGTGGACGTGAGCGAGCAGTCGCTGGGACCCTGCTTCGAGCGCGTCGAGAAGGCGTTGTCGGTGAGCGAGGTTACGCCCGAGCTGGCGGGTGCCAACGCGGAGGTCGCCCGCCGCGGCGCCGAGCGCCTGGGCTGGTCGCATGGCTACCTGCGGCGCAACGCACGCGGTTGCGTGGGCTCGGGCGTGTGTACGCTCGGCTGTCCGACCTCGGCCAAGCAGCACACGGGCATCACGTATGTCCCGCGCGCGCAACAGGCCGGCGCACGCATCGTCACAGGCGCGCACGTACAGCGGGTGATCGTCGAGCGCGGTCGCGCGCGCGGCGCGCGGGCACGGATGGCAAGCGGAGCGCCGATCGAGGTGCGTTCGCCGATCGTCGTGGTGGCGGCGGGCACGATCCACACGCCACTACTGCTGGGACGCAGCGGCATCGGCTCTCAGTCGGGGCAGCTCGGACGCAACCTCTCGTTGCATCCGGCCACGGCGATCTTCGCGCGCATGAACGAGATCGTCGATATGAGCCGTGGCGTGCCACAGAGCTTCTATGTCGACGAGTTCGCACGGGAGGGAATCATGTTCGAGGGGGCCGCGGGTCCGCCCGCGTACGCGGCGATGGCGCTGCCACTGACAGGTCGGCCGCACGCTGAGGCGATGGCCGACTACCGCAGGCTGGCTCTGTTTGGGCTGATGGTCTCAGACAGCTCGCGCGGCAGCGTGAGGGCAGTGGCGGGACGCCCGCTGATCCGCTACGACCTCGTGCAGGACGACTTGATGCGCTTCCGCAAGGGCCTTACACGGATGCGCGAGCTGTTCGATGCGGCCGGCGCGCGCGAGGTCCATCTGCCGCTGCCCGAAGGAGTGAGTCCCGAGCACGCGCGTCTTCGCGACCTAAAGCTGATGGCATTCCATCCGCTGGGGACCGCACGCGCCGACGCGCGGCCCACGCACGGGGTGATCGACGGCGACCTGGCAGTGCACGGCGTGGACGGCGTCTACGTCGCGGACGGCTCGGCGGCACCGAGCTCGCTTGGCGTGAACCCCCAGCTCACGATCATGGCGCTTGCCACCAGACTGGCCTTCGGGCTGCTGGGCAAAGGTGTAGAGGGCACGCCTACCGACGCGAATCTCGCGAGCTCCCAATCCGACGATTACCCGAAGGAGGCCCCATGTCGTTCCTGATCGATCCGCCGCTCCTATTCACAGGGGGACGCGCCTACGCGCGTGCCACACGCGAATCGGACCCGAGCGCCGCGCGCGACGCGGCCGTGGGCGCGGCGTTCATGGCGGTGTTCTGGGGCATCAGCGTCGGCCTGTACCTCGACCAGGGATGGACGCGGCCGGTGTGGAAGGTGTGTCGCGCCGCGTCCGGACGCGACTGGATGCTCAACTCGGGCGTGCTCAGATTCGACTGGCGCAAAGCCGGCCCCCGCACGCACAGGATCTCAGCGGCGATCTTCGCGACATATCCCCTATGGCTGTGGCTGGGGATGCGCCGCCAACGCTCCTGAGGGGAAAATAACGTTCAGGTGACCAGCTTCGGTTGCATGGCCCGTTCATCAAGCGCCGGAGGGCGCTCACCGCCTCCCGCCGCTGACCGTGGCGAGCTCGCTGGACGTGCGCTCGATGTTCGGCAGTCTGCGCTCCAGCCAGGCGGGTAGCCACCACACGCGTGGGCCGAGGACCCGCATGATCGACGGTAGTAGGACGAGCCTCACGATCGTCGCGTCGAGCACCACGGCGATCGTCAGCCCAACGCCGAACTGGCGCAGCGGGATGACGTCGGCTCCGGCGAACGCGAGGAACACGGCGGTCATGATCGCCGCGGAGCCGGTGATCACGCCCGCTGTGTGCCGCAGGCCGTAGCGGATCGCGTCCTCGGAGTCGCCGGTGGCGAGAAACTGCTCGCGCATGCGCGTCAGCAGGAAGACCTCGTAGTCGATCGAGAGGACGAACATGATCGAGAGGATGCCGGCGCCCGAGGCCGCGTCGATGTAGCCGGGCCCGCCGAGCAGGTGCTCCTCGGTGAGCAGCTCCAGGGCTCCGAGTGCCACGGCTATCGTCGCCAGGTTCAGCGCGACGGCGATCAGTGGCAGCAGCAGTGCCCTCAGGACCACGATCAGCGTGAGCATCGCGACGATCGCCAGCGCGAGCACCAGCCATGGGACGCGGGCCGTGTTTGCGTTCGTGTAATCCAATAGGTACTGCGCCCCCTGGCCGATCTCGACGTTGCCGCCGGTCGCCGCTGCGAGCGCGGGCAGGCTGCGGCGCAGTCGACTGCTGAGAGCCGCGGTCGCCGGGGAGCTGGGTGGGCTCGAGGCGACCACCATGATGCGCGCGGCTTGGCCGCCCCCGTCGACGTTGACGAGTTGGGCGACCTGTTCGCGCATCGGCGAGACCGTCCCGTCGAGCGCGGTGAGCACGAGGTAGCCCGAGTCGACTGCGTTCGGGGCCTGCGCGTGCAGCAGCCGGTAGTCCTGCTGGTAGGAGTGCAGCATCGTCGCGTAGCTATGCAGCGGCCCTTGCGCCTGGCCGAGGCCGGCGGCGAGCACCCCGGCGCGGCCCTCACCGGCGGAGAGTCCGCTTGCCAGCCGCGTATCGCCGGCCGTCAGCTTGCCGAGGCCGTTGGCGAGCTGTGTGTTGCCGTTCGTCAGCTTGCCCAAGCCGCCCGCGAGCCGCGCGTCGCCGTTCGTCAGCTTGCCCAAGCCACCCGCGAGCCGCGCGTTGCCGTTCGTCAGCTTGCCGAGGCCGTTGGCGAGCTGTGTGTTGCCGTTCGTCAGCTTGCCCAAGCCGTTGGCGAGCCGGCCCGCTCCGCCGCTCAGTCCGGTGAGCCCCGTGTTGAGGCTGTGACCGCCCGCGGCCAGGCGCTGCAGCGCGGAGTGGAGCGCGATCGCGCCTTCTTCGGATTCCTTCGTGCCGGTGGCGAGCCGGTCGCTGCCCGAGCGCAGCTGGTCCAGGCCGGCGGTCAGCTGTGAGAGCTCCGCTGGCAGATTCGCGAGCCCTTCCAGACCTCCGAGCAACTGCTGCTGGATGCGGGCGAGCTGTGACAGGCCACCCTGTTCGGTCAGCTGCGTGATCGCGGCGAGGTCTTGCGCGAGCGCCTGATAGTGGGGGTCTTCGCGTCCGACGGTCATCGCGGCTAGCTGCCTTGTCGCTTCGCTCAGCCGGCTGCGCAGCTGTTCCTCAGAGGTTCGCAGCGAGGCGATCCACCCGGTCCAGGCGTGGAGTTGCTCGGCGAGCAGCTCGATCGGCGCGAGGACCGCGTGGACGGTGTTGTCGAGCGTGTCCATGCCTTGCGCCAGCTGTGCCGCGCCGGTCGTGAGCTGACCGTCGGAGCGGGCCAGGCGTTCGGCGCCGGCGGAGGCTTCGTCGAGCCCTTCCGCGAGCTGAGCCGATCCGGCGGCCGTCTGGGTGAGGCCCGTCTGCAGCTGCTTCGCGCCATTGCCGGCCTTGCCCGTTTCGTTCGCGAGTCGCTTTGCGCCCGCGTGGGCGCGGCCCGTTTCGCCTGCCAGTTGCTTGGCGCCTGTGTGAGCACGGCCAGTTTCGCTTGTGAGCTGCTTGGCACCCGTGTGGGCGCGACCCGTTTCGATCGCCAGCTGCTGTGCCCCGCTCTCGGCGCTCCCGGCGGCGCCGCCGAGCGACTTCGCGCCGCTTGCGGCGGAGGCGAGTCCGCTGCGCAGTTCAGTAACGCCGTCGCTTGCGCGACTCAGCCCCGTACGCAGGCCCGTGATCCCGCGTTGGGCGCCTTCCAGGCGCTTGGGCGCGGAGACGAGCGCGGCGTGGGCTTGCGCGAGTTTGACTTGCGCTCCGGTTACTGACGCTGGGCCGAGCACCGCCGCGACGTCGGGTGCGCGAGCGATCCCTTCCTGCCATTTCATGAGCGCCTGCAGGCGCTGCGGGGTGGTGATTGCGCCGTCGCGGGCGCTCGCGACGATCACGAAGGGCGCCGACCATCCGGGGCCAATAGTGCGTTCAACCATCTCCACCGCCTGACGCGCGGGGCTCGAGGAGGGAAGCTCCGCGGCGTCCGGTGGGCCCATGCGCAGCGCGCCGGCGGGGGCTGCCAGCGCGAGCATCCCGGTGAGGATCAGCGGGATCGTGATCGCGGGATGGGAGATCAGCCGTTCGGCCAGCACGCCCAGGCCGCCGCGGGGCTCCTCGCCGCGGGAGCGAGGCAGCCGGATTTCCCAACGGTTCAGGCGCGGGCCGAGCAGGCGCAGCAATGCCGGCATCGCGCTCAGCGCCAGGGCGACGCTCAGAAGGCCCGAGATGACCACGCCGATCGCCACCGGGCCGAGCAGGCCCGGCGTTGCGACCGCGCTCGCCGCGAGCATCGTCAGGGCCAGTGTGCCCCCGGCCGCGGCGATCGTGCGTCCAGCCGCCTTGGACGCGATTGCCACGGCCGCCTCGTGGTCCCATCCCTCGGCCAGCTCTTGGCGCACGCGCGAGACCATCAGCAGCGCGTAGTCGACGCCGAGCGCCAGGCTCATCATTGCGGCGATCGCGACTCCCAGCGAGTTGATCGGCGTCAGGTAGCTGGCGAGCCACAGCAGCCCGTGCCCGGCCATCACGGTCGCCCCGCCCATCGCGAGCGGCACCGCGGCGGCCACCGGCGAGCGGAAGACGAGCAGCAGTATGAGGATCAGCACCGGCAGCGCGATCATCTCGGCCCGCAGCGTGTCCGACATCGTGGCTTCTTGGAGCGCGTGTCCGATCACCGCCACGCCGGTCAGGTAGCTGTGCACCGGCGGATGGATGGTGCGAGTCAGGATGGCTTCGGTGTCCGGCACCACCGTTATCGCGTCGCTCGGGGGCCTGATGTAGTTCACGAGCACGAAGGCGGCGCCCGGATTGGGGCGCAGCGAGCTCATCGTGCTCGCTCGATCCCAGGGTGAGAGCACCTGGACCTGCGGGATACCTCGCAGCGCGGCCACCAGCCGCTGCCCCTGGCTGTCGAGTTGCCTGGGCGAGCCCTTGAGCAGGATCGCGATCGGGATCGTGTTGCCGAACTTGGCGCGCAGCATCGCTTCGGCCCGCGAGGAGGGCGTGCCGGGCACTTCCAGCGACATCGGCGCCAACCGTTGGGTGATGCCCGAGCCGAGCAACGTGAGCACGGCGATCACCACTCCCCATGCGATCAGGGTCGACCACGACCCCCGCTTCGAGACCGTGCCGACCGGCTCACGCCGTTCGCTCATCACTGCCTCCTTGATGCTGATCGTGGAAGAGCAATACGCACTACCGTGTCATCAGATAATGTAGCATAGATTTAAGTTACATGGATCTGTGCGCCATTGAAACCAGATAGGCTTTGTGAGATGGCGACGGCGCAGAACAAGCAGCGCGGAAGAGCAAGGACCGATCGGCGCGCGAGTGCCCCGCCCGAGCAGCGGCTGACGGTTGACCAGCTCGCCCAGACGACCGGGCTCACCGTGCGCAACGTGCGCAACTATCAGTCGCGCGGACTGATCCCCCCACCGGAGGTAGAAGGGAGGATCGGCTACTACGGCGCCGAGCACCTGGCGCGGCTGCAGCTGATCCGCGAGATGCAGGCCCAAGGGTTCAACCTCACCGCGATCGCCCACATGCTCGAGGAAGCTCGCGGATCGGGGGAGGAGGTTCTCGGCTTCACCCGCTCCCTGATGGCTCCCTTCGAGACCGAGGCGCCGGAGATCGTCGAGCACGCCGACCTGGTCAAGCGCCTGGGCGGCGACATCGACCCGAAGCTCCTCGCCAAGATCGAGAAGCTCGGCCTCGTGATCCCGATCGCTGAGAGCTGCTACGAAGTCCCCAGCCCAACCCTGCTGGCCGCCGGCGAGCGACTGGTCGCCTTGGGTGTGCCACTCCAGGCCGCGCTCGACATGACGGATCAGCTCAAACGCAACACCCACCGCATCGCGCAGATCTTCGTGCAGATGTTCCTGGAGTTCATCTGGAAGCCATTCGACGACGCCGGCCGGCCCGAGTCCGACTGGCCGGCCGTGCGAGCGGCGCTCGACCAGCTGCGCCCGCTCGCCTCCGAGGCACTCCTCGCCGGCTTTGCGCCCACAATGACCAAGGCCGTCGAGGTGGCCTTCGGCAAGGAGCTCGGCCGCGGCCGCACACGCAAGTCATGACCGCCCGGTGGGCGAGCCGCAAGCGTCCGGATCACGCCACTTCGCTCTTCACCACCGAGATCTCGAGCGCGATCTTGACCTTGTTGCCGAGGAGCGCTCCGCCTGTATCGAGCGCCTGATTCCAGGTGAGTCCGAAATCTCTGCGATTGAGCTCTCCGCGCAGCTCGAGCTCGATCCGCTCATCGTCCCGCGCCTCGCGTCTCGCGTTCTTGAGTTGCCCCTCGAGCTCGATCTCGCCGGTGGCACCGCGCATCGTCAACTCACCCACGATATGCAACCGCCCGCCATCGAGGTAGTCGACGCGTGTCGAATCGAAACTGATCTGCGGATAGCGCTCGACGTCAAAGAAGTCGGGCGAGCTGCGCAGGTGCTCATCGCGGACGGGCTCGTTCGTGTCGATCGAGGCGGCCTTGACCGCTCCGCTCGCCCGCGGTGCGCCTGACCCCACCTCCAACATCCCATCGAACTCGCGGAAGTGACCATTTACCCTCGCGAGCATCATGTGCTTCAACGCGAACGTGACACTCGAGCGCGAGGCGTCGACTGACCACTTGCCCGCGGGAACGACGTTCGTCCCACTGGCCTCATCCACGACGGACATACATAGGCTCCCTGATCGGGTGACGATGCTCGAGAACAGCCTCGCCCCCACGCCGAGCAGGCGCATCGGTAGAACACCCAGTCGTCGCTCAGTGTTTCTCCGCACGACAAACGCGGTGACGCACGGCAGGCACGGTGAGGTTCTTTGACGAACCTCTTGCACTGTACACAGTACATCGTAATCTTAGAAGATGATAGATTAGTAAGGGATGGCTGGTTTGGCGGAGAGATTGTCCGGATGTCGGGCTTGAGAGCGGCGCGCGCGATGACCGCTGTTTCGGAACGGAGGACGCCTTCAACTGCGTTGCGGATGCCTGGGAGACCTACCGTGACCTCGAGCACCTCTGCTGGGACTAGCTCGTGGCGCCACCGGTGACAGATGAACGCTCGCCCCGCCACCGGCGATGGCGGCTGTGCAGCTATGTGCTGGACCGGCGCGACTTCAATGAGATCCGGATGCGGTTGCCGCGCGCGGTACGCCGTGACGTGGAAGTGGCGCCGGAGGGTCATGTGGGGCTAGTCGCCCAGGCGATCGTGGGCGAGCAGGGCGACCTGCCGCTGGCGGTGCTGTACGACAACGCGCCAGCCTGCGTGGCTACCGAGGCTGTGCGTAAGCTCGAGCAGCGCCTGACGGAGCTGCTCGGATGAGCGCCCGTCGATCATGCCCACACGATCTGCGGGCGCGCGGGTTGAACGCTTGATCGGCGCATCCGAGGCGCTGGTTCTCGCCGGTGCGTCGGTGATCATCGTCGGTGCTCTGAGTGCGGTCGTGAGTCGCTCCCCCCGCGCCGGGCTCACCGTGCAGTCGATCGGCGTGGTGTTGCTTGGTGCGGCCGGCGTGTGGGTGCTCGCCTCCGGGCACGCTGTGGGCGCGGCGTTTCGCAGCGATGTGCGCCCGGCGTTTGGCGTCGACGGTCTCAGTGGCTTCTTCCTGTTGGTCATCGCCGTGGTCGGGGCACCGGCAACGCTGTTCGCGCGCGACGCCCTGGAAGCGGACGGGCGGGGTCGTTCGCTCGCGCTCGCCACGGGAGTCTTCCTGCTGGCACTGGTCGGGTTTGTGTGCGCGCGTGATGTCAGCACGTTTCTTGGGTTCTGGGAGCTGATGACGCTGGTGCCGGCCGCTGCGATCCTGCTCGCCCGGCAGGATCGGGAGGCCCGCCACGGCGTGTTCGTGTATCTGGCGATCACGCACATCGGCGGCGCTGGCGTGTGGGTGTCGATGCTCGTGCTCGCCCAGCACGGCGCGCTGGGCGGCCACCCGCTGGGCGGTGGCTTGGCGGCGTTTGTCGCGTGCGCCTCGCTGGTCGGGTTCTCCACCAAGGCCGGGTTGATGCCGCTGCACTCGTGGCTGCCGAGAGCGCACCCGCTGGCGCCCGCGCACATCTCGGCGCTGATGTCGGGCGTGATGATCAAGCTCGCGCTCTACGGGCTCGTGCGCGTGCTGTTCCAGTGGCTCGCCCCGCCCGGGCTGTGGGTCGGGATCACGCTGATGGCGGTTGGCGCCCTGTCGTGCGTGGGCGGCGTGCTGTACGCGCTGATGCAGCACGAGCTCAAGCGGCTGCTGGCGTTTCACTCGATCGAGAACGTCGGGATCGTGGCGCTGGGGCTGGGCGCGTCGCTTGTGTTCGGAGACATCGGGCAGCCCACGTGGAGCGCGATCGCGTTCGCGGCGGCGCTACTGCACGCGCTCAACCACGCGCTGTTCAAGGGGCTCCTGTTCCTCGGCGCCGGGGCCTTCAGCAAGGCGGTCGGCAGCCTGGAGCTCGATCGGCTGGGCGGCCTGCTGCGGCGGATGCCGTGGACGGGCGCCGCGTTCGCGCTCGGCGCGATGGCGATCGCGGGGCTGCCGCCGCTGAACGGGTTCGCCTCGGAGTGGCTGACACTGCAGTCGCTGCTGCACCTCGGGGTCGCGAGCCACCTCGGCGTCGCGCTCGCCGGGGCGCTGGCGACCGCGGCGCTCGCGGCAACGGCGGCCCTGGCCGTGTACTGCTTCGTGAAGGTGATCGGGCTGGTGCTGCTCGGCCTGCCGCGCCGCGCGGAGTGCGCGCAGGCGAGCGAGGTGCCGGTCGGGATGCGGGCGAGCATGGTCTTCCTGGCGGGGTCGTGCGTGGCGCTGGGCGTGCTGCCCGGGCTGCTGGTGCCCACCCTGGCCGCGCTGGGGCCGGGGCGGGTGACGTTACCTGCCGGCGCGGGGCTGAGCGTGCCCGGCACCGGGTCGCTGCCGACCCTCGCGCTGGCGCTGGCGCTCGTGGTGTCAGTCGGCGTGCTGGCGAGACTGGCCAGGAGTCCCCGTGCGGCGCCGGCCCCGGCGTGGGTGTGCGGCCAGCTGCCGGCGGCCGGACTTGCGTGGAAGGCGGCGGGGTTCACCAAGCCGCTGCGTCTCGTGCTGGAGGTGCTGTTTCGCGCACACCGCGAGGTGCAGGTGAGCGTCTCCGCGGGGGTCGTTCAGAGCATCACCTATAAGGCGGAGGTCCCGCACCTGTTTGACACCCTGCTCTACGGCCCCGTGTCGCAGGCAGCGCTGCGCGCCGCGGGGGTCGCACGTCGCTTGCAGTCGGGCAGCCTGCGCGCCTATCTGATCTATCTCCTCGCGCTGCTTGGACTGCTCTTGGCGCTAGCTCGAATCGGGGTTCTGGGATGAGCCTTGCGACCCTGATCGCGGGCGTGATCCAGGTCGCGGGTGGTGTGCTGGGCGCACCGGCGATCGTCGGGCTGATCCAGCATCTGAAGGCACGCCTGCAGGGCCGGCGCGGACCACCGGTTCTGCAGCCCTACCGCGAGCTTCGCCGGCTGTGGGGCAAGTCCGGAGTGGCGCCCGAGCCACACACGTTCATCTACACCCTGGCACCGGCGCTCGCCGCTGCATCTACCGCGCTGGTGCTGTTGCTGCTGCCGATCGGCGGGCACGCCCCGGATTGGGGGCTGGGCAACGACGCGCTCGTGCTGGTCGGACTGCTGGCGCTCGCCCGCTTCACGGTGACGCTCGCGGCGTGGGACACCGCGGGCGCGTTCGGCCTGATGGGCGCCGCTCGGGATTTGATGTTCTCGGTGTTCGTCGACGGGCTGCTGCTCTTGGTGTTGGTGCTGCTCGCGTTGCCGCTGCACAGCACCGATCTGCTGTCGATGAGCCATGTGGCCACGTTGCCCGAAGTGTGGGCAAGGCCGGCGCATTGGGCGGCGGCGCTCACTTTCTGCCTGGTGATCCTCGCCGAGACCGGCCGCCAGCCGGTCGACAATCCCGACACCCACCTGGAGCTCACGATGGTCCACGAGGGGCCGTTGCTGGAGTACGCGGGACGCGATCTCGCCTACCTGCAATGGGCAGCCGCGGCGCGGCACTGGATCATGCTCGTGCTCGCATGTGAGCTGTTGATCCCTCACCCCGGACCGTTCGTGGCGCAGCTCGCGGTGCTCGCCGCCGGCGTGCCGGCGCTCAGCGTCGCGCTGGCGGTGTGCGAGACCGTGCAGGCGAAGATGCGGGTGCTGCGCGTGCCGCTGCTGCTGGGCTCCGGGGCGGCGCTGTGTCTGCTGGGACTGGCGAGTTGGTTCGCCGGGGGCGGCGGATGACCGGCGCGGTGACCTGGGGGCTCGTCGTCAGCTCGCTGGCGGTGATCGTCGTGCGTCGTCGCTCGCTGGCAATTGCGCTGGTCGCGGCACAGTCGCTCGGGCTTGGCCTCTACGCGATCGCGCAGGGGTCGCGTACCTCGACCGCGCTGGCGGTGGCCGGGACGGTGCTGATCGCCAAGGCGCTGGTGCTCCCGGCGCTGCTGCTCTTCACCGTGCGGCGTGCCCGCAAGGAGCGGCTGATCGCCACCGAGATCCCGGCGCTGGGGCGGCTGGCGATCTCCGTCGCGGCGGCGCTCGCCGTCGAGCAGTCGATCCCGCGCTTTGGCCTGGCCGGCGCCGGTGTGGAACACGCCGCGGTCGGGGTGCTGGCGCTCGGCATCCTCACCGCGGTGGTGCGCCGCGCGGTGCTCTTCCAGGCGCTGGGGTTCCTGATCGCCGAGAACGGGATCTACCTCACCGGGCTGTCGTTGCCCGGTGGTCTGCCGGTGTTCATCGAGCTCGGCCTCGTGTTCGATCTGGTGGTGATCGTGTCGGTCGCGGCGGCTTTCGCGGCCAAGATTCACGAGCAGCTCGGTAGCGGCGAC
>Ga0208696_1001161_pt1 | contig 16059 bp, 16 predicted proteins | sample Sb_taG_9_FD_187711 | JGI IMG/M metagenome (GOLD analysis project Ga0208696, IMG submission 187711) | Peat soil microbial communities from Weissenstadt, Germany - Sb_50d_b_LC metaG (SPAdes) (version 2) | ecosystem: Environmental > Terrestrial > Soil > Wetlands > Peat | place: Germany...
GCGCTGGAGGACACGGCTGTCGGGGACGAGGCTGCCGGGGCGCTGGGGGGCGGGGCAGGGTCAAGGACCGTCACCGTCTCGCCGCGGCCGTCGATCCCCCTGTCCAGCAAGGGCTGGATGCCGTACGCGACCCGGAACAGGTGCGGGGCAATGCAGGAGGCGCAGCCGGAAACCACGCCGGCCGGGGTAGCCGCGCCGCTCGCCGTTGCCGCGCCGCGCGCCGTTGTGCCTGAGCTTCCCGTGCATCCTGCGATCGAGACCACGCTCAGCAGCAGTGCGACGGCGAGCAGGTGCGCTCGCCGTGAGCGGGTCAGCCGTGCCGGATGGATGCTGTCGCGCATCTGGCCTCCTTCAGCTGTCCTCCGGGTTCCGGCAGGATCAACGCGAGCACGAACGCTACCGAGAGGAGCCTTCGGAACAGGCGCAGCGGCACCGGCGAACGCCGGGTCCGCAGCGTCCGGGCTCATCTATGGACAAGTTCTGTGTGAGTGCCAGCGCCCGCAGTCCAGCCGGGACTCACACCTACGCACGGCCTGCACCGCCGCGATCAGCCTCACCCGGAACGCAGCAGAGCGGGCGCACCTGATCCGGGCCCGCGCCGGACTCGCCTGAGCGCCGCCTGGACACCGTAGCCGACGGCCACCGCCAGGCACCCGGCGATGATGAGACCCGGTACAAGGGGAACGGTCATTGTGATGAAGCCCTCCGAGACCGGGGTGAGCCAGCTAGAGTGACCGGTGAACGCCCCCACGCCGCTCACGTTAAGCGCGAACAGCAGCGCCGTTACCAGCAGGAAGAAGCTCGCCGTTACCGGCGGGGACAGCGAATCCCGGCCCGGGGTTCCGCGCCAGGCCAGCTGGCGTGCGGCCAGCCGGCGAGTGGCCAGCAGAGCCAGGCCGCCCGCCGCCACGGCCGCGCAGGGCAGCGCCATCACAGCCGGGCTGGTGATCGGCACCACAAAGCTGGGCGAGCACTGGCAGAGCGACGTGCTGGCCGTGACCACCTGGACGCCCGGCGCCCAGGCCGGGTCGAAGTGCAGCCAGAACACCGTGGCGAGGCCGCCGGCACCGACGGTCGTCGCCAGGAGCCCGGCGAGCTTCCACGCGGCCATGGCCACCGCGCCGGCCGTGACACTCCGCCGGCGGTGCGCCCAGATCACGGCCCGGACCGGCCCGAAGCTGGAGATGGCGGCCTGCTGGGCCTCCAGCTCGGTCATCCCGACCGCCAGCCCCGCCGCGGCGGTCTCGCGCAGATGGTCCTCGGCTTCGGCCAGGATGAGCTCCGCCTCGGCCGCCGGGACCCGTAGCCCGGCGTGCAGCTCCGCCAGGTACCCGGTGATCGGGTCGCGGGCCGCCCCGATCATGCCGACCACCCCGGCTCGGCCTGAGCCGGGGTGGCGGCCGGCGGCCATACGGCCTGGGCCGCCCAGCCGAGCACCGCGTGCACCCCGCCGGCGAACCTACGCCACTCGGTCTGCTGGGCGGCCAGCGCGGCCGCCCCCTGGTCGGTCAGCCCGTAGACGCGGCGCCGGCGCCCCTCCGCCTGGTCCCAGGTGCTGACCAGCAGGCCGGCATCCTCCAGCCGGTGCAAGGCCGGGTAGATGGTCCCCTCGGGCAGGTCGAACGTGCCCCCGCTCCGGTCGCGCAGCGCCGAGATGATCGCGTACCCGTGCGCGGGACCGGACGAGAGCACCGACAGCAGCAGCAGGTCCAGGTTTCCCTTGAGCCGTTCACGGTCCATACCAAGGAACCCTATGCCTAGCAATTCGAGGTGTCAACGGCGTCGCCGTGGCCTCGACTCACCCGAGGGCCTTAAGACGATTCGCGAGGTCCTCGACAATGCTTACGGCAGATATCTCGAACAGCGCGGCAAGAGGCGGTGGTGCGACAAGTCACTGGACACATATCAATGCGCCGACCTTATCGCGAAGGTCTATCCAGAGGCGCGGTTCATCTGCCTGGTACGGCACCCTATGGACGTCATCTTCTCGGGCGCGCAACTGCCCCTGGGGGGTGAGCCGTTACGGTTTCGATCCGTTCGTCGCCCAGTACCCCGGCAATACCGTCGTCGCGATCGGCGCCTACTGGATCTCCTGCAACCAGGCTATCCTCGAATTCCACGACAAGAGTCCCGATCGCTGCACCATTGTCCGTTACGAGGATCTGGTCACCGCTCCAGAGGATGTCATGACCCGCGTCCTCGCCTTCATAGGCGCCAGCCCGGCGCCCGGAATCACGCGGGCCTGCTTCACCGTCTCCCATGAGTCGCGAGGGCCGGGCGACGAGAAGATCTGGTTCACCGATCGCGTCTCGGCCGGCTCGACGGGACAGGGAGTCGCCGCACCGGCGGCCGCGCTGCCACCGGAGATGCGAGCAGCGATCAACGAGGTCCTGGCCAGGCTCAGGTACCGGGCCGTCGATGACAGCTGGCAGTCGGCGGTCGGACGCATCGATCCCCGGGCCGACGCGCCGGCCAGCCCGGCTGCGGCGACGGACGGCCACCACGTAAACGGAGAGGCCGAGTCGGCCATCCGGGCGCTCGGCCGGCGGCTGGAGAGCGGATCGGCCGGGCTGGGCCAGAAGATCCTCTCCCAGTGGCCGTCTGTGGCGGGCGTCCGGGTACGTTCCGACGAGATGCACGCTGTCGGTGCGCTCCTGGGGCTGGCCACCGTGCCCGTGCAACCACTCTGACCTGGGAGATTTCCTGATCGGCGCGGAGCAAGCGCGCTTCGATCAGGCGGAGGCGGCGCGGTGGCGCTCCTCCAGGGCTTTCCGGTATTCGGCGACCACCAGGTCGGTTAGCTCCTGGGCCGACGTCTCCCTGCTGAGCTTGTCCAGGGTTATCCGGCCGCCCTGGAGCAGGTTCACCCGGTCGCACACCTCGAGCACCTGGCCGTAGTTGTGCGCGATGATGATGATCGAGACGTTGCCCTGCGATTTGAGCCTGTTGACCAGATCCAGGATGATGGCGCCTTCCTTCACGCCCATGGCGGCCAGCGGCTCGTCGAGCAGCAGGATCTTGGCTTCGGAATAGACCGAGCGGGCGACCGCGATCGCCTGGCGCTGCCCGCCGGACAGCTTGGCGACCTGGGCATCCACCGACGGGATGTTCACGCCCATGTCGTCGAGGTGCTCCTTGGCCTCCTTGCGCATGGACTTGTTGCTCAGCAGCGGCCAGCGGACCTTCTCCCGGTTCAGGAACATGTTGTGGTAGACGGTGAGCTGGTTGACCAGCGCGAGGTCCTGGTACACCGCGTCGATGCCGAGCGAGCGGGCCTGGTCGACCGACTTGATCGTGACCTCCTTGCCCTCCAGGATGATCCGCCCGCTGGTGGGCGGCTGGAAGCCGCAGAGAATCTTGAGCAGGGTGGATTTGCCCGCCCCGTTGTCGCCGATCAGGCCGAGCACCTCGCCGCGCTGGAGGTGCATGTTCACGTCGACCAGCGCCGTGACGGCCCCGTACTTCTTGGAGATGTGCTCGACCCGGAGCACGTCGCCGTCCGGGTTCGGCAGAACGGCCGCGTCCTGCTGCGCCTGCTCGGTCATCTCAGGCCCTTCCTCTGTCGCGTAGCCGGGTCAGCTGCACGTTCGCGATCATGGCGATCAGGATGGCGCCGCCGAGGAGGATGGGCAGCGGGTTCGCGCTGATCCCGATCACGGCGAAGCCGTTGAACAGCACGGCGATCAGGATCCCGCCGAGGAACGCGCCGATGATAGTGCCCGAGCCGCCCAGCATCGCGGTGCCGCCGATGACCGCGGCGGCCACCGCGTAGAACATCGGCGTGAATCCGCCGGACGTCGGGTCGATGATGGTGATCTGGAACGCGACCTGGAGGCCGACGAAGCCCCCGAGGAACCCGGTGAGCATGAAGTTCCCGTACTTGATCCGGGCGACGCTGACGCCGGCCTCCCTGGCCCCGAGCAGGTTGCCGCCGGTGGCGACCGTGTGCAGCCCCCACCGGGTCCGGGTGAGCACGATGTGGAAGATGGCCGTGAGGATGATGGCCCAGGTGATCTCGGCCCAGCCGAACTGGCCGATCCAGTGGCCGATGCCCTGCACTTGTGGCGGGATGCTCTGCTGCTCGGCGTGTGACGCGGTGAGCACGATCCCGTTTATCACGAATGCGGTGCCCAGGGTCGCGATGAACGACGGCAGGCCGAGCGTGACCGTGAGGAAGCCGTTGAACCACCCGATCACCACGCCGGCGAGCAGCGCGATCAGTATCGCCAGCAGGCCGGGGAAGTGGTAGTCGGCGATCAGGAAGTACATGATGAAGGGCGTGAGCTGGTAGGTGAACCCGACCGAAAGGTCGATCTCGCCGCAGATCAGCAGCATGACCTCGCCGAGCGCGATGATGATGATCGGCGCCGCGAGCTGGGTCACGGTGATCAAGTTGATGTGGACGAAGAACGCGTGCCGCCCGACCGACGAGATGAGCCCGAAGTAGATGATCAGCAGGACGTCGACGATGAAGACGGTCGCCTCCCGCTGCCGGACCAGCAGCGCGCCGACATCTCGTAGCGCCCGCATGACGCCCCGCGACGGCTGTCCTGGCGGCCCGCCGACGACCTCGGGCGCTTGCTGTACGGCTCCGCTCACCTGCGCATCCCCTTCCGCTCGCTCAGCGGCGCGCCGACGCCGTTTACTGGCCCGCGAATATGACCAGTATCCGACGCCGGCGCGTTTTTACCTATAGGCCTCTGCGTCGCGTTACACGCTGGTCGTCGCCTGCGGGTTCTGGATGGGGCCGGACCGCGGGACGAGGGTGGGCGGCGGGGGGGCTGAGCCCTCGTACGAGGTCTTCGTAGTGAGGTACGGCCCCACGGTCGACTTCGTCACGAAGGTCAGGCCGGTGTCGGTGTTCGGCGGGGCCACCAGCCCGCCGGTCAGGTTGAACAGGTACAGGTACAGCGTCGGCAGGAAGCCCTGCAGGTAGGGGTTCTGGTCGATGGTGAAGTTGAGCTGGCCCGCGTTGATCGCGGTCAGCGTGCCCGGCGTGAGGTCGAACCCGCCGGCCGGGATCTTCAGGCCGACGCTGGCCAGCGCCGGGCCGAGCTGCTCGGTCGAGCCCGCGTCCACCGCGAACGCGCCCTTGAGCGTCGACTTTGCGCCGGTCAGGAACGCCTTCTCGGCCGCTCCCTCCCCGGAGGTCAGCGCTCCGGTCGCGATCTCCTTCACGGTGTACCCCGCCGGGGTCAGGACCGACGCGGCGCCGTCGTAGCGTGGCTGGATGTTGCCGGTGCCCGGGGTGGCGATGAAGATGACTACCTCACCCGGGGTCGTGACCAGGGATTTGATCCGGTTCCCCATCGCCACGCCGGAGTTGTAGAGCGCCTGGCCCACGTAGCAGAGCCGGTTGGTGCCGATGTCAGCCACGCCTTTGCTAACGACCCCGTCCGCGTTGTAGCTGATCACGGGGATGCCGGCGTTCATCGCGTTCATCACGGGCGTGGTGAACGAGGTGGCGTTGATCACCGTGGTCGCGATGCCGTTGGCCTTGGCGGCGGTCGCGGTGTTCAGGTAGGACACCATCTCGGAGGCGGTCGAGGTCGTCGATCCGCCCCACTTCGGCGTCGGCAGGCCGAGCAGCTTGGCCGCGTCGGCCATCCCGTTCTGGGTCGGCACGAAGAACAGGTTCGTGGTGACGTGGTTGACGAACCAGAACTGCCAGGCCGGGGTAGCCGGGAAGTTCCCCACCACCGCGGCCTTCGACGACGCCGCCGCCGTCGGGGCGGCGCTGCTTGAGCTGGACGAGGTGCACGCCGCGAGAAGCGCCGAGGCGGCCGCCGTGGCACTGAACAGCCCGGCCCCCTCGAGCAGCCGACGGCGAGAGGGCCCGTCCTTCATGTTCAGGGTCTCAATCGCTTCGTCGACTACCGGGTCGATTTTCTTCTTCATCTGAGGACCTCCATGGAATTTTCCCTGGGACGGGATACTCTCCCGAGCCAAGCCCGCAGCGTGCGCGGCGAGTCCCGTCGACTTCGTCGCGAGAGAGATAACGCGAAAGACACTCTTATTCAGATGTCCGCTCCGGCGGATCGCCCAGCGTGACCGCGCTGTGGCCATAATGCGACCGGCATTCAGCGCAACCTGACGAACCGTCGCTGACGCTAAGTCTGTCCGTGATCACCTGTCAAGACACCACGCAAGCTCGATAATGTAACGAGCCCGTTTTGATATCAGCCTCAGCATGAGCACATACATGCCCGCTCAGCAAAACGAGCAATCGCGGGCGTGAGCCTTTGTTTGCCGCATCCCCCCTCACGCCGCAGCCGGATAGACCGGTCCGGGTCATCTCCATGGCCGTGCCAGATCGTGCCTCACCGATAGCTCCGCGCAACCACACCCTCGCCCTACAACAGTGGTCAATTCATCACAGACAAGAACATGTGTGACGATGTTAACGCTAACAAGTCACTGTACGGCAACGAACACGAAACACCCTTGATACGCTCGCCGGGGTTCCGGCGCCCCGGGGCCTCGCCGTCGTTCATGGGGGCTCCCGGGCCGGGATGCCTCGGGACCGCAGGCATCTCAGTGGGCCGATGTACCTCATAGGTCATTGTGGTCACGAAAGCCATGCTGGAGCGCAGCGAACCGGCTGGCTCAGGGACCAACGTCCCAAGCCATGCGGCAAAAGTCCCGTCCGCATCACACAACCGCGCCCGGAACCGAACACGCTTCGCAAACGTCTCACTGGGGACGGATGGCGCAACCCGGGGCCGACCGCCCGGCCCCGGCGCCGTCCGGCATGAATGGAGGGGAAGCACGTAATGCTTGCCAGACACCGCCAGTCGCTCATCCTGCAGGCCGTCAGGAGCGATGGCAGCGCCCGCGTCAGCGATCTCACTCAGCGGCTCGGCGTTTCGGATATGACCATTCGCAGGGACCTTGAGGTGCTCGCGAGGGACGGCCTCGTCGAGAAGGTCCACGGCGGCGCGGTCCTGCCCGGGACGCCCGCCAGTCACGAGCCAGGCTTCGAGGCCAAGCTGGTGCTCGAGCGGCCGGAGAAGACCGCTATCGCCCGCGCCGCCGCGAGCCTGGTCACGCCGGGCACCGCGATCGCGGTGGCCGCAGGGACGACTACGTTCGCGCTGGCCCAGTGCCTGCTCGACGTGCCCGGCCTGACCATCGTCACCAACTCGCTGCGGGTGACCAACCTGTTCAACGGGACGCGCGGCCTGGACGGCACGGCCGACTCGGTCGTGCTGACCGGCGGCGTCCGTACCCCGTCAGACGCCCTGGTCGGCCCGGTGGCCGACCTGACCATCCGGTCGCTCCACTTCGACCTGCTCTTCCTGGGCTGCTACGGCTTCGACCCCGACGCCGGGCTCACCACGCCCAACCTGGCGGAGGCGGAGACCAACCGGGCCCTGATCCGGGTCGCGCGCCGCGTCGTCGTGCTGGCCGACCACACCAAGTGGGGCCTGGTCAGCCTCAGCTCGTTCGCCCGGCTGAGCGAGGTGGACGTGCTCATCACCGACGACATGCTGCCCACCGACGCTCGCGTCCAGGTGGCCGAGCAGGTCGGCGAGATCATCTACGCCGAGAGCATGCTGGCCAGGTCCATGACCAGACAGTCCGCCTAAGCCTTTAGTAGGTGGTGACCACCGGCTGGCCTTCGCCGGTGGTCACCGCACCCTGCTCGGCGAGGCGCATGGCCTCCTCGATCAGCGTCTCCACGATCGCGGACTCGGGCACGGTGGCGATCACCTTGCCGCGGACGAAGATCTGGCCCTTGCCGTTGCCCGAGGCGACGCCGAGGTCGGCCTCCCTGGCCTCGCCCGGGCCGTTGACCACGCAGCCCATGACGGCGACCCGCAGCGGGACCTCCATGCCCTGCAGGCCGGCGGTCACCTCTTCGGCCAGCTTGTACACGTCGACCTGAGCGCGGCCGCAGGACGGGCAGGACACGATCTCCAGGCCGCGCTGGCGCATGCCGAGCGATTCCAGGATCGAGATGCCGACCTTGACCTCTTCCACCGGCGGCGCGGACAGGGAGACCCGGATCGTGTCGCCGATGCCCTCGGCCAGCAGGGCGCCGAAGGCGACCGCGGACTTGACCGTGCCCTGGAACGCGGGCCCGGCCTCGGTCACGCCCAAGTGCAGCGGGTAGTCGCACTGCCGGGCGAGCAGCCGGTAGGCGTTGATCATCACCACCGGGTCGTGGTGCTTCACCGAGATCTTGATGTCGCGGAACCCGTGCTCCTCGAACAGGGAGCATTCCCACAGCGCCGACTCGACCAGTGCCTCGGGGGTGGCCTTGCCGTACTTGGCCAGCAGCCGCTTGTCCAGCGAGCCCGCGTTGACGCCGATCCTGATCGGGGTTCCGGCGTCGCCGGCGGCGCGGGCGATCTCGGCCACCTTGTCGTCGAACTGCTTGATGTTGCCCGGGTTCACCCGGACCGCCGCGCACCCGGCGTCGATCGCCGCGAACACGTACTTGGGCTGGAAGTGGATGTCGGCGATGACCGGGATCTGCGACTTCCTCGCGATCGCGGGCAGCGCGTCCGCGTCGTCCTGGGACGGAACCGCGACCCGGACGATCTGGCAGCCGGAGGCGGTCAGCTCAGCGATCTGCTGCAGGGTGGCGTTCACGTTGGCGGTCAGCGTCGTCGTCATCGACTGCACCGACACCGGCGCTCCCCCGCCGACCGGCACCGAACCCACCATGATCTGGCGAGATGACCTGCGCGGTGCTAGCAGATCCTGGGCCAGCGGCGCCGACGGCGTCTGCGGCATTCCGAGATCAGTACTCATAGCCCCCATCCGTTTCGGTAGGCAGATCCCCGATCTTGTACCCCGCCCATTGAACCACCCCCGGCGGCCGGCTGGGGCCGGACGCTGACGGGCGCGTCGGGGATGAACCTTACTGTTAACCTGCGATATTCACCGGGTTCACGATGTCGGCCAGGATCAGCAAGACGCCGAAGAACATCAACACCATGAAGATGCTGAAGCTGACCGGCAGCAGCTTGGCCATATCCACCAGGCCAGGGTCGGGGCGCCCGCGCAGCCGGGCGAACCAGGCCCGGATCCGCTCCCAGACGACCACCGCGACGTGCCCGCCGTCCAGCGGCAGCAGCGGGAGCATGTTGAAGACGCCGACGAAGATGTTGAGCGAGGCGATGAGCAGCAGCACGAAGCTGACCTTGAACTGCCAGCCCACGTTGGCGGCCACGGCCTGGCCGGTGGCCTCGGCCGCGCCGACCACGCTGCTCACCTGCCCGGCGGCCGTGCTGCCCCGGTCCTTGGCGAACAGCTTGGGCAGCGCTCCGGGCAGGGCCGCGACCGCCTTGGCCGAGCCGACGATGACCTGCTCGAACGCCACCCCCGCATACTGGACGGCGCGGATGGGGTTGGCCGGTGAGAACACCACGGTCGGCGCGATGCCCAGGTAGCCGCCACTGCGGCCGCTGACGGTGGCCAGCGTGGTGTGCAGCGTCAGCGTCTTGCCGTCACGCACCACGGTGATGGTCACCGGCGAGCCGGGACGCACGGCACGGATCGCGTTGCCGAGCTGGGTCCAGTTGCTCACCGGCTTGCCGTCGAAGGCGATCACCTTGTCGCCCAGCTTCAGCCCGGCCAGCTTGGCCGGGGACGGCTGGTCCGACGCGGTGCAGGTGCCGTTGTCCAGCTGGGTGACGTTGGCGGCCACGCAGGAGCTGATCGTGCCCAGCTGGGTGGTGTTGTCGTTCTCGATGCCGACGCCGAGCGCCAGGCCGAAGATCAGCAAGAAGGCCAGCACGAAGTGCATGAACGAGCCGGCGCAGAGCACCACGATCCGCTGCCAGGCCGGCTGGCGGCGGAACGACCGCGGCTCGTCCGCCGGGTCATCCACATCGTCGAGCGAGTGCATCCCGATGATCTTGACGAAGCCGCCGAACGGCAGGGCCTTGATCCCGTACTCGGTCTCGCCCCGCCAGGTGGACCACAGGGTCGGCCCGAAGCCGACGAAGAACCTGGTGACCTTCATGCCGAACTTCTTCGCCGTCGCGAAGTGCCCGGCCTCGTGCAGCATCACGGAGAAGAGCAGGGCGACGATGAAGATGACCCAGCCGATCAGGTCCATCCGCCGTCCTTCCGTCAGGAGTTAAGTTCACGCGCCCGCCGCCGGGCCCAGTCGTCCACAGCCAGCACGTCGGCCACCGTGGTGACGGCCGTGCGCGCGGCGTCATGTTCCGAGACTATCCGGGCCACGGTGTCGACTATGCGCGGGAAGCTGATCCGGCCGGCCCGGAAGTCCGCCACACACGCCTCGTTCGCCGCGTTGTACACAGCAGGCGCAGTGCCCCCGGCGGCGGCCGCCTCCCGGGCCAGCGCGACCGCCGGGAAGGCAGCGTCGTCGAGCGGCTCGAACGTCCAGGCCGCCGCCGTCGACCAGTCGAGTCCGGGCGCGGCCTCGGGCACCCGGTCGGGCCAGGCCAGGCCCAGCGAGATCGGCAGCCGCATGTCCGGCGGGGACGCCTGGATGATCGTGGCGCCATCGGAGAATTCCACCATCGAGTGCACGATCGACTGCGGGTGCACCACCACGTCGATGCGGTCGAGGGAGAAGCCGAACAGCAGGTGGGCCTCGATCACCTCGAGGCCCTTGTTCACCAGCGTCGCGGAATTGATCGTGACCAGCGGGCCCATGTTCCAGGTGGGGTGCGCGAGCGCCTGGCTCGGCGTGACGTCCGCCAGCCGGTCGCGGCTCCAGCCGCGGAACGGGCCGCCGCTCGCGGTCAGCACCAGCCGGCGGACCTCAGAATCCCGTCCGGCGCGCAGGCACTGCGCGATCGTGGAGTGTTCGGAGTCGACCGGCACGATCTGCCCGGGCTTGGCCCGGCTGGTCACCAGCGGGCCGCCGATGATCAGCGATTCCTTGTTGGCCAGGGCCAGCACCCGGCCGGCGTCCAGCGCCGCCAGCGTGGCCCGCAGGCCGGCCGCCCCGGTCACGCCGTTGAGCACCACGTCGCACGGCCACGCGGCCACCTCGCTGACCGCGTCAGGGCCGCAGAGCACCTGCGGGTTCGCGGGGCTGGTGCCCTGTGAACCGGCGGGATAGCCGGGCGCGGACGGGTTCGCGGGGCTGGCCGCCCCGCTCGTTCGGGACACAATAGAGCGGAGCGCGTCCTGGACCTCGGGTGCGGCGGCCGGGCTGGCTACGGCCACCGCCGCCACCCCGAACTCGACGGCCTGGCTGGCTAGGAGGCCGGGCTGGCCGCCGCCCGCCGCCAGGGCCACCACCCGGAACCGGCCGGGATTGCGCCGCACGATGTCGAGGGCCTGAGTACCGATCGAGCCGGTCGAGCCGAGAATGACGACCTCGCGGGGCCGACGGGTCTGGCCGGACCTGAGAACCTCGGGCACTTGGGATTCCACCGGTCCATTGTCCGATACCCGGTGCGGTGGCCGTGCCGCCGCCCTGACGCTGACGTCGGGCGGCGGCACGGTGCCGAGAACCCCGTTACTCAGAGGTGATGAGCCAGCGCCCCGGCGGAGGCGATGATCGCCTGGCAGGCAGCGGTCTGGCCGTGCGCGCCGAAGACCGGCTGGCCGGAGAACGCGGCCGCTTCGAGCTCGCCCTTGATGCGCAGCGCGAGCGCGTCCCGCAGGTGGTCGAGCCCGGTCAGTGCGGCGTTGACCGCCTTGAACTCGCCGTCGCCGGCGGTGCTGGACTCGACGGCGGCCGTCGAGGCCTGCAGGGTGAAGTTGCCGAACTGGCCGACGCTGGAGTTGAGCTGCTTGTAGCACGCCCCCAGGCTGGTCACACCCGGCGCGCTGAGCGCGTGGTTCGGGTCGGCGAGGATCTCGGTGACGACCCGGCCGTCGTGCTCGTAGTCGTCCTTCAGGCCGGTCAGGTACATCAGCGTCGGCCGGATGTCGGTCTCGTCCATCCAGGTGCCCGTGGTGCCGCTGTCGGCGGCGGCCACCTGGCCGCTGTTCGGCCCGGCGGAGTTCGGGCCGGTGTCCGGCGCCTGGCCGTCGAGGCCGAGGTGCTTGACGCCGGGTCCGGCGAACGCCGCGTAGTTCGTGTTGATCTCGGCGGCGTAGTCGCCGTGATCCCAGGCGAACCCGCTGTTGACCGTCACGCAGCCCGCCGCCGGGCAGGTGGTGCCGCCGTTGTACAGGTAGTAGTCCGGCTTGGCGAACAGGGCGAACGTCGGCGTCCGGGCCGGGTCGGCGTTGACCATGTGCAGGATCGCCTCTTCGGCGGGGTCCGCGATGTAGTTCGTGATCTTCTGGGTGCCGCCCGCGTACGGGTTGTTCGCGGTCAGGCCGGAGACGTCACGTTCCAGCGTGCGCACCTGGGGCGTGTTCGGTCCCGGGTCGCCGGTGACGTAGAACTCCGGCGCGGTGTCGGCTTCCAGGCTGAACGGCGTGGTGTTGTTCTTCTCGGTGGCGAGCAGCCCGGTGATGTTGCCGTCCAGCTCGCCGAACGTCCCGGCCGGGTAGGTGCACGGCACGTTCACGCCGTCGCAACTGGCCGGCGTGGGCTGGACGGACCGGCCCACGTTCGCGCCCGCCTCGTGGTCGCCCTCGTCCGAGCTGAGCACGAACAGCGTGTTGGCCGGGGTGATGCCGTCGGCGGCCAGCCGCTTGAAGAAGGTGCCGAACGCGGCGTTGTAGTACTGCGCCTGGGCGGTGTAGCACGCGGTGCCGCTGCCGAGGGCTTCGGGCGCGCCCTTGCACGCGGCCAGGCCCGGGATGTCCTCGTTTCCGTGGATATCGGAGATGTAGCCGTTCACCACCGGGACACCGGACTCTAGCAAGTCAGACATGTAGGCCAGCGTCTGCGAGGCGTTGATGCTGCCGAACCCGGGGAAGCCGGGGTGGTTGGTGAGGAACGCGCCGTTGATCTGGTTGCCGTTCTCGTCGACCAGGTTGCCGGCCGCGTTGGTGACCTGGAACCCGTTCCGGGACACGTCGGGCGTGCCCGCGCCGAGCTGCGGCGCGACGTACCTGTGCCCGAACAGGGCCTGGAACCCGCTGTACCCGCCCGGCTCGTCCGGCAGCACGTCGGCCACCGCGGTGGGCGACGGGGAGGTCTGCCCGTACTTGACCGCCTTGGCCGTGGCGCAGAAGGCGTTGCCCTGCGCGCAGTGCACGGCCAGGCCGACGTAGTCCGCGGTCTCCGCGTCCTTGAAGGAGTCCGTGTCGGCGGCGAGCTGCTGGGCCTCCGGCGAGTTGGCGCCGAACGCGTCGGCGATGTCCGGCGTGGTGTTCTCCAGTTCCTGGTTCACCGTGGACACATCACCCACGTCACAGCCGGCCCGGGTGAACGGGACCCACGGCGCCGGGGTGGTCGCGTTCGGCGTCACGGTGTGCGCCGCGGTGGCCGGCGGCACCGGCGAGTAGACCAGGTTCGGGTTGGTGTCGTGGTCCGGGCTCGGCTTGCTGGCCGTGTCGTCGACCGCGTCGGTCCAGTAGGCGAACGAGCTGGCCGGGTCGGTGGTGTTGAAGCTGCCGTTCGGGCCGTCGGTGTTGTAGGCCTGGTAGCTGTTGGAGACCGGGAGGTGTCTTTTTGTTCAAATTTGGTGAAACAGGGAAGGGCGGATCCTCAGGACAGGGCGGAGATCTGGCGGGCCAGGGCGAAGTCGTTGGCGGTCAGGCCGCCCGCCGAGTGGGTGCTCAACGTCAGCGTCACCTTGTTCCACGCGATGGTGACGTCGGGATGGTGGCTGGCGCTCTCGGCGAGGTAGGCGACGGCCCCGACATAGAGCAGGGAGTCGCGGAAGTCGGCGCGCTGGGTGACCGTGGTGATGGAGCCGCCGTCACGGGTCCAGGCGGGGACCGTGGCGAGCTCGTCGCTGATCTGGGGCTCGGTGAGAAGGTTCATGGTTCCGGCATACCATTCGCGGGTGACATCATCAGCGGAACGGCCGGGGCAAACCCCGCTGCAAGCGGTCCACGAGCGGCTCGGCGCGACCATGACCTCCTTCGCCGGCTGGCAGATGCCGCTGCGCTACGCCAGCGAGACGGCCGAGCATCACGCCGTGCGGCGCGCGGCCGGCCTGTTCGACCTCTCGCACATGGGCGAGATCTCGGTCAACGGGCCGGGCGCCGGGGCGGCGCTGGACTACGCGCTGACCGGGTACCTGTCCGCGCTGCGGCCGGGCCGGGCCAGGTACACGATGATCTGCGCGGAAGACGGCGGCGTGCTCGACGACCTGGTCGTGTACCGGCAAGACGAGGACGAGTTCCTGGTCATCGCCAACGCCGCGAACACCGCCGTGGTCCTGGCTTCGCTGCGCGAGCGCGCGGCCGGGCGCGATGCGCAGGTCACCGACGCGACCGGCGACTACGCGCTGGTCGCCATCCAGGGGCCGGCGGCGGCCGGGATCCTCGCCCCGCTGGCGGGCGGCCTGGACCTGGCCGCGATCAGGTACTACGCGGGAGCGTTCGGGGAGGTGGCGGGGCACAAGGCCTGGGTGGCGCGCACCGGGTACACCGGCGAGGACGGCTTCGAGGTGTTCTGCCGCCCGCAGGACGCCGAGTCCGTCTGGTCCGCGCTGGCTTCGCAGGGAGCTCCGGCCGGCCTGGTACCGGCCGGCCTGGCGGCGCGCGATACGCTCCGGCTGGAGGCCGGCATGCCGCTGTACGGCAACGAGCTCGGCCGGGACGTGACACCTTTCGAAGCGGGCCTAGGGCGGGTGGTGAAGTTCGACAAGCCGGGCGAGTTCGTCGGCCGTCGCGCCCTGGCCGCCCGCGCTTCTTCCGGACCTGTTAAGCACCTGGCCGGCTTGACCATCCAGTCCCGCCGGATCGCCAGGCATGGCTTTCCCGTCCTCGCCGACGGACGACACGTCGGCACCGTCACGAGTGGCGCCCCGTCCCCCACCCTCGGCGTGCCGATCGCCATGGCCTACCTGGAGCAGGCGGCGGACGAGGGTGATCATGTCCTCACCGTCGGCATCAGGGGCGAAGCGGTGCCCGCGCACCTTACAGACCTGCCGTTTTACCGGAGGAGACAATAACGATGAGTGTTCCAGCCGAACTGCACTACACCCCCGAGCACGAGTGGGTGTCCGTCGAAGGCGATTCGGCATCGGTCGGCATCACCGAGTACGCGGCCCAGCAACTCGGCGACGTCGTCTACATCTCCCTGCCGGCTCCCGGCGCGACCGTCACGGCCGGCGAGCCCTGCGGCGAGGTGGAATCCGTCAAGTCAGTCAGCGACCTGTACTCTCCCGTGGACGGCGAGGTCACCGAGGTCAACACCGAACTGGAAGACGATCCCTCCCTGGTCAACGCCGAGCCGTACACGGCCGGCTGGATGTTCCGGGTACGCGTGGCCCAGGACGGCAACGGCGACCCGGCCCTGCCGCCCGACCTGCTGTCCGCCGCGGAGTACGAAGAGCTGACCAAGAGCGCCGGCTGACCCCGCCGTCGCGCGGCTAGCGCCTGCGGCGGCGCCAGAGGGACAGGGCGGTGACGCCGAGGATGACGGCGGCCGCGACGGCGCCGGCGATCAGGGGGTCGATCTGGGCGGCGCGCTGGCGGACCTCCTCCATGGCCCGGTCGACGTTCCTCTTCGGGCTCACCCGCTCGGAGATGGCGTCGATGGTGCGCGCCAGCTCCGCGCGAGTGCGGTCGATGTCCGCTACCAGCGCGTCCTGGTCCACGGGTTTCGCGCCAGTCTCCGCGTCCGCCATCACATGCTCCGTTTCCTGGCCGGGCCCGAACCTGTCGTGGTGCTGGCACCACGGCCGTTCGGGATAGACGGCTTATTTTGTCAGGTCCGCGGCGACCTTGACATCATCTGGCTGCCTGGTGAACGCCTGCTGCCCGGCGACGGCCGAAGCTATGGGCCATAATCTCTCCATTCGGGCGGCGGTGACGCCGGACGGAGCTCCACCCAGAGGCCGGCGGCCGCGACGGATTCGTGCTCGCGGCACACTGGCACCGTCCGTAACTGCAATCGTACAGATCTCTGTCGTGATCTCAGCTACCTCTAAGTAACTGTCGTTTGACCAGGATCAACAAGGTCACCTAGTCATCACTCATTGTAGACAGCCCTCAGCCGCCTCATCACTCGCGGTTCGGGAGCGATCGCGCGGTGTCTCTAATGTC
>Ga0208696_1001164_pt1 | contig 16044 bp, 11 predicted proteins | sample Sb_taG_9_FD_187711 | JGI IMG/M metagenome (GOLD analysis project Ga0208696, IMG submission 187711) | Peat soil microbial communities from Weissenstadt, Germany - Sb_50d_b_LC metaG (SPAdes) (version 2) | ecosystem: Environmental > Terrestrial > Soil > Wetlands > Peat | place: Germany...
GGGCGTAACCGCTCGTCCGCTGTGACGTAATCGGTTCTCCTCGGTGGAGTTACGGCTGCTCGGGGTATAGTCAAAAGGGCCTCCGCGGGATAGGGTGGGTTTGCAGCTGACACCTCATCCCTAACGGAGGCCCGCTCATGAGCATGGCAGAACCCCTGACCGCCCTCAAGGCCGAATTGCTGCACTCCCTCGTGCCCCAGGTGCTCGACGTGCTGACCCGCGCCCTCCACGAGGGCAGCGCCGCTCATCAGGTCGAAGGCCAACTCTGGGACCTGGCCCTGCGACTGGGCCACCAGGCACTGGCCGCCTTCTTCGAGGCACACGGCACGGGGGATCTCGGGCCAACCCTTACCCTCCCCGATGGCCAAGAGGTCCACCGACTGGAGCAACCGCACAGCCGCCGCTACGTCTCGATCTTCGGCGCCTTCGCCCTGGAGCGGACCGCCTACGGCAGCCGCGAAGGGCAAGCCCTTCAGTTCGTGCCGCTGGACAATCGCCTGCAACTGCCCCCCGGCCCCTTCTCCTACGTGCTGCAAGACTGGGACCAGGCCCTGGCCGTGGAGCAAGCGTTCACCCAGGTCAATCAGACGATCGAACGCATGCTGAAGCTGAAGCAGTCGGTGGACAGCCTGGAAGGGATGAACCGCCAGATGGCCCAGGACGTGGGCACCTTCCGGGACTCGCAAGGCTCACCGCCGGCGGCCGAGGAAGGGGCGATCGTGGTGGTCACGGCGGACTGCAAGGGGGTGGTGATTCGCGGCCAGGGGACGCCGACGGTCTGTGGCGGCCAGCGCCCGGGCGGGCAGCGCGCCAACCAGAAGCGGATGGCCACGGTCGGTGCCGTGTACACGGTGGACCCGTACGTGCGGACGGCCGAGGAGGTGGTGGCGGCCCTGTTCCGCGACCCGGATTACGAGCCGGGGCCGCGGCCACAGCCGGCGCACAAGCGCGTCTGGGCCAGCCTGCCGCAGGAGGGCCCCGCGCCCAAGAGCAGCATCGAGGTCGTCTCCGATTGGCTGTGGTGGGAGTTCGCGCAGCGCAATCCCCATCTGGAGCGGTCCACGGTGTGTCTGTGCGACGGCCAGGAGGCGTTGTGGCAGGCCTGTGCCGGCGCAGTGGCGGACCCGGACCGGGTGGAGATCCTGGAGTTGCTGCACGTGACCCCGCGGCTGTGGCAGGCGGCCAAGCTGCTGTACGGGGACAAGGGGAAGGAAGTGGTGCCGTTCGTGCGTCAGCGCGTGACGCAGGTGTTGGAAGGGAAAGTAGAAGGCGTGATCCGGGGCCTGCGGCGGCTGGCCGCGGCGCGCGGGCTGAAGGGGGCGAAGAAGAAGGCGCTGGCGCGCCTCTGCGGCTACTTCCGGAAGAATCGCCAGCGGATGCGCTACGACGAGTACCTGGCAGCGGGCTACCCGATCGCCAGTGGTGTGATCGAGGGGGCGTGCCGTCACCTGGTCAAGGATCGGATGGAGCGGGCGGGGATGCACTGGACGCTGGAGGGGGCGCAGGCGATGCTGGACGTGCGGAGCGTGTGGATCGGCGGCCAGTGGGAAGCGTTCCAGGAGTATCGCATCGAGCGGGAAGCGGCACGCCTCTATCCGCACCGTGACCTCGTCGCCGGTGAGGCCTTCTTCGCCTTGGCACCGTAGCGGACGGGCGGTTACGCCCAAAAAGTCCTGGCGCCTGATGTTCTGCCCCCGCAGTCTCGGGAAACGGACACTGGTCCAGTAACGCTTCGGGTCGATCTCGTCGCACATGGCGAGGTACAGGCTGAATGACGCGACCCGCACCGCCCCCTCTTCGGTGTCAATGCCGAACAGGCGCTCCTCCAGGATGCCCCGCAGCGTGTCCGCCGACGGCCGTCTACTGGGGTGAGCGACCTTCCAGCGATGGACGAGTCTCTGGTAAGCTTTGACCAGGAAGATGCCCGAGCCACACGCGGGGTCCAGGATGGTGACTTTCCACTCGGACTCGTCCCAGGGCAGCACCCCGTCGAGGATGAAATCAACCAGGTGGCCCGGCGTGTAGACGACGCCGGTCGGGGCGTCGGCGTCGCCGCGACGGACAAACTCCTCGTAGATGCTGCTAATGAACTCCAGGGGAATCACGTCGAAGGAGTAATGCTTCCAGAGGAGGCGCTGCCCCTGCCGGAGCGCGATGTCTCCTTTGATAAAGCTGGCGAGGAACCGGAGGTGGCTGGGGTCAACGCGCCTCTCTTCGGCCCCGCGCTCGGCCTCGTTGGGGAACAGGTCGCCATTGAATTTGTGGTTCAGCCACCCGAATAACCGGTAAGTGTCGGTCTTGCTTTCCAGAACGCCGCAGAAGTCGGGGTACGACTGTGAAAGGGTGCCGTCAGAGCGCCTCTGCTCGAGGAATTCGGGGTTGAGGGCAGCTCGCCCCCCCTCGTCCCGGCGGTCGGCCAGAAACTGCATGAACATCAACCGCGCGAGCAGGTCGTGGATCGTGTCGTAATCCAGAGGGGGCCGCTCCGAGCGGTCGTCGCCCTCGTGCAGTTGACGGCGAACCTCGCGGAGGTTTTCGAGCAGGAGACGGTCGGCGGCTTTCCGGTGGTCAAAGAACGAGGCTCGCCGGGGCTCACGGAAGAACTCGCCAGAAACCAGCGATAGCCAGGAGAGGGCGTGCGCCGCGGCCGAGGACGGGGTCTGCTCCTGCGCTATGTCGAGTCGGGCATCGGTGATTTCGGCGCTGGCGAACAATTGGCCCTCCGGAGAGGGCGGTTCGCAGCACGACCACGAGCGGATGGCCACCGGATCTACGGTTACCAGCAAAGGGGCCCGGGCGAAGTTCCATGCGAGTCGATGAGCCTCGCGCAGGACCTCTTCCGACGCCGGACGGGGGAACTCCACCACAACGGCGAGAGGGGCCTCGCTGGCCTTCGTCTGGGGGTCGCCTGTCAGAATCCCGACCTTGGCGCGCGAGCAGCCCGGAAGACGGCGGAGGGTCCGTTGGAGCTTCTGCCTGGCAAGTTGAGCAACGACAGATGGACCGGCGCCCGAGGGGCTGAGGATTTCGTCTGGCTCAGGCCAGCCGAGCAGGTCGTGAGCGGCTTGAAGGGACATGGGCCTTTTCGCTCATGACACGCTGTTTCTTCGGTAACGCAAGCCTCATCGCTTGCCCGCTGTAGATGAGACTGTATCTGAACGGATGTTAGTATTCAAGGGAGGGAGGAAGAAAACGACAGTCTTCCACACCGGGAACGACCCGAAGCCACGGTCTGTGCCGAGAGCGCCGGGCCCCTGGAGAAGCACGTCGCACACTACTCCAGGTACTGCTCCGATCAGGAGAATCCTGTCCCCGCCCGTAGCCGCCGGCATGCCGTCCTCCGGTGTCCCGGCCCTCGTCCATTCGTTCCCGTGGCCATAGGGGCGGCCCTGGCCGCCCCTATGGCACAGGTCCTGCAGCCGGCCAGAGCTACGCCAAGTAACCGGATTCACCTACGGTCCAGTCACCCCGCGGAAGGGGCCGCTCGTGCGTCGTCTTGGCGAAACTGAGGAAAGTGGCAATCGCGGCGGAAATCGGCGGCGCAAGCCACAACAAGGCAATGAGTCACGCCACGGGCCACTTTTGCCAGCCACTTTCGCCAAGCGGGAGAAGTGGCCGCCGGTGGGGCGACGATAACCGACCTCGCCGCCGGGTTCCAGCGCGCGACCCGGGAATGCCCGGACCCGCCTTCCAGTTTCCGGCCGTCACTTCCCCGTCGCGTCGGCCACCACTTGCTTGAAGTCCGGGCGCTCGCGGAGCGGGTCCAGGTCCCTGTCCTTCTGAAGCTGCTTGAGCATTGCCGGGTCTTTGAAGAAGCCGGCGGCGTGCCCCTGCCTGAGCAGCGCCACCGCCTGGGCCGCGTAACCGTCGGCCGCGGCCGAATCCTTGTCCTTGACCTTGCCGGCGCAGATGGCGTAGACGCAGGCGGCGTTGTAATCCATTTCGGGGTGGGCGTTCGGCCCCTTGACGAGGGCCAGGGCGGTGGCGGCGGCCTTGACGTGATCGCCGGCCCGCGCCAACGTCAAGGCGGGGACACTCTCCTGCCGGATTGACAGAATCGCCAATGTCCGAAGACCCCTCGCCGCAACCCGCACGTTGCCGTCGTCCAGCTCGAGGCCTCGGTCCAATGCCGCGATGGCCTCGGCGTAACGCCTCAGCCCGTACAGGCAGCCCCCACGTCCTGCGTATGCCTCCGCCAGTTGCTGCCGCAGCCCGGGCGCGGGCGGACCGTCCTTGACGATCGGCTCCAGGTACGTCGTCGCCCGGCTGAGCCATTCGAGGCCGCTGTCGTATTTGCCGTGCTTGAACTCCGCATTGCCCATGAGGGCGTAACTGGTGCCGAGGTTTTCCTTGTAATCGGAGTGAGTGGGGAAGCCGGCCGCGAGCCGCTCGAAGATGTCGAGGCTCCGCCGGCGCAGCCGGGTCGCGGTCGCCGAGTCGCCCAGTTCCTCGGTGGTGTAGGCCAGGTTGGTCAGCGTCTTGGCCAAAAGGTCCCGGTACGAAGGGACGCCGGGCGCCTCCTCGCAGAGTCCCTCGCACAGGGCCAGCGCCTTCTCCTTGGCGTCGCGCGCCTCCTTGGGCCGCCCCTGCTGGCTCACGGCGACGCCGAGGCCGAACCAGGCCCCCGCCAGTTCCTCCCGATGCTCCAGGGGCGCCGAAGGCGCCTCCCCCAGCGGCCGCAGCACGCTCAGCGCCCGGCGGTGGGCCTGTTCGGCCTCGGCGAAGTGCTGCGCGAGGGCGAAATAGAGGCCGCGCATCGTCAAAAGCTGACCCAGGAGAGCGCGAAACTCGGCCTGCTGGTTGGGAAAGCGTGCCTCCGCCTCGGCCTCGAATTGCTCCGCCTCGCGCAGCGCTTGCAGCGCCTCCTCGTGGTGCCCCTCGTGCTCGAGATGCCCCGCACGGTTCCCGCGCAGCTTGACGCGGACGACGTGGTGGTCGGCGACCTCCGGGTGGTCGCGCACCAGCGCCCCGGCAATCTCCTCCCCCCGGTCCAGCGCGGCCCGGGCCTCCGCCGACGCGCCCCGGGCGCCGAGTAGGACGGCCAGGTCGTTCGCTCCCAGGGCCGCGGAATAGCGGTAAGCGTACACGTCCGGGTGGCGGTCGATCAGGGACGAAAAGACCGATTCCATTTCCCGATAGTCGTGGAGGGCCTGCTCGTTCTCCCCCAGCGACAGCCGGATCGCGCCCATCTTGCCGTAGGCCCGGGCTCGCTCCGCCTCGAGCGCCGGGTCGTTGGTCTGCAGCGCGGCCAATTTCTCGTAGTGGGGCAGGACCGAGGCCAGCAGTTCCTTGCGCAGTTCAAAGAAGCCGCGGTCGCGGAGTTTTTCGTTCTCGGTAATCTTGTTGACGGCCGCGTCGAGGGTGGCGTTCGCCAGCTTCAGGGCGTCGCGCGCGTGCTCGGCGTCCCTCTCCGAGGCCGCACGCGCCCCGTTGATCCACACCGCCGCCGTGACGCTGACGACGGTCGTGACGAGCAGCAGCGCCGGGACCAGGACGAGCAGGGCCGCCGCCGCCCGGTTGCGCCGGGCCCACTTCCAGGCGCGCTCCCAGGCCGGCGTCCGCCGCGCCAGGATCGGCTCGCCGTTGGCGAAGCGACGCAGGTCCTCGGCCAGGGCCAGGGCGCTGGCGTAGCGTTTCGCCGGCTCCTTCTGGAGACATTTCAGGCCGATCGTTTCCAGGTCGCGCGGCGTCTTCGGCTGCAGGGCGCTGGGCAGCACCGGCTCCCGGGTGCGGACCTGTTCCAGGGTGTCGTAGATGCTGGCCCCGCGGAAGGGGGGCCGGCCCGTCAGCATTTCGTAAAGGATCGCCCCCAGGGCGTACACGTCGGCGCGCGGGCCGACCTCCTGAACCCGGCCGTCGGCCTGCTCGGGGGCCATGTAACTCGGCGTGCCAAAGACCTGGCCGGCCTTGGTGCGGCCGCTGTCGTCATCGACGCGCTTGGCCAGGCCGAAGTCGCAGACCTTCGGCGTCCCGTCGTTGCTGAGCAGCACGTTGCTCGGCTTCAGGTCGCGGTGGACGATGCCGCGCTCGTGGGCGTAATGGACCGCCCGCGCCAGCACCTCGACCAGGCGCGCCGCCGACTCGGGCGCTTGCGGCGTGCCGTTCAGTTGCGCGGCCAGGCTGGTCCCCTCGACGTGCTCCATCGAGAAGTACGGCACGCCGGCCGATTCGCCGATCTCATAAATCTGAACGATGTTCGGGTGCTGGAGCCGGGCGACGGCCTCGGCCTCGATCTTGAAACGGGCCTCGGCCTCCGCGCCCGCGCCGACGGCGAGTTGCTTGATCGCCACGGTCCGGTTAAGGCCCCGCTGCCGCGCCTGGAATACGACCCCCATGCCGCCCCGGCCCAGCTCTCCGAGCAGTTCGTAACCGGGGTGGGAGAACTGGCCGCGCGGGCCTCCCCCGCCCGGCACGGTTTGCGTCCCCTCGATGGGAGCCGGTTCCGCGAGAGTGGTGTCGGCGACTAGGACATCTCGGTCTGCCATGGCGTGCTTACCTCCTACTTCAACTGCTCATCCAGCCACGCGACCCAGCGGCGCATCAGGTCCTTCTGCCGCACCGGGTCGCCGGGGAAGTGGCCCGCCACGGGGTAGGCCACGAACTTCACCGGCACGTCGTTGTCCTTCAAGGCGTGGTACAGCTGGTACGACTGCGTGATCGGCACGCGCGCGTCGCCCGTCGTCGCCAGGATCAAGGTCGGCGTCGCGATGGCCCGGGCGTAGGTGATCGGCGAGTGCTCGCGATACCCCTTGGCGTAGTCGCCCTTCCACGGCGAGCCGCCGAAGCTGTAGCGCCCCTGCACGTTGCCGTCGCCGAGGTTGTACATGTCGGCCCAGTCGGTCACGGCCGCCCCGGCGATCGCGGTCTTCCAGTCGTGATAATGTCCGATGAGCCACGTCGTCATGTAGCCGCCGTAGGACCAACCCGTGACCGCGACGCGCTTCTCGTCCACCCAGCCGCGCTTCTTCAGCGACTCCAGGCCGGCCATCACGTCCTCGCCGGGCCCCTTGCCCCAGTCGCCGACGATGGCGCGCATGTAGGCGTTGCCCCGGTGGTCGCTGCCCCGGTAGTTCGGCTCGAAGACGACGCACCCCTTGGCCGCGATGAGCTGCCCAAGGCTGTCGAAGCGCTCGACCGAGGCCGACTGCGGCCCGCCGTGGATCAGCAGCACCAGCGGATACTTTTTCTCCGGAACGAAGTCCGGCGGGTAGACCACGATGCCGTCGGCCTCGAAGCCGCCGCCCACCTTCCAGGTCACCGTCTCCACCTTGCCGAGGGCGCGGCCGGCCACCTCCCGGTTGAAGTCGGTCAGGCGCCGCGGCGTGCCGTTGGGCGAGTCCAAATAGTACAGTTCCGTCGGCCGGTCCGGCTCGCTGCCGGTGAAGGCGACGGCCCCGTTGCGACCGACGTGGGCGTCCATGTAGAAGAACCACGTCGGGCTGACGCGCCCCAGGTCGAGGCGGCGCGGCCCGCCGGTCAGCGGGTACAGCCAGAGCGCGGCGCGCGTGCCGTCGTGGCCGCCGACCAGCAACCCCTTGCCGTCGGGCATCCAGACGGAGTGCAGCAGGCAGCGGTCGAGCTTGCCCGTCAGGCAGCTCCCCTTGCCGCCTGTCGCGGGGGCCACCCAGATCTCGTTGACGTTGTTCGGGTCGCCGTCGCGCGGGTACCAGTAAGCAACCCGCGAGCCGTCGGGCGAGAAGGCGGGGAAACTTTCCAGTGAGCCGCGGCCGGTCAGCGGGCGCAGCTTGCCGGTCGCCACGTCGAGGACCTGCACGGTGGTCAGGTCGTTGTCGCCGTCGTGCGGCCGCTCCTGGCGCACCACCAGCAGCGACTTGCCGTCGGGCGACCACGACAGCGGCGAGGCCGACGGCCCGGGCGGCGGCACCGTCGCCAGGCCCCACGACCCCGAGGTGAGGCGCCGGGCCTTGCCGCCCTCGGCCGACACCAACCAGGCGTGGACCGGCTGCGGCGCCTCCCGCGCCAGGAAGTCGTTGTTGCCGACCTCGAAGGCGTCGTTGCCTTTCTCGATCTCCTTCTTGTTCTTCGGCTCGTCCTCGGCGGCATAGGCGATCTCACTGCCGTCTGGCTTCCAGGCGTAGTGCTCCACCCCCTCCGGCGCACTGGTGATGCGCTGCGCGTCGCCGCCGTTCATCGGCATGACGAAGAGCTGGTGTTTCGCCTCCTTGCCGGAGCCGTCGCGGGCCAGGAAGGCGAGGCGGTCTCCCGACGGCGACCAGCGCGGCTGGCCGAGGCCCGCGCGCTCGCGGGTCAGGACGCGATGTTTGCCGGTCGCCACGTCCACCAGCACCAGCTCGGTGTCGGTGCGGTTCTTGTCGTAGTTGGGCCGGCCGACGACGACGGCGATCGACTTGCCGTCCGGCGCGATCTCCGGGTCGAAGAGGGCGACGAGCTTGCCCAGGTCGTCCAGCCCGAAGCGGGCGGCCGGCTTCTTCGCCTCCTTGGGTGGAGTTTGGGCGCAGACGAGGGTCGGGGTCAAAAATGTCGCAAGTACGCCCAGCCATACGAGGCCGGCCGGTGCGCAGCGTCGATACGTCATCACAGGTTCTCCGTCGGTTAGCTCGCGTTGGGACGACAAGGCGCCCCTTGAGCATGATAACGCGAGCCCCCGATGCCACACCAGGGAAGGAGCGCGGCGAGCAGGGCCGTTCGGGATTCCCTGACCGTCACGGATTCTGAGGTGGGATCCCGGAAGGAGCCTGGCCAAAGGGGGGGTTGGCCAAGTTCGCGGGGTTCACTTGGCCAAACCCCCACGCCGCACTCAGCGAGAGGTGAACTGGCCGGCCGCCGCTGGTCGTCACGTTGATGTCCACGGTCCCGGCCGACTGCGCGGTGCGTCGCTCGGCTGGATTTCGGGAAAGAGCGAAGCAGAAGCGTCTGGGACGCCCGGCTCAAGCCGCGACGGCCTGGCTATTGACAACGCGTTTGGCGGGAAAGCGTTGCCATCGTTCTTTCGGGAGGGTAAGCTCAACGTGAAGGTTCGCAGCCGAGGCCCCAGAGAGCGTTCCTCGGGAAAGGTCGATTGACACGCACGTCCTGAACCAGGGCGGCAAGGGCGTGCGCAGGCCGCTGGATCGGTTGGAGTGAGAGAAGTCCTGGCTGGCGGCACGCTGTCGCAGCCGGGTAGGCTTTAGCGCACGCCAGCGCCGAAGGCTCTCGGGCCGGAGGCGACGGCAACGGCTTGCAGGACAGAGAGTTGCCACCTGGTTGAGGAGTCGGGGCGGCCGGGATAGGCTGCGCCGGGCGCGCGAGTTCCAGGGGATAGGTTGTGCAGAGGCGCGATCCGTCGGAATGGAGTGCGCAATGTAATAACTGGTTCGGCCGCAAAGCCATCGGTCTTTACACGGGAGGCGACTACATGGCAGACGACATCGGCCCAGTCGCCCGCCTTTTTGCACAAGAGGTGCCCGAGATCAGTTCGGGAAGCAGCGAGATCAAGGCCATCGCGCGCAAGCCCGGATACCGTAGCAAGCTCGCCCTCCAAAGCCAGGATCCAAGTGTGGATTGCATCGGTGCCTGTGTCGGCCTCCGCGGCCACCGCATCAAGAACATTGTCGATGCGCTCGGTGGGGAGCGCATCGACCTGATCCGCTGGAATGATTCTCCCGAACAACTGATTGCCAATGCGTTGCAGCCAGCGGTCATTGAACGCGTCATCCTGCATCCGGCGGAACTCCGTGCGGTGGTCGTTGTCCAACCCGATCAGGTATCTCTGGTTCTGGGGCGCCGGGGTGAGAATCGACAGTTGGCCAGCGAACTGTCGGGCTGGCAGATTGAAGTCGAGGAACTGTAGGGGTGGACGGCGCACAAAGACGCACAAAGAGGCCGCAGCTCATTTCTCGATGGATTGAAGGAGGCTTGGCCATGAATGTCATCGAAGAGACGATCGAGGCCACGCTCGACTCGAACGGTCAGCTGCGACTGACACACCAGCCGCGGCTGCCGCCTGGCCCCGTGCGAGTGACGATCCGTGTCGCCGCAGCGGTTGGGCCACGGCGCGGCCTGGCGGACGTGATCCGGGAGATCGCAGCCGAGCAGCGTTCCCGCGGCTTCCCGGGACGGTCGGCGGAAGACCTGCGCGCCGAAGACGACGCTCGCCTGGCCGAGGACGCTGAGCGGGATCGGGAACTGGACGGCGCGCGCCGCGGGGCCTCGTCGGGAGGGCCATGAGTGCTGTACTACCTGGACACCATGATCGTTATCTACGCGGTCGAGGGCAACCCCGCCGACCAGCAACGTGCCTTAAATCACCTGGCCGCGCTGGAACAGGCCGGCCATCGATTCGCGATCAGCGAGCTGACCCGCACGGAATGTTTGGTCCCGCTTTTCGGCATTGGCGCCGGCCAGCGGCTGTCGGACTTTTTCCGGTTCTTCCACGGGCCGAACCTGCGGACGCTGGGCCTGACTGCCGCGATGCACCCCCGGGCCAAGCGCTATCCGAGGTGGTCACACATACCCGGCAATGCCGCCCGCTCAGCCGAAGCGGTACGGGCTAGCCGACGCCCTCCATCTCGCCGGCGCGATCGAGTTCGGCTGTGACGTGTTTCTGACCAACGACAACCAATTGGCCAACTTCCCGGACATCACGGTCGAGGAGTTGCCGTGATCGTGACCGAGGCCGTATCGCCGAACCAGCCGTTGCAGCAGACGGGGCCGGCATCACGGCTTTTCGTGGTATTCTGGTGTTGCAGCCGGCCCCGCTGCTGAACTTGGTCGTTAGGGTGGCCATGAGCGCCTTCTCAAGTTCATGGTCTTGTGATGGCAAGCAACTCCCAAGAGATGGGGCTATGCGAAGGGATCGAATCGAAACCGGACGTTTCTACACCAAGAATCACGGGCTTTTCGCTCGCGAGGTCATCGGCGATGACGGAAGGAACGTCATTTACCGGGACTACAGCTTGAGCGATGGCAGGCCCATCTCCACTCGCAGCCAGTGTCAGTACTCCTCCTTTTCCAGTCGGGCCGAGCGGGAATGTACGGCGGCGGAAAAGGCCAGGTGCGACGTCGCCGCTATGCAACGGAAGACGCAGGAGGAGTCAGACCAGTTCAGGGGGATTCTGGAGATTCCCATGCAGTACGCCATGTTCAAGATTCTCGACGCGATGAAGCTGGAGTACATCTTGGCATACTTGGATGCCAAAGGCTACGCGATTAGAAAGCGAGAATAAGCGGCGAACCCCGAACAAAGCCGCTGCTGCGGACGTTGGGGGGCCATCATGTAGTTCAGGCTCGGCAGCATCACAGCCCCCCCAACGCCGCAGAGCTTGGTCGTTAAGGCTTCCAATACTCTAGATACCTCCATTAGTGAACGGCTGCACCTCGACCCCGCACCGTGTCAACTCCGCGCGCAACGTGCGGACGAACGCCAACGCCTGCGGGTTGTCGCCGTGGACGCACAGGGTCCGTACTCCCTTCTCGCGCAGCAGCCATTCCGCCTGTCGCACTGCCTCTTCCGGGTCTGCCACGAAAGCGTCTGGCCGCGAGCGCGGCACCAGCGAGCCGTCCGGCAGGTAGCGCCGGTCCGCGAACCCCTCGGCGACGAAGGCGACCCGCCCGGCGCTGAGTGCTTGCAGTCGCGAGTCCGGCAATCCCATCAGCGCCAGGCCGAACAGCTCCGTCGCGGCGACGACCGGCCGGGCGTAACTGTCGTCGCGGCAGGCTATGTTGTAGAGGGCGCCGTGCGGCTTGACGTAGCACAGCGGCAGCCCAACCGCCTTCGCCATGCCTGCGAGCGCCCCGATCTGGTAGACGCAATCCTCGAAGATTTGCTCCGCGGTGCGTGCCAACTCCCGGCGGCCGAAGCCTTCGCGGTCGGGGAAGCCGGGATGGGCGCCGACCTGGACGCCGTGGCGGGCGGCGGCGGCGAGCGCGGCGTGCATGGTGGCCGGGTCGCCGGCGTGAAAGCCGCAAGCGACGTTCGCCGACGTGATCAGCGGCATCAGCTCGGCGTCGAAGGGGCAGCCTTCGCCGAGGTCGCAGTTGAGGTCGATGGACATGGCGATTCCCCGTTAATCCCGCCCCGCCCCGCCGGCGGCGGCGCAGCACTCCCTCGCCTTCTTCACCGTCGTCGGACTCGGCGCCAGCGTCGTGGTCGGCGTGCAACTCATCCCCCGCGTCCTCAACGTCTTCGTCGGCGCTGCCGGGTCGGTCGTCTTCTCACTGTGGGTGTGGGCCTTCCACGGCCTGACCTGGTTAAAATATCGTCGTCGCAAGGCCGCGGCCCCCGGCGCGGCCCGCGGCTGACACACGGACCGGGACACCGACACACTCCCTCCATGTTCACCAGGATCATCTCCGGCGGGCAAACCGGCGTGGACCGGGCCGCCCTGGACGTGGCCCTCGATCTGGGCCTGACCTGCGGCGGTTGGTGCCCGCGCGGCCGCCGCGCCGAGGACGGTCCCATTGACCACCGCTACCCGCTGAAGGAAACGCCGTGGGACGGCTACCCGCAGCGCACCGAGTGGAACGTGCGCGACGCCGACGGCACACTCATCCTGACCCGGGGCACCCCCGACCGCGGCACCGCCTTGACCGTCGAGGTGGCCAAGCGCTACGGCCGGGCGTATCTCGTCATCGACCTGGGGAAACCGTCCGACCCGGAGGAGGTCCGTACCTGGGCGCGGGCTCAGCGGGTCGGCGTCCTGAATGTTGCCGGGCCGCGCGAGAGTAGCTGTCCCGGCATCCACGACCAGGCCGTGGCGTTCCTTCGGGGCCTCCTACAATCCCCCTCAGCCGGAGCATCGGCCCCGGCATGACGAGGGCCCCCCCGCGCAACATCCGCGATGAATCACGAATCGACCGACGGCCAAAGGGGAGACGAAGGAGCCGTGGAGGGCGAATCGATCCGCTCTTCACCCCGTTCCTTCTTCGTCCTCCCTGCCCCATCGCTCCTCCTGTATGGGGCCATGGTCGTCGCGGCCGTCGCGCTATTCCTGCTGGTCCGGGCCTACGGTGAGACGCTGACGGCCCCGGAAGTGGCCGCGGGAGGGGCGACCGGACACGCGGTCGCCAGGAAGGGCGATGCCCTGCTCCAGGTGCTCCTGGCCCTGGCCGCGGTCGTCGCCGGCGGCCTGCTGCTCGGCCGACTGTTCGCCTGGGTCGGACAGCCGCCGGTGATCGGCGAGGTCGTGGCCGGCATCCTGCTGGGGCCGTCGCTGCTCGGCCAGGCGGGGTCGGCCGTGATCCTGCCGGACGCCGTCGCCCCCTACCTCGGGGTGATCGCCCAGCTCGGCGTGATCCTGTACATGTTCGTCATCGGCCTGGAGCTGGATGCCGGCCGGCTGCGCTCGCGGGCGCGCACCACGGTCCTCACGTCGCACGCCAGCATCGTCGTCCCGTTCGTGATGGGGTCGTCGCTCGCCCTCTGGCTGTACCCGGTGCTGTCGCACCAAGGCGTGTCGTTCACCAGCTTCGCCCTGTTCATGGGCGTGGCGACTTCCATCACCGCTTTCCCCGTGCTGGCACGCATCCTCAGCGACCGCAGCATGGCGAAGACCGAGCTGGGCGTCCTCGCCCTGGGCTGCGCCGCCATCAACGACGCGACGGCCTGGTGCCTGCTGGCCTTCGTGGTCGGCGTGGCCGAGGCCCAGGTTTCCGGGTCGCTGCTCGTCTGCGTCCTGTCGGTGGGCTTCGTCGCGTTGATGATCGTCGCGGTGCGGCCGCTGGCCCGGCTGTTTGTGCGCCGCTGTGAGGAGGGGCCGCTCACGCGGGGCCGGATCGCGGTGGTGCTGGTGGCGGTGCTGCTGTCCGCCCTGGCGACCGAGGCCATCGGCATCCACGCCATCTTCGGGGCATTCCTGCTGGGCGCCGTCGTCCCTCACGACAGCCGGGTGGCTCGCGAGATCGGCCACCGGCTGCACGACGTGGTGACGGTCCTCTTGCTGCCGGCGTTCTTCGCCTACACCGGGATGCGAACGCAGATCGGCCTTGTCTCCGGTGCGGAACAGTGGTTGCTGTGCGGAGTGATTATCGTGGTGGCGACGGCGGGGAAGTTCGGCGGCACACTGATCGCGGCCCGGCTGACCGGCCTCGGTTGGCGGCCCGCCGCGTCGCTGGGCCTCTTGATGAACACGCGCGGGCTGATGGAATTGATCGCGCTGAACATCGGGTTGGACCTGGGCGTGATCTCGCCGGCGCTGTTCGCGATGATGGTGCTGATGGCCCTGGCGACCACGCTGGCGACGACACCGCTGCTGCAACTGCTCGCGGCAAGGAAAGCCCACGGAGCGGGCGGCGGACGGTAGCCCCGGGCGCAACCCAGGGAATGTCTCACGGTGCCCCACCGGCCGACTTCGGCGCCGGCTGGTACGCCTGCGTGTCCTGCTCCGCGTTCGACCTCCCCTGTGCCTGCATGGCGGCCAGCGCCCCGGCGTCGGCGAAGGTCAGCAGTCCGCGCCGCCGGTAGCTGGCCAGGTCTTCGAGGATCACGCCCACCTCCTGATAGCGCTCCTCGCGCCGCCGGGCCAGCATGCGGCGGACGATCACCGTCAAAGGCGGCGGCAGGTGCGGCGCCACCACGTCCAGGCGCGGGGCGTCCTCCTGGGAAATCTGCACCAGCACCGCCGCCGCCGAGCCGCGGTCGAACGGCAGGTAGCCGCTAAAGACGTAGTAGAACGTCGTCCCCAGCGAGAAGACGTCCGAGCGCTCGTCCAGCGGCTCGCCCAGCGCCTGCTCCGGGCTCATGTAGTGCGGCGTGCCCATGATGATCGCGCGCGGCGTCAGGCCGCTGGGCGGTCGCTGCACCTGCTTGAGCAGGCCGAAGTCGCTCACCTTGACCGCCGCCTCGGAGGTCAGCAGCAGGTTGTGCGGCTTGAGGTCGCGGTGCAGGATACCGTGGCGGTGGGCGTAGGCCAACCCCTCCAGGGCGTCGCGGAACCAGCGCAGGCCGACCTCGATCAGCGGCGGCCCCTGCTGCTGCAGGTAGCGGGCCAGGTCGCCGCCGGCCATGTACTCCATCGCCATCCAGCCCAGGGTACCGCCGCCGGGCCCGGCCGTCGTCCCCGCCGCCAGGATCTGCACGATCTGCGGGCAGCTGAACTGCGCCAGCACGACCGCCTCCTGGTTGAAGCGGGCGAACAGGTCGGCGTCGGCCGCGCCCGCCTGGTGGAACAGCTTGACGGCCACCGTGCGATTGAGGCTGAGCTGGACCGCCTGGTAGACCTCGCAGATGCCGCCGCTGGCCAACTTGCGCTGCAACTTGAACTCGCCGCCAAGGAGCATCCCTTCGTAGCCGGAGGGGCGCGACACCGATCCGGAACGGCGGCCCGGGGTGGCCGTCACCTCCCCCGGGGAAGCGCGCGTGTCGGCGGCGACGGCCTGCGCCGCCAGCAGGTCGCCCTGCTCCAGGTGGGCGAACGACTGTTGCAGGCGCTGGCGCAGGACGTCGGTGAACTCGCTCAGCGACCGGCCGTGCAGGGTGCCGCTGACGCGCAGCACGATGACGAAGTAGCGCCGCGCCCCCGCATCCGTGCCGCTGTCGAGGTACGGCGCCACCTGCACGTCTTCGAGGCTAAACGCCAGGGCGGCCAGCGCGGTCGTGAGGCAGGCGAGGGTGCCGGGGTGGTCGGTGCCGACGACCGTGACCTCGAAGGCGTGCGCCGCCAGGGGGCGCAGCTCGACGGCGACCACCGCCTCCGCCGACAGGTGGCCCAAGAGGCGCAGGTGCCGCGACACTTCGGCCACGGAGTAGCGCTCGAAGTACGACGCGGGCAGGCTGTCGAAGTGGCGCGCGACCAGGACGGGGTCGAGGTCGGGACACTGGCTGCGGACCGACTCTCGGAGGGAAATCATGCCTGCTGCTCCTTCCGTACCGCGCCAGGGGATGGGGCTGCGATCCCGTCGGCGCCGACGAGGGGAAGTAGTCATTCTGCCGATTCGGGGGCACAAATCCAAGGACAGCAGGGGTCGGTCCCCCACGAATGGACTGATAACGGTTGATAACGGGAGGGAAAACGGGGGCGGGAGTCGAATACCTTCGACTCCCGGACACTGTAGTATCAGCGGTGAGGCGGCTCGACCCCTGCCGGC
>Ga0208696_1001177_pt1 | contig 15927 bp, 10 predicted proteins | sample Sb_taG_9_FD_187711 | JGI IMG/M metagenome (GOLD analysis project Ga0208696, IMG submission 187711) | Peat soil microbial communities from Weissenstadt, Germany - Sb_50d_b_LC metaG (SPAdes) (version 2) | ecosystem: Environmental > Terrestrial > Soil > Wetlands > Peat | place: Germany...
GGGCGGGGCGGTAGGGGGCTAGGCCGGCGGGTGCGGTGCCGGCGGGTGCGGTGCCGGTGGTGAGCTCGGCGGCGATGAGGCGGGACAGGTGGGCGGCCAGGGTCACGCCGCTGTGGGTGACCGCGACGTAGAGGCCGGGGGCGCCGGGGAGGCGGCCGACGATGGACTGGCCGTCGGCGGGCATGGGGCGGACGCACACCTGGAACTCCTCGACGCGGGCGTCGATGAGACCGCGGACGGTCTGCTGGGCCCGGCGGAGCAGGGCGGCGGCCCAGCGGCGCAGGTCGGGTTCTGGAGTGTGCAGGTCCACGGCGGCGTCCGGCGCTTCCAGGTGCAGCAGGCCGCCGGAATGCGGGCGCAGGCTGACCTCGGGGGTATGCACCAGGTGTACGGGACCGGCCGAGGCGAGCGGGCCGACGCGCACCACCAGGCCGGGGGCGGTGGCGCCGGGTCTGTCCCAATCGACCAAGGGCACCGGGCAGGCGGCGCCGGCCATCGTGGCCAGTTCGGGCACCCAGCGGCCGGCGCAGCACACCACCTCGTCCGCCTCCAGGACGGCGCCGGCGGCGGTGCGGACTCGCAGCGTCTCCCCCGGGCCAGGATCCAGGCCAGTCACCCGTCCCTGCTCGCCGGTGAGCACATCCGCGCCGTGACTCGCCGCGCGGGCGACCAGTCGCGCGATCAGCGGCTCGGTCAGGACGTAACCTTCGCCGGGGAACCACGCGACCGCGCCGCCGGATTCCGGGAATCGCAGTGCCGGCTCGATCTCGGCGGCTTCGGCCGGGTCGATGAGGCGGGCGGGGTAGCCCCATTCGGTGAGCCTGCGCACGCGGGCTTGAAGTTCGGCGCGCCCGGCGACGGAGGTGGCCAGCTCGAGGTGGCCGACGGGGCGGTACCAGGCGTGGCCGTCGAGGTCCGGTGCCAGCTCGGCCCAGGCCCTGATCCCGGCGTGGTTGAGGTCGTGATAGCGCCGGGGCGCCTTGTCGTTCGAGTTCAGCCAGGCGAAACTCCAGCGGCTGGCACCCCGGCCCGGCTGGTCCCGGTCGAGCAGCGTCACCTGCGTGCCCGCCGAGGCCAGCCTGGCCGCCACCGCCGCGCCCAGCACGCCCGCGCCGATCACCACGAGGCGGCGAGATCTGACGGAAGCCATGACACCACCGTAGGCGGCCATCATCAGGCCGGAAAGCACAGAATTCCGGGGGCCTCCGGCGGCCTGGTAGCTGGCTAGGGGTGGCGGCCTAGGTAGGCGGCTAGCTGGGCGTACGGGGCGGCGTCCGCGGGGACCGGGACGACCGGGCCGAACGGGATGTCGCCGCCGCGGGACTCGGGGGGCAGGATGCGCTTGGCGCCGGCCAGCGCCCACCAAGCCAGTTCGGGGTCGCCTTCGGTGGGCTGGCCGGTGGCCTTGGCCAGATCCCAGCCGTGCGTCAGGATTTCCTGCACGTAGCCGGCGATCGCGAACCGGCCGGGGATCTTGCCCCAGGGCACCTCGACCAGGGCGTCGAGCGTGGCGTCGTCGGCCCAGGCCGCCGTGACCCGGGTGACGGCCGCGCGGTAGGCGGCGAGCCAGCCGTCGTCGGGAACGCCGTCGGCCCGGGCGGGCCGGGCCAGCGCGTCGCCGCCCTCGCCGACGATCGCGATCCGGTTCAGGCCGCCGACGATGTGGCTGAGCAGGGCGCGGACGTCGAATTCCACGCACGGGGTGGGCAGCGTGAGCTGCGCCGGTGAGACGGCGGCGACGATGGGTTCGGTCTGGGCCATGGCCCGGCGGTGCAGCGGGCGCGGATCGGTCATGGGGTCTGTCGTGTGTGTCATAAGGCCAGCCTGGCAACCAAACATGACAGGTAACGTCATATTTTAGAGGTCATGAAATCGGGTCGGCTTCTCGAGATGCTGCTGCTCCTGCAAGCCCGCGGCCTCCTCACCGCGGCCGAGCTGGCCGAGCGGCTCGAGGTCTCACCGCGGACGGTCTACCGGGACGCCGAGGCGCTGTCGTCGGCCGGGGTCCCGGTTTACACCGAACGAGGCCGGGCCGGGGGCATCCGCCTGCTGCCCGGTTACCGGACAGACGTGACCGGGCTGACGCAGGACGAGGCACGAGCCCTGTTCGTGCTCACCACCGGGGGCGCGCACGAGGATCTGGGACTGGGGAACGCAGCCCGTTCGGCCATATTGAAAGTGATGCGGGCGGTACCGGAGCCGTTCCGCCCCGCGGCTACGGCGACCAGCCAGCGGATCCTGGTGGATCCAGCGGGCTGGATGCGGGGCGCGGAGCCGGCCGGGCAGCTCGGCGTGCTGCAGGCTGCGGTGTTCACCGACAGGCGGCTGCGGCTGGGCTACCGGAGCAGCGGCCAGCGCGAGCCGAGGGAGCGGCTGGTGGACCCGTACGGCCTGGTGTGCAAGGCGGGGATCTGGTACCTGGTGGCCGACCAGCACGGCGAGCCACGGCTGTTCCGGGTGTCGAGGGTGATCTCGGCGGTGGCGGACGAGGCGCCGGTGCAACGCCGGGACGGGGTGGAACTCGCGGAGCTGTGGCAGACGCTGCGGCGGCAGGTCGAGGAGCGGCCGGCCGAGGTGGCCGTGGTGGCGCGGGTGCGGCGGGAGTGGCTGGACATGTTCCGCCGGATCTGCGCGTCGCACCTGGCGGCCGGTGATGGGCCCGGTGATGAGCAGAGCGAGGGGAACGGCGAAGAGGACAGCGAAGGGGACGGGGAGTGGGTCGTGGCCCGGCTGCGGTTCGGGGCGGTGCCCGCGGCCCGGATACTGCTCAGCTTCGGCGGCAACGTGGAGGTGGTGTCGCCCCCCGAGGTGCGGGCCGACCTGGCCGCGGTGGCCGCGACGGTGGTGGCGAGGTACACGGGATCGAATATGCGTTTGGATGCGGGTTAGACTGGCCGGATGAGCGTCTCGGTTCAGGAATCGCTGCTCGACGTGTGCGACGAGGAGAAGGGTCCGTCGCTCGGCGCGCTCGGGCCTTCGGTCCGGCGGACGCTGCTGGCCCGCGGCGCCTGGGTCGACCTGCGCCCCGGGTGGCTGGCGGGGTCGGGAGCGGTGTTCGGCACTCTGGTCGAGAGGGTTCCGTGGCGGGCGGAGAAACGGCGCATGTACGACAAGGTGGTGGCGGTTCCCCGGCTGCTCTGCTTCTACGGCGAGGACGAGCCGCTGCCCGATCCGCTGCTCACCGCCGCCCGGGAGGCGCTGAGCGCGCACTACGGACCGGAGCTCGGCGAGCCGTTCCGCACGGCGGGACTGTGCCTGTACCGGGACGGCCGGGACAGCGTCGCCTGGCACGGCGACACCATCGGGCGCGGCAAGCGCGAGGACACCATGGTCGCGATCGTGTCGCTGGGCACGCCGCGGGCGCTGCTGCTACGGCCGCGAAGCGGGGGCACTTCGATGCGGTTCGAGGTGGGCCACGGCGACCTGCTGGTCATGGGCGGCAGCTGCCAGCGCACCTGGGAGCACGCCGTCCCGAAGACGTCCCAGGCGGTCGGGCCGCGGATCAGCGTGCAGTTCCGGCCGCGAGGCGTCCGCTGAGGCCTGCGCATCACCGGAAGTCGCGGCTGCGGACGGCGGCAGCGACCCGGAGCGGGCGCAGCGCGTCGGCGACCAGGTTGACGGCGCCGCCGGATCGTTCGACCCAGCCCTGGACGAGCAGGGCAGGGGCCACCGTGGCCATCCGCTGGTGGCGTTCCCACACCTGGGGCGGGCAGATGACGTTCACCATGCCGGTCTCGTCCTCCAGGCTGAGGAACACCACGCCCCGCGCGGTGGGCGGCCGCTGCCGGTGGGTGACCAGGCCGGCCACGGCCACGCTAGAATCGGGCCGTACCGACTCGGACTTGAGGGCGGCCGCGGGCAGTACCTGCCTGGCGGTTAGCGCCGCCCGGATGTGGGCGACCGGATGGGTGCCGTACGTGCTGGTGGCCCACAGGTCGGCCAGGGTCTCCTCGGTCGGCGTCATGGCCGGCAGCGGCGGCGCGGTCATCCCGGTGGCGGTGCCGGGCAGCTGCCCCTCGCGCAGCGAGGCGGCGGCCCCGGCCGCCCACAGCGCCGCGCGCCTGCTGAGGCCGAAGCAGCCGAACGCGCCCGCGGTGGCCAGCGCCTCGAGCGCGGCGGCCGGCAGATGCGTCCGGGTACCGAAATCCTCCAGGTCACGGTACGGGCGCCCGGCGGCGATCCGTTCGGCTGCCGCTTTGCCCAGGTTGCGCACGGCGGACAGGCCGAGCCTTATCGCGGGCGGGGGACCCGCGGCCCCGGCAAAGCCTTCCAGGGTGGCGAGCGCGTCGCTGGCGTTCACGTCCACGCCGCGGACGACGACCCCGTGCCGCCGCGCGTCGTTGATCAGGCTGTGCGGGGCGTAGAACCCCATCGGCTGGTTGCGCAGCAGCGCGGTGGTGAACGCGGCCGGGAAGTACCGTTTCAGCCACGCGCTGGCGTAGACCAGGTAGGCGAAGCTGATCGCGTGCGACTCGGGGAACCCATAGCTGGAAAAGGCCAGGATCTTCGTGTAGATGTCCTGCGCCACCGCGGGGCTGATGCCGCGCTCGGCCATCCCGTCGAGCAGCCGCTGCCTGAGCTCTTCGATGCGCTCGGGAGCCCGTTTGGCACTCATCGCCTGACGCAGCCGGTCAGCCTCGTCCGGCGAGAACCCCGCGCAGTCGATGGCCAGCTGCATCATCTGCTCCTGGAACAGCGGCACGCCCAGCGTCTTGCCCAGCGCCGGCCGCATCGACTCGTGCGGCATCGCCGCGTCCTGGCGGCCGTCGTGACGGCGCAGGTAGGGGTGGACCGAACCGCCCTGAATCGGCCCCGGCCTGATCAGCGCCACCTCGATGACCAGGTCGTAGAACTGCTGCGGCCGCAGCCGCGGCAAGGTAGCCATCTGGGCGCGGGACTCCACCTGGAACACGCCCACCGTGTCCGCCTCGGCCAGCATCTGGTAGACGGCCGGGTCCTCCTGCGGGATGCAGGACATCGTCCAGTGCTCGCCGAAGTGCTTGTTCACCAGGTCGAAGCAGTCGTGCAGCGCCGCCAGCATGCCCAGGCCGAGCAGGTCGAACTTGACCAGGCCCGCGTACGCGCAGTCGTCCTTGTCCCACTGCAGGACGGTGCGGCCCGGCATCCGCGCCCACTCCACCGGGCACACCTCCCCCACCCGACGGTCGCAGATCACCATGCCGCCCGAGTGGATGCCCAGGTGCCGGGGCAGCCGCTGCATCTGCCTGGCTAGTTCGGCCACCGGCGCCGGAACCGCGTCCGGGTCGTCCCCGGCCTGCCCATCCGGCCGCGTCTCCCCATCCGGCCGCGTCTCCCCATCCGGCCGCGTCTCCCCATCCGGCAGTGACTCTCCGGCGACGGCCGGGCCTGGTCCGAGCTGGCGCACCCAGGCGTCTGACTCGGAGGGCGTGAACCCGAGCGCGCGCCCGGCGTCCCGCAGCGCCATCCGCGGCCGGTACGAGATCACGTTGGCGACCTGGGCGGCCCGGTCCCGGCCGTACTGGCGGTAGACGTACTGGATGACCTCCTCGCGACGGCGGTGCTCGATGTCCAGGTCGATGTCGGGCGGCCCGTCCCGGCCGTCGGACAGGAACCGCTCGAACAGCAGGTGATGCGAGACCGGGTCGACGTTGGTGATGCCGAGCGCGAAGCAGACCGCCGAATTCGCCGCCGACCCGCGGCCCTGGCACAAGATGTCGTTGTCCTCGCAGAACTCGACGATGTTGTGCACGATCAGGAAGTAGCCGGGGAAGTCCAGCCGCTCGATCACGTCGAGTTCCCTGGCGATCTGGGCGTACGCGCCGGGCACCCGCTCGGCGCCGGGCGGCCCGTAGCGGGCCGGGACCTTGCGCGCGACCAGCTCACGCAGCCAGCTGGCTTCGGTGTACCCGGCCGGGGTGGGGAAGTCGGGCAGGCGGGGCGCGATCACCTGGAAGTCGAACGCGCACTCGCGGCCTAGCGCGACGGTGCGCTCGAGGACCCCCGGGTACCGGAGCAGCCGCGCGGCCATCTCCTGGCCGGAACGCAGGTAGGCGGTGCCCGCCGCGGGCAGCCAGCCGTCCATGTCGTCCAGGCTGCGCCGGGCCCGGATCGCGGCCAGCGCCTGGCCGAGCCGGGCCTGCGCGGGCGCGGCGAAGTGGACGTTGCCGGTCGCCACCACGCCGAGGTCGGCGAGCGCCGCCAGCCGGGCCAGCATGTCGTTGCGCTCGTCGTCGCCGGGGTCGTGGTGACAGGTCAGCTCCACCATCACGTTCTCGTGCCCGAACATCTGCGTCAGCGTCCCCAGCTCCCGCCAGGCCGCCTCCGGCCCGCCCGCGGCGAGCGCGGCGGGCACCTGCCCCTTGCGGCACCCGGTCAGCACCACCCAGTGACCGTCGTGCGCGCCGGCCAGCGCGGCCGGATCGTAGAGCGGGCGGCCCTTCTCCCCGCCCGCCAGCTGGGCGGCGCTGATCACCGCGCACAGCCGCCGGTACCCTTCCGGGTCGCGGGCCAGCACCAGCAGGTGACGGCCCGCCGGGTCGGGCGCTTTGCCGGCTTGGCCGTTCGGCAGGCCAAGGCTGAGTTCGGCGCCGAACACCGTGCCCAGCTTGATGCCGCGGTCGCCGAGCCGCGCCGCGGCCTGCGCGAGTTGCGGCACCCCGTACATCCCGTCGTGGTCGGTGAGGGCGAGCACCTCGAGCCCGAGCCGGGCCGCCTCGGCGACGAGTTCACCGGGGGTGGCCGCCCCGTCGAGGAAGCTGAACGAGGAGTGGCAGTGCAGTTCGGCCCAGGGGAGGCTCCCGGCCGGCCGGGACACGCGGCGCCCAGGCTCCCCGCCCGGCGCGGGCTGGCCTTTCGCGGGCGGGCCTTTCGCGGGCGGGCCTTTCGCGGGCTGGCCTTTCGCGGGCTGGCGCTGGGGGCGCTGGCCCCCGGTGCGTTCGCCGTCCGTACGCCAGGACATCCGCCGCTGGAGCTCTCGCCAGGGGACCGGCGGGTTATCCCAGCCCATGGCCGGCCCTCACCAGTACCCCGCCTCGATCAGCCACCGGCCGTCCTGGACCACCGCCAGCCACGCCCGCCCGTCGTCCGTGGCCAGCTGGAACCGGGCGCGCCTGCGCGCGGCGGCCGGGTCCCACCAGCGTTCGGCCAGCGGCCAGGGCCCGGCCCAGCCGGTGACGCGCCGCGGCGGCTCGCCGGGCACCGCCAGCCGGGCGGGCGCCGCCGAGACCACGCAGCGTCCGCTGACGGTGACGATCTCCCCGGCATCGTCTGTCACTTCCGCCTCACAGGCGGCCGGGTAAACCACACCCGGTGCCGGACCAATGACCCGCCCGGGCCAGGGCTGGTCCGCGGCCAGGCGGGGCTCTTTTTTCTCCCCGAACGGGACGGGTGTTACCTGGCCGGCGAAATCCCGGCCGCCGCCGAGAACCGGGCGCAGGACCGCCTCGTGCCCGAGCATGGCCTGCACCCGCATGGCGGCCCTGGCCACCCGGTCGCTGACGACCGTCTCCCCCCACAGCGCGAGCTGCTGCCCGGCGGCGCGGACGAGGAGATCGGGCGCCAGCCGCAGCGCCGCGACGCCGCCCTGCGGGTGCTGTTCAGCGTCTGCGTCTCCCGGGGGCGGGCGGCAGCCGTCCAGCTGCCAGCGGACCCGGTCGGCGACTCCGGCCGCGGACAGCAGCCCGTCGTGCCGCCACAGCCTGCTGCTTTCCCGCCCGTCCGCCCAGGTGGCCCGGATCTGCACGCGGACGCAGGTCAGCCCGCGGGCGGCGAGGCCGGCGTGCAGCTGTTCGGCGAGCGCCTTGGCCGCGAACACCACCGGCTCGGCCCGCGCTTCCGGCGGGCCGAACTCCCGGGCCACGGACAGGTCCGCGGGCGGCGGGCGCGCCGCCAGCGGCCGGGGGTCCAGGCCGCGGGCCAGCCGGTGCGCGCACTCCCCCGCGTCGCCGAACCTGCTGGCCACATCGCGGGCGGGCAGCGCGGCGAAATCCCCGAGCGCGCCCAGCCCGAGCCGCTTCAGCAGCCCGGCCAGGTCCTGATCGGCCAGGACGCTCACCGGCTGCGCGGCCAGGAACTGCGCGGTCCCGCCCGGCGGTACGACCATGATCGCGTTGCTGCTGTCGGCTAGGGCGCCCTGCGGAGTCGGTGGCGCACAGCGTACGTAAGAAGGTACCCGGGGGCCCACCGACTCCTTTCGGGCCGGGGCAGCGGCGGCGGGGCTGGCGGCCCGGGCGGCGAGGAGCGCGGCGAACAGCCCGTCGGCGACGCCGGCCCGGGACTCGACGCCGAGATCGGCCACCGCGGCGATGATCCTGGCGGCCAGCGCCATCTCGCCGCCGAAGTAGCGGGCCGGCCCGCGGGCGCCGAACGCGCATATCCCGGGCTCCACCACCTCCACCTTCGGGCAGAACGCGATCACGACCGCGATCACCTGCTCAAGCAGCCGCGCCGACACGGGATCCGGGTCTGGCCCGTGTAGGTCCGGGCAGCTCACGACCATGATCCGTGGCGGCTGGCCGGCGGCGGGCCCGCGGGCGGAGGGCCCGCGGGCGGAGGGCCCGCGGGCGCTCAACCCGCGCTCACTGCCCGCAGGGCGGACGCGGCCCGGGTGAAGGGCAGGTCGGTGAAGGGCAGGTCCGCCGCCGGGACGTCGAACGGAAAGTCCGCCGGGAGGTCTCGCGGGTCGGCCACGGCGACGCCGCCGTTCTCGGCGGGCAGCCAGAGCCAGCGCGTGCGCGTCATGGCCGCCTCTCCGCGGCCGTCCGCCACCACCTCCGCGCAGCACGCCCGCAGCCGTCCGTGCCCGTCCCCCAGCCCGGTCCACCGCTGGGTGACGACCCGCAGCCGCACCTGTGCCCCGGGCCAGTCTCCGGCCACGAGCAGGACGCCCCGCCCGCGCCGCACAGTCGCCTCGAGGCGCTGCCTGACCTGGGCCGACGCTCGGGCGGGCGGACGCAGCAGGACGATCTCGCACCCGTCGAGCAGCGACGCCACCACCTGCGGCCAGGCCGGACCGGGCTCCGGGACCAGCAGGGTCCGCCCGGCGTCCAGGCCGAGGCCCGCGGCGGCGAGTACCCCGGCCTCGGGTATCCCCGCGATCCCGCACCACGCCCCGTCCGCCGACGCGGCGGCCACGAGCGCCAGGCACAGCAAGCCGAACTCCGCCACGGCCAGCACCGACCCGCGAGCCAGCCCGCCCCGCGGCAGTAGCTCGCGCAGCACCGGCAGCACCGGCAGCGTCCCGGACCCGGAGACGCCCGGAAGCTCAGGCACCCGGGATGGCCCGGGCTCCCCGACCGGCATCCGCCTGATTTCCGCAGGCGCGCTTCCCATCCGGCCCATTATCGAACAGAAGTTCGGTTAAGTCAACTAGCAGGTCAGATAACAAATGAACGTCACCCAAACCCGAGGCGAAAAGTTAGTATCAAGACCTCGGCAGCGAGCCTCTATGTCAACTAGGGAGCGGCTCCAACCACAGAGCGGGGGCTAGGTGGTGCAGCCGCCCACGGGGGACAAGGAGAGGCCTTCCGATGAACGGAAGATATGTCGGTTACGTCGCCGGCGATGATCCGCTGCACGGCTTCCTCAGCCGGATCATCCGCGATCTCATGGGGGTCCGCGAGGCCCGGCCGGCGTTCCGCGCCTTCCGGCTGTCTGGCAGCAACCTGGTCTACGCCTACCAGGAGAAGTTCAGCCACGTAAAGATCATCTGCAAGTTCTACGGGCACAGGTGCAGCCCGGATCTGGACAAGGCCGCTTGGAAGGCGCGCCAGGAGTATGAGGGGCTGGAGACGCTGCGCCGGTACAACCTGATCGGGTCGCCGCATCACGTGATCCGCCCGCTGGATTTCAGCCGCGACATCAACGGCGTGCTGGCCGTGGAGTACTACGCCGGCGAGGAATTCAGCCACGCGATCGCGCGCGCCACCCAGCACCGGGACGACGCGCATCTGTACTGGCGACTGAAGGCACTGGCCTATTTTCTCGCCACCCAGCACAACCGCACGGCCAACGGGGCAGGCGTCGATTTCGACGCCGACTGCGGGTACTTCGACACGGTCGTGGGCAGGCTCAAGAAGACCCATCGCATCGGGTCGCACGACGCCGACGAGCTGTCCCGGCTGCGCGACCGCTGGCGGGATCAACCCCGGATGTGGCAGGACCAGCAGGTCTGGCTGCACGGTGACGCCACGCCGGCGAACTTCCTGTTCGGTGACGGCATGGACGTCGCGGCGATCGACCTGGAGCGGATGAAGCGCGGGGACCGGATATTCGACGTCGGGCGGGTGGCCGGCGAACTGCAGCACGCGTTCATGCGCGACACGGGCGACCGGCACCGGGCCGACCCGTTCATCGGGCATTTCCTGTGGGAATACAGCTGCCACTTCCCCGATCGCCAGCGCGCATTCGAGTCGATCCAGGCCCGGGTGCCGTATTACATGGCGCTGAACCTGCTGCGGATCGCCAGGAACGACTACATCGACCGGGACTACGGCGGACGGCTCGTCGGCCAGGCCAAGCGGCTGCTGCAGGCCGCCTGAGCGCGGCGCGCACGGTCCACGAGCATGGGGTTCGGGCAAGATGCAAGCATGGACATCCAAGCGGTCGCGTTCGACGCCAACGGCACCCTGGTCAGGATCCTGACCGAGGACGGCATGGAGGAGATCTTCCGGGCCGCCGCGCACTTCCTCACCTACCAGGGCATCGACCTGTGCCGGAACCAGGTCAGGGACCTTTACTTCCAGTTCATGGCGGAGCAGCAGCACGACAGCCCGGAAGAGCATCCCGAGTTCGAGGCCGTAGGCATCTGGCGCCGCATCATCACCGAGCACCAGACGGCCTTCACCCGTGCCCTGCCGGCAGCCAAGCTCGAGCAGATGCCGCTGTTCCTGACCGAGATGTACCGCGGCATCTCGCGCCGCCGGCTGGGCCTGTACCCGTACGCCCGGGAGGTGCTCGACGCCCTGCGCGAGCGCTACCCGCTCGCGCTCGTCACCGACGCGCAGAGCGCCTACGCGCACGGTGAACTGCACCGGGTCGGCCTGCTCGGCTACTTCGACCCGATCGTCGTCTCCGGCGACCACGGATACCGCAAACCGGACCGGCGGCTGTTCCAGGCCGCGCTGGACGGGATGAACGTGGCGGCCGGGAACGCGATGTACGTCGGCAACGACATGCACCGCGACATCTTCGGCGCGCGGGAGGCCGGCCTGACCACCGTGATGTTCGATTCCGACCAGGGCAAGAAGGCCTACCGGGACTGCGTGCCCGACTACACGATCACGGACCTCCGTGACTTGCTGACGATACTTGGAATGCAGGAGTAGGAGTTGCCTGCGCTCAGTTGCGCGAGCGGGCGCGCGAGATCGAACAGCTCAAGGCACAGTTCTAGCCGCAAGTGCGGACAAATACATAACGACCTACATAATCCGAACGATGCGGAGTGTCACGCCGACCGCATACTTTGAGCGTCGGCGAGGCTTGGGCTGTACCAGCGCGCATCATATTGTTGCTGCTAAGAGCGCTCCTGGTGGGGAGGACAGCCCGCCTCGCCGATTCCTTAGGCTCCGTGAGTTCACTCAGTTTCCGGGGTCTAACTTTGCGTGACTTAAGCCTGTTTCCCCCGGGAATCGCCCTTCAGGTTTACGCTGAGGGTGTTCGCTGGTGCCCCGAGGGAAAATGACGTGGACGAGATCCAGGCATATCTGCCCGAGAACCGAATACTTTCATCGGCCGGGAGCGGGAACTCGCCGAGCTCCGCCAGATGCTGCACCGAACGCGCGCGCTGACCCTGTGCGGCCCCGGGGGCATCGGCAAGACCCGGCTCGCCCTGCGGTTCCTGGCCTTGGCCGCGGCGGAGTTTCCCGACGGGGTCTGGTTCGTGGAGCTGGCTGATCTGCAGCAGGCCGACCTAGTGGTCTCGCGCATTGCGGCGGTCATCGGGATCACCGAAGAGGCCGGGCGCCCGCTGCTCGAGACGCTCGGTGAAGCGCTGCGGCCGCGGCGGCTGCTGCTGGCCCTGGACAACTGCGAGCACCTGCTCGACGCGTGCGCCCAGGTCGGCCGGCACCTGCTCGCCAGCGCGCCAGGGCTGCGGCTGCTGAGCACCAGCCGGGAACCGCTGTCGGTCGCGGCCGAGACGATCTGGCGGGTGCCGCCGCTTTCTGTGGCCCCGCCGGGCGCCGACGCCACGGTCAGCGAAGACCTGCACCGCTACGAGGCCGTCCGGCTTTTCGCTGACCGGGCCGCGGCCTCCCGTCCCGGGTTCACCCTCGGTCCGGACAATGTCCCGGCGGTCACCGCGATCTGCCGCGCGCTCGACGGCATGCCGCTGGCGATCGAGCTGGCCGCGGCCAGGGTCCGGGCGCTGTCGGTGGAGCAGATCAGCGCCCGCCTGGACGACAGGTTCGGGCTGCTGACCGCGGGCGACCGGTCGGCCGCGCCTCGCCAGCGCACCCTGCGCGCCGCCATCGAATGGAGCTACGACCTGCTCACTGCCCCGGAGCGGACGCTGTTCCAGCGGCTGTCGGTGTTCACCGGCTGGTCGCTGGAGATGGCCGAGCAGGTCTGCGCCGACGAGGACATCCCGGCCGGGGACGTGCTCGGCCTGACCGCCGCTCTGGTGGACAAGTCGCTGGTCGTACTCGACCCGGAGTTGCTCGGCCAGGCGCGGTACCGGATGCTCGACACCATCAGGGAATACGCGTCGATGCGCCTGGCCCAGGCCGGGGAGTCGGCGGCCGTCCGGCTCAGGCTCCGCGACTATACGCTGCGGACCGCCGAGCAGAACCTGATGATCGGGATGGCCCGCGTCCCGGCCCCCTGGGCCACCCGCGTGGACGTCTTCCGCCGCTACGACGTTGACGCGGGGAACGTGGCCCGGGTGCTGAACTGGTGCCTGGAGGCGGGCGACGCAGAAGCGGGACTGCGGATCTGCGCCGCGGTCAGCCCGTGCTGGATCGTCTGGGGCACGTTCGGCGAGGGCGGTGAATGGCTGCGCTCGCTGCTGGCCCTGGACATGACCGCCATCCCGGCGTGGGTCCAGGGCGCGGCCATGGTGGTGCGCGCGCAGCTCGCCCTGGCCAACGATCCGGCCGCCGCCTCGTCGCTGGCCACCGACGGGCTGAAGCTGTGCCGCGAGGCCGGCGACGGGTACTGGACGGCGCTGGCGCTGAACCTGCTCAGCGAGATCGCCCTGCACACCGGGCGGACCGACGAGGCGGAGACCAGCTCGGACGAGGCACTGTCCATCGCGCAGGCGGCCGGCGACGGCTGGAACGAGGGCTACGCGCTCGGCACCCGGGCGGCCATCGCGGGCCGGCGGGGCAAGCTCCGCGAGGCCGAGCAGCTGGCCACCGCCTCGGTCAGCGTGATGCAGCGGATCGACCAGCAGTGGGGCGCCGCCCGGGCCCTGCTCGGCCTCGGGGACCTGGCCAGGTTCCGTAATCACCCGGGCGAGGCGCACGGCTGGTACGTGGAAGCCCTGGCCATCCTGCGGGAGATCGGCGCCCGGCCCGAGGTCGCGCGCTGCCTGGCCGGGTTGGGGCGGGTGGCCATGGACCTCGGCGCGATCGAGCAGGCCAGGCGGCACCTGACCAGGAGCCTGCGGCTCAGCCACGCCACCGGCGCGCGCATCAGCGTGGCCCGCGGACTCGAGGCCTTCGCGGCGCTGGCCGGGCACGAGAGCCGACCTGAGCTGGCCGTGCAACTGGCCGCGGCGGCGGCCGCGCTGCGGGAGACGGCGGGCTTGCCGCCGCTGCCCGGCGCGCGCACGGAAGGCTACCTGGCTCCGGCGCGCCGGCTGCTCGGCGATGCCGCCGTCGCCCGGCTCTGGGCCAGCGGCCGGGCCCTGACCAGCGAGGCCGCGGTCGCGCTGGCCCTGGACCTGCCGACGCCCGCAGCGGCCCGGGCCGACGAGAGCCCGGCGCTGACCGTGGTGGACAGCTACCAGGTGGCTTCGGCGCCGCCGAGCTCACTGACCCAGCGGGAATACCAGATCGCCACCCTGGTGGCCAGCGGCCGCAGCAACAAGGCCATCGCGGGCGAGCTCTCCATCAGCCCGACCACCGCGGCCAGGCACGTGGCCAACATCATGGCCAAGCTGGGCTTCAACTCGCGGACCCAGATCGCCGCGTGGATCGCGGAAAAGCCGCAGGGAACCGGCCGGGCGGACGGGCCTGCCGAGCCGGTCTAGCCGTCCGCCCGGCGGGCAGGCGGGCTCGCGCAGGGAGTCGGTGGCGCACAGGGTACGTAAGAACGTACCCAAGGGCCCACCGACTCCGTTCGGGGCGGGGTGGGGCGGCGGGGCGGGCAGGCCGGGTCGTTCGGGATCAAGGGCTCTTTAAGACCGGTGACGATCGGGACCGGTACGCGGGTGATAGGCGGTGAAGGTGAACATGCGGGCGCCGCGCTCCAGCGGGACCGGGGCCGCGGTGAAACGGTGCGCGCCCGCTCCCCAGCCCTGCGCCGGGTCGGACACCCAACCCAGCTCGAAACCGCGGTCGGCGAACCAGTCGCAGATCTGCGGCACCAGGTCCGGCTCCCACCGGCCGCGGGTCCACACCACCGTGCCGCCGTGCGCGCACAGCTGGGTGCAGTAGCCGATCGTGCGCCGCACGTCGTCGTCGGTCATGTTGCCGAACACCCCGCAGACCAGCACCAGGTAGGCCGGCACCATTCCGGCGTACTGATCGGTCAGCGCCGCGTCGCCGGTCACCACCTCGACCCGCGACAGCCCCGCGGCCTCGGCCGCGGCACGCGCCGCGGCGGCGTTGCGCGGATCGAGTTCGACCAGGCGGGCCGACACGTCGCCGCGGCGGGGATGGCCGGCCAGGGCGCCGATCAGGTCACGCCCTTGGCCGGCGCACAGGCTGACCGCGTGCAGCGGGCCCGGCGGCGCCGCGTCCAGCGCCGTCCTGATCTGTTCCTGGACCGCTGCCAGGCGCCGGGCGAGCGTGGTGCCGGGCTCGTCGTAGTCGTGGTGCCACGTATACCAGTCCCGTTCGGTCACACTAGTCATGCTACGGACGTGACGGGAGCGGCGGCACATCGCGATAATGCGTTGGTGAGACGTGCCGAGGCGGGCGGGCTTGAGCGGCTGGCGCTTGACGTCGCGGAGGTGCGGCGGACCTACTGGCTGGCGCACGGCTGGCCGGGTGGCCCGCAGTATCGGCCGGCCCGCGTCATCGGCCGGGTCCCCTGGCACCTCGATGCGAGCGAAATCCTGCTAGACATGGTCATTGTGGGATAATTTCCCGCAGGACGTCCGAAGGGCCGCAAAAAAAATAACTTGACAGGTGTATCAGATGCGTCGAGCGGCTCTCTGAGTTAGAAACAGATGATTATCACCCAACCGAGGTGCTGATCATGGTGGAGAACGAGCTGGCCAGGACCGGCCATGCGTGACGACCCGCAAGTTGTCGCGCTGGTTATCCGCGCGTCCGAAGGCGACCAGGACGCGTGGTACGAGCTTGTCGACCGCTATGCGCCATTGGTGTATACAATTTGCACCCGGTACCGGCTGAGCAATCATGACACCGAGGACGTGGGGCAAAATGTCTGGCTCTTGCTGGTGGAACAGCTTGGCAAGCTCCGCGAGCCGGCCGCGTTGCCCGGCTGGCTGGCGACGACCACCGCACGAGAATGCCTGCGCGTCGTGACCGCGGCGAATAAATCCGAACGGCTGGGTACAGGGCTGGACGATTCGGTGCTGTTCGTGGACGACACGGCGATCGATGAGGAGATCCTCATGGCGGAGCGGAACGCGGCCCTGCGGGCGGCCTTCGCCGAGCTGCCGTCTCGCTGCCAGCAACTGCTGTCGATGCTGCTACGCGACCCGCCGTGTTCCTACGCGGAAATCCACGCGGAGCTCGGCATCCCCGTCGGGAGCATCGGCCCGCAGCGGGCCCGCTGCCTGGACCGGATGCGCCGGTCGAGCGCCTTCACCGC
>Ga0208696_1001187_pt1 | contig 15807 bp, 9 predicted proteins | sample Sb_taG_9_FD_187711 | JGI IMG/M metagenome (GOLD analysis project Ga0208696, IMG submission 187711) | Peat soil microbial communities from Weissenstadt, Germany - Sb_50d_b_LC metaG (SPAdes) (version 2) | ecosystem: Environmental > Terrestrial > Soil > Wetlands > Peat | place: Germany: Weissenstadt...
GCAAGATGATCGAACGATGCGTCCTGGTGGCACTGCTCCTCACACTTCCCCCCCTTCCCGGAGCCTCCTCGACGACCGAGGGAGCCGTGGATTCGGAGGGACTGGCAGGGCATTTTCAGGCCTCCGCTCGTTGATCCTGAACCGCGCCAGGCTCGACCTTCCTTGAATGGTCCGGAGAGTCAAACGCCATCGCTCATTTTCGTCCGAAAGCGATCATGGTGATGTCGTCGAACTGGCTGCGGCCGGCGGCATGGGTGCGAACTTGCTGGACGAGCATTTCGCCGGCAGCGGCCGGTCCCGCGGACGCCTTGATCAGCATGCTGTGGAGCCGGGCGTCGCCGAATCGCTCGTTCTGCAGATTGAACGCGTCGGTCACTCCGTCGGTGTAAAGGATGACCACGTCGCCCGGTTCGAGGGTGGTCTCGACGGTTTCGTACTGCCAGTCTCCCTGGATCGCCAGTGGCAGCCCGGATTGCTCCTTGGCGAACACCTCGATGCGGCCGTCATGCCGGCGAATCAGGGGACAAGGGTGTCCGGCGTTGACGATCTGGAGTCGGTGGCTGGTGATGTCGAGCATGGCCAGCAGGAACGTGATGAACATGTCCAGCACGCCGTTCTCGCAGAGCTGATGATTGAGCCGTGTGACCACCCGGGCCGGGTCGGTCTGGCCTTGAAGAAAGAGCCGTATCTCCGCGGAAAGCTTGGCGGTAAGGAGCGCAGCGGGCAGCCCTTTGCCCACCACGTCGCCGACTGCGATGGCCCACCGCCGCACGGGTCCGCTGTTGGTGTCGTGAGTCTCGTGCAACGGGATGAAGCCATAGTAGTCTCCTCCCACGTGCCGGGCCGGCTCATAACAATCCCAGAATTCATAGCCGGGAACGCTCGCCGGCCGCTCGGGCAAAAGCGCCTGCATCACCTGCCGCGCGAATTGCAGTTCCCGCTCCAGTTCCTTCTGTTGCAGCACGTCGCGGTGCAGCTGGGCGTTCTGGACGGCCACGCTGATCTGGTTGGCCACCGATACAAGGAGATCCAGGTCTTCCTGGTCGAATCGACCTCGTCCGTCCTTGGTATCGATCTGCATGATCCCGATCGGCTGCTGTTTCTGGTTCAGAATGGGCACGCACATCAGCGACCGGATCTGGCTATCTGACAGGCTGTCACTGTTGGGGAACTCGGCCGGGAGGTCCTTGCTCAAGACGGCCTGACCGTTATGGAGCACTCTTTGGAGAATCGACTTGCTGATCTTCAGATCGCCCGGGGGCCCGGTCCGGGTATGGATTGCCTCCGGGGCCAGGGTCCGCCGCTCACGATCTTCGAGCAGCACGAATCCCCGCTCAGCCGAAGGAAAGATCTCGAACAATGTGGTGAGGACCTTCTCCAGGATCTCGCTCAGCACGAGGGTGCTGCCGAACGCCTGACTGATGCGGTTCATCGCCCGCAGCTTCACTTCAGGCTTGACCACTGGCAAGAACCGATCGCTCGGGGTCGTCATGTCGACCGACGCGAAGACCGTCGATTGGTCCTCTTCTCCATCCTGAATCTGAACCGTCTGAGCCTTGAACGTGAGCTGAAGTTCACCGACCTGCACAATGTTGCCATTCTTGAGCACGACAGGCTGCGTCAGCCGCAACCCGTTGACGTACGTTCCTCGTGTACTGCCAATATCCTTGAGCAGGTACTCTCCACTGCGGTGGACGATCGCCGCATGCCGCCGGGAGACCGATTTCGGCTCCAACACCAGATCGCAATCAGGGTTGCGCCCGATGATCACGACATCGCGATCGATCTTGTACACGCGTCCGGACAGGGGACCGGAGACGATTTGAAGGAACGGAACGATGCTCTGATCGAGTTCCATGACGGGTTGTTTCCCTGGTCAAACCCTCTGATGCGCCGAGCGCAAAACATCGAGTCGGCCTCGCCGCACGCGGCACCCGCGGAACGCCCGAGGTGAATCACGTGACGAATGCATTGTATTCGTCAACCGGCGAAAAAACCCCCTGTTTTTTCGTGAATTGATCTCCGCCTGGCCATTGATCTCCGCCTGGCCTGGGACTGAGTACACGATGTGCGGATTGGACTTGAATTTATGAGCTGAGACCAGGGACTCGCCTATCCGTGCGTCTTGGCTCCCCGGGACGGGAGCATAGACGGTTTTTGTTGGCGTCGCACGTTTTTGATGGCTATTATCATCTCTCTGTTCGCTCAGGAAGGCTTAAGTCTTCTCGGATCGGGGGGCTCATGAGTTCTGTCGGATCACGCACAAGATACGTGCACGAGCTGAGGTCGCCTGTGGAAGCTCGAGGGGTTCACCAACGCCGAGATCTCCTGCATGATCGACAGGACCGTTCGCTCGGTCGAGATCAAGCTCCAGTTGATACGGAAGCACCTCGCAGGCGAGCTCGGTCGGATCGATCACGACCGCAAGTCGCTCTCCTCTGCGGTGAATGGTAGGCCGCCGTCAGACCTCGAACCAGCTTCGGGCCAGTGAACCTGGGCGCTGCTTGTTAAGGTGGTCGCGGATCGTCCCGCGCAGCGTCGGGTAGCTGGCCTCGAGCGAGTCGAGACCCAAGCGCTGGGTCGCCGGTCCTTCAACGCTGAGTTTCATACTCATAATCTTGATCCTGATCCTGATCCTGATCTTGATCTTGATCCTGATCCTGATCGAATTCATTCTTTTCTTACTCTTTGTACAAGACTCATGGCGATGCACCGACGAGCAGATCGGGATCAGGATCAAGGTCAGGATCAGGATCAGGATCAGGATCAAGATCAGGATCAGGATCAAGACTCAATTCGCCGCGCACCCTTGTGCTCTTCATCCTCCTCCTTCTCATAAGGCTAGCGTGCGGTCCTGGTCAGGTTGTAGAGCAGAATTCCGGCAGCGACCGACACGTTGAGCGAGCTGGCTCCCGGGCGCATCGGGATCGTGATCGACCGCCGGCATCGCGCCAGCCAGTCAGGCTCGACCCCCTGGTCTTCGTCGCCCAGGACCAGGGCAAGACGGTCGGGTCGAGATACCTGCTCAAAGGAATCTGCCGTGGGCTCGGCCACGGCCGCCCAGAACTCCACGTCGAAAGCGGAGGCCAGTCGGCCGGCGGTCTCCTGGAGCCGGTCGGCCACGATCACAGGCAGTCGCAGCGCCGAGCCCATCGAGACCCGCAGCACCCTTCGCGACAGGGGATCGGGGCAGCTTGAACCGGCCAGGATCGCGTCGATCCCGAACACGTCGCCGATCCGCGCGATGGCTCCCAGATTCTCTGGGTTGCTGAGCCTCGGGCAGACGACCAGCGTGCACCGGCCGTCGCTTTGCCGGAGGATCTCTTCTGCCGAAGGCCAGGCAGTCCGCTGCGCGCAGGCCAGGACTCCGCGGTGGAACGGGAAGCCGACGACCGCGTGGATCTGCTCGAAGGTGACCACATAGACCGGCACATCCGCTGGTAGACGCTCCTCGATATGGGCAACATAACGGTCTGTCGCCAGGATGGAAACCACCGGGAACCGGCTGGCAAGCAGGCGCTCGACCAGCTTCTCTCCTTCGACCACGAACTGGCCCAATCCGCGAGTCAGATTCGTGGCCTTGAGCGCGCGGTAGACGGCGATCCGTGGGTCGTCGAGATCGGTGATCAGCTCACGAGTCATCGCCTCAATCACTCGCTGACCACTGCATCAGGGTCGAGTTCTTCGTGCTGCGGTCGACAGCCTTCACCACGCAATTTGCGAGCTATACGACTGGATGGTCTTGACATAGTTGACGCGCGCGAAGGCGGCGGGGTCGGGGCTGTTGCGCTGGCTCATCGAGCCCTTCATCTGCTCGACCGAGACGTACTCTTTCTCTTCCAGCCAGGTCCGCAGACCGACCAGAAGGTCGGAGATCAGGCCCGGCCCGTGCTTGAGCACGCCCGAGGTGGTCATCGTGACGTCGGCACCCGCCAGGAGCAGCTTGATCACGTCTTCAGACGTATGAACGCCTCGGGTGGCGGCCAGCGACTGGTCGAAATACGACCGCAGGATGGCGATCCACCGCAAGGGGAGCCAGAGCTCATCGCGGCTGCTCAGGACCAGGCGGGATTCGACGGTGAGGGTGTCCAGGTCGATATCGGGCTGGATGAACCGGTTGAAGAGAACCAGGCCGTCGGCGCCGGCGTGGAACAGCCTCTTGGCCATGTTGGCCATCGAGCTGAAGAACGGCCCGACCTTGACGGCCAGGGGGATCGACACCGCCCCCCGAACGCTGGCCACCAGCTCGAGGTACTGTTCCTCCACTTGCTGGGCGGTCATTTCCGGGTCGGCCGCGAGATAGTAGATGTTCAACTCCAGCGCATCGGCGCCGGCCTCCTCGATCATCTTGCCGTACTGAATCCAGCCGCCGTTGGAGGTGCCGTTGAGGCTGCCGATCACCGGGATCGTGAGCGACTGCTTGGCCTGGCGAACCAGTTGGAGATAGGTCTCGGGCCCGGTGTTGTAGTTCTCCATCTCGGGGAGGTACGTCTGGGCCTCGCCGAAACCCTCGTTTTGGTAGTCGTAAAGCATGGCGATCTCGACCCCCTCGCGGACGATCTCCTCCTCGAAGAGCGAGGGCAGCACAACCGCCGCCGCCCCCGCTTCCTCGAGCTTCTTGAGCGTGTCGATGCGGCCCGTGAGCGGGCCGGACGATGCGACCAGGGGGTTCTTCAAGTCCAGGCCCAGGTACTTGGTGTGCAGGGAAATGCTCATCGGACTGCCTCCTCCAGCGGACTGACCGTGCGCTCGATGCCGGCCATCTGCTCGTAGAAATGCCAGCGGTCGTTGATATCTTTCTGGGCCAGCTCGAGGAGCCTTTCGGCCTGGGCCGGGTTGGCGCGGGCCAGCATGGCGTAGCGCCCTTCCTTCAAGGCGAATTCCTTGAACGCCGTGGTCGGCTTGCGGCTGTCGAGATGGAACGGCTTGGACCCGTCATGGGCCGCGCGGGGGTCGTAGCGATAGAGCGGCCAGTAGCCCGAGGTGATCGCTTCCTTCTGGTGGCTCATCGACGTGCTCATGTCGATGCCGTGGGCGATGCACGTGCTGTAGGCGATGATCATCGAGGTGCCCCGGTAGGCCTCTGCCTCGCGGAAGGCCTTGAGCGTCTGGAGCGGGTTTGCGCCCATGGCCACGGTGGCCACATAAACGTTGCCGTAATCGACGGCCATCATGCCCAGGTCTTTCTTGCCCACGGCCTTGCCGCCGGAGGCGAACTTGGCCACCGCCGCCCGCGGGGTGGACTTGGAGGCCTGGCCGCCGGTGTTCGAGTAGACCTCGGTGTCCAGCACCAGGATATTGACGTCGCGGCCCGAGGCCAGGACGTGATCCAGCCCGCCAAAGCCGATGTCGTAAGCCCAGCCGTCGCCACCCACGATCCAGACGCTACGGCGGATCAGGGCGTCGGCCACGCCTTGGAGCAGCCGTGCCTCGATGGAATCAAGCTGGGCGAGCTTCTGCCCGAGCGTGGCGACCCGAGCCCGCTGGGCCTCAATCTCGGCGTCGTCGACCTGGCGCGACTCGAGGATCGCCCGCACCAGGTCGTCGCCCAGCACCGAGGACATCCGCCGCAAGAGCTCTCGGGCATAGGCCTCTTGCTGGTCGACGGCCAGCCGCATCCCCAGGCCGAACTCGGCGCAGTCCTCGAACAGCGAGTTATTCCAGGTCGGGCCCTTCCCCTCCTTGTTGTGCGCGTAGGGAGTGGTCGGCAAGTTGCCGCCGTAGATCGATGAGCAGCCGGTGGCGTTGCCGATCATGGCGCGGTCGCCGAAGAGCTGGCTCATGAGCTTGAGGTAGGGCGTCTCGCCGCAGCCGGGGCAGGCGCCGGAGAACTCGAAGAGCGGCTGAAGCAGTTGCGAGCCCTTGACCACCTCGAACTTGACCTGCTTGCGGTCGATCTCGGGAATCTCGAGGAAGAAATCGAAGTTGGCCCGCTCGACCTCGAGGTGGTCGAGCTTCGGTTCCATGTTGATGGCCTTGTGCTTGACCATCTCCTTGCTCCTGGCCGGGCAGACATCAACGCAGACACCGCAGCCGGTGCAATCGTCGGGCGCGACCTGAACGGTGAGGTGAAGGCCAGGGTATTCCTTGCCGCTGTAGGGCTCCGACTGATAGCCGGCCGGCTTGTTCTCAAGTGCCGATGTGGGGAAGACCTTGGTGCGGATGGCCGCGTGGGGGCAGACCAGAGCGCACAGCCCGCACTGGATGCAGATGTCGGGGTCCCAGATCGGGATGGAGAGCGCGATGCTCCGCTTCTCGTAGCGGGCGGTCCCGGTCGGGAAGGTGCCGTCGACCGGCATGGCGCTGACGGGCAGCAGGTCGCCCTTGCCCTCGATCATCATCGCCGTGACCCGCTTGACGAAGTCGGGAGCGTAGGCCGGCACGGGCGGCAGCCGGCGCAGATCGCCGGCGGCCGAGGCCGGGACTTTCACCTCGAACAGCTCGGCGATGGCCGTGTCCACACCGGCGTAGTTCTGTTGCAGCACGGTCTCCCCGCGCTTGCCGTACGTCTTCTTGATCGTGTCCTTGATCTCGGCGATCGCCTCATCGCGGGGCAGAACGCCCGAGATCGCGAAGAAGCAGGTCTGCATGATCGTGTTGAGCCGTCGGCCCAGCCCCGCCTTCTCCGCCACGCTCTCGGCGTCGATCACGTAGAACTTCAGCTTCTTGTCGATGATCTGCCGCTGGGTCTCGATCGGAATCTGCTCCCAGACCTCGTCCGGGCCGTACGGGCTGTTGAGCAGGAAGGTCGCCCCGGGATCGGCGAACTCGAGGACGTCCATCTTCTCCAGGAAGTTGAACTGGTGGCAGGCCACGAAGCTGGCATTGCGGCAGAGGTAGGCCGAGTCGATCGCCCGGGGACTGAACCGCAAGTGCGAGACGGTGACCGACCCCGCTTTCTTGGAGTCGTACACGAAATAGCCTTGCGCGAAGAGCGGGGTGTTCTCGCCGATGATCTTGACCGTGTTCTTGTTGGCGCCCACAGTGCCGTCGCTGCCCAGGCCGTAGAAGACGGCCCGGTGCGTGTCGGCCGCCTCGGTGGTGAACGTAGGATCCCACTTCAGGCTCAGGTGGGTGACGTCGTCGACGATGCCGACGGTGAAGTGCCGCTTGGGCTTGGGGGCGGCCAGTTCATCAAAGACTCCGGCGACCATCGCCGGCGTGAACTCCTTGGATGACAGGCCGTACCGGCCGCCGATGACCTTGGGGGCCGGCACATCGCCGGCCCGCTCGCTCCAGCCCTCGACGAGTGCGGTGATGATGTCCTGGTAGAGCGGCTCGCCGATCGCGCCGGGCTCCTTGGTCCGGTCGAGCGCGGCGATTCGCTTTGTGGTCACCGGCAGCGCCGCGACGAAGCTCGGCACGTCAAACGGACGGTACAGCCGGACCTTGACCAGCCCCAGCTTCCGGCCCTCGCCGTTGAGCTTCACGACAGTCTCTTCGATGCCCCCACAGCCCGAACCCATGGCGACGATCACCTCCTCCGCATCCGCGGCCCCGACGTAGTCGAAGAGGTGATACTGCCGGCCGGCGAGCGCGGCGAATTTGTCCATGGTCTTTTGAACGATTCCCGCGACGGCAAGGTAGAAAGGATTGCACGCCTCGCGGGCCTGGAAGAAGACGTCGGGGTTCTGGGCGCTGCCGCGGAGTATCGGGCGCTCGGGATTGAGGGCCCGGTCCCGGTGAGCCTTCACCAGCTCGTCCGGGATCATGGCCCGCAGGTCGTCCGGGGTCAGTTGTTCGATCTTGTTGACCTCGTGCGAGGTCCGGAAGCCGTCAAAGAAATGGAGGAACGGGACCCTCGCCTCAAGGGTAGCCGCCTGGGAGATCAGGGCGAAGTCCTGAACTTCCTGCACCGTGTTGGAGCAGAGCATGGCCCAACCTGTGGCCCGGGCGGCCATGACGTCGCTCTGGTCGCCGAAGATCGACAGGCAGTGGGTGGCCAGGGTCCGGGCGGCGATGTGGAAGACTGTCGAGGTGAGCTCGCCGGCGATCTTGTACATGTTGGGGATCATGAGGAGCAGGCCCTGCGACGCCGTGAACGTCGTCGTCAGTGCGCCACCCTGGAGCGCACCGTGGCAGGCCCCGGCCGCTCCTCCCTCGTGCTGCATCTCGATGACCGTGGGAATCACGCCGTAGATGTTCTTCTGGCCCGCGGCCGACCAGGCGTCGGCGGACTCACCCATGGGCGAGGACGGCGTGATCGGGTAGATCGCGATGACCTCGTTGGTCTGATGGGCTACATAGGCCGCCGCCTCGTTCCCATCAACCGTCACGAATTGCCGTTTCAAGACTGACCTCCTGGAATGGATGGTTGCTTCCGAGGGTGCAACCTCATCCCTGGCTGATCACGCCGCCGTGCGTGCTCGGAGATGTGCCCTGCCAGAACGATGGAGCGTCCTGGTCTGGGTCGGTTCGTTCATCGCATCTTAACTGTAACATAATTGAAGGAATGAAACATCGAGTATAGGAGAGAAAAAACCCCCGCGGCGCGTTGAGAAACGCAGGCGAGGGGCTTTCGTAGCCAGCTCAAACCCTGCCCGCCACGAGCAGGTTCATGGTACCTTTTAATTAACCGACCGGACGCGTGAAGTCAATGAGCGCACGGGAGACGCCAGGGCCGTTTCATTTTCCCGCGATCAGGCGGTTTATCCCTTCTCCCACAGGGAGAAGGTGCCGCGAAGCGGCGGATGAGGGCGAATCGCCCCGGCCCGGGCCGCCCTCACCCGGCCTTCGGCCCGACCCCGCAAGCGGGGTTCCCCCCGCTCCCCGCGGGAGAGGGTTCGAACAGCCCCAACCCTGCGAAAATGAAACGGCCCTGCGGGAGACGCGGGGAGACCTCCGCCCGGGCCCCGCGCGATTCGACGCTTCCTGGGCAGGGCGATGAACCGCCCTGAGGAGGAGCCGGGTGAACTGGATCGACGAGATTGCTTCCGATTCGGTCTTGCAGCAGGCGTACGCTTGGTTGTGCGAGCGCCGCCAGGATTATTCAACCAACGATGACGTTTGGGATATCCGCTGGCGGTGGGAGGAATTCCGCCCGCAGCTCCAAGCCCAGTTGCGGGCCGGGGTCTATCGCTTCAGTCCGGTGCGGCGGCTCCACCTGGGCAACGAGGACATCGCGTCCGGCGCTGGCTTCGGTGGACTAAGAGCGGACTCGGGGAGCGCGGAGAACGACTGGCTTGGCCTGATCGGTGGCTGCTCCGACTTGTCCTTGGCGGATTGTGGCTACGCGCCGGTCGTTGCGGTCCGTCGTGCCCTGCGTTTGTGTCCCATGACGTGGACGCAGCCGCATACGGCGCCGAACCCCACGATGTTTAGCGAGGAGGGTTCGGGGACGGCGACGGGGGACGGCGACGCGAACAGCCACGCCGACGACCCGGGTTCCTCTGTCCGGGTCGTGTACGAACCCGGGTTGTTATCCAGTGGTGCCGCCAAGCTTATGTTTGTCGTTGATGCTGTGAGCCAAACTTGGCCTCCTGGATTGTAATCTGCTAAGTCAATATATTGTTGATTCTGATTGGTGACAAACAGACCCGCCCCTGTCGCCGTTATCCCCCCCGTGTACACCATCGCCCCGGGGTCCGTGGATGAAAAGGTTAATGAATTCACTCCGCTCGTGACCGTCCACGTCCAGGACAATATATTCGTGGATTGAATTGTTCCTATGGTCCCGTCCGTCGTGATAGTCCCTGACAAGGTCCACCCATTCTGGAGGTCCGGGTAATTCTGGATGTTGTACGTCCTGTCGGCCAAGACGGCCGATGGGAGAGTGAGGAGCGTGAACAGCATCACCGCTTGTTGCGTGAATCGGTGCATCGGGTCCTCCCCGTTTCGAGATGCGCAGTGGCCGGCCCAGTCACTTCGCGGAGGGATCCTCACCAGCCGCCTCCCCGCCCCAGAGGGATCACACACAATCGCGCTCGTTTCGGGCGGGGCAGCCACGACCGATAAAGTTGGTTGTGCTTAATCAATTGAGAAAGGGACGTCAATAACGTTTTCCGTGATTCTCGTGTGTTTCAGGACGATTGAAATGGCTTGTTTTCCCGGGTTGGTGCGGGGGGCCGGCGCGCTGGCCGGGTCGTCCGCAGTCCGTGACGCGAGCTGGTTCGCCTGATCCCGCGGTCGCTGGAAGACCAAGGCCATGTTCCACGGGCCTTTCCGGGCTCGGCCGGTCATCCACGACGAACTTCAGGCCCATCCCGAGGGCTTCCGTGGAGCGGAAGAGAGTTTCCAGCGTCGGGTTCAGGTTCCAACCATATTTCCAGTCGGCTGATCGCCGCGCGCGAGTTCCGTCCGTTCGGACAGGTCGGTGAGGCTCAATCCCAATTAGTTCGCGCACCTCGCGGTGTCCGACCATCACGGCGCGGAGACCCTCGGTCGCCGTGGGCGGGCGGGTCGGCAGACCGCGCCCGAACCGGCGCCTGACCCGAAGGGCGGGAGGTAGCCGGTTGTGGAGCTGGGGCTTGGTCGGATATGGTGAATTCTTCTTGGTTTACCTTCGCTTTGGACAGGCAGGGATGGAACAACGACGAACCTGGATTGGCGGTCGTCAGGAGTGTTCCCGGTATGGTTGGCCTTGCTGCCCGGTTGTTGCCGTACGCTCTGGCGTTTTTCAGCAGTCTTTGCATCATGATCCTGGAACTGGTTTCCAGCCGCCTGGTGGCCCGGCATGTCGGGTCGTCGCTGACGGTCTGGACCAGCGTGATCGGCATCATCCTGGGCGGAATCTGCCTGGGCAATGTGCTGGGCGGCCGGCTGGCAGACCGGGTCGAGCCGCGGCGGGCGGTCGGCCCTCTGTTCGCGCTGGGATCGCTGCTGGTGCTCTGCTGTCTCTGGATCAACGCCGAGGTCGGCCACATCATCCCGGCGCCCGAGACGATCAACTGGGAGCTGCGCACGGTGATCGTGGTGATTCTCGACTTCCTGGTTCCGGCGACCGTGCTGGGGATGGTTGGACCGGTCGTGGCCAAGATGGCCGTCGAGCAGGCGCAGCGGACCGGCAGCGCGATCGGCGATGTCTACTTCTGCGGGGCGATCGGTTCGATCGCCGGCACCTTCCTGGCCGGGTTCGTGCTCATGTATCTGGCCCCGAGCTCGACCATCGTCTTGCTGGTCGCGGCGGCACTGGCATTGCTGGCCGCGGCGCTCTCCGGCCAGATGGCCGGGCTCGTGCTCGGCGTGCTCACCGCGCTTTTGCTCGGTCTGGGATCGGTCGGTCCACTGGTCCGGTCGCTCGGCCTGGGGGCCATCCCACTTGGTTCGTACCAGATCAACTACCTGGCGCTGGCCGGGAATGTGACGGCCCTGCTGCTCGGGCTGCTGGGTCTCTCCAACCTGTTCGCGGCAGGGCGGCAGGACCTCATGCTGGGCGAGAAGACCAGCGAGAGCGTCGGTGCAATCGATCCGGCCGCGCCGCGGCCCAGCCTGTCCGACCTGGCGATCCTGGCTTTTCTGGCCAGCCTGGGCTTCATGGCTCTGGAGATGGTGGCCGGGCGGATGGTGTCGCGCCACCTGGGGTCGAGCATCTACGGCTGGACCAGCGTCATCGCCGTTCTGCTTGCCGGACTGAGCCTGGGCAACTACCTGGGCGGACGCGCCGGCAACCTGATCAAGAGCGAAAAGCAGGCAAGCTGGCTGTTCCTGGCCGCGTCGGTCCTCGTCCTCAGCATCCTGCTGCTGGAGTCGCCGCCGCGATGGCTGCGCGAAGCATTCAACCAGGGGGGGCCTCCCAGGAGTGTGCTCAGCGCGGCGATTAGCTGGTCCGATCTGAAGCTGCCGCTCTTGCCGGCCATTACTTTGTCGTGGCCGTACCGGGTCCTTCTGGTCACCACTCTGGTCTTCTTCCTCCCCGCGGTCTCGATGGGGACGGTCAGCCCGGTCGTGGCGAAGCTGGCGGTGGACCGGCTGAAGCGTTACAGGCGAACCGGCACGGCCATCGGGCAGGTGTATGCCTGGGGCATGGCCGGCAGCATCCTGGGCACGTTCCTGACCGGGTTCGTCCTGATCGACGTCATCGGGACCAAGGGAGTGCTCCTGCTGCTGGGCACCTCCATGGCCTTTGCGGCGACCGTGCTGGGATCGGTCTGGCACGCCGTCTGGGCGGGCGTTCCGCTCGGGCTGTGCGTAATCGCGTTCACTCCGCTGAACACGTTCCAGAAGATGGGCGAGGAGTGGGGAATCCGCGAGGAAAAGGGAAATCCCGCAACCACCGAAGACGGTTTTGCCTGGATCGACGAGAGCAACTATTACTTCATCAAGGTCACCAACGAGCCCGAGCCGGACACGGATTCGCAAAAACGCACGCTGGTTCTCGATAACCTGATCCACGGTTATTTCATACTTGGCCATCCCGAGCGGCTGGACTACGACTACGAACACATCTACGCCCTGGTGGCCTACCGTGCCGCCAAGGCCGCCGGCAAGATCACCCTGGCCCAGGACAGCCCGCCCACGACCAGGAGGGCGACCGCCAAGATCCCCGCAAGCCTGCCCGACCAGGTTTTCGCCGCGCAAGCCAAGGACAAAGGCGCTGGCGGGCCCGATTCGAAAAACTCGGACAAGGTCAAGGATCAAGACAAGGACAAGACCAAGAAAGACACGCCCGATCAGGCCGAGAAAGAGATAAACGAGGAGGGAGACCGGCACACGTCCGTGTTGCCCAAGGTCGAGCGGTCCACGCTGAAGACCCTGTTCCTGGGGGGCGGGGCCTACACATTCCAGCGGCACATGCAATACGCCTATCCCGGCACCGAGGTCGACGTCGCCGAGATCGATCGGGCGGTCACCAACGCCAACTACCAGGCGACAGGCCTGCCCCGCGACAACACGACGATCAAGACCCACTGGGGCGACGCGCGACAGTTCGTCGATCGCAACCAGGACACCAAGCAATACGACCTGATCTTCGGCGACGCGTTCAACGATTTCTCGGTTCCCTGGCACCTCACAACCCATGAGTTCAACGAGAAAATCGCCAAGATGATGAGTCCGTCAGGTGTTTATATGATCAATATTATTGATGTTTACGAGTCGGACTCGGTCGCACTCAAGAAGGCCGAAAAGATCATCGCGGACAAGAAGATCGAGGGCGCGGCCGCGCAGGAGCGGGTCCGCCGGCAGGAGCTGGACCGGGCGCACCGCTACGGCGGCTTCCTCGGTGCCTGGGCCAAGACCGCGGCCTTGACCTTTCCCCACCTCTACATCTTCGGCACCGATCGCAACCCGGGCTCCGGATTGCGCGAGACCTTCGTCGTGGTCGCATCGCGGCAGCCGCTTGATATCGCGGATCTGGGCCGCCGCGACGATGACCCCCAGTTCTTTCACAACGACCGCCGGACCGAGCCGAAACCGTACCCGCCCGACGATGAGAAGGCCATCTTCGAGAGCCGCTCCCGGGACATCATCCTGACCGATGACTACGCCCCGGTCGAGAACCTGCTCGCCCCGGTGGCCGAGACGCGGGCCGACGACTGACCGGTACAAGGGTCATCACCTGGCTGCCGAACCAAGAAAGCCTCCCATGGCCGATACCAAGTCAGGACCGAACCGAAGCTGGCTCATCATCGCCCTGGTCTTCCTGGGTTTCTGGGTCGTCTACCTGACCTTCTTCGCGCCGGGGAACCGCCGGCCGCTGGAGGGTTCGGGAATCGACCTGCCGGCGGACTACAACTGGAAGCTCGAGGATCTCGGGGAGCAGCCGGTGCAGTTTTCTCGCTTCAAGGGCAAGACGGTGTTCCTGAACATCTGGGCCACCTGGTGCGGCCCGTGCGTGGGGGAGATGCCCTCGATCGCCAGGCTTGCGGAGAACCCCCGTCTGAAGGGCAAGAACATCGAGTTCGTCTGCGTCTCGACCGACGACTCCACCGCCACGGTCGTCCGGTTCGTCCGCGACAAGAACTGGCCGATGACCGTGCTTCGCTCTGAATCCCTGCCGCCGGTCTTCCTCACCGAGGCCATCCCGGCAACCTACATCATCACACCCGGCGGTCGCATCGTGGCGGCCGAGGTCGGTGCGAATGACTGGGACAAGGCGGAGGTCGTCGCGTTTCTCGAAAAGGCCGCCGCCACGAAGCCCGGACCGGCCGGCGAGTCCACCAAGAGCCCGGCTGGCCCAGGCGGCTGAGCTGTCGGCTCCGTGAGTTCCGGTCGTTCTCAGTCCGCTTCGAAGGACACTTCGTCCCAGGATCCCGGCGCCGGCTTCTTGCCGCCCAGCGGCTGGCCCGTCATGGACAGGTAGGTCACGGCGAGCATCAGGCCGGTGAACGGCACAGTGAAGAGCAGACCCACGAAGCAGGCGAGCAATCCCCCCAGGTTGATCAGGCAAAGCATACCGTAGACCACGTTCAGGGTCCCCACCCGTCGGCGCGTTGCCTCCCACGAGAAGCGCAGCGAATCCACTGCGCCCGCGTTGTGGTCGAGAATCATGTAGGGGAACTGCGAGAAGCGCATCGACACGTAGATCGCGACGATGCAGACGATGGCGATTCCCACGGCGAGGACCATGACGATGGCGAGACCGCGGGGACCGACAAGCCCCGACAGGATCGGTATCCAGATCAGGTTCACCAGCACGATGAGGCCAAGTGCCAGCATGAAGAGGACAGCCGCCAGGATGGTGGTCAGGACAAAACGGCCGCCGTGAAAGACCCGCTCCAGCACGGATGGCTCGCCCCGCGCCACTGCCAGCATGGCGAGGTTCTGGCCGATGCTCAGCCAGACGTGGAACACGTACCCGCCCAAGAAAACCGCGAACTGGACCAGGAAGTACTGGAGCCGGTTGCCGGGCGCCACGGCGAGTTCACGAAGTAGCCGCGTCTGCAAGAACTGGCTGCCAAACGTCAGGGCCAGCACGGTCCAGCAAACCGCGATGCAGGCGCCCAGTCGTTCCTTGTAAATGGCCCAGGTCGCACTCAGGATGGAGCCGAACTCGAACGGGACGATGGCCGGAGACCCGCCTCGCGAACGCTGGCCGAGCTGGCTCCGGGGCGGTGCATAGGGGTTGGTTTCGTCGCCAGGAAAATCGGGATCCAGGCCGGTTGCCATCGATTTCACCTCGGGGAAAAGCCGGGCGATGCGCTGGGATCAGATCAGAGTCGATCGGTTCAGAGCAGGTGTCGGGCCTTGATCTCGAGGTAGCGGCTGACCAGGTCGCCGGTCAGATCGTCGGGGAAGACGTCGAGAGTCAACACCCCTCGGCGTCGCAGTCCGGCGAGCACCCGCTCGCGCCAGTTCAAGAGGTCGGCGGCGGCCGCTCCTTGATAGAGCGTCGCTCCCTCGTCCTGCGCCTTGTCAGCCAGGGCGAAGAGATCATGATCGCGGAGGAAGACTCCCAGGGGCAGGTGCCTGCCGGTCAGGTTGCCCAGGTATTCCGAGACGATCTGGGCATTGACCTCGTCGAACAGGTTCGTGAGCAGAACGACCAGCGAACGTTTCCGGCACCGCTCCTCGAGCTCCACGAACGCCCGATCATACCGAGGCTCGACCGGTTCGGGGAACACATTGTGGACCGCATGCACCAGCCGCCTGATCCGCCTTGGGCCGCCGCCCGGGGGAATGTAGGCGCGGGTGCGGTCGGAGAAGGCCAGGAGCCCGACCTGGTCGTTGCGAATCAGGGCGACGTGCGCCAGCAGGAGCATGGCGTTCAGCGCGTGGTCCAGGGGCGACAGTCCGCCGCCGGTGTCGCCGGCCATCATCCGCCCGCAATCGATGAGGAAAAGGATGCGCTGGCTCTGGTTGTGCTGGTGGGCGCGCACCGTCAACCTGCGCCGGCGGGCGGTGGCGCGCCAGTCCAGGTGCCGCGGGTCG
>Ga0208696_1001188_pt1 | contig 15802 bp, 13 predicted proteins | sample Sb_taG_9_FD_187711 | JGI IMG/M metagenome (GOLD analysis project Ga0208696, IMG submission 187711) | Peat soil microbial communities from Weissenstadt, Germany - Sb_50d_b_LC metaG (SPAdes) (version 2) | ecosystem: Environmental > Terrestrial > Soil > Wetlands > Peat | place: Germany...
CCATCATCCCGCTCAGGCTGGGGACCTTGCCGAAATAGGTGGTCGCCGCGGGGTTCTCGAGCAGCCCGCGAACCCAGGCTCGGGAGCCGAAGCTCTTGAGGTCGGACGCGGTTTGCTCGCCGGTGCCTTGTCCGCCCAAGAAATGGCAGCCCAGGCACTGCTTCTCCAGAGCGGCATGCCCGTGGGTTAGCGGGTCGTGCCGCAGCAGGAACCCGGCTCCTGCCGGCGGGATGCCGGCCGCGGGGCTGGCCGCGAGGAAAAGTGCCCGTTGCTGGGCCGCATCGGCCTTCTTCCTGGCTTCCTGAAAGTGCAGGTCGGCCGCGTCGGACTTGAGGGCCTCGACGGTCAAGTAGCCGGCGCCTCCCAGCAGCCCGAACACCCCTGCACACGCGAGAAAATGGAGGAACCTCGAGGGCAAGATCCGGTCCAGGAGCGGCAGCAGGAACAGGACCAGGAGAATGGTCGAGGGTATGACGATCGAGCCGACCCACTCGAGGCGGCCCGGGAAGTGCTTGAGCATCTGGAAGAGGCAGAGGAAGAACCACTCGGGCCGGGCCGGGTAGTCGGAGCTCGAGGGATCGGCCGGCGCGTCGAGCGGAGCCCCTCCCTTGATCAGATCCAGAGCGACCATGATTCCCACAACGATGCTCAGGAAGGCAACGTTTCTGAAGGTCTGCGCCGGCCAGTAGGTCTCGGCGGCCCACCGCTCCGGTCGCGCGGGAGGCGTCAGCCCGTGCCGCCGAGCAAGCATCACGTGGGCCCAGAGGCAGAGGATCATCAAGATCGGCAGGATGGCCACGTGCAGGCCGAAAAGGCGGGTGATCGTCTGGTTGCCGTACTCTGTGCCCCCGACCACGATCGTCTTGAGATACGGACCGATGAGCGGGGCCCCGCCCATGATGTTGGTCACGACCTTGGTGGCCCAGTAGCCCTTCTGGTCCCAGGGAAGCTGATAGCCGGTGTGGCCGAAGCCCACCGTCAGCACCAGGAGGGCCAGGCCGAACCACCAGTTGACCTCGCGAGGCTTGCGGTAGGCGCCGGCGAGTAACACCTGAAGCAGGTGGAAGACCAAGAGCACCATCACCGTCGACGCCCCGAAATGGTGCAGCCCGCGGATGAACCAGCCCATCCACATGATGTTATTGATGTAGTACACGCTGCCCCAGGCGCTCGCGGACGACGGGCTGTAGGCTGTCATCATCAGCACGCCGGTCACGGCCTGGATCAAGACGACCGAGGCGAGCGTGGAGCCGAAGACGTAGCGCCAGCGGGCGCCGCCCGGAATCTGCTCTGCGCTGAACGTGCGGACCAAGGTCCGGTAACCGGTCCGGTCATCCAGCCAGTCGGCAAGATTAAGCAAGGGGAATCCTCTCTGCGGCGAGGGTCCGGAACCGTTGGAACTTGACGCGAACCTTGGGGTCGGGCTCGGCCGTCAGCTCGACGTCAAGCCGGTCCATCGGTCGCGGCGGCACCTGGTTTTGCGGCTTGCCGTCGAAGTCGAACGCGCTGGTGTGGCAGGGACAAAGAAAGCTCTTGCCGTCGGCCGACAAGTTGATGGCGCAGCCCAGATGCGGGCACTCGGCCGTGAAGGCAATCACCTCGGGCTTCGCGCCGGCCGGCTGGCGGATCAACCAGACCGAACCGACCGGCTCGCTGGGATACTTGATCCAGGCGTCGGTTTGATCCTGGATGATCGCGAACGATCGCGGGACCCCCACCTTGAGTTGATTCAGGCTGGTCAGGGCCGCGAAAGCGTTTTCCCCGGCGTCCTGACCCTTCTTGCGCAGGGGCGAGACCAGAAAGGCGACCGCCGGCACGGCGATCACCAGCTTGATCAGGCCACCCAGAACAATGCTGCCATAACGGTAGAAGTCGCGGCGGGTCATTCCGTGAACTCCCCTGGTAGGGACCAACTGGAACGCAAAGAGGCGCAGGACAGACGAAGAGTAGTCAGTGGTCAGTAGTCAGTAGTCAGTAAAGACCAAAGACCGCGAACCACTGGCTGTTCTGTCCTCCGTATTCACTGACTACGGACTACGGACTACGGAAACCGGGGCGGGATCAAGAGCCTGGCGTACCGCGCGGAGCACGCGGTCCACGTTCTCGGCCATTGCGCCGGCAAGAGTGGCCCCGGCCGCGGCTCGGTGCCCGCCGCCTCCCAGCGTTGCGGCCAGTCGCGCGCAATCGAGCCCGTTACGCGACCGCAGCGACACCTTGACTCCGCCGCGGGCCTGCTCGATGAAGAGCATGCCCACCTCGACTCCGCGCAGGCTGACCGTGAAATCGACCATGTCCTCCGAATCCTGGGGAATTGCGCCGGTCCGCTCCAGGTCGGCGCGTGAGATGGTGGCGTAGGCAACCCTGCCGCCCATGTCGGTTCGCAATGACGAGAGCGTCTCGCCCATCAGCCGCAGCCGTCCCAGGGTATTGCGCTCGAAAAGGTCGCGGTGGATCGCGGCAATGTCGGCGCCCGCCTCGATCAGTTCGGCCGCGGCGCGAAGCGTTCCGGGCCGCGTATTGGTGTGCCGAAACCAGCCGGTATCCATGGCGATCGCCGTGAGCAACCCCGTGGCCACCTCGCGGGTCAGCGCTGCTCCCAGCGCAGCGACCGCCGACATCACGAGAATTCCCGTCGCCTCGGCCGCCGTGTCCTTGATGAAGAGCGCCCCCAGGTCGTCCTGACTGACGTGGTGATCGATCACCACGCGAGGCCCCGGGAAAGATCGGACATACTCGGCCATGTCGCCAAGCTGGCTCCACGCCGAGAGGTCGAGGATCAGTGCAACCTCGCGATCCGCCAGATCGGCGGGGTGGACCGCGGACCTGAAATGCTCGAACAACGATCCGTCGGGATCGAGAAAGTCATACCGGGGCGGCGTGGAGCTGACGTTGACCACCCGGACATCCTTCCCCTTCTGCCTGAGCAGCCCCACCATTCCGACCTCGGATCCGAGTGCATCCCCATCGGGCCGGACGTGCGTCGTCACCAGGAAGCGGTCATGGGTTGCGATCAGGTTAGCCAGCGGGGTCCAGTCGATGATCATGCGGATTCCAGGTCGAGAAGCAGGAGGGTCCAGGAAAATGCTATTCCAGGTTACCCCGCCTCGATTCGGTGTCGCAATCCCGGCGGTTCTCCGGCCCTGTTCGCCACTCCCCACAACAATTGAACCGCCCTGACGCTTTCAGGTGGTGTAACTCTCGGTCCGGAACCGCCCGATGTGCTCGCGGATCCAGGCAATGGTTTCTTCCAGACCCTGGTCGAGGCTGTACCGAGGTTTCCAGTTCCAGAGTGACTGGGCCAGCGCAGTGCCGGCGAGCAGGCGCTCGACCTCGCTGGCCGCGGGACGGAGGCGGTCGGTCTCGGATTCGACGGTGATCGCTCGGCCCAGCAGCCGGCCAATCCGCTCGACCAGCTCGCCGATCGAGATATCCTCGCCCCGGCCAATGTTCACGGCCCGCCCCACGGCCCCGTCGCAGGCGGCGATCGCGACGAATCCTTGGGCCGTGTCCTTGACATAGGTCAGGTCGCGGCGGGGGTCGATCCGACCCAGCTTCACCACGGGCTGAACCAAAGCTTGGCTGATGATCGTCGGAATGATGGCACGTGCCGATTGCCGGGGACCAAAGGTGTTGAATGGCCGGAGAATCGTTACTGGCAGGCCGAATGAGCGGTGATAACTCTCCCCCAACGCATCGGCGGCGATCTTGGTCGCGGCGTAGGGAGATTGCCCGCACAGCGGATGCTGCTCATCGATCGGCACATACCGCGCTGTGCCGTAGACTTCCGAGGTCGAGGTCAGGATCAGCCGCTCGAGTGCCGAAGAGCCCCGGCAGGCGTCCAGGACGTGGGCCGTGCCCAGAACATTGGTCTGCACCACGTCGTGCGGGTTCTGATACGAGTAAGGGATCGCGATCAAAGCCCCCAGGTGGAACACCCAGGCCCGGTCCGCCACGGCCGCGCGGACGGCCTCGGGATCCTTGAGGTCGCCCCGGTGCACCTCGAGCTCGGCCTGGATGTCCGCCGGCATGTCGTCGAGATGACCCCGGTCGTCGCGACCATTGTACCGCACGAGCACGCGCACCCGGTGTCCGTCACGTACCAGTCGTTCGGTCAGGTGGCTGCCGATGAAACCCGCTGCGCCGGTCACCAGAACCGCATTCGGCATGTTCTCGCCACTCCCTGCGGCCACGCCTCGGAATGAGGCGACGTCCCCCTGTGCGTTCAGCGGTGCCAATCCTAAGGGTTTTGCCGGGACTTGACCACGCGAAACCCGCCTTGGATGTCCCGCCAATCTAACCCAGGCCGAAAAGAGACCGCGACAAGGCATCCTTTCTTGAACGCGCAAACTTCGAAAATACCTCATCTTTTCTTAGATACCACTAAGTTTCTAAAGCCCCTGTTTTGCCTAGTCGATACTTCTAAACAAGGACAACGGAGGTCTGTACGAGAACAGCTTGAATCGAAGATGGATGGCTTCTACGAGCGATGAAGACAACACGACCCGGAGAACGACCGATGACATTACGACTGGTCTTGGTCAGTCTGGTGGCAGCGATGGGGTTAACCATTCCCAGCGCGCCTGTGATCGAGAGCTGGGTCGCCTCCACTCAGAACTGGATGAATGCCAGATTCGCCGATTGGGACACCCGGAACCCGCAAACCGCGGATCACGTGATCGTCAGCGATTATTACGACGTGGAGCGTCTCGCTCCTCGTCCTGCGCTATCTTCCCTCCCCGCCACAGCCCCGGAGCCGTCGGACCGGCCCGGCCTGCCGAAGGCATCGTCCGCGACTTTTTCCAGCAAGCCGGCATTGCTTGAAAACACCCGGACCGCCGCAGTGCGGCCGGTGTCTTTCGTACGGCAGAGGAGATCGTTCGAGCCGATCTGGGTTGGCGAGCAGCTCAGCCTGGGCATCGCCTACGAGCTCAATCTCAAGAACGAGGGGACCGGTGTGGTGCCGCCCAAGGTGGTCCGGAAACCGGCCGCGGCCGTTCGGTTCGACCCCAAGCCTGTGGTCAAGAAGGTCTATCGAGAGGTCCAGCTCGAGCTGGCTCAGTGGAGCAGGACGTTGGGCTCGGTGCTCCCCCGGGTGGTCTTCCCGGCCGCATCACCCCGGCGAATCGAGCCGGTTGTCGTGGCCAAGAATCCCGGTGGCGGCGGCGCTGACAAGTTGATTCAGCAAAGCCGAGGGATCGGGATCAATCCTCCCGTGGCCAGCGCACCGCGGCCTGCCGTGGCCAGCGCGCCGCAATCTGCCGTGACCAGCGCACCGCGGCCTGCCGTGGCCAGCGCGCCGCAATCTGCCGTGACCAGCGCACCGCGGCCTGCCGTGGCCAGCGCACCGCGGCCTCCCATGGCCAGTGCGCCGCGGCCTGCCGTGGCCAGTGCGCCACGGCCTGTCGTCACCAGTCCGGCCCGGCCTGCCATGGCCAGTGCGCCGCGGCCTGTCGTCACCAGTCCGGCCCGGCCTGCCATGGCCTCACAAACGAGCTTCGGGCCGATGGAAACCAGCGCGAGCCTTTACTTTGCCGGTGAGCTGACGCCCCCGGCGAAGAGTGTGCTGCCCACACCACGGAGGGAGCCAACGAAGCCGTCGGCGACGCCAGTTGCCGTACGCCCGCCGCTGTCCCTTCCGGCGACCCAGACTCGCGAATTGCCGGACGATCTGGACATCGAGGTGGCCGGTGAGCTGGTTCTGGAAGATGACGGGTTTGGAGCACCCGCAAGGGCAGCGAAGGCTCCCGTCACCGCGGCAACGCCACGGTTCGAGCCCCTGGAAGTCAGTTGCGATTACTATATGGGAACCGCCTTTGAGCTGAATTTCCGCAATGACGGGTTGAGCATCCCGGCCGAATCTGCCGTAGAGACGGCGAAGACCGATGTGCCAGCGCCGCATTCCGGTCGCGATCTCAGCCGGGCCGTGAAGCTGACCAGGGATGCCGTCTATGCCTGGGTGAACGTCTTCACCGGGCCGGCCCTGGTGACCGTCTCACAATCGAACTGAACGAGCAACAGGTCGATGATCGACCCTGGCAGGGCGACGTTCCGGTCGAGCCTGATCTGACCCTGGCTCGGCAGGGGGGTCGCCGCGCCAGCCTTATGCGGGCGGCCGGCGTGGTTGACTCTGAGCGTCTTGACGGAATGCAGGCGGGCCGCAAGCTCGCCTGTGTCCGCTTTGGCCATGTGCCTCAAGAATGGACCGTTGGATGTGGGGTCAACTCAGCGGATCGGGAACTCGACCTGGCGGTCGTTCTGGTGCCGTTCCGGGTTCAGGATGGCTCCTCCGCGATTGGCATGCGATACCCCAGCGAGATGGCGACCCTGATGACCTCGGCATGGGTCGGGAAGGCTTTGCCGGTTCGTTCCTTGAAGCGCTGCATGGCGTTCATGAACTCGAGTTCGTCTGCGGTGTACTGCTTCTCGAACGTGGTGGGATCGATCCTCTTCCGCCGTTCCTTGCGGGCTCGCCGTTCACGTCGAACCTGCTGGGGGTTTTGAGGATATCTGTCGGTTGTCCCAGGCCGGGCCGGGGGCGTCCTGCGATCGCGGCCGTAGCGGCGCTCATGGAAGAGAGTGTTCAAGGGAAACGCGGAATAATCGAATTCGGGCGTCTTCGATTTCGTCTGATCATCATCCTCGCTCATGGCCTTCGATCTCGCAATAAACGGAGAGCGGTCGCCGCGCCACCCCCTGAGCGATTCAATTCCGGTTCTCTAACCGGTTGTGGCTGCCGGCTTTTGCCGGTTCGGGCTCGAGCGGGCCCGTAATCCGGGCAATGATTTGTAAGTAGCCAACTCTTTTGTACTTGAAGAACTTCTAGAACACACGAGGGGACGTGTCAAAGAACGGGGACGGAAGGCGATTGACACGGGTCGGGCGAGCCTGGCGGGGTGCCGTCGGGCTGGACCGAAACCCGGCGGGGCAGGTGGCGATCCTGACCGTGGAGAGGATCGCCTTTGGCCGAACCGCGAACCGTGTGGCATAATGGATGTCGAGCGAGAGCCAGTCGCCCGCGGCCGCGTGGTTTGACCAGACGAATTCGTACGTCCGCTTGCTGAGCTGAAGCAATGACCGTAAAGTAAACAGGGAGAGCATCTAGCGTCCAAAGCCGGTCCTGGTGCCGGTGAACCCTGCTGCTGGAGAGCATGGAACATGTCTCGAACCGCGCGACTGTGGAAAGGTGCCGGGCTATTGACGCTGGGTGGCGTGTTGCTGTCCGGGGTTGTGGCACTCGGCGACGACGGCCCACCGCTGGCCTCTCAACTGAACGACCTGGGGCGTCAGGCGCTTGCCCAGGGGGCCACGGCGATGGCGCAAACCTTCTTTCAAAAGGCGCTCACGCTTGATCCCGGCAACGCCGACGCCACCCGGGGATTGAAGGACACCAAGGCGGCGCAGGACAGCGTGGTCCGCGTTGCCTTGCAGGATCCTGCCCCGGTTCAGCCGCCGGCAGCGCCGACAACTCCTCCGCCGGCTCCCGCCGTCACCGCGCCTGCCGCCGGCGTCCCCGCACCCGCCGGTAATGCTCAGCCCACCCCCGGCATTCCGGTCGTCCCCGCACCCGCGGCAGCGACTGCCGATCAGCCGGCGACCGGTGCAGGGGCCCATGCCACGCTGGAGGAAAGTGATCGGGAAGACAACATCGCTCGCCAGCAGCTCACCAGCGACGTCGAGCAGCGGCTCCAGGCGGCACGCAGCCTGGTCGGTTCCGGGCAGCCCGAGGCCGCTCTGACCAATCTGCGGCTGGCGCAGAATTACGTTCGCTCCGCGACCAACGTTCCCGAGAGCGTCCGCTCGGCCCTGGACAAGCGAATTCAGGCCCAGTTACTCACCACGGTTCGTGACGAAGAGCGAATCGTCGCCGAGCGTGCCGAGCAGCAGCGACTGCTGGCGGCCTCCGAGCAGCGGTCCCGCGCCGTCTCCGAGTTCATGACCAACCAGGAAACCATCAAGGGGATGATGACCCAGTTCGCCCTGCTCATGGACGAGGGCATTTACAACGTCCTCTACGGTGGCGGCTACGGCAACATCACCGCGACAGCCGCCCCGTTCTACTCGGCCCGCGTGCTCGCTCAGCATGCCCGGGCGCTCATGCGGCGGGGAACCATGCCCTACAGCGACTGGGATCCCGCTCCGTACGCCGGCATGTTCACCTCGATGACCATGGGCTTTCTTGCCCAGGAGCTGCAATTCCGGCAACTTCAGTCGTTCCGCTACATGCTGACCATGCAAGACGTCACCCGGGCGGGCGTGCCATTCCCGGACAATCAGTACATCGAATATCCCGATGCCGAGGTCTGGCGAAGCCTGTCCGAGCGGCGCATCGCCAGGTACGGCAAGGCGGTTGATGTCTTCGAGCGCGACGCCAAGACCAAGTCGATCCAGGCCAAGCTCGACCAGCCGATCGCGATGTCCTTCCCCAACGAGACCCCCCTGGAAGACGTCCTCAAGTACATCAAGCAGGCAACCCAGGACGCCAACGACTCGGGCATCCCGATCTACGTCGATCCCCTGGGCATGCAAGAGGCCGACAAGACCCTGACCTCGCCGGTCTCGATCGACCTGGAGGGCGTTCCTCTCAAGACCACCCTGCGGCTGCTGCTCAAGCAGCTCGGCCTGACCTACACGGTCAAGGACGGCTTCTTGATGATCACCTCCCAGGAATCCGAAGACCAGCAGACCGAGATCCGCGTCTACCCCGTGGCTGACCTCGCCATCATCCCGATGTCGCTCATGGGCGGCGGCGGCATGGGCATGGGCGGTATGGGCGGCGGCATGGGCGGTATGGGCGGTATGGGCATGGGCGGCATGGGCGGCGGCATGGGCGGCATGGGCGGCGGCATGGGAATGATGTCGGTCCCGGTCGAGCCTCCGTCCCAGGACCCCGCCAGCGCCTATATGGAAAAAAAAAGCAACTAGACCAGCTTGATCCTGGTTCATCCTCTTCCAAACTGCGTTCCACCTCGCGGGACCAGGCTGGTCAAGCACCGGCTGGTCCCGCGTCTCGTTCGCCGGCTGCCGATGGGCCGGTCGTGAAATCGAAGCAGCCGCGGGATGACACCGCCGCTGGCCCCACGATCCGCCCGGCTGCTCCTGGAGCCGGCGTTCGCCCCGCCCTGATTCCCATCGCTCCCGGCTCGGTGGCCGCGGGCAGGGGCCGGCCAGCCGGGCCTTCGGACCCCTACAAGTTCTGGTCCGAGTACTATCGCAAGCACGACGAATCGTCGGACCAGCTTCGCGAGACGCTCCGGCTGCTCAACCTGAGTCAGAAGTTCACCGAGGTTCATGCCGCGCTGCTCGGCTACCTGAACCATCGGGGGTCGAAGGATCGCGAGCCCTGGATGTACATCGCGCTGGCGATCGCCGTCGAGGAGCTCAAGGGCAAGCCGGAGGATATCAAGCTTGCGCTCAACTACGCGGCCGATGCGGCCCAGAGAACGCACAACCCGAACGACCTGGTCAAGGCCGCGGACGCCTTGTTCCTCAAGGGATATTACGAACGGATTGGACCCCTGCTGGACGAGGCCGCCACCAAAGTTCCCCATCGCTCCGAGCCGCTTGTCATGTCGATCAACCTGGCGCGGAAGACCAAGGATCCGAAGCGGATGGGAGACTCCATCGACCGCTTGCTGTCGCTGGGCTGGCCGGGCAGCGACGACTATTTCCGCCGCGAGGCGCGCAAGCAGGCCGAAGAGCTGGCTGCCAGGCTCCGCGAGGAAGCACGCGGCAAGGAGGCCGATGAGCTGCTGGCCCGGCTGCCGGCCGCCGAGGCCCGCGACCTCTATATTCGCCTGGCCTGGGACGGCGAAGCCGATTATGACCTGGCCATCCAGGAACCGCTCGGCGCCGTGGCCCAGTTTTCGATGCCCCGAACGGTCTTCGGCGGATCGATCATCAAGAATGGTTACGGCAATCACCCGGAGGAGATCTACGTCTGCCCCCGCGGCTTCGATGGCGACTACACGGTCCGCATCACGACGGTCTACACCAATCCCGACAAACCACCAACCCGGCTCACCCTCGAGACGATCACCCACGAGGGGACGTCCGAGGAGAAAAAGCAAACGCACACGCTCGTCCCCGATGATCCGCGGGCCAAACCCGTGGTCGTCCATCTCACGGGGGGACGGCGGAAGACAGTACTGCCGTTTTTGAGCCCCGAGGCGATCCTGGAATCGTGGTTCGTGACCTCCTCCGGCTCCCAGGGCACCAAGGCTCGTAAGGATCGGCGGCAACCCGCGGCGGCCGATGCGCCCAAGGCGACGCGCGGCGATGCCAGGCCAGACGCCCCCAAACGGTAAGGCCACACGTGCCTGGCAGGATTGCGAGCAGGGCGGTGTTCACGGTATATTGATGCCCATGCCGTGGTCCGAGGGAACCGGATCAGCGATCCGGTTCGGGTCACGGAAGTGTCCTCTGTGAGAGCACGACGGAACGGGATCGAACACGCCGACGGAGCGACTCCCATGTCTTGCCGTTCTCGATTTACCCGGGCGTTAGGCGAACGGCTGCTCATCCTGGCGGTCAGCCTTGGAGGCGCCAGTCCGGCGCTTGCCCAGCGTGAGGCCGAGACCCTCTCCGCCAGTTTCCGCAAGGCTGCCGAGAAGATGCTTCCCTCGGTCGTCGCCGTCCGCCCCATGGGTCTGCTGGGGCGGGGGGTTCCCGGCGGCATTCTCGGCAGACCGGTGTTTCCGGGCGGGCCGGGCGGAATGCCGGGCGATCCTGGCGAGTCGGATCGATTGCCAGGCGGTTCTGGCGTCGTTGTGGATGCCGCTCGAGGCCTGATCTTGACATCGGATCAGGCGATCGCTGGTGCGTCGCGGGTCGTCGTGGTTTATGAGGACGGACGGGAAGTGGAAAGCGATCGCGTGGTTCACGACCCGCAAACCGGGCTGGTCGTGCTTGCCGTCGAGCCCCGCAGCGTGCGTGCGAAAGAGGCCGAGTGGGGCAGTTCCGAGGCCTTGCAGCTTGGCGACTGGGTCCTGTCGATCGGTCGGTCCTCTGGCCGTGCGGGGACCGTCTCGGCCGGGATCGTGAGCGGTCGCGCCGCGGATGCCCAGGACGATCTGCTGCGAACTGACGCGGTCGCCGGCAGCGCCGGCTCGGGAGGTCCACTGATCAACCTTGAGGGCAAGATCGTGGGAATCAACCGGGCCCGGCTCGACCCTCGGGGATGGCCCGACGGGTTCGGCTCGGCCATCCCCGCCGAGCGCGCCCGCCGCTGCGTCAGCGATCTGGCCGAATTCGGCCAGGTGAGGCGTGGTTATCTCGGCGTGATGATCGCCCCGGGAGGCGGCCCGGGGCTTGGCCCGACGGGCCAGGCAGCGGGCCTGGTGGTCACGGGTTTGAGCGCGGGGAGCCCGGCTGCCGAGGCCGGTCTGCGGGTGGGCGACCGGATCGTGTCCCTTGATGGCCATCCGATCACGAATTGGGAGGAATTCTCGAGGGCCGTCGACGAGGCGCCGATCGGCCAGGAGTTTCGGCTCACGATCGAGCGGGCAGGCAAGCGGCAAGACGTTGTGGTTGCAACCCGGCAAAGGCCCCAGGCACCGCTGTTCTCGGCGGGCCCGCGCGATCGCTCGGGCGCCCGGTCGCTGCGACCTGTTCCACCCCGCCGGGGCGCTCCGGTTCTGCGCTCCGAAGGCCCCGACGATCGGGCTCCCCGCCAGCCGGCACCGGCCCCCGCTTCGCCCCCGCAAGGAGCCGGACCAGAGCAGGCACCCCGGGCAGATCCCAGGCCGCCGGAACCGGGCCCCGCGCTGCCGCCTACGCTCGATCGCGAACCCGACAGCCCGGCCTTGCCCGACGCCCAGCCGGTTCTGCCGCGGGCCTGAAATCACCATGGATCCCGGTTTCGCGGTCCAAGCTGACCCGCGGATTGTCAAGCACCCTTGAGCACGGAAAAGCGATGAGTTTCGGGAGTGATTCTTCAAAGGATGGAAGTGCCCGATGACCAGACGCATTCTGGCGGTCGATGATATGGAGTTCAACTGCGACCACCTCCGGAAGGTTCTGGAGGTTGATGGCTACGAGGTCGAGACGGCGGCGGATGGCCACTCGGCGCTGGAGCGGCTGCGCGGCAAGACGTTTCATCTGGTGATCACCGACCTGCGCATGCCCGACCTGAGCGGACTCGACATTCTTTCCAGCCTCCGCGCCGAGCGAATCCCGGTGGGCGTCATCGTGCTCACCGCCTACGGCGACACCGCCGATGCGCTGCGCACCATGAAAGCCGGCGCGGACGATTTTCTGACCAAGCCCTATGATCCGGATCATCTCCGCTTCCTCGTCAAGCGGACCCTGGAGCGACGGCGGCTGATCGACGAGCTCGAGGAGCTGCGGACCCAGTTGCGCGAGGACTACAGCTTCCATACGATGGTTTCCAAGAGCTCGAAGATGCGGCGGATCTTCGACCTCATCGAGCAGGTCGGCCCGCTGGGCTCGACGGTTCTGCTGCTGGGCGAGACCGGAACAGGCAAGGAGCTGGTCGCCCAGGCACTCCATGCCGCAAGCAGCCGCCGAGAGGGGCCGTTCGTCGCGCTCAACTGCGCGGTGCTCAACGACTCGCTGCTGGAAAGCGAGCTCTTCGGCCACGAAAAGGGCTCATTCACCGGTGCCGAGCGGCGCAAGATCGGCCGCTTTGAACAGGCCGACGGGGGAACCTTGCTGCTCGACGAGGTGGGCGACGTGGCCCCCGCCATGCAGGCAAAGCTGCTGCGCGTCTTGCAGACGGGCGTCTTCGAGCGCGTGGGGGGCACCGAGTCGGTCAAGGTCGATGTGCGAATCATCGCCGCAACCCACAAGCGACTCGAGGACGAAGTCGCGGCCGGCCGGTTCCGCAAGGACCTCTTTTACCGGCTGAACGTGATCCGCCTTGAGCTCCCTCCGCTGCGCGACCGCAAGGAGGACATCCCGCTCCTGGCAACCCACTTCCTGGAGCGGTATCGGTCAATCTCGGCGACAGCCGTCACCGAGATCGACGCCGACGCGATGCAGGTCTTGCTTCAGCATGCGTGGCCCGGCAACGTCCGCGAGCTGGAGAACGCGATCAAGTCGGCGATCGCCTTCGCCAAAGGTTCGTTCATCCGCCGCGAGAACCTTCCCGAGACGCTGTCGCCCCGGCTGCCACGGAAGCTCGCGGGCTGTGCGCTCATCGACATCGACCGGCGGCTTCCTGACCTTACCGACGACCTTGTGGGCCAGGTCGAGCGCGAGTACTTTCTGCGGGTCCTCTCCGAGTACCACGGCAACGTGGCGCGGTGCGCCCGGCACAGCGGCCTGTCGCGGCGCAGCGTCACCCAGAAGCTTCAGAAATACGGTCTCGAGCGCATCCAGTTCAAGCGGCGGCCCGGTAGCCTGGGCCGGGCGCAGCGCGACAGTGGAGAATGAAGCTCGACGACTGCGCAGCGCTCTCGCAATCGCCTGTTCCTGGGCTCGGCTGGGGTCGGGACACCGGGATCAGGTATTGACCAGCCGCGATTCACCCCGGACCATCTGCCGGGTCATGATCGCGAAGTGGGTATGAGTGATACACTTCCATGCGAACTGGAAGAGGTAGCGAGGAGGGCGGCCAGCGAGGACGAGCTTTCGAAGGTGACGGGCGTACGTCGCACGGTAAGTGCGTGTCCTGGGGTCGAGCCAGATGCGCGACAGCAGCACGAGTGCGCCCAGAATGGTCAGAAACTGGATCTTGAGGTAGCTCAAGGGCCGGTGCCGGCGCAGCCAGGTCATCCGGTACGTGGCCAGCGGGATGCGACCCTCGATGAAGAGGTCATCGAACCGATCGAGGAAGCTGTCCACCTGGTACAGGCGATCCATCAGGTTGAGCCAGCCGTCCCGCAACGTCTCGCGGGTCATCAAGAGCGGAATGATGTTGGTGGCGATTTCCGGATCGTCGATTGCCTCGTTGTCGAGCCTGCCGTCGGCCTCGAGCCGCTCGTAGAGCGGGGTCTTGGGAATGGCGGACAGCATGCCGGTCATCGCCGCCACGATCCGTGCCTGCTTCAGGAATTCGAATTGCCGCTCGAACACGGTCTCGTCGTCGCTGTCGAAGCCCACGATCATGCCGGCATAGACTTCCAGACCGTGTGCCTGGACGCGCTGAACACGCTCGATCAGGCTGCCGCGGACGTTCTGGTACTTCTTGGTCTCTCGCAGGGCCTCCTCGTCGGGACTCTCGATGCCGATGAATACGGCGACGAGTCCGGCCTCGGTCATCAGACGCATCAATTCCTCGTCCTCGGCCAGGTCCAGCGAGGCCTCGGTGAAGAAGGTGAGCGGATAGCCGTTCCGCTGCTGCCAGGTGATGATGGCGCGAAGGATCTCCTTGGCGGCCTTCTTGTTGCCGATGAAATTGTCGTCGACCAGGAAGATGACCCGAGTTCCCAGGCGATACTGCGCGTCAATCTCCGCGATCACCTGGGCGGGCTTCTTGATGCGCGGCCGCCGGCCGAAGATGACGATGATGTCGCAGAATTCACACTGGTACGGGCAGCCGCGCGACGTCTGGATACAGCCCATGGCGTATTCGCGAAACCGGATCAGATCGTAACGAGGCAGCGGGACCTTCGTCATGTCGGTCTTCGCCGCCTGCTCGTAACGCTCCGCATGCTCCCCGCGCGCCCATTCCTCGAGAAAGCGGGGCCAGGTCTCCTCGGCCTCTCCCACGAAGATCACGTCGACAAGGCCGTCAAACCAGTTCTCCGCCACGCTGATCCAGGGCCCTCCCACGACCGTGAAGACGCCCCGGTCTGCAAGCTCGACCAGGATCTCGCGCATCCGGTCGCGCTGGACCGTCATGCCGGTGATTCCCACGATGTCGAACGACTCGAGCGCGTCGAAGTCGATCTCTTCGATGTTCTCGTCAATGACCACAACCTCGTGCTCGGGCGGCGTCAGCCCGGCCAGCACGGGCAGCGCCAGCACGGGCATGTTGGCCCGTTTGCCGAGCAGGGGAAGACCGTGATTCAGACCCCAGAACGAGACCGGGAAGCGGGGATTAATAAGGCATATGCGTGCCATGTTTGGGTCTTGTTTGTCAGGGGAAGATTACCAAGACCCAGGCCATCCGGGCCTTTGAGAAGAGACTCATAGCAGGAGTATCGTGAAGATTCGATTGGTTGGAAGAGCAAAAAGGCTTAGAATCGCAAAAAGATCGGAATTCCTGTCACGATTGTATGAATGCCTCGCCGGTCAGGCCAGCGGTCAAGGTCTCGGAATCGGGACTGATCTGGCCTGTTGCTGGGTCTTGCGGATCGGTGATCGCGCCCTGGCTGCCTTGCCTCGGTCCCGTGGATCCACCGACGGCGCCGGTGAGTGTCCTCAGAGCAACCGATGGCGGAGGGCTACCGCCGCGATCATAGGATCGGCGAGTCCAATAGGCTGACCTGTGCGCTCTAGGTCGCCCCAGATGCGGCCCGCAAGCTCGGCCGCCGCCTGATCGAATTCGAGGACTTCCTCGGAGTTGACATGGGTAAGCAGGGAGAGAATCTTTTGCGGACGCTGGATTTTCTGGAATCCCTTGACCATCTCCATGACAGTGATGACGGAGAGGGTGAGTCGTCCATGCGCCTGGCGGTACGTTTGGGCATGGCCGATCACTGTGACATTCACCGCGCGAAGGACTTCGGAGAAAATGTCGGTGTCGAGGACGGCCTTACTCATCCGGTGAAAGCCTTAGCGTGCGTGCCCGGCGCCCTTCCATGATGTCCTGGGTGTTTTGTCGAGCAACTCGGCGTCGTCACGCATGGCGCCGATCGATCCCAATCCCGGCGTGGGAGTCGGAGTACGAGTGCGGAGT
>Ga0208696_1001191_pt1 | contig 15790 bp, 13 predicted proteins | sample Sb_taG_9_FD_187711 | JGI IMG/M metagenome (GOLD analysis project Ga0208696, IMG submission 187711) | Peat soil microbial communities from Weissenstadt, Germany - Sb_50d_b_LC metaG (SPAdes) (version 2) | ecosystem: Environmental > Terrestrial > Soil > Wetlands > Peat | place: Germany...
GAAGCTCGACCAATCATGCTCGCAGGAAATTCACTTGAGCTTGAGCTTTGGAACGACTTTTTCAACGGGCTGCTAGGGCAGCGCCTCGACCCGCGCCCTGCGGCGCCAGGAATTCGCCAACCCGACGGGGGCCATCGTTGACGTCAAGTGCGGCAGCAACGGCTTCGCCAACGGGGTGAGGCGGGCCCGGCGGAAGGCCGGGACCGTGCCCGTCACAGGACCGCCGGCGGTTCGGAGCCGTGCTGCGCTCGACGCTGGCCGAGATCGGCAACAGACCCTACGACGGGACCAGGGGCGAACCCGACCAGGACGAGTCCAGGCGCCTCTACCTCCAGCCCGTCCGGGGCTGGGACCCGCTGGTGGCGTCGTCCGAGGCTTGCGACGACGTTGACGAGACTGTGCTCGACCGAGGGGGCTGGGCGGAGGTCCGGGGCTCCTGCAACGGGGGGCCGCCGATCCGGTGGCTGGAGCGGGTCTCCAACCTCGTGCCTACCCTGACCCTCCAATTTGGCTGCACCACCGGGCAGGAACTCTACGAAGAGTGGTTCGTGAGAGGAGGCGATGGCCGACGGGTCAAGCTGGAAATCTGCCGCTGGACTGAGTCGGGCGAGCGGTGGGTCGCCCTCGATCCAGATTCGGACCAGAGGGACCGCCGGGGCGGGAGGGCGCTCGATTACCTTACCCTTGACATCGCCCCCACGGCCAAGCGCATCATCGGAAACGACTTTCTGACCCGACTGATGGTAAAGGTCGCCCTCGACGAGTACCGCCTCAACGGCCGGCCCCCGTCTTGGGGGGTCGAACTCGACGGGCCGCACGGGAAGCAGGTCCGCATCGTCTGCGAGCGAAGCGGCCAGGACATCGCCGTGACGATCCTGCCCATCCCCCACGGCCCCGAGTCAGCCGTCGAGCGGATCAATCGAGGCGAATGACAGGGAAGTTGCGGCCACGGGCACGGAAGCCCACCTCTGGGAGCCGCCATAGAGGGTGGTCGGGCGATGACGCCGGGCGTGCGGCGCCGGTGCTCCTTGATCAGGATTACGCGGCACTCCCACACCCCGCGGACGCGCCCGGGCGGTTCGAGCCCGCCGGCTTCCCCTCACCTGTTTTTGGAGTCTAAAATGAGTTATGCGACAAGACCGACCGCCATTTCAACCCCTTATTGGAGGAACAAAATATGGTAGACAATTGGAAGGCGACTCGGGATTTCAGGATTTTTGACGCCGGCGAACGGGACGATGGTGTGCTGCGTGGGGAGATTAGGACGGACGACGGGGTTATCCCCTTCGACTTGTCCGGTTTGCTGCCCGGCCCCCGAGGCTCGGCCCCATGTGGGTGGGGCAGGTCGGCGGTGTGGACGTCAATCTGAGTACCCAAATCCCCTCGGCCCTATGGGGCAGGTGCTTACACGTCGCTTACCAGGAGGCCCGGAGCGGGTTCGCCCGGACGGGCTTGCTCGTCAGCCTGGAATCGGGCTACAGAGTCATAATGAGTGCCTCTGTGACAGCCGGCCGGCCGGCCCAACTACCCGTCGTTGAAATCGTACCCGACCCCGAAATGCCGGGCTGGTCACCCCGACCACTCAAAGTTGAAGTCGTCGTCGAACCGTAAATGAGGGTAGGGGGGATGGTCCCGCCGGACCTGCCCCCCTCTCCCAACCTGGCCTGCGCCCGATTCCTTGTGGGAGGGGCGTGGCCAAACGCGGAAAGCAGGCCGGCGCCCGGCGACGCAAGAGCATTTCCCGAACGGGAGGCAAATCCTCTAGTGTCGTCGGGGTGCTCGAACCGGAAGGAGGGACCAAATGAATTCTGCGTAACATTTTTGGAGACACAAAGGACCATGATAGAGTATCCTATTTACCTGGAAGTCATCGGGGACGGCGACGTCGTGCGTTATCGCCCCGAAATCGTGGCGTGGCTAAGCCGCTGCGACGTGGGCGACGGCAGGCTGCTCGCCCCCGGCGACCTGTGGCACTACGAGGGGGACGGGCTCGTCGGCCTGCACTTCTTCTCGGACGTCATCTTCTCCGGGGACGCCGTCCTCACCGACCTGTCGGCCGACTACCCCGACCTCGTCTTCGACCTGGACCAGTGCATGAGCGACTGCCGTCTCCAGTACCAAGGCGGCGACTGGCTCCGGCGAGGGGACTCGTACGTCCTCAAGCAGGTGCGGCGCTGCTTCGACCTGTTCGCCGTCGAGAACGACTTCTACAGGTTTCACGAGCTGGACCTGGCGGCGTGGGAGCCCGGCAAAGGCCCCCTGTTCTACAACAACGTCGTCAAGCTGGCCGGCGGCCGGTACCGGGCGGACGAATTGAGGCACGCCCTCAGCCTCTCCCACCTGGCCCGCACGACGATCATGACCTGCTACGGCCCCTCCCGTCACGCTCAGTGTGGCGACCGGGACTGCCTGCTGACCTTCGACTCCCCCGTGAGCTGCGAAGAAGTCATGGCGAAGGTGAGCCCGCTGTTCAGGGGCCTCGGCTTGCAGAACGATGACGTGGAAGAGCTGACCAGCCGGCTGCTCACGAAGCTCGTGGAGGCGATTCCCCGCTTTGACTACGACCCGCACAAGGGCAGCTTTCGCGGTTGGCTGAAGACCATCACGCACCGGGAAGTGACCAACCTGGCGCGCGAGCGCCGCCGCCGATTACCCGGCGACGAAGCCACCGGAAAGTCGGCCGTGTACGACCTGCTGCTCGAACATGCCGACGAGGTGGACGATCTTGTCGCGGGCCTGCACGATCAGTCGGAAGGAATGCTGCGCAGCGTGCCGGAAGCGCTGAAGGAGGTCCAGGCTGCGTGCCAGGGAGAGGAGCAGAAATCCTGGGAGCTGTTCCAGCGGATCTTCCTGGGGGATCAGGCCATCGAGCCCGTGGCTGCGGAGATTGGCCTGTCCTACCACGCCGCGGCCATGCGCGTCCAGCGGATCAAGAAGAAGGTGAGGAGCCGGGCCTTGCAACTGGCGCTGCAGCGGGGGCTGACGCTATGAAACGAAAGGGCGGGGGCGGCGTCGAGCGCCGCCCCCGCCGCGGCGGTGGGCGAATATGGCCCGGTTACGTCGTGGTCACCTTACCGGGACAACCCGCGGTTACTGCCAGTAGTAGAGGATGTAACCGCCACTGGCACTGGTGATGAGGGTGCGGTAGCCCTGGTTGATCAGGGACTGACTGACCTCGTTGGCCGTGTCGTAGTTCTGGTAGAACCCATACCGGATCCACCGAGGGGACGGGTTCGTCGCCGCCGTGGCCTGGGGCGTCAGGCCGGGGGCCAGGACGCCCAGCAGCGGGAGGACCGTCAGGACCGAGGCGACCAGCGACAGCAGAGACTTTTTCATGGCAAGGTTCCTTTCGTGAGCATGACAGACCCGTCGCAGCCGCCCCACAACACTGCGAAGCCGAAGGCTGCGACAAACGAGAGGGGAATGGATTGGAGTCGCGTCCCGTTTCCCTCGAAGCCCGGCCACGTCGGCCGGCGTCTTCACCAGTAACTACGCGACTCTCGGCCGGTTTAACGCGCGTTCTTGTCGAAACACCTTGCCGGACGGTGCCATCATCCACGCGGACCTTGCCGGACCCTGGCCAACGTGCTCCGCATGCGGCTCCCGAATCGAGGAAACGATGCCTGCCGACAGCGTTTGTCCTTCCCTGGAACCCCTCCGCCGATCCCTCGATCCCGATGATCCGATGACGGCATCGGAACGGCAGCGCATCGAGGCGCACGTTGACCGCTGCAACCAGGGCTGCAAACAGGCGCTCGACGCCCTGCTGCGCGGCAACACCCTGTCGCTGGCCCCTGGCGTGACTCGGCCTGGCAAGGCAGCGAGTGCGTCGTCAATCGCAGCGACCGACGAAACCCCACCGGCGCCGCCCGGCTACGAAATCCTCGGCGAACTGGGCCGAGGCGGCATGGGCGTGGTGTACCGGGCGCGGCAACGGGCGCTGGGCCGCGTGGTGGCGCTCAAGATGCTGCTGCACCCGCTCAACGAGGCGGAGGCGGAAGAGCACGCGCGCTTCACGCGCGAGGCGTTGGCCATCGCCAGCCTGAACCACGGCAGCATCGTGCAGATTTATGAGTTGGGCCGGCACGGCGACCGGCCGTTCATCGCTATGGAGCTGGTCGAGGGCGGCAGCCTGGCCGAGCGGCTGGCCGGCATCCCCCAGCCGCCGCGGCAGGCGGCCGCCCTGGTGGAGCGGCTGGCCGAGGCCGTCCAGGCCGCCCACCAGCAGCAGATCATCCACCGCGATCTGAAGCCGGCGAATATCCTGGTGGCGGCCGACGGGACGCCGAAGATCACGGATTTCGGCCTGGCCAAGCGGCTGGACGTGGAATCGACGGAGAGCGTCGGCAAGTTTCTGGGCACGGCCAGTTACGCCGCTCCCGAGCAGGCGCTGGGGCGCCTGCACGAGATGGGCGCGACCACCGACGTGTATGGCCTGGGCGCCATTCTGTACGAGATGCTGACGGGCCGGCCGCCGTTCCGCGCCGCGACCACGTGGGAGACGCTACAGCAGGTGGTGAGCAGCGAGCCTGTGCCGCCGAGTCGCCTGGCGGTGGTGCCGCGCGATCTGGAAACGATCTGCCTGAAGTGCCTTGCCAAGGAACGGGCCCGGCGCTATGTCTTGGCGCGTGGGTTGGCCGAGGATCTGCGGCTGTATCAGGCGGGGCAGCCGATTCGGGCTCGGCCGGTGGGCTGGCCGGAGCGCCTGGTCAAGTGGGTGAAGCGGCGGCCGGCGGTGGCGGCACTGGCGGGGGCGGTGGTGTTCGTCGTCGTGGTGGGGCTGGCGACGAGTCTGGCGCTGGCGGGCTGGGCTTTTCGCGAACGCGACCGGGCCGGAGACCGCCTGGCGGAGGCTCAGCAGGCCGACCGGCGCCGGGTGCAGGCCCAGGTCGAGCAACTCGGCAGCGCGGCTCCCGAGGCGGTCCCGGGCCTCCTGGCCGCACTGAAGGAGGATCGAGAGGCCGTGCTACAGCTGCGCGAGCTGTGGGCCGAGGAGAGCGGCGATCGGCAACGGCGCCTGCGGGCCGGCCTCGCCCTGGTCGATGACCCTGCCGTGCGGGGCCCGCTGGCCGACTGGATGATCGAGGCCGAGGATCCGCGCGAAGTGCTGCTGGTGCGCGAGGTGCTGGCCCCGCACTGCGCCGGGCTTGTGGAAGGACTGTGGAACACGGTGGACGACCCGAAGGTGAAGGTCGAGGTCCGCTTCCGCGCCCTGGTGGCCCTGGCCGCATTCGACCCCGCCAATCCGCGCTGGACCCAGGCGGCCCCCACCGCGGTCGAGCTGCTGCTGAAGGCTGATCCCCTGTTCCTGGGCCTGTGCATGCAGGCCTTGCGGCCGGTGCGCGACCAGTTGCACGGGCCGCTTGCGGAAGTCTTCCGTGGTAAGCACAGGCACTTGGCCGACTACCGCCTCGTGGCCGCCACGGTGCTCGCCGACTACGCAGTTGACCGACCCGCCGAACTGGCCAATCTGCTCTTGGATGCCGATGAGAAGCAGTTCGCCGTGATCTATCCCAAGTTCAAAGAACATGGGGAGCAGGGCCTGCCGGTGTTGACCGGTGCGATAGACCGAAACCTACCACCCGATGCCAACGAGGACGCCAAGGAGAAGCTGGCGAAGCGGCAGGCGAATGCGGCGGTAGCTCTCTTGAGGATGGACCAGCCAGCGAAGGTCTGGCCGCTGCTCAAGCACGGCCCCGATTCGAGGGCCCGGAGCTATCTGATCCACCGTTTTGGCCCGCTGGGGGCCGAGGCCGGCCCCCTTGTCAAGCATCTGGAAGAAGAAACCGACGCGACGATCCAGCGGGCGTTGATCCTTAGTCTGGGCCCGGAGGAGTTTGGCGAGCAGGCCTGGACGCCGGAGGGGAAGAAGCTGCTGGTCCAGCAGTTGCAGGAGCTGTATCGCACCGCTGCCGATCCGGGCCTGCACGGGGCGGCCGAGTGGCTGCTGCGACAGTGGCACCAGGAGCAAGCCATTAAGGAGGCGGAGCAAGCGTGGGCGAAGGACCAGCGGCACCGGGAGCAGAGGCTGCAACAGATCCGGGAGGGTTTTGCGAAGGGCAAGGGCGAGGGGTGCTGGTACGTCAACGGTCAGGGCCAGACGCTGGTGGTCATCCCAGGGCCGGTGGAGTTCCTGATGGGCTCGCCGCCCTCGGAGGCGGGCCGAACAGGGGGACCGGAGGGACAAATCGAACTCCAGCACAAAAAGCGGATCGGCCGCTCGTTTGCGATGGCCGCCAAGGAGGTGACGGTGGAACAGTTCCTTCGCTTCCGCCAGGGTCACTCCTACAACAAGCAGTACGCCCCGACAGCCGACTGCCCGATCAACGCTGTCATGTGGTATGAGGCGGCGGCCTACTGCAACTGGCTGAGCCAGCAGGAGGGGATACCTCAAGAGCAGTGGTGCTACGAGCCGAATGACAAAAATGAGTTCGCGGAGGGGATGAAGCCGAAGCCGAACTACCTGGGCCTGGAGGGCTACCGCTTGCCAAGCGAAGCGGAATGGGAGTTCGCCTGCCGGGCCGGGGCTGTGACCAGCCGCTGCTACGGCGAGAGCGAAGACCTGCTGGGCAAGTACGCCTGGTTAACCAAGAACTCGCAGAACCGCTGGATGGTGCCGGGAGGCACCCTGAAGCCGAACGACCTGGGGCTGTTCGACATGCTCGGCAACACCCTGGAGTGGTGCCAGGAGCAATTCACGTATTACTCGCCGGTACCAGGGGGCGGGGCCAGCGAAGATAAAGAGTATAAAGAAGATATTAAATCTAATCTAAGCCGTGTGTTGCGTGGCGGCTTGTTCGACTATCAGGCTGTGGTCGTGCGTTCCGCCCTCCGCGACTGGAACCTGCCGTCGATCCGCCTCGACTACGTCGGCTTCCGCCCGGCGAGGACGTTCCGCTGAGTCGCTTAACTGCTTTATACCATCGCCGTTGCACAACCGACGTTTAGCCGCGAGCGTGCTTGCGGGACGCTCGCGGCTAAACAACCGGAAATCGAATGGCGCGAGTATAATTGCCGGTTGCAGTTCAGTGTACCTCCGCCCGGGTGACGAAGACCTCGGCCGCCATTCCGGGCTTGAACCCCCCTTCCGGGTCGGTCACCCGGACCTTGACGGCGAACACCTGCTGGCGGCGTTCGTCCAGAGACGGCCCGTTGCGCGGCGTGGACTCGCTGACCGTGGCGATCTGGGCCACCGTACCCACGAAGCGCTGGCCCGGGTGCGAAGCGACTGTCACCGCGACTTCCTGACCCAGCCGCAGCCGGCCCAGGTCGGGGGCGGGGACGAAGACCTTGACCCACAGGTCGGCGGCGCGGTGGGCCACAATGACGGGCTGTCCGGCGGCGAGCACGCTGCCGGGCCGCACCGTCACCCCCTCGACCACGCAGCGCTCCGTGGCAGTCACCACGGTCTCGCGCAGTGTGGCCTCGGCCTCGGCGAGTTGCGCCCGGGCCTGGGCCACTGCGGCCGCGGCCGCGGCCCGGTCCTCGTCCCGGGTGCCGCGCCGGAGCAGTTTGCAGTGCGCTTGCACCCGCTCGAAATCCGCCTGCGCCTCGGCGATCTCCTCGGGCCGACTGCCGTGGAGCAGCAGGTCGCGGGCGGCCTGGGTCACGCGCACCCGGTGGCGCGCCCGGTCGCGGACGGCGAGGGCGGCGTCGTACTCGGCCCGGGAAACCGCGGCCACGCTCACCAGTCGCTCGGCCCGAGCGAAGTCCTCGTCGGCCTGTCGTTGCTCCGCCAGGACGGCGCCCAGTTCGCCCTGGGCCTGGCGTTTGTGCTCCTCCCGAGCGCCGGCCCGCGTCCGCTCGAGACGGGCCCGGGCGGCATCGGCCGCCGCCTGGGCCTCGGCGATTTCCTCGGGCAACGGCCCGTGGATTGCCCGCTCCAGGGCGGCCTGGGCGGCGGCGAGCCGACCTTGCGCCTGGTCGCGGCGGGCGGACAGTTCCTGGGCCTCGAAGGTGACTAGCACTTGCCCGGGCTCGACCAACTGCCCTTCCTGGACGTGGACGGCCGCCACCCTCCCGCCGACGCGTGATCCCAGCTGGACCTCCTGCGCCTCGACGGTACCCGGCAGCCGCACCTCATCGGCGTCGCCGCGACCGGGCCAGAACCAGAACCCCGCGGCCGCCAAGCTGCCCAGAACGACCGCGAACAGTTCGATCCACTTCCACAGCATCCGTCCGGAAGCCCGGACCGGAAGGGCCGGGAGCCGACGTGCAGTACTCACCGGGCGTAGACTCTGATCGATCATGACACGTCCTCCCAGGTTAGCCCCGACGCGCGGCCAGCGGCCGGGGACTCGTCCTCATGGTTATTGGGGGTTGACCGTCTTGCTGCCATCTTGCCTGGCGGCGGGGGGCGGCAGGTTCGGACAGGGGTTGCCGAAAAAACTACGGTGACCAACTGGGCAGGAAACCCCTGTCGATAGCGACAAACGAGGGGGGAACGGACTGGAGTCGCGTCCCTTTTCCTTTGAAGGCCGGCCACCGCGGCCGGCGTCTTCACCAGTAGCTACGCGACTCTCGGCCGGTTTAACGCGCGTTCTTGCCGAAGGGGGCGCCCCGCCCGGTCCTCGTCGCCGGGACAAGGGGTCGCGAGTCGATGCGATAAGGGATGGGACGCGCGCTTCAACCGGCGGGGTGAAGCGCGGCGGAATCGTAAACGGCGGCGGACCACCCGTGGCGGCAGTCGTACAGGTGGCGGAAGTGACAAACTCCCGACCGCGGACATTTCTCTTGTTGCCTGACAGGCGCCGACCTTTTATCTTGACATTACTCGTTGGCGTCTTTACACTTGAAACGCTTCACGCCTGAGGGGCTCTGTCGGCGGATGGGCCGGGCACGTTGTCAGGAGAACGGAGCCGTGACCAAGAAAGAGATCGTCAAGCAAATCGCCGACCGCATCGGCGAAACTCAGCTCAAGACCAAGGATATCGTGCAGCGGACCTTCGACGCCATCGTGGATACCCTGATCGAACAGGGGCGGATCGAGTTGCGGAACTTCGGGGTCTTCGAGGTTAAGCGGCGCAAGGCGCGCAAGGCGCGCAACCCGCGCACCGGCGAGAAGGTCGAGGTGCCGCCCAAGTGCGTCGTCACCTTCAAGCCGGGCAAGGACATGGAAGAGCGTGTTCGCCGCATGACCCGCGTCCCCGTGCCCCCCCCGGACGAGGACGAGGAAACCCCAGTCAACAACGGCGTCACTGCCGACGGCGACGGGGTCGCCGACAAGGGTCCCGCCCACCCTGCCCGGGCTCCCCGGGCTCCCCGGGCTCCCCGGGCTCCCCGGAAGCGCAAAGCGGTCCCACAACCCGTGGCCGACCGGGATTGACCCGGCTCACCCGTCAAACCCGGTCCGGAGCGCCGGACCGGGTTTCTCGTTGTTTTGGGCACAATCCTCCTCAAGTCTCCTTTCGGACGAACCGATACAATCCTCAGACCCGCCGTCGTGGCGGGCGCGACTGAGTCGCCCTGACCTGACCCCGAGTCGGTGGGGAGCCGGCCGGCGGGATCGTGCGCGGCGCGGGGTGCGGGTCATCCGTTGGAGAGAGAGGTGCGCTATGCGGCGCGTGCTGTTCCTGGCAGTCGTGGCGACCGGGTTGCTCAACGCCGGCTGCATGCTCAACGCCTACCCGAGCGACCCGCAGCGCCGGACCATGGTTCTGATGAACCAGTCCGAAAACCTCCGCCAGATCGAGTACGAGATGGAGCGCTTCTGGATGGTCGATCAGCCATCGCACCTGACGCCCGAGCGCGTCCACGGCGGCGTCGGGCAGTAACAGTACTGAGTACTCAGTACTCAGTACTCGGTACCAGCAGCCTCAACTTCTGCGGCAGCACCTCAACGGTCGCGGGCAGTTCGCCGGCCGGGTCGCCGTCGGTCTGCAGCGGGACCACCCCGGCCGAAGACAACCGGAAGCCTTTCGCCCGGCGATGATGCACGTCGGGCCGCTCCAGATGTCGGCCGCGGAGGATGGCCAGGGCGTACCCGGCCAGGGCGAACACGCCCGGCCGCTCGAAGAGGTACAGGTCGAGGAGGCCGTCGTCGGGCTGTGCGTCCCGGGCAATCGACAGGCCGAGGCCGTAACGCGGCACGTTGAACACGAACGCCAGCGAACCCCTCAACTTCTCTCCGGTGTCGATCACTTCCACGTCGATCGGCGGGTAGCAATAATCCTGGAGCAGCTGCACGATGGGCAAGGCGTAGCTGAGGCGCGTGATGTGTCCGCGGCGGCGCCGGTGCATACGGTGGACCACGGCCGCGTCGAAGCCCGCACTCGCCATCAGGCAGAAGGTGCGCTCGTTGGCCCGCGCCACGTCGATCTCCCGCAAGCTCCCGGTCGCGATGATCTCCGCCAGGGCTCCGGCATTGCGGGCCAGGCCGCAGTAGCCGGCCACCAGGTTCTCCGTCCCCACCGGCAGAAGGGCGACCGGCACCCCGGGCGCCCGGTTGAGCACCTCCAACAGCGTCCCGTCCCCGCCCGCCGCTACCACGCAGCGCAGGTCGTCCTTCCTCGACGCGACCGCTTCGGACAACTCCTGGCGGTGCCAGCAGACCACGGGTGCCAGGCCGATGGCCTGCAACCTGCGGGCGAACGTCTCCACGAGGCGGCGCGATTGTTCGGCGCCGGCCCTGGGGTTGGCGAGGATGGCGATGCGTGTTCTGCCGTTGTGTTCCATGACGGGACTTCCCAGTTGACCGGCCGCCGGTGGCGCAACAGCTTGCCACTATAAACGAAAGGCGAAGGAATGGTGAGGGAAAGGAGGCGATCATCGAGAAGGGGGGGTAAGTAGCGGCACGGAAGCGGCACGGGGCACTCAGCGTCTGTTCCCGGAGCGGGCGGCATGCGGAGCATGCCCTACGGACTGCGGCGCCTAGGGCATGCTCCGCATGCCGGCCTTCGGGAACAGGCCCTCACTGGCCCGCGTCGGCCGGCAGTTGCAGTACCTCGCCGGGCCTGGCGAGCCGCAGCACGTACAGGCTCCCATCGGGGTTGGCGGTGACGAGATGGCGGCCTTCCGGAGTGAAGGCGACGCCGTGCAGCGACTTCGTTCCCGCGGGGAACAGCGGGAGCACGCCGCAGGCCGAGGGCGTGTGCGTCGCGTCCCAGACCCGGACCGTGCCGTCCTTGCCGGCCGAGGCGACGGTCTTGCCGTCCGGGCTGACCGCGACCGACCAGACCTGCCCAGCGTGCCCTTGTTGTGGGACTTCCGCGCCCGTCGTCGTGTCGTAAGCGCGCAGGGTGCGGTCCTCCGTGTGGATGGTCACCTCGAACAGCGTCTTGCCGTCCGGGCTCATCGTGTAGGCCGCCCAGCCGCCCTTGCCCTTCAGCTTGAAGGAGGCCAGCTCCTTGCCTTCCAGGTCCCAGCGCTTGACGACGTGAGCGGCGTCGGGCAGGGCGGAGTTGTTGTGCCCGCCGCCCAGCAGCGATTTCCCGTCGGGAGCGAAGGCCAGCCAGCCGGCGCGCCCCTCGACCGTGCGGACCTCCTTGAGAGTGTTGGCGTCCCACAGTTTCCACTCGTCCTCGATGCCGCTGGCCAGCAGTTTGCCGTCGGGGCTGAAGGCGACGTTCATGACGCCCTCCCCGTGGGCTTCGAGCGTTTTGATCTCCTTGCCGGTCGCCGCGTCCCAGACGCGCACGGTCTTGTCCTCGCCGGCGGTGACGACGCGCTTGCCGCGGCCGAATCCCCCTGTCAGTACCACCACCAGGACGCCCGCCGCCACCGGGACCGCTGCGATCAGCAGTGCCAGGCGGCGCCGGCGTTTCCGTCGGGGCTGCTCCGTGGTGGCGACCGAGGGCGGCCGCCCCACGAGGTGCGGGTGTTGCAGGTGCGCCAGGTGCTGCCCAAGCAGATCGGCGACTTCTTGCGCCGACTGGAAGCGCTGCGCCGGCGCCTTCGCGAGCAGCTTCATGACGATGGCCGCCAGCCAGTCGGGGATGTCGGGGTTGACCTCGCGGATGGGGCGCGGCGCATCGTCGCAGACGCGCTTGAGGACCGCCATTGTACTCTCCGCCCGGAACGGCGGCCGGCCGGTGCAGAGCGTGTACAGGACACTGCCGAGGCTGAACAGGTCGCTGCGCTGATCGACCGCCTCGCCGCGCGCCTGCTCCGGCGCCATGAACATCGGCGTGCCGGCGATGACACCGCTCTGCGTCAGGCTGGCGTCGTCCACGGCGCGGGCCAGGCCGAAGTCGGTGATCTTGACGCGCTGCACGCCGTTTTCGAGCAGGATATTGCCGGGCTTGACGTCGCGGTGGACCAACCCCTGGGCGTGGGCCGCCGCCAGGCCGGCCGCGGTCTGCAGGCCGATGCGCAGCACCTCCTTCAACTCCAGGGGGCCGCCCGCCTTGATCCGGTCCTCCAGCGACAGGCCGGCGACGAATTGCATGACGAGGTAGGGGATCGGCCCGTCGTCCTCGACGGCGTGGATGGCGACGACGTGATCGTGGGCCACGGCGGCCGCCGCCTGGGCTTCGCGGACGAAGCGCTTGCGGGCGGTGCCGCTGGCGGCCAGCAACGGCGCCAGCACCTTGACGGCGACGACGCGGTGCAGCTTCTCATCGAACCCCTTGAGCACCACGCCCATGCCGCCGCGGCCGACCACTTCAAGGATCTCGTAGTGCCCCAGCCGGCCGAGGTGTCCCGGCTTCTTCGACGGGGCGAGGAAGGAAAGATCGCCGTCGGCGTTGGCGGGGGGCCCGTTCGCGGCGGTGCGGTTGGCCTGCGTCCCGTCCGCCCCGCCTGCCAGTTCGTCGACCGCGCGGCGCAGGGCCGGCTCGCACTCCTCGCCCGGCTGCTCGCCGCTGAGGTTCGCCGCCGTCTCGGACCAGGACCGGCCGCCGGAGGCCAGGTCCTCCACCGCCCGCTGACAGCCCGGGCAGCCGTCCAGGTGACGGGTCAGTTCGGCCTGCTCGGCCTGGGGCAGCTCGCCGTCGAGAAGCCGGAGCAGTTGCGCCGGGTCGGGACATGATGTCATCGTCATGAGAGGCATCCCCTCTGGCGAGCGGCGCGGCGTCAGCCCGCCGGTTCTGGCGAGCGGCGCGGCGTCAGCCCGCCGGTTCTGGCGAGCGGCGCGCGCCTCCTGCACCAGGCCCTTCAGCCGGGCCTGGACGCGGCTCTTGGCGATGTAGACCGCGCCGACCGACATCCCCAGCGCCGCGGCGACCTCCGGGGCGGATCGACCTTCGACGGCGGTTTGCCAGAACGCCTGCCAGGTCGCCTCGCGGAACTCGCCGCGCGCCCGCTCGGCGGCCCAGACGAACAGGCGCCGTTCGTAGTCCCGCTCCCACTGTTCCTCTTCCGAAGCGGGCAACTCATTGAGGAGTTCCTGCGTGGCGTCGTCGCCGCTGCCCCGGGGCTGCCGGCGGGAGCGTGTCAGGAAATCGCACAGTTTGCGGTGTGCCAGCGTGAAGACCCAGCCGTGGAACGAGCCGCGTGCCGGGTCGTAGTCGAGGCGGCCGACGGCGCCGCTGACGGCGCGCAGCACCTCCTGCGTCAGGTCGGCGGCGTCGGCGTCCTGCAGCCGGTGCCGCCGGGCGTAGCGGTAGACGAGCGGGGCATACAACTCGACGAACTGTCGCCAGGCGTCGGCGTCAGTCGCGTCGCGCAGGCGAACCAGCAGGCTGGGCCGCGTCAACGGCGGGTCGGTCATGCCGGTCCCTCCGCGAGGTACTTCCGGGGTGGGGCGGAAACCTTTCAGGGAATGGCGCGATTCAGGAGGTCGGGGGAGCCGGGAGAATGCCTTTCTCGCGCAGCAGGCGCTCGGCCCAGGCCGCTTGTTCCGGCCGCAGCGGCGGGACCGGGGTGCGCTCGCGGTAGTGCGTACGCCGTTGGTAGAGGCCCGTGTCGTAGCAGCGATCGAGTCCGGCTTGCAGGTCCACTGACACGGGAGGATCGCCCGGCAGCAGGGGGATCGCCAGCACGGGCAACCTCATCTCGAGCCGGATGGGGTAAACCAGGAAGTCCTCCCACTCGTCGAAGGTGTGAATGCAGACGTGATAATCGAATGGCCCAGCCTTGGCGATCGCCGCGTCTAGCGGCACCGCCGTGGCGTGCCGGCCGCCGCGCAACAGGTCGATCTCGACGAGGTGAACCTGACTGTTCAGCACTTCCTTCTGCTTCTGCACGTAAAGGTCGCGTCCTTTTTCGCCGGGCGTTTTGTTCGTTGGGCTGAGGACCTCGATCGTCGTCACAAGGCGCTCATTGCCGGGCCGCGCGTAGATCTCCAGGAAGGGCTCTCGGAACTCCTCATGGGGGACACGAACGATCACGGGTTTCACGGCTACGGCTGTGGCGATGCTGCCGCCGTTGGCTGGCTCCATCGGCCCACCGCCGGGTTGCTCCGGGCGCAGTACGTTGACGTCCGGCCCGGGCCGTCGCTGTGTAGGCTCGATCCAGACGCGCGACGCGCTGCTGGCGTAGTACGGCGGCGGGAGCACCGCGTTGATCGCGTCTCTCAGGGCCGCGATCAATCGGTCGTGCAGGTCTGGGAAGATCGCCGGGTCTTCCAGAAACGGATCCATCCCGGGAAATGGTGAAGGCATGTCAGTCATCCTTAACGGTTGTTGAAGTTCGTTCTCTCACGACCGCCGCTCCGCCTGCATCCGCGCCGCCTGCAAGGTGTTGTGCAGCAGCATGGTGATGGTCATCGGCCCGACGCCGCCGGGCACGGGCGTGATGGCGCCGGCCACTTCCTTGACCGCGTCGAAATCGACGTCGCCGGTCACACCCGGCTTCCCGTCCAGCCTGGGGTTGATGCCCACGTCGATGACGACCGCGCCCGGCTTCACCATGTCGGCCTTGAGGAAGTGCGCCTGACCGATGGCGACAACGACGATATCGGCGGAGCGCGTCAGCTCGGCGAGGTTGCGGCTGCCGCTATGGCAGACCGTCACCGTGGCGTTGCAGCCGGGCGCCTTCTGCATCAGGATCAGGGCCAGCGGCTTGCCGACGATGGTGCTGCGGCCGACGATGACGACGTGCTTGCCGTTCGGATCGATGCCGTTGCGGACCAGTATCTGCTGGATGCCGTAGGGGGTACACGCCAGGAAGCGCGGGTGGCCGGCGGCGAGCAGACCGAGGCTCTCCGGGCCGAAGCCGTCCACGTCCTTGTGTGGTGACACGGCCCGGATGATCGCCTCTTCCCGAATCTGCTTCGGCAGCGGTATCTGCACGAGGATCCCGTGGACGGCGGGGTCGGCGTTGAGGCCGGCCACCAGGTCGAGAAGCTGCTGCTGCGTCGTCTCCTGCGGCAGCTCATGCAAGAAGCTCGCCAGGCCGACGCGCTCGCACGCCTTGCGCTTGTTGCGGACGTAGCGCTGGCTGGCGTCGTTGCTGCCGACGAGGACGGCGGCGAGGCCGGGGCGCACCCCGGTCGCCTGCACGAACTTCGCCACCTCGGCGGCGATCTCCGTCTCCATCGCCTCTTTCAGCGTGTTGCCGTCGAGCAGTTGCGCGGGCATGAGACCCTCCGATTCCGGCCGCTTACGGCTTTCATTATGTCGGACGTTCCACCAGTCGCGGCAGGGCTTTCTGGGTAACCGGCGCCGTGGCGCGCCGGAAGGAATTATCCGTGGCGGCAGGAAATTACTCAGATCCCCCTTTACGCCGGACCGAGCATTCTTATAAATATATCAGTTGGGCCTGCAGGTGCGCGAACTGGACGGCCGGCCCAGGAAGGGCTGTTCGTGCGCCGGCGCCGCCGGGAAGCCGATGCCATGATTTCTCCGCTGAAGCACTCCTCTCAACCCACCGTACTCCTCGTGGAGGACGACGAGTTGGTCCGCGATACCAT
>Ga0208696_1001202_pt1 | contig 15677 bp, 14 predicted proteins | sample Sb_taG_9_FD_187711 | JGI IMG/M metagenome (GOLD analysis project Ga0208696, IMG submission 187711) | Peat soil microbial communities from Weissenstadt, Germany - Sb_50d_b_LC metaG (SPAdes) (version 2) | ecosystem: Environmental > Terrestrial > Soil > Wetlands > Peat | place: Germany...
CCACGTTAAGAAATTCAAGCCGGAGGAACTCTCGCAATCGGGATTCACCGTGGAGTACGATGTCAATCCCAAGAGTTACGAGTCATTCGAATTTTATTTGAATGCGGTCGAGAAGGAAGACGTCCTGGAGCTTCGCTGTCACTATGACATTGGACTTTTTGAGGGTCTTACCATTCGAGAATGGCTGGCAACGCTAGAGTCCATCTTCCGGGGAATTATCGCGGAGCCGTCGCGGGAGGTTGTGGATCTCGCCAGGATGAAAGACGCTTCTCCCGTAACTGGAATTAACTCCGCTCAGACCTCAATGTCGTATACGGCTGGTGAATTGCCTGCCCCACTCGCGTCGTTCGCGCCCTTATCTCCGCTGGAATCATCCGATTCGCTTTCGAGTTCCTCGCTGGCGGAGCCCACTCTGCTCCGAGCGCTGATTTCGCTGTGGCAGCGCGTGTTGAAGATTCGCAAGATTCGGCCAGACGATGATTTCTTTGGGTTGGGTGGTCACTCCGTCGCTGCTGCACAGTTGTTCGCCCTGATCGAGCGGGAGTTGGGATGTGTTGCCCCGCTTTCAAGTCTCTATGAGGCGCCCACTCCAAGGATGTTGGCCGCTGTTTTGAGCCGCGTCAGCAAGGGACACGATTGGAAATCGGAGACCGCCAAAAATCGATTGGACGGCGGGAACGGCGATTTCGTTTCTCGATCGTCAGTTCCTCGATTCAATAGCGAGCCGTCCCCTCCTAGTTGGCAATTCGAGAGCAGGCTGAATAAGGTCGCACGCTGTTATATCGATGGGACAGGCGAGTCGCGGCTCGGTTCGCGCATGCTTGGCAGGTGGGAAGACTCAGCGATTGCAGTGCACGAACCCGAGGTGGAAGTCAGCAGTACTCCTTCTGTATTGCCCGATCAAGGGTTTATCTCCCGGTCACTCGCATCATCGAGTAACGATTTGGGTGTACGTCCGTTCCTCGAAAAGGATATCGCGCAAGTGGCGGATTTGTGGTGGAACTTTTTGCGCCGAGGCAAGGGGCCTGCTCCGCCGGCAGTACTCCCCTATTTCCACGAACTCTATTTTGCCGATCATCCCTGGCTCGATTGCGCAGTTCCTTCTCTCGTCCACGAGAGTAAAGGAGGCAGGATCGACGGATTTTTGGGCGTGATTCGGCGGAAGATGTCGGCTTGCGGCGAAACTATTCGCGTTGCTTTGGGAGGCAACTTTGTCGTTCATCCCGAGGCTCGATGCGGTCCCGCAGGTTTGCGCTTGCTCGAGAGGTACGCGGAAGGAGATCAGGATCTTTCCTTGTCGGATTCAGCCAACGACGCTTCCCGAATGTTGCTTGAGAGATTGGGATTCCAGACCATCGTGCCCCTGAGCGTAAGTTGGGCGCGTGCGCTGCGCCCCAGCGCTTACGCCGTTCACGTTATATCAGCGTTGACCCGGCCTTCACTTTTCGCCAGCCTAAGGTTTGCCGCAGAGCCTTTTTGCGCCTTGGTTGATAACGTGGGCGCACGGCTTAGGATGAGTCTATTCCGCCAAATCGAGTCCCCTCTGCGCGCATCGAAACTTGATGCCGAAACACTTCTTCGGTGCCTCAGCGAGTTCTGCGGTGGGTATTCTCTATTACCAGAATATGATCTGCGTTCCCTGAAAGGTCTTCTTTCTTTTATGGAGCGCATGCATCCCGGGGCCGAGCTCAGGAAAACGATTCTTCGCGATGACGGCAACAGGATTCTTGGCTGGTACCTGTACTATCTGAAGCCAGGCCGAGTTGGACAAGTAGTGCAGATTGGCAGTGAGCGGCAATTCACAAAAGATGTTCTCGATCATCTTTTTTACGATGCTTGGAGTCGTGGCGCGATTGGCCTTCACGGGGTGGTGCAAAGCAATCGAATGGGCGAGTTCTCCGAGAAAAACTGTTTTTTTACATGCCGCAGCGGCTGGACGATTGCGAATTCCCCTCGACACGATCTACTCGACATGCTCAATGCCGGCGATGTTTTTCTCTCGCGCCTCGACGGCGAGTGGTGTTTGAACTTCAATGATTGATCCCAGCCTTTTCGCACAGGAAACAGATCTTAGCAGCGACAACCGTTGCCGGGGTTTCGTGCGAACATCCCCCGGTGATGGCAATCACCGATAGCGCCCGATCTCTATTCCATAATTTAGACGAATTAATTCGGCAACACTAAGCCCGTTAGCCAACTCAGGGGAGGAGGCTGGCGGGCTTTTTTGGTGGGGAATTAAGCTCAATTGGAATATTTCGATACGCCAAGCTACCATCAAAGCAGTTGCTTTCAGAGAACGTTCATGTTGCAAAGGTGGGAATTGAGAGCTCGGAGTATGCTTCCCTAAATCACAGGGAGAGCGTCGACCCGACGCCCACACTTTTTATATCTTCAGATATTGCAAGATTTCGACAGGTAGAATGGGTGTTCATCCTTTTCGCGGAGTCAATCATGATAAGCCGTAGAAGCTTCCTAGTGTCCGCCGCGGTCGCAGCCGGTGTCGCTGCTGCACAACCAGTTCTCGGAAAGGTGGCCGGCCGAGACCCACTCACCCGCAAAGAGCGCGTAGACCGGGCACTGGCGGGCCAGGATGTAGACCGTCCGCCATTCACGCATTGGCATCACTTCGGACCGCAGACTCCCGAAGAGCACGCTAAGGCCACACTTGATTACCACGGGAAGTACAAGACGGACATCGTGAAGGTGATGAGCGATTATCCGTACCCAAAGCCCGAAGGCAACTGGTATGAGCTGAAGGTTCTAGACAACCCCTTCCCCGAGCAGATTCGTGCTTTGGAACTGATCCGTGACGGACTGCACGGAGACGCGTATATTCTGGAAACTGCATTCAATCCCTGGCAGGTCGCAGTCAAACTTTCGTCGAAGGAGGAGATCGTTCGCCTCCAGCAGGAGAACCCGCAGCGACTGCTCGACGCCCTTGAGGTACTGACGCAGTCGCACATCAACCACGCAAAGCGCGCCTTTGCTGCGGGCGCTTCGGGGGTTCTGTTTTCGATTGCGAACGCCAACCGCGCGGAGCTCTCACCGGCAGACTACGCCAAATTCAGCGCGCCGTTTGACAAGCGCTTCTTTGCAGCGACCGCCAGCGCCAAGCTGAACTTCCTCCACCTGCACTGGGAGAATGAATATGTTGACCAGTTTGTCGACTTCCAGGCCCCGGTCGTCAATTGGTCCGTCCAGTCCAGCGGAGTGTCGGTCAGCACTGTGCGCAGCAAGTTCTCGCAGACGATTGCCACCGGAATCGATGAGAAAAATTACAAGGATCTCTCCTCGGAGCAGATCCGCAACCAATGGCAGACCGCCAGGAATGTGGCTGGCAGCAAGTTCATTCTGACACCGGGATGCTCAGTCCCCAACGACAGCACCGACGAGGAACTGTCTCGACTTCCTCAGGTTGTCGGAGCGTGAGCACTGCACAGCAATCAATGCGGCAGTCCCGGCCCCAGAACCCGTAAACCAAGTTCCAGCCCGGGCGCTCACAATCGCGACGATCATCACGGGGACACCATCCCCTACGACCTCCGCCCCTGCTACAGGCGAATCGCTGAAACGAATACCTCTTCTTTGTCACTATGAACTAAGCGTGGCACTTCGCCTGCTTAGAGGCGCTGTTCGGTCGGGCAACCAGAACCCCGTTGGGGGAAGCCGCATCTCAGCGATAAATTCTGTTCTTGCGTTCGGGGCATGCGTCACTCGCTTCCGCAAGCGGGCTCATCTGGATTCTTCTCGGATCAGAAACGTTGTTGGTCTTTAGCCGACGGTCAAGGCCCGGGGCGCTCGCATCCCGAAGAGCATTCAGATGTTCAGAGGCGTGACGTGTGAAAGAACAGCACGCAACCACGGCACAGAAGCAGCCCCAAGAGAGCTGGTTTCATTTCTACGGCAATGAGCGGTGCGCCGAGGGTGAAATTAGGGCAAATCTAGCTGCGGCCGGCGTGAATCTGCGCCCAATGCAAGACTTATCGGAAGGGCATGGCATTGTTTGTTTCTCACAGTTCGACATTCGGTTTTTGGATTTTCTGCGGCGGGTTCGACTTGAATGCCGGGGTTCGGTGATAGCGCTTGCCGCCCCACCCCTCGTCTTAGAACCACGCATGACGTGGCGTCTGCTCGAGCACGGCGCTTCCGAAGTACTATCCTGCGACGGTCGAAGTGAGGTTGCGCCGCAGATCCGGGCGCGCCTCGAGAGGTGGAGGACCATTGACGGGTTAGCGGAATATGCCGCTTCCCACGCGGCGCTCGCGGGTGAGAGTGCTGCCTGGCGCGCGCTGGTAAGACAGATCGCCGACGTGGCGCGATTCACCGATGCCCCAGTCTTACTAATCGGCGAGAGCGGAACCGGCAAAGAATTGCTGGCTCGTCTGGTCGCGCTGTTAGACGCGCGCGGGGCCGATCATCATGATTCTGCATCGGAACTCGTAGTCTTTGATTGCAGTACTGTCGTTCCTGAGCTTTCCGGAAGCGAGTTGTTTGGCCACGAGCGCGGAGCCTTCACGGGCGCCGTAAACGCACGCGAAGGGGCTTTCTCGCTGGCCAATGGCCGGACGTTGTTTCTCGATGAAATCGGAGAGTTGCCGCCTGCGTTGCAGACGCAACTGTTGCGGGCGGTCCAGGAGAAGAAGTACAAGCGGGTCGGCGGGAATGTGTGGCAGACCAGCGATTTCCGCCTGGTGTGCGCCACGAACCGGAATCTGAATCAGCTGATTGAACAGGGGCAGTTCCGTCTCGATCTTTATCACAGGATTTCCGGCTGGATGTTCCAAACGGTGCCTTTGCGGGAGCGCCGCGAAGACATTCTGCCACTGGCACGCTTTTTCCTGAAGGCCATTTATACGGAGGGCGATCCACCGGATTTTGATCCGGCCGTGAGCGAGTATCTCTTGCATCGACACTATCCCGGGAACGTGCGCGAACTGCGCCACCTGATCGAGAGGATCGCACATATGCACGTCGGCACCGGACCGATTACTGCGGGAGATATTCCCGAAGAGGATCGTCCGCCCAAAGGACAGTTGCAACCGGTGTGGCCCGACGAACAGTTCGACAAGACTATTTCCGATGCAATTTTGCTCGGAGCACGCCTAAAGGAGATCACGCAAGTAACGACTGAAACTGCCATTCGTATCGCGGTGCAATCGGAGAAGGGCAATCTGCAGCGCGCTGCCAAGAAACTGGGTGTTACCGATCGAGCTTTGCAGTTACGGCGGGCATCGGGCAAGATCTCTGCCTAAGCATTAACCGGAATTTTGGCCATCTTGCTTTGGTGAATCCAGGGATCGCGATAGTCGGATGTCCTTACGGTGTTTGTCCCACCGGGGAACGAGATTGTTGAAACCGGGGGATTCACGCCTTGGCGACGAGCATGGCGCGTGAGGCGCAGGAAATTGCCGCCGAGAATCATGGTGTTGTCCGAGGCACGCAAGTTCAAGGCTGCTACTTTCGCCAGCTCCACTCCGGGATGCAGCCATGGTCCGTCTGTGCCGAACAGCACCTTCGCTGGACCGGCGCGTTGCACAGCTTGCTCCAGCAAATCGAAGCGTCGAATGCCGGAAGTGTCAGTGTATAGATTCGGATGACGCGAGAGGGGATCGATGAACGCTTGCTGGGCTTGCCAATCGTCGGAAAAACTTCCGAGATGCGCAAAGATGAAATTCACATCGGGATACTCGGTGGCTAGCAATTCGGCGACGGAAACTTCTCCCATAGGATCGTAAAGCACCGGCAAACGGTAGGCGCGGGCCGCCTCGCAAACTTCGCGAGTGATGCGTGCGTCGTGGCGGTGAACCTTGATTCCGACAAATCCATACCGCTCCACCGCGACCTTGACCATAAGCAACATGCGGCTGCGGTCGCGTTCGGCGTGAACGAGAGCGAAACCGTAATAACGGTTTGGGTCGGCGGCTACCAAGCGGGCGACTTCCCGGTTGGCCACGGCGTAGTCGGAATGGAACGCCGCGAATAACACCGTTTTGTGGATGCCGGCACGCTGCGCACGCACTAAGTACTTGTCCAAAGAGGCATCTGTATCCCATGGCCCGGTGAGGCCGTCTCCTTTGCCCGCATGGCAGTGGCTGTCGATGATCATCTTGATCCACAAAAACAGCAATCCTAGGTCCTGCTTCCCAAGAATTTACGCCAGCGCGCCACCGCCACAAGATAGTTGTCCACGCTATTCACTCCACTCCGCGGGTCGAAGGAACCGAATCCTAACGCTGGCTTTAAGCGCACATATTGGCGCACGCTGTTCCAGTCCGTCACGGCAACCCCATCCCGGCGCATCTGCGACAGGATTCTCACGGGCGCTGAAGGAATCCAGTGGCGTAGCTTAACCAGACCCCAGAAAAGGTCCGTGTCTTTATTCAGGTTAAATTGGCCGGCAAGACTCTTGACCCCAGCCGCATACTTGCGGACTAACTTGATGCCGCCCTCGACCGAGTAAGCCGGATCGGTGCTTAAACGGTCATGATCCAGTTTCAAATCCTGAGATTCCTCGGGATGAACCTGAAAGTATCCGCGCTCGCAGATTTTTGTGAGGTCGCCCAGTTTTCCGCCGCTTTCAACTGTGATCCATCCAAGCAAGTACTCGGCCGGGATGTCTGCCCCGTAGCGGCGGAGCAGCGGCAGCAACTGGCGGAGGCCTGTGGGGCCACAAGCGAGGCGCCGCACCGGAGGCGGTGGAGTTGCTCCCGCTTGCAATAGAGCCTGCTCGATCTTCGGGCTGGCATAGTATTCGCGCCAGGAGACTCCGTGTCCCTGTTTGAAATGCGTGAGCGCGTTGATGGTTGGGCGGTCCAACACAGCGGTGACACTCAACTTGCCGCCAAGCTGGTTCAGCGACCGTTGCATCCACGCAATGTAGCTGGAAGCGCAGCGGTCCTCGTTGCAACCGGCCGGCGACGGCGTTGCGATTTCGCTAGCCGTGTTTTGCTGGAAATCAGCGGAACTCGCCGGAGAAGCCGCGCCGGGATTTCTGGCCGAGAGAGGCCCGCTAGCGCAGAGTTTCTGGAACGCGGCGATAGTGTCGTTGTCCGGAACTCCGTTGTCCGGAAGACTCTGTTGGGACTGGAACATGCGAATGGCGCGCCGCGTGGCGGGGCCCATGATTCCTGTTTGCGGGACCCATGATCCGACCGAGTCCGCCAAGCACGCTTGGATCCAGGAAACGAGCTGAGGGTCGACGGTGTCGTCGGCGTAGCCCGAGGAACCCCACCAGGACCACCACGGCGGTCCCCCCCGGCGGTCGAAGGAATGTTGCCCACGATATCCGCGACCTCGACCACTAGTACGCACGCGCGCCATTCTGCCCTCCTCTCGCGGTTCCATGAATGATTGCGAGTCGATGATTGCTAGTCGACGATTATCTTGCCGCTCCACTTTGAACGAGCGACCGGCTCTTCATTCACCGCCGGCGGGGAGGCCAGCGATTGCCACCGCCATAGCCTCCATCGCCGCCACTGCCATCGTCGTCACTGTCGGGCGGCTGGGAATTGAGTCCTACCCACCGAGGTCCAAATCGTCTTCCTCGTCCTCGGCGCATGAAGAGCTCTCCGTCGTCGTCGCCGTCGGTTGGCTGCGGCGGCGTCGGCTGGAAATTAAATCCGCTTCCCCAGCGGCGTCGACGCCGTCGTTTCCATCCACGAGAAAGCTCACCGCTACTGGCATCCGGCGGAGCGCCTCCGGACGCCTCCGGGGGTGGGGCGCCATCGCCACCAGCAGGGGCGGCGCCAGCATCGGGCGGAGGCGCACCCGGAGGCGCGCCGCCAGCGGCTGCGGTTGCGGCCGCGACATCGTCGCCCGCAGGTGGCGCCGTGGGAACAGGTGGCGGTGGTGGAGCGGCCGTCGGCGGAGCGCCCGTTGCTTGTCCGCTACAGGCTGCCTGCAGCGCAGTAATCGTGGCGGCATCCAGCATGCCTGTCGCTGGCAGTTGTTGCTGTTTCTGGAACTTCCGGATGGCGTGCCTCGTTGCTCGTCCCATGACTCCGTTTTGCGGCACCCACGATCCCACCGCTTGAGCCAGACAGGATTGCGCCCATGCTATCCACTGGGGGGCCATACCTTGAGCCTGCGGCGCATAGCCACTAGGTTGTTGCGCATAAACACCGGGTTGGAGCGTGTAGCCGTACGGCTGCTGCGAATATCCGTAACCTCTTCGGAAGCGCCACGGCCAGTTCCAACGCGATTGCCCGAATGCAGAACCGTAGCGGGGCGAATATCTTCCGGCATAAGCGCCGAAGCCGCCGTAGCCGGGCCGGTATCCAAACTGCCGGCCGCCCTGCCATCCGTAAGCGCCGGGCCGATAGCCATAAGCTTGTCGCTGTGCGCCCCAGGCATATCCCGGCCGCCGCCAACCCGTCTGTGTTGTCCATCTTCTTGTGTAGTAATTTGGGTAGGCCATCGCCTTAACTCCTTTCGAGTATCGTTCTTCCTTCCATCTTCAACCGCGAGGCATCTGCCAGGTTCGCCAGTGCTCGATCGATATCGCTGCGACCATGCCGCGCCGTCACGACAAAACTGATTTGCGCATTCTTCCCGCGTTCGCCTCGATGCAGTACCGCGTCGACGCCCCGTTCCCTCAGCTCCGCATGCACCTTCTGCGCATCAACGTGTTTTGGCAGAGTTATCGGCTGAACCGGAAACAGGCTTGGGGTCCCAACCACACCGAGCCTTCGCAATCCGCGGCGGAAGCGCGAAACCCGCAAGGCCAGTTTCATGCGGAGTGCGTCGCCGTGCCATCGGTTGATCGCCAGGGCTCGATCCAACGCGGCGATCACGGCGGACGAAGGAGGGCTGCAATGCACGCGCGTCGCGCTTTGCCGCTCGTACTCATCGACCAGTGCAGCACTGCCTGCCAACACGGCAACGGGTACGCCGAAGGCCTTGGCAAGCGAGCTGCCAACTATCAGTCGATCACTGTTTAAGCTCGCCCGTTGCATCGAACCCCCTCCTCCCGTTCCATATGGCGCCCATCGTGCCGGTTTCCCGAAAATTCCCAATGCCTGGCTGTCATCCACGACCACAAATCCGTCACGAGCTGTGGCCTGCGCCAGATACTCCGTGATTGGAGCCAGCCTTCCGCATCCGGGGCAATATCCGTCGGCCACAACGACCGGTGGCTTTCCGTCCGCAGTAGCTAGCGCTTTCTTCAAGTCATTCGTATCGTGCTGTCGAAAAGTCTTGACCAAAGTGCCGGAACAGGCGGCACGTTCCACGCCCCAGCGAACGATGGGATAAGAACCTGCGTCGAGAAAGATGTTTACCTTGGCTTTCGCCAGAAGCGCAAACAAATCCCAGAACAGATGCAACGTCGAAGTAGCGAGCAGCGCCCGTTCGCAACCCATCAGCGTTGCCAGCTTCCCCTCCATACTGCTCGTGCCTGGCGGAGCCTCCAGAGCGGCCGGCTTACCCAAGGTCAACCGGTCCCACTCCGGCAGGCACCGCGAAGCGTGATCCAATCCCAGATACAGCGCCGACGTGAAATCAAGCACGATCCGTGTCTCTACCGAGCCCGTTGCTGCTGTAGCACCAGGCGCTTCTGCAAAAGCACTGCTGGAACCGTCGAATCCACCGTGTCCGGATTGGTTAGGTCAATGCCGGTCGCGGCGCGATAGGCATGCAAGTAACCCTGGATCTCCGGCCGCCAGTAGCGCGCCCAATTTTTGGCCGAGTCCTCGTCGACGATCGCGATCCAATCGCCGTAGCGGACGGACAGAAGAATCTGCTCGCCGTACACCGCCAGGTCGCGGAAGTGAGTCACGGTTACGTCGGACCAACCCTGCAAGGTCTTCATGGTGTCGACTTGCGGCATCCAGGCTTCCTTGTAGGGAACCATGGCACGGCTCTGGAGGAAGTCGCGGATCTCCGGCCGCGCCAGCATCCACTGCTGCAGCATCATCTCGGCGCGAGCGGTCCACGGCAAATCTCCAAACTGGTTGTGCGCTCCCTGCGCTAACAAAAGATGCACTTCCTTCAGAGCATTCAGCAGCGGATACCCGTCGGCGATAACAGTTGTGTCGTTGTCCTCTTTGAAGAACACCGAGCACAGGTGCAACAGGTTATGGAACGCTTCCAGGAACTTCGACCGGCTGTCCGCCGGGCGCATTTCCCGGACTGCCTTTCCGTACAGGGTAAGCCCGTACTGGTGCTCGTATTCGTAAGCACGACGCTTCACCGAGAGTCGGCGGATCTCATCCTGAATGAAACCCCAGATGAGATTGTTTAGCGGTCGCAAAGGATCGATTTCCAGGTGAGCGATGGGATCACGATCGCCCGGACCGCGCACGTTTTGAAAACGCCGGGTCACTGCGTTCATGGTCTGCGCCAGCATCCCCTCTTCGTTCCAATACGACCAGATCAACTCGATGAGGCAAGGCTCGTTGAGTTTGCCGGTCAGCACGCGATCGCAGCAGACCGAACCGTTCCGCCACTCGGGAAATGCAGCTTCGATCACCCGGGTGATGTAGGGCAGCTGAGGTGGTGTGCCGAGATATTCGGCCAGCTTGGCCTTGACATATTCAAAACTGACTGGCTCGCCCAAGCGGGCCGACTCGAATTCGCTATGGAAAAGTTGATGGCGGCCCTCTCGCTTCTCTTCGATGCGTATGCCGCACTCCAGCAGAAGGAAGGCCTCGGTCGAGTACTTCAGCAAGTTGTAGGCCTGGACTCCGTGCAAATTTGTGCCGAGATCTTGCAGCTTCGATTCGAGTAGCGGGTACTCGAGCTTTAGGCGCTCGTCGGCCAATAGCACCCGGTTCATGAACTGCTGGTAAGGGACAAAGCCGATGGCTGCAGTCCGGTTGCGGATCGCGACCCAAAGGGCTTGGTCGCGTGTGGGGTGCGAGAGAGTTCTCTCCAGAGTTACGCCTACACGCCCTCCGATGGCCACCACTTCCGGTTCGGAAGAGAAGAAGGTCACCCGTAGGGTGGCCTCGGCGACCTTGCCAGTGTGAGTTCCGGCTACGCTATCTACGATTCTCGCGATGAACGAAATTTCGCCCGATAGAGCGGGCAGGACGTCAAACTCCCACGCCGTGGGAGTATCCATCACTTGGCTGCCAGACAACGAGGAGAAGAAGTGCTGCCCGATGCGCTCCTTGTCCAATTCATACTCCAACCGCGCCAACACCCGCTTTCCTTTGACTGCGTTGGGAACCTGCTTGTATTCTCCCCCTTCGCCGGCCGCGAGCAGGGTGACGATCAGGCCCAGATCGAGCGCGATTATTACGGGATCGGCGCAACCCTCTTTTACAACAACGGAACACTCCCCTGTCAGGCCAAAGGCCGAGGCTACCACCCAGTAATGTCCCTCCGTCACATTCGGGAATTCGAACCTTCCATCGCCATTGGTTGCGACCCAGAAAATCGGTTCGCGCTTCTCTCTGGCTTCTCTCCCCTCTTTAGTTTTCTCCTTTTTATAGAGACAGACTTCGGCATAAATGATGGGGTCGTCTTGACGCTCACCGTGAACCACGCGACCGCAGACCGTGCCGCCCCTCTGTCTTTCCGCCTGATATTCCATGACTTCCTCCTCGTAAAAAGTTTTCAATCGTCCTCAACTGCGCTCATGCTGCTGCTGCACGACACGCACATTGATGAACCGGTGGCACACAATTAGCTGCTGCTTGCAGGGTGCTCTGCAGGGCCCAGTGACCCAGCAACTTCCCCACCACGACGCTTTCCTCTTCGGGAGTGATTTTGCCGTCGACACGTCCCTGCCCGATTACCGCAAACACCACCGTGGGAGCTGTCTCATACATCTCCCGGGGCTGGTTCCGCCATCGGTCCAGCAAATCCCGCAGACGAGACGGTTGCCGTTCCGCCAAGTCCAAAGCCTCCACCAGTGAACGGCCGCGCAACGCCACAGGGCGATGATTCACCAGCACGGCGACCAGAGCCGGAATCGTTCTCTCCAACATGCGCAGCAGGCGCTGGTGTGTTTCTTCCAGTCGTGTCAGTGGGTAATAGGCTTCCCATAACTGTGCCAGCTGGTCCCAGGCGGGCTGCGGGTAAAGCGCCTGGCCAAGCGCGGCGCTCAGCTTCACGCGAATCCACGGGGTGGGGTGCGGGTCGTCCGCGTTCAACCGAAAGACGAACGCCCGGGGAAGGCTGACCACACCCATCAATCCCAAAGTTGAAGCGATGCCCACCCGCGCGATGGACCAGAAGTCCGCGACGATTTCCGATATCCATCGCTTCCAGAGCCGCCATGCATCTTGATCGGCAACACTTCCCCGGCCCAGCCTGTCAAGCACGGGACGGAGGGACTCTAGCAGCTCTAATAACGCCGCCGCCTGGTGTCCGACCTCGTGGACCAGGGATGAAGCAATGCCGGAGCCAATCATGCGTTCACGCGGTACTTTGATGATCGCCACGGGATTGTCTCCTCCTCCCGGCATCCGGGTGCGGGCACGCCGGATCGCCGCTCCAACGCCCCGGTCGAGATAACAGATGACAGGCGGCGCCTCGTAATAATTCTGTTTAAGTTGCAGCGCATCGGCTGAGACCACATCCAGCCCAGAGAGCCACAGACCGGTATCGCTTTCGCTGCGCTGTGTGATCACGTTGTCGAACATGTCGAAATGCGTGACGACCGCGTTGAACCGAAGCCGCAGAATCGTGAACTGTCTTTGCGCCTGCTCGGCATCGCTCCACTGCCGAGCAGGTGAGCGCAGCCACCGCAAGAACCGCCGCACCAGCCCCCGCAAGTGTCTTCGGCCCGCCATCAGAAATTTCTCGATGGCCAGCTGCGAACCCGGCAGCAGGTTCGCAGCCGGCAGCATCGATTCCTGAAGAGCGAAGGGCTTAACCCGAGCAAGCCGCGTTAAAAGAGCGCGAGCCTCTTGCTCCAGCATCCAGGCGGCGTAGGGCGGGATCGGCATGTTGGCTCTCACACTCCAAACAGAACGATCTTGCTTCCGCGCCGAATCCATCGGCCTGCGCGTCCTCGGCCTGCGGCTCCGCCAAACTCAGGACCGAACGCGCCCGGTGGCGGTGGCTCAGGCCCAAACAATCCGGGTGCGTGCACCTGGGCCGCCTGTTTCACTGCCGCTTGGGCGACCGCGTGGGGGTTTGCTCCCGGTGGCGCCGCCGCGGCATTCTTTACCGCATCGGCCGCCAGGCGTACGAAAGTTTGCGCGGCTTCAAACTCCTGCTCGCCCGCTTCCAGTTCGAGGCCGAACATGCCTCCCGCTGCGGAAGCGAGTTGGCCGCCGATCTGTGACCCCGCGGGGCCGCCAATCGCGCCGCCCAGAGCCTGGCCGGCCATGGGCAACACTTGTTTGGCAACACCCTTCAGAACCCCTCCCAGGACTTGGCCGATGGGCGATTTGATCAAGCCTCCGATGGCACTGCTGGCCTTCTTGAACAGGTCCCCGAGAAACTGCTCAAGTTCCTGTTCGCTGTTAACTTCCATTAGCTCGGCAGCTAGCTCCGTCTCCTGGCTCTCACTGAGGACTCTGGGATAGGAGTACTCGTAACTCTCGGTTTCGTGAGGAAAAGCTGGAATATCAAATTCATGCATGGTGGTTTGTCCTTTCCGAGTTGACTTAGAGTCCGTACAAAATGATCTTGTCGCCGTGCCTTACCCAATCACCGTGATGATGATGATGACGGTGATGTCCAAACTGCCCGAAGCCGTCATCCAACAGACCCGGGGCATGCTCACGGGCAGCTTCAACAGCAGCGGTTCTAGCAGCGGCAATGGGATTGATGTTCGGCGGAGCCTGCAAGGCGTTCTTCACCGTCTCGCCAGCAAATCTCACAAATTGTCTGGCTGCCTCGAATTCCCGGTCTTCCTGGCTCAACCCCTCCAATTCGAGTCCCAGCGCCTGACCCGCCATAGAGCCGAGGCTGCTGCCGATCGCCGTTCCCACTGGGCCACCCACGAACGTTCCCAGCGCGCCACCGGCAATGGGCAGCGCAACTTTGGCGGCACTCTTCAAAACTCCGCCAAGGGCCTGCCCAACGGGCGATTTCACAAATCCACCGATAGCCCGGCCGGCTTTCTTAATGAAATCGCCAAGGAATTGCTCGAGTTCCTGTTCACTGCTGACCTCCAGGAGCTCGGCGGCTAATTCCATTTCCTGACCTTCATTGAAGACACCATCGCGACCGGCCCTGAACTCCTGCTCGAACTCGAGAGCTTCCATTTCGGGGGAATACTCAGTCAGCGGATTTCCAAAATGACCCATAGTAAGTTCTCCTTCTGCTCGTCAACAACGTTGGTGTAAATGTCCCGCACAACTTTTCATAGGCACGAGAAGCGCCAAAGTGAGAAGCCGCAAAATGAGGGACTTCCTGGGTTGACCGGTGAATGGCGCTTCGCTTTCGCTAGCGGAGGGGATAATTTGCGAAGTGCTCTTCGCCCCGATCTCCTCGACCGCATTTTTACTTACGACGTGGCCAAAGACGGCAAGCGCTTCCTGCTGAACTGTTACGTGAAGCCGGGACACGTTTCGCCGTTGACCATCCTGCTAAGCGCCGCGAACGGCGATTAATCCCCTGAGAAGGGAAGAGTGGATGTGGCCTGGTCCTCTAGACAGAACAAACCGGAACCTATCAAGAGCAGGTATGATACGGCACGACTAACGTGCTGAGTGACAGAGTAAATCCATATGTCACGAGCGAGGTTGTAAGTCCTGTCTGGCATAGCTCCGCGAAACTCTCTGAAACGTCCCAAGCAAGCGTGCCTCAAACCGGCTCGCAAGGAAAGGAGCACGGCACATTGCGGGCAGCTGCCCACAAAAGGCCAAAAGGGGCGAAAAAAGGAACCTAGCTTGTAATTCGGGCGCGAGGTTGGGGATGAACATTGTTGTTAACCTCGTTTCAATTTGGAGAAAGCACGATTATGGCTCATCCCATCAATTGTTGTTTCGAAATTGTGTACGAACAGCAGGAACAGGAAAGCGCTGTTCCTTCAAATGTTCAAGTGTATCGGACTGAATATGAGCATCCACATGAGTCCCTTTTGCAAGCGGAGTCTTGCAGAGTTGGCACTCCAAAGGTAGTTTGCTGATTGCTTGCTGAATGCCCTTCTTGCCTTGAGCAGAGCTAAGAACCATTTTCTGCGCACTGCTTAGAGCACAGGCGGGGCAGTTGAAACTGACAATTACGCCGTACCAACGGAGACTCATTTTAGTTTGTTTAACCTCGTTTCAGTTTGTCTCGCTGCCCCTCAACCTTCGAGGCTCTTGCGAGGTCTTCCAGAAACCCATCAACCTGTTGCTTCAACGAATCATCGGCAACCCCATCGGACGGACGAGGCAATGTTCGACACCTTACATACGACACGTTCAAGGTTGTGTATCTTAAGCCGTGGATGTTCTCTATCTCGCGTAAGGGCCATCGGTTTTCCTTGGGGGGAAGGCTACCGATGGTCCTTTTTGAAGGTGGGGGAGGGGGCCTTTCGCAGCATTAAATCCTATGGCCAGAATCCAATTGCTTCCACTGCCCTTCTGTTAGGCTCTCAGACGGGAAGTATTTCCCCATCAAGGCATCATCCACCAAGCACTTCGCCGGGTGCTACGCCTAACGCTTTCGCTTCCTTCCTGACGGTGAAGTGCCCCCATTTGCTGCACCAATCGCAATGTAAGTTCTGGGTTGATGTTCAGCGGGGATGAGGTCTGGAGCAGGGGACGGCGTCTGAGTCCCTTGCTCCAGCA
>Ga0208696_1001212_pt1 | contig 15580 bp, 15 predicted proteins | sample Sb_taG_9_FD_187711 | JGI IMG/M metagenome (GOLD analysis project Ga0208696, IMG submission 187711) | Peat soil microbial communities from Weissenstadt, Germany - Sb_50d_b_LC metaG (SPAdes) (version 2) | ecosystem: Environmental > Terrestrial > Soil > Wetlands > Peat | place: Germany...
CCGGACCCCGGACGGCAGCCGGCGCCGCAGCGCCACCTCCTGGCCCGCGTCGAGCACCGACAGCTTGATGCCGTCCACCTGCCCGCCGGCCCGCTCGATCAGCTCGAGCACGGTCCCGGCGGCCGCGCCGAAGCCGGTGCTGCCCCAGTAGCCGCGCAGCGCGGGGTCGAATGCCTCGCCCAGCCAGTGCAGGATCACCGGCTGGTCGGCCTGCTTCAGCAGCTCGCCGTACACCTTCAGGTAGTCCAGGGGGCCCCGGGCGCGGGCGGCCAGCGCGCGGCTGGCCATCAGGATCACCTGCGCCCCCGCCGACTGGACGAACGACATTTGCTCGGCGTAGGCGCCGGTGATCTCGCCGAGCGTGTGGTCCTCGCCGTCGGCGAGCTGGTCGGTCCCCGCCCCGGCGGCGAGCGCCCGGGGCCAGCCCGCACCGGCCGCACCGGCCGCACCGACGGCGCGGGCCGCGGTCCTGGCGATCAGCTCCCGGGCCTGCGCCCAGGACAGCCCCATGCCGCGCTGCGAGGTGTCCATCGCCTCGGCCACGCCGAACCCGTGCGCCCACAAGTGATCCCGGATGCGCATGGTCGATTCCCAGTCGATGACGGGGTCTCCGCCGCCGCCCGCCGCGGGGGAGGGGGATGCGGCCACATGGGCGGCGGCGAAGACCTTCCGTCGGGCCGGCGGCGAGTACCCGGCCGCCCAGCCCGGCTCGGGGATGACCAGCGGCTCAGGCCGCCCGGGCAGCTGGATCTGCGCGGTCACCCCAGCTGGCACCCCAGCTGGCACTCTGGACGCCACCTCAGACCGCCAGCGGCGGCACGTCGAGCCGCCGGCCTTCGGCCGAGGACTGCAGCGCCAGGTTGGCCAGCTGCACACCCTTGGCCCCTTCGACCAGGTCCCAGGCGAACGGCCGGCCCTGACAGGCGCACTTCAGGAACAGCTCCCACTCCACCTTGAACCCGTTGTCGAAGGTCATGTTGTCCGGCACGTCCGACCACAGCGCCTGGTAGTCGATGGGGTCGGGCAGGTCGGGGTTCCACACTGGCATCGGCGTGGACACCCGGTGCTGCACGGCGCAATCGCGCAGCCCGGCCACCGCGCTGGCGATCGTGCCGTCCACCTGGAGCTCGAGCAGTTCCCGCCGGTTGACCCGGACCGTCCAGGAGGAGTTCACCGAGGCGAACGCCCCGCTGGCGAACTCGAGCACCGCGTACGCGGCATCGTCCGCGGTCGCGTCGTAGGGGCTGCCCGACTCGTCCCAGCGCCGCGGGATATGCGTGGTGCTCCTCGCGTACAGCGCGCTGACCGGGCCGAACAGGTCGGTCAGCAAGTACTGCCAGTGCGGGAACATGTCGAGCACGATCCCGCCGCCGTCCTCCGCGCGGTAGTTCCAGGACGGCCGCTGCGCCGGGATCTCGTCGCCCTCGAACACCCAGTAGCCGAACTCCAGCCGGACCGAGAGCACCCGGCCGAAGAAGTCGCTGCCAACAAGCCGCTGCAGCTTCATCACGCCGGGCAGGAACAGCTTGTCGTGGACCACCCCGTGGGTGATCCCGGCGGCCTTGGCCGCGCGAGCCAGCCGCAGCGCGCCGGCCAGCGAACCCGCCATCGGCTTCTCGGTGTAGACGTGCTTGCCTGCCTCGATCGCCTTCAGCAGGGCGACCTCGCGCGCGCTGGTGACCTGGGTGTCGAAGTAGACGTCGACGCCAGGGTCGGCCAGCACCTCGTCCAGAGAGGTGGTCCAGCGCTCCAGGCCGTGCCGTTCGGCGATGGCGCGCAGCCGCTCCTCGTTGCGCCCGACCAGGATCGGCTCGGGGTACACGGTGGTGCCATCCTCGAGCCGCACGCCGCCCTGCTCCCGGATGGCGAGCAGGGAGCGGACCAGGTGCTGCCGGTATCCCATCCGGCCAGTGACACCGTTGAGAGCGACGTGGATGACCTTGCGCGTCATGGAGATGGCTTTCGGTCGGTGACGAGTGCGATGCTAACCTGTTCTGTATACGCGGGAAAGTGCTTTCCCAGATTAGGCTGGCCCCGGATAATGGGTCAAGCGCGGGACAGCGAGGACGCGACGGTGAGGGAGGAGGCCGTGAGCCAGGCCCGCCAGGAAGCCGTGAGCCAGGCCCGCCCGGAGCTGACCCGGCCGCGGTCGCCGGGAATAAGGCCGGGAATAAGCCCGAGAATTAGCAGGGTGACCCTGCAGGACGTCGCGGACCGGGCCGGGGTATCGCTGACCACTGCGTCCCGGGTGGTGAACGAGGGCGCGCGCCGGGTCGGGCCGCGCCTGGCCGAACGGGTCAACCGGGCCGTCACCGAACTCGGCTACACGGCCAACTTGCAGGCCAGGGCCGTCGCCACCGGGCAGAGCACGATGATCGGCGTGGTCGTGCACGACATCGCCGACCCCTACTTCTCCTCCATCGCGGGCGGCCTGATCGAGGCCGCCGCCGCACGGCACCTGCTGGTCTGCATCTGGAGCACCTCAGCCACCGAGGCGGCCGAACGGGAGTACGTCGCGCTGATGCGCGCCCAGCGGGCTCGCGCGGTGATCCTGGTCGGCAGCCGGTCCGACGACGCCGGGGCCAGGGAGGCGCTGCGGGCCGAGATCGCCGCCTTCACCCGATCCGGCGGCCGGGCCGTGGCCGTCGGCCAGGACCTGCTGGGCGTGGACACGATCCTGCCGGAGAACGCCGCGGGCGCCGAGGCGCTGGCCCGGGCCATGGTCGCGCTCGGCCACCGCCGCTTCGCCGTGCTGGCCGGACCGCGCGGCCTGCTGACCGCACGCGACCGGCTCGACGGATTCCGCGCCGGGCTGGCGGCCTGGTCAGTGCCGCTGGAGGCGGCCCGGATCGTCCACGGCCCGTTCACCAGGGACGGCGGCTACGAGGCGATGAGCGCCGTCCTGGCCGCCGAACCGCTGCCGGACTGCGTGTTCGCGGTCACCGACGTGATGGCCATGGGCGCGCTGGCCCGGCTGCGGGCCGACGGCCTGCAGGTGCCCGCCGATATCGCGCTGGCCGGATTCGACGACATCCTCACCCTCCGCGATGCCTACCCGCCGCTGACCACCGTGCGGCTGCCGCTCAAGCGGATGGGGGAAATGGCGGCCGGCCTGGTCCTGGCCGAGGCCGCCGACACGGGCGCCGTCGCCCGCGCCGTCACGGGCCCCGACGCGGCCGCCGGGGAGCAGCAGCCGCGGGTCATCCCGGTGCCCGGCGAGGTCATCCTGCGGGAAAGCACCCTGCCGCGCCCGCCCGCTGACCACTCCGGCTGACCATTCCCAGCTGACCATTCCCGGCTGGCCACGCCCGCCTGGCTCTTGCGCATCCGGGCCCTGATCAGGTACGTTTCGCAGAAATTGGAAAGCGCTTGCCAATGTTGGCAGGCCGAGGGCAGGCCGACGGCGACCCTGCATCAGTAAGACTCCCTGGTTGACCGTCCACCCCGGTCCCGCGCATGATCCGTATTAAATGAGTGCTAACACCAGCCCAGCCAGCCCCTCGAGGGAGTGAGCCACATGAGCGAAGCGGCACACGTTCCGTTCTCGGAAACAAAGGCACCTGAATCCGCGGAGCGGCTGCACCGCGGGGCGCTGGGCCTGATCGACATCTCCGCCTCGACGATGGCGAACATCGGCCCGGCCTACAGCTTCTACTTCGGCTTCGCGGGGATCGTGCTCTTTGCCGGCCTCGCCTCGCCGCTGGTCGTGCTCGTCGCCGCCGTCGCCATCGCGCTGCTCGGCAACACGCTGTCGGAGTTCTCCCGGGCGCACCCGTCGACCGGCGGCTTCATCACCTTCGTGGGCAAGACCTTCGGCGGCACCAGCGCGGTGACCACGGCGCTGCTGTGCGGCGCCGGCTACATCATCGCGATCGCGGGTGTCATGGTCATCTCGGGCGGGTTCCTGTCGATCATGCTGCAGTTCTACTTCAACGTGAGTATTCCCTGGATCATCTTCTCCGCCGTCTTCACCGCCGGAGCCATGGTCATGATGTTCCGCGGCGTGGCCGTGTCGACCAGGCTGGCCGGCTTCTTCTTCGCCTTCGAGCTGACGGTGCTGCTCGTCGTGTCGATCGCCGTGCTGATCAAGAACGGCGGCCACCTCAGCGCCGTGCCGTTCCAGCCCAGCCACCTCACGAACCACTTCCACGGCCTGGCCCTCGCTTTCCCGCTGGCCGTCTACCTGTTCATCGGCTGGGAGAACTCGGCGGCGCTGGCCGAGGAGACCACCAACCCCCGGCGCAACGTGCCCCGGGCCGTGTTCCTGTCGATCGCCCTGATGGCCTTCACGTACCTGCTGCTGGCCTACGCCACGGTCACCGGCTTCCACTACAACGCCACGGCGCTCACGGTCCCCCTCGTCCCGTTCATCGCGGTCGCCCACAGCGTGGCGGCCTGGCTGGCCTTCATCGCGTACCTGGCCGGGCTGACCTCCACCCTGGGCGTGCTGATCGCCGCGGTGAACTCCCAGTGCCGGCTGATCTTCAACGCCGGGCGCGAGGGCCTGCTGCCGAGCTGGATCGGCCGGGTCCACCCGGTCCGCCGGACGCCGGTCAACGCCATCATCGCCTTCGTCGGCATCGCCGGGGCCATCACCCTGGGCTGGGCGCTCGGCCACTGGATCGGCGGCCACAGCAACGGCCTGGACGCGCTGAACTTCTTCTTCGAGGCCAGCACGATGGGCACGATCCTGATCCTGTTCGTGTACCTCGCGGCCAACGTGGCGCTGCCGTTCTACTACCGCAAGTACCGGCCGGCCGAGTTCAACCCGGTCAAGCACATCGTGCTGCCGGCCCTCGGCGTGGTCGCGATCGCCGTCCCCATCTACTACCTGTTCAGGCCGTCGCCGCCGATCCAGCCGTACAACTGGTTCCCGTGGGTCGCGGTGGGCCTCGTCGTGGTGTTCATCCTCTACTCGATCTGGCTGGTCAGGCGCGACCCCGGCCTGGGCGACCGGGTCGGCTCGATCATCGCCGACGAGTAACCCCGAACAGCCGACGAGGCGACGAGCAATCCAGAAGGATCTCTCATGACCGACACCGCCGTCCGGGCCGGCCAGACGGACAGCGCGCACCCGGCGCATCCGCTCGACCCGGCCACCGCGGCCGAGTACCTGGCGGGCCGGGACATCATGGCGGCGGCCGGCCTGCTGGCCGAGCCCGTCAGGTTCGCCTACTACGGCCTGGAGGAGGCGCCCAAGGATGAGGTGCTCGCCGACCGGAAGGCCATGGATCGCCGCCTGCGCGCGTTCCTGGTCAACCGCGACACCGGTGAGTCGACCGACGTGGTGGTGTCGCTCACGCACGCCGAAGTCGTCAGCGCGCGCCGTCTCGACCCGGGTAAAGACGGCCAGATGCCCATCCTGGAGAGCGACTACGCGGCCGTGGACGAGATCACCAAGGCCGACCCGCAGTGGCGGGCCGCGATGGCCCGCCGAGGGTACCAGGACGTCAGCCAGATAAGGACCTGCCCGATCACCGCGGGCATGTTCGGGGTGGCCGACGACGACCGGCGGCGGATGGTCCGCGTGCTCGCCTTCGTCCAGGCCCGCGAGCACGACCTGGCCTGGGCGCACCCGGTCGACGGCGTCGCCGCCTACGTGGACCTGGTGGAGAAGAAGGTCTTCAAGGTCACCGACGAGTTCGAGCTCCCGGTGCCGGCTGAATCCGGCGACTACGACGACGAGGCCGTGCGCGGCCCGCATCGCACCACGCTGAAGCCCATCGAGATCACCCAGCCGGAGGGGCCGAGCTTCACGCTGGACGGGCACGCGCTGCGCTGGCAGGACTGGTCGATGCGGATCGGCTTCGACGCCCGCGAGGGCCTGAGCCTGCATCAGGTCAGCGTGAACGGGCGCCCGGTGCTCTACCGGGCGTCGATCCCGGAGATGGTCGTGCCCTACGGCGACCCGAAGTTCCGCTACTGGCAGGCGTACTTCGACACCGGCGAGTACCTGGTCGGCAAGTTCGTCAACTCCCTCGAGCTCGGCTGCGACTGCCTGGGTGAGATCGCCTACCTGGACGCCACCGTGACCGACGACACCGGCCAGCCCCGTACCGTACCGAACGCGATCTGCATCCACGAGGAAGACTTCGGCATCTTGTGGAAGCACACCGACATCTTCAACGGCTCGGCCGCCTCCCGGCGCCAGCGCAGGCTCGTGGTGTCCTACTTCACCACGGTCGGCAACTACGACTACGGCTTCTACTGGTACTTCTACCTGGACGGCACCATCGAGTGCGAGGTCAAGGCGACCGGGGTGCTGTTCACCTCGGCCCAGCAGAGTGAGCACCCGTACTCCACCGAGGTCGCGCCCGGCCTGGCCGCGCCGTTCCACCAGCACCTGTTCAGCGCCCGGCTGGACATGACCGTGGACGGGCTGGCCAACGCGGTGGAGGAGGTGGACGTCAGCGGCCTGCCGATCGGGCCGGACAACCCGTACGGCAACGCCATCGCGCAGACGGTGACCCGGCTGACCCGCGAGTCGCAGGCGGGCCGCCGCGCGGACGGGTCCCGGGGGCGGACCTGGCGGATCGTCAGCACCGAACGGTCCAACCGGTTCGGCCGTCCCACCGGTTACACGCTCTACCCGGAGTCCGCCCCGGTGCTGCTGGCCGACCCCGCCTCGCCACTGGCCAAGCGGGCCGGGTTCGCGGCCAACCACCTGTGGGTCACCCGGTACGACCCGGCCCATCGCTGGCCGGCCGGCGACTTCGTCAACCAGAACCCGGGCGGAGCCGGCCTGCCCGCCTTCATCGCCGGCGACCAGGACATCGACGGCGCCGACATCGTCGTCTGGCACACGTTCGGCCCCACTCATGTCCCGCGTCCGGAGGACTGGCCCGTCATGCCGGTCGCCCGCTGCGGCTTCGTGCTCAAGCCGACAGGGTTCTTCGACCGGAACCCCACCCTGGACGTGCCGCCCCCGGCCGGCCACTGCTCCGGCGGCTGACCGCCTTCCGGTAGCACCGCGGACCGGACGGTGGGACACTGGGTGCGTTCGGCACGGCCAGGTGCGGCCGCAGGGAGCGTCGATGATCACGGGTCAGGATTGGCAGGGCGAGCCCGCCCGCGCGTTTACCCGCACACTTAGCGTCGGTACGCTCACCAGCGCGCGTAGCGGGCCGACCGTGCTGCGGATCGCGCTGGGCACGCAGCTGCGGCGGCTGCGGGAAGCCAGCAACCTCACCACCGCGCAGGCCGCCGAGGCCATACGCGCTACTCACTCCAAGATCAGCCGCCTGGAGCGGGGGCGCAGCGCCGCCAGGCCGCGCGACGTGGCCGACCTGCTCAGCCTGTACGGGGTCACCGACGAGGCCGAACGCGAGAAGCTGCTGGCCCTGGCCCGCACGGCCAGCGCCCCGGACTGGTGGCAGCAGTACAGCGACATCCTGCCCAGATGGCTCGAGCTCTACATCGGGCTGGAAAAGGCCGTTTCGGTCATCCGCACCTATGAGGTGCAGTTCGTCCACGGCCTCATGCAGACCGAGGACTACGCCCGCGCCGTCATCCTCATCTCCAACGCCCGCGCCTCCGCTGAGGAGATCGAACGCCGGGTCAGCCTCCGGATGCAGCGTCAGGAGCTCCTCGTCCAGCCCGACGCCCCGGAGCTGTGGGCCGTGCTGGACGAGGCGGCGCTGCGCCGGTCCCCGGACGGCCCGGCCGTGATGCGCGCCCAGCTGAAACACCTGCTGCAGCTCACAGACCTGCCCAACGTCACCTTGCAGATCGTCCCGTTCGACGTCGGCCCGCACGCCGCGGCCGGCGGTCCGTTCACCATCTTGCGGTTCCCCGAACCCGACCTGCCCGACGTGGTCTACCTCGAGCAGCTCAACAGCGCGCTTTACCTCGACCAGCCCGACGACGTCACCGACTACGTGACCGTCATGGACCAGCTGTGCGTCCAGGCCGCCACGGGCACCGCCAGCAAAGACATGCTCAGCGCGCTCCTGGCGCAAGCCTAGGCCCTAATGTGCTCTGCAGTTCCTGTGCCCACTACGCTCACTCCATTCCCTGACATAACACCAAGAGCGGAGAAGTCACCCGTGACCGACAGCTCGTCCGTCTCCGGCCACAACGCGCCTAAGCTCGACACGTCCGTGCCGCACTCGGCCCGGGTCTGGAACTACTGGCTGGGCGGCAAGGATCACTATCCGGCCGACCGCATGGTCGGCGACCAGGTCATGGCGATGTTCCCGGATATAACCCGCCTCGCGCGAGCTGACCGGGCGTTCCTGGGTCGCGCGGTTCGGTACCTGGCCGGCGAGGCGGGGATCCGCCAGTTCCTGGACATCGGCACCGGCCTGCCGACCGCCAACAACACGCACCAGGTCGCCCAGGCGATCGCCCCGGAATCGCGCATCGTCTACGTCGACAACGACCCCCTCGTGCTTGTGCACGCCCGCGCCCTGCTCACGAGCACCCCCGAGGGCGCCTGCGACTACATCGACGCCGACCTGCGCGAGACCGACAAGATCCTGGCCCAGGCGGCCCAGACGCTGGACTTCACCCGGCCCGTCGCGCTCATGATGCTGGGCATCGTCGGCCAGATTCCCGACTCCGACCACCCGCAGTCGGTCATCGAGCAGCTGATGAGCGTCCTGCCGTCCGGCAGCTATCTCGCCCTCAGCGACGGCGTGAACACCAGCGAGACGTTCACCGAGGCCGTCCGCCACTACAACGAGAACTCCGCCAACACCTACCATCCTCGCAGCCCTGAGCAGCTCACCAGCTTCTTCGACGGCCTCGAGCTGGTAGAGCCCGGGGTAGTGGAGCTGACCCGCTGGCGTCCCGGCGACACTCCCTTCCCCGACGCCGGCCAAGTGCCCGGGATGTGCGGAATCGGCCGCAAGCCGTAGTCCGGGATCGTGTTCCCGCTCTGAGCCATTGCTGACCACCGCGGCGGTAGTACTCAACGGCGCAATTCGTCCCGCAATTCGCGCTTGAGGATCTTGCCGAGCGGGTTGCGGGGCAGTTCGTCCCGCAGCTCGAGCCGCTCGGGCAGCTTGAACGTGGCGATGCCGAGGCCGCGCAGGTACGCCACGATCTCGGCCAGCGTCACGGTCTGGCCGGGACATCCGCTGGTTCGAGTTCGACCCGACCTACGTGCTGCACTGGACCAACGCCTACGAGGAGGGCGACGAGATCGTCGTCGACGGGTTCTTCCAGGGCTGCCCGGAGCCGGCCGACGCCGGCCCGAACGGCCCGAAGGAGAAGATGTTCCGGTTCCTGGCCCAGGACATCATGCAGACCCGGCTGCACCGGTGGCGGATGAACCTGGTCACCGGGGCGACCAGCGAGCAGGACCTGTCGGACAGCTGCACCGAGTTCGGCACCATCAACAGCGGATTCGGCGGACGGCCCTACCGGTACAATTACGCTGCCACCAACGAGCCGGGCTGGTTCTTGTTCAACGGGCTGGTCAAGCACGACACGCTGACCGGCCGCGAGGAGCGGTACCAGTTCGAACCGGGCGTGTTCTGCAGCGAGGTCGGCGTCGCTCCGCGTGTGGGCGGGACCGGGGAGGACGACGCGTATCTAGTGACGCTCACGGTCGATGAGAACCGTGACCTGTCCGAGTGCGTCGTGTTCCGCGCCAACGACGTGGGCCGGGGCCCGATCGCGTGCGCTGCGCTCCCTGAGCGGATCGCGAGTGGCACGCACAGCTGCTGGGCGCCTGGTGAGTCCATCCAAGGCTGGTGACCAGCGGGGTCTGAACCCGTAAAAACCATGAGCCGGAGATGACCGAGACGTCAGATAACAGCGAGACGCCTGATAACGCTGAGGCACACGAGCCAGGCAACACGGAGAACTCCAACGCCATCGCCCTCGGGCTGATCGGCGACGAGTGGAACCTGACCATCGTCAGGCTGGCCATCATGTCCGGCGTGCGCCGGTACAAGGACTTCCGCGACCGGCTCGGCATCGCCAACTCGGTGCTGACCGTGCGGCTGCGCCGCCTCACCGAGGCCGGCGTGTTCACCATGTCCCAGTACTCCGACGCGCCGCGCCGGTACGAGTACGTGCTCACCGAACGCGGCCGCGACCTGTGGAAGGTGCTGCTGACCATCTGGTCGTGGGAAGCCGTCTGGGTGACCGAGCACATCGAGCCGATGCCGCCGATGTACCACACCGAGTGCGGCGAGGAGTTCTCCCCGGTCATGTACTGTCAGGCCTGCGGCCAGCCGGCTGGAATCCGGGACGTCCGGGGCACGTTCGGGCCGAGCGGCGGCTTCGACCGGTCGGTCCCGCGCGCCACCACCAGGCGCCGGTCCGCCGGCGGCTCGCCCGGTCCCGGCCTGGTGCCGCAGACGATCGAGCTGATCGGCAACCGCTGGTCGGCCTCGGCCCTGGCGGCCGCGTTCCTCGGCGCCCGGCGGTTCACCGACATGCTGGTGATGATGGGCGCGCCGCCGACCATCGTCTCGGACCGGCTGCGCACGTTCTGCCAGATGGGCGTGCTCCAGCCGGTCCTCACCAAGGCGGGCTCGGGCCGGGTCGAGTACCGGCTCACGGACAAGGGCCGGGCCTTCTTCCCGCACGTCATGGTGATGCTCGACTGGGGCGACCGGTGGTTCCGCGCGCCCGAGGGGCCGGCCATGCTGCTCACCCACACCAGCTGCGGCGGCGAGTTCCACCCGGTCCTGCACTGCTCGGCCTGCCAGCGCGAGCTGCACGGCTCGCAGGTCCAGGTCGGCGGCGACCCGCCTAAGGGCAAAGTGACGCCTTAGACAGCAGCACGGGCCGCCGGCTTCTCGACCGCCCGGGCCAGGCCTGAGGTCATCCAGGTGAGCATCGACGGGACCTGTGCCCGCCAGGTCGCCATGGTGTGGCCACCCCCGGCGGTGAGCGTCAGCGGCACCTCCGGCTGCCGCAGTCGCAACTCCTGCCAGAAGACCTCGGCATTGGCCACATCCTGCCTGTCGTCCGCGCCCGCGCCTAGCCAGAACCGGGGGATGACCACGCCGGCGGGCAGCGTCTGGACCTCCTCGAGCGGGGTGTTCTCCTCCTGCAGCCTGCGGTTGCCGCCGAACGGGCTGACCAGGCGGAGAGGTTCGGCCAGCTGGTTGTCGGACGGCTGGAAGTAGCCGCTCAGCACCGCGGCGAATCCGTAGCGGCGCGGGTAGCGCAGGGCCATGTTCGCGGCGCAGAACCCGCCCTCGGAGTAGCCGGCCACGCCCCAGGCCGAGCCCGGCCGCTGCACCCGCAGCATGCGCGCGATCTGGTTCGGCAGGTCCACCGCCAGATAGGTCAGGTCCTGCGGGCCGCCCACCTGGTTCAGGCACTGCAGCGAGATCCTCGCGCCGCCGTTCGCGTCCGGCATGACCACCACGGCGGGCTGAGCGAGCCTGTCCGCAAGCAGGTGGTCGTAGGTACCTGTTACGCCTACCACGGTGATCCAGTCCTCCGGCTTGCCCGGCTGGCCGTGGATGAGCTCGATCACCGGAAACCGGTACGCCTGGTATCCCGGCTGGAAGTACTGCGGCGGCAGGTAGACGTACACCACCCTGGTGATGTGGCTGCGCGGGCCGGTCACCATCAGCCGCAGCGTGTATCCCTGCTGCTGCGCCAGCCTCAGGTGGGTACTGCTCCCGTCGAGCGTGCCGGACTGCGAGCCGGACCGCGAGCCGGAGGCGAGCGTAATGTCGGGCACGCGCGACGCCGCGCTGACGCCCTGGTCGGTCATGTCCGCCACCACCGCGCCCCAGGTCTGGTAGTAGCCGTAATACTTGTTCACGGCCAGCACCCCGAACAGCATCGCGGGCATGAAGGCCAGGCACGCGGCCATGACGCGGAAGGCGGTGTGACGGGCGGTTATCGTCGGCCACATCAGCCCGCCGAATATCACCACAAGCAGGACAAATAGCGCCGTGCTCTGGGGTTCTAGCATTCCGGGCCCCCGTGTCCCCCGCACTGCCCCCTGGCCGGCGGGTCCTACCCATACGGAGTAGGCCCAGCGCCTGGTGATACGCCCGGTTACCGCCGCGCGGGCGGGACGGCTTCGGCCGGGTCGGCTTCGGCCGGGCTCTCGGCTTCGGCCGGGTTCTCGGCTTCGGCCGGGTCGGCGTCAGCCGGGTCGGCGGTGGGCGGCCGGCCGCGGGGACGCATTGGTCCGGCGTGGCGAGGCAGCCGGCCGTGGCGAGGCAGCCGGCCGGCCTCGGCGAGCGCGCGGCGCAGCAGGAACTCGATCTGGGCGTTGGTGCTGCGCAGCTCGTCGTTAGCCCACCTGGCCAGGGCGTCGTGCACGGCCGGGTCCAGCCGCAGCAGTATGCTCTTGCGCTCGCTCACCCGCAGACCTTGCCCGTCGTAACTAGCACCGTCGCTAGTAGCACAGCCGTCACTGGTACAGGGACCCGGTGTTGACGACCTGCTGCGTCGCCTGCTCACTGCACAAGACCACGAGCAGGTTCGACACCATGGCGGCCTTCCGCTCCTCGTCCAGCTCGACAACGCCCTCTTCCTGCAGCCGCTCCAGGGCCAGCTTGACCATGCCGACGGCACCTTCGACGATCCGCTGCCGGGCGCCCACGACCGCGCTGGCCGCCTGCTGGCGCAGCATGGCCTGGGCGATCTCCGCGGCGTAGGACAGCCGGGTCAGGCGTGACTCGATGATGTGCACGCCCGCGGCCCGGACCCGGTCGGCGATCTCCGCCGACAGCTGCTGGGTGATCTCCGTCGCGTTGTCGCGCAGTGACAGCGCGCCGCTGCCCCGGTTGTCGTAGGGGTAGCTGGAGGCGATGTGCCGGACGGCGGTCTCGGTCTGGATGGTGACGAACTGCGTGTAGTCATCGACGGAGTAGAGAGCGCTGGCGGTGTCCTGGACCTGCCAGACGACCACGGCGGCGATCTCGATCGGGTTGCCGTCGGCGTCGTTGACCTTGGCCTGCGCCGACTCCTGGTTGCGGATCCTGGTCGAGACCACGATGCGCTTGGTGAACGGGTTCACCCACTGCAGCCCGGGCTCGCGGATGGTGCCGCGGTACTTGCCGAACAGCTGCACGACCCGCGCCCGGCCGGGCACGACGGGGGTGAGCCCGCCCAGTATGAGGGAGCTGGCGACAAAGATAAGAATGCTGAGCCAGATCAGCGCCTTAGCGGTCCCGCCGCCTTGGTGAGCGGCCAGCACGATCAGCACCACCCCGGCCACTACACCGACGATGCCCAGCACCAGCATGAGCAGCCCTGGCACGAACCGGGCCGCCCGCTCGGTCACCGGCGGCCTGGGCAGTTCCGGGCCCGCGGCCGCTGCATCCTGGGTCACCACGTCCGGGCCGGCGGTTCTTGCATTCTGGGTAACCATCTGGCGCCTCTCTTCGCTTGACGGGCTTGATAGCACGTGCTTAGCATACTGATATCAGTTTTTATTGGCAAGCACCGCAGCACGGCGCGGCGCGCACGGCAGGCATCGCGGACCGACCACGCAGGAGATGAGTCAGATGAGGTGTTTCGTTACTCGGCCCGCAGCTGCCAGCGTAACCCTGCTGGTCGCCGCGAGCCTGGCCGTCGGCGGCTGCGGAAGCACAAGCAGCTCGGGTACCGCAAGCTGCTTGGCTAAGAGTGTCCAGTCCGCCGCGTCGGGGGCCGCGGCGGGCTGGATACTGCCGGGCGGCAATCTGCAGAACACGCGGGACGTCGCCAGCCCGATCACCAGCTCGAATGTCTCGCAGCTGGGCGTCGCGTGGTGCGTGCCGGTCGAGTCGACGGGTGAAGCCCGTGCCGCTGGCTTGGCGGATAGTTACGCCACGACGCCGATCGTGGTGAATGGCGTGGTGTACCTGCAGGATCTTGAGTCGAACGTGATGGCGATCAGGCTCGCCACCGGCAAGGTCCTGTGGACGCACAACTACAGCTCGCCTAACGGCGGTCCCGACGGCGTCAACGTCGTCAACGGAACCGTGTACGCGGCGACGGACAACGCCGCGGTCGCCCTGTCGGCGGCGACCGGCACGCAGTTGTGGAGCCGGAAGCTGATCGGCAACGACCACGAGGGCATCGACATGACGCCTGGGTACAACGACGGCACCGTGTACGTGTCCACCGTGCCGGTCAACCCGACCGTGGGCCAGTATCTCGGCGGTGCCAAGGGGACCCTATGGGCGCTGAACGCCGCCACGGGCGCGCCGGAGTGGTCCTGGGACGAGGTGCAGGACCTGTGGGGGAACCCGGGCGTCAACTCCGGCGGCGGCCTGTGGGATCCGCCGTCGTTCGACAGCCAGGGCAACCTCTACATCGGAATCGCGAACCCTGGCCCGATCGGCCAGAGCGGCTGGCCCAAGGGCTATCCGTGGGGGACCAGCCGGCCGGGCCCGGACCTGTACACCGATTCGGTCGTCAAGCTCAGCCCCCGCGGCAAGCTGCTGTGGTACTACCAGCTCACCCCGCACGACCTGTTCGACTGGGACCTGGAGGACTCACCCGTGCTCACCACCGCCAACGGGCAGCCGGTGGTGATCGACGGCGGCAAGGCCGGCATCGTGATCGAGCTCAACGCGCAGACCGGCAAGCTGCTGTGGAAGCTTCCGGTTGGCGTGCATAGCGGACCCGGCGACGCCGGGCTGATCACCGAGAACGCCACGCCTACCTCCACTATCCCGCTGCCGGCCAAGTTCGACCTCGAGCCCGGCGTGTTCGGCGGCGTCGAGTCTCAGCTGGCGACCAACGGCTCGACGGTGTTCGCCGCGGTCAACAACCTCGCGGTGCCGATGTCCGTGAAGGGCGTGACCGAGAGCTCCTCCGCCTTTGAGGCTTCTATCGGCAAAGCCACCGGCGAGATGGTCGCGGTCAACCAGGACACCGGGAAGATCGAATGGGACGTCAAGCTCCCCTCGTCGCCCTACGGCGCCGCGGCGGTCACCAACAACGTCGTCTTCACCACGACGTATAGCGGTGACCTGTATGCGTTCAACGCGGCCACCGGGGCGATCCTGCTGAAGACGCCGCTGTCCGCCGGCTCGAACGCGCCCGTCACCATCGCCGGCGACTACGTCATCGCTGGAGCGGGCGTGCCGTCGCTGTCGAAAAGCCAGCAAGAACTGATCATCGCCTACAAGCTCGGAGCCAAGGGCAAGCTGCCCGACACCGTGGGCTAGCAGCGATGACGGTCAGATAGCCGTTGGCCAGCCGGGCCGCCTCGTCCAACAGGGCCAGCCGGGCCGCCTCGTCCAACAGGGCCAGCCGGGCCGCCTCGTCCAACAGGGCCAGCCGGGCCGCCTCGTCGAACAGGGCCAGCCGGGCCGGCCCGTGCGCGGCCGGGTAGTGCTGGCATGTGGTGTCTGTTTCGTAACGCGAATGCTTTCCCCGTGCCCCTGGCGTCATCGCTCCTCTAACTGTAGTGTCGGCTCTGTTGCCCCGACGTTGCGGAGGTGGCTATGCCGCGCCCCACCAAGGCCGCCGGCTCGGTGGCGCTCGTCACCGGCGCGAACCGCGGTATTGGCCTGGCGTTCGTCCGGGAACTGGCCGGCCGGACCGGGATCGTCGCCGTCGACGTGCACGCGACCGACCGGGACCACGGGGTCGGCCAGGCGGGGGAGCTGTGCCACACGCTGATCCGGTTCGTCTGAGCCCATCCCGCGGCCGCAGG
>Ga0208696_1001215_pt1 | contig 15569 bp, 16 predicted proteins | sample Sb_taG_9_FD_187711 | JGI IMG/M metagenome (GOLD analysis project Ga0208696, IMG submission 187711) | Peat soil microbial communities from Weissenstadt, Germany - Sb_50d_b_LC metaG (SPAdes) (version 2) | ecosystem: Environmental > Terrestrial > Soil > Wetlands > Peat | place: Germany...
CAGTGACCTCCGTGCAGGTCCGCACCGTGATGTTCGGGATGTCCGCGATCTGCCTGATCAGGTAGTAGGACATCGACTTTTCCAGCGACGGCCCGCGGACCAGGATCGTCACCGACTTGGCGAACCGCGCCAGGTACACCGCGGCCTGCCCGGCCGAGTTCGCCCCGCCGACGACGTAGATGTCCTGCCCGTCGCAGGCCGTGGCCTCGGTCAGGGCTGACCCGTAGTACACCCCGCGCCCGGTCAGCTCGTCCAGCCCGGGCGCGCCCAGCCGCCGGTAGGACACCCCGGTGGCCAGGATGACGGTGTGCGCGTCGATGAAGGTGCCGTCGGCGAACGTGACCCGCCGTGCCGACCCGCGAACCTCGAGCCCTACCACCTCGCGCGCGGTCAGCACCTCGGCGCCGAACTTGGTGGCCTGGCGGCGGGCCCGGTCGGTCAGCTGCGCCCCGGAGACCCCGTCGGGGAAGCCGAGGTAGTTCTCGATCCGCGAGCTCTGGCCGGCCTGCCCCCCGGTGGCGAGCCGTTCGACCAGCACGGTGCGCAAGCCTTCCGACGCCCCGTACACCGCGGCGCCCAGGCCGGCCGGCCCGCCGCCGATGACGATGAGTTCGTAGAAGTCCTTCGACGGCGTGGTGGCCAGGCCCACCCGTGCCGCCAGCTCCGCATCCCCCGGCTCGACCAGCGGTTCGCCCTCCGGCGTGATCACCACCGGCAGCGCCAGCCCGTCGGCCCCCGCCGCGGTCAGCAGCCGCTGCCCCTCGGGCTCATCGGACGCGTACCACCGGTACGGCACCTGGTTGCGGGCCAGGAACTCGCGGACCTCCGACGACCGCGCCGACCAGCGGTGCCCGACGACCTTGGTCTCCGGCACCGGCCGGTGGTCGGACTCCAGCCACGCATCGAGCAGCGCGTCCACCACCGGGTACAGCTTCTCCTCCGGCGGGTCCCACGGCTTGAGCAGGTAGTGATCCAGGTCGACGACGTTGATCGCGTCGATCGCGGCCCCGGTGTCGGCGTACGCGGTCAGCAGCACCCGCCGCGCGCCGGGGTAGATGTCCATCGCCTGCTCGAGGAACTCGATACCGTTCAGCTCCGGCATCCGGTAGTCGGCCAGGATCACCGCCACCACGTCCCCGCGCAGCTTCATCTGCCGCAGCGCGTCCAGCCCCGCCGACGCGGACTCGGCCCGCACGATCCGGTACCGTGCCCCGTACTGTCGCCGCAGGTCGCGGGCGACCGCACGGGACACGCCCGGGTCGTCGTCGACGGTGAGGATCGCAGGGCGGCTCGTCTCGTCCTGGGGGGTCATAACGCCCATAGTAGGTCGGCCCCTTTGTCTTTCAACCGAACGGATCGTGGTGCGTGCGCTCAGCCCAGGGTCAGCCGCTCGCGGTAGAACCGCCGTTCGATCTGCCATCCGCCCGGCGGCGGATCGCCGCCGGAGTTGATCGGCACAAACGAGATCTGGTAGTCCCCCATTCCCGGCCGGCCGCGGGCGTCCCACTCGCGGTAGCGGCGGTCGAGCTCACGAGCCAGGGACACGTCCTTCCACCACCGCATCCCGTCGGGCGCCAGGGCCGCCCAGCCGTCCGGGCCGGCGCTGAGCGCGGGCCCCTCCGGCGCGTGGCACGCCCGGCGGTCGTGCAGACCGAGATAGAACAGGAAGTCGTCCTCGTCGTCGGGCCCCATCGGCTGGTCTGGCTGCCGTGCCGTGAAGCGCGGCCCCGGGTCGGGTTCGCGGGCCACCTCGGCCTGGTCCGGCAGGCAGACCCCCGGCGCCCAGAGGTCCTCGATGTGCAGCGGCCCGCGCACCGGGATGAACCCGGTGCGCAGGACCAGCCGGCCGCGCAGCTCCTCGCCGTCCTGGCTGAGCAGTACCAGCGGATGACCGCTGGCGTGCTCCAGGGGCACCAGCATCGCCCCGTGGTCGGCCAGCTGACCGGCCCAGCGCGGCGACAGATCAGAGCAACCGACGGTGGCCACGATCCGGTCGAACGGCGCGTGCTCCGCGGCGCCCTCGAAACCGTCGCGCAGCAGCACCTGGATGCGCGGGTACCCGGCGCCGGCCAGCAGCCGCCGGGTCTGGTCCACCACGTCCGCCAGCACGTCCACGGTGACCACCAGGCGCTGGTCGCCCACGATCTCGGCCAGCAGCGCCGCGTTGTAGCCGGTGCCCGCCCCGACTTCGAGGATCTTCATGCCCTCGCCGAGGTCCAGGAGCTCGAGCATCCTGGCCACGAGCGACGCCTGCGAGGTGGAGCTGGCCGGCCGGCCGTCGATGTGCCGGGTGGCCAGCACGGTATCGGCGTAGATGAGCGCGAGATGATCCCGCCGCGGATGCCCGGGGTCGTGCTCGAGCGTCCTGGTGCCCTCGGCGCCGCGGTGGTGGAACGTCTCCAGCAGCCGGTGCCGCTCCACGGTCCGGAAGGCCCGCTCCACCGCCGCCGACTCGATGGCGCCCGCCGCCTTGAGCTCGCTGGCATACCGGTCGACCATGGCCCGGAGTTCCGTCTCGTCGGCGCGGCCCCGCTGCTCGGGCCGGCCCTCGCTCATCAGCCGTCCTCCTCCAGGGCCGCACGGAGGGCGGTCATGCCGCGCGACGTGTGACTTTTCACCGCACCACGGCTGATATGCATGGCGGCCGCGATCTCAGCCTCGGACAAGTCCGCGTAGTACCGCAGGACGATGGCCTCCCGCTGGCGTCCGGGCAGGTCGCGTAGGGCGGCGACGACGGCGGACCGCTCGAGCAAGGTCATTGCGCCCGCTTCGGCGCTCGGCATGTCGGGCGCCGGCTTCTGCAGGTTCTTCTCGACCACCATCCGGTGCCGCAGGACCGACCGTGATCTGTTCACCACCGCTTGCCGCATGTAGGCGAGGGCCTTGTCGGTGTCCCGCAGGCGGTCCCATGCGTCATGCATCGCGATGAACGCGTCCTGGACCACCTCCTCGGCGGTGGGCGTGTCCCGAACGAGCATGGCCGCGAGCCGCACCAGGGCCGGGTAGTGCATGGAGTACAGCTCGAGGACCGCCAGGTCCGGGCTCCACTCCGTCCGCTTGGCGGGAGCGGCAGGAGCGGCGGGAGGGACGGGGGCCTGCTCGCGCAGCCAGCCCCGGTACCGGTCCAGGCCGGCCTGGAGGTCGTACCCGGCCGCGAACCGCGGCTCCTGGGCCTCGGTGACCTGCTGATAGATGCCGGACAGCACGGCGTCGTCATGCGAGCTGCTGGTTCCCCCGCCGCCCCTCATGACGATGCTCCTTCCGGGTCGTCACAGGTGAATGGATGGTCCGGGCCGAGCTGTGCGATCAGCTTACGTCGCGCCCGGTGCAGCTGCGCGCTCACCGTTTTCTCGGTCACGCCGAGGACCGTGGCGATCTCGGCTTCCTTCATGTCCAGCTGCCAGCGGAGCATGGCCACCATGTGCTGCCGCTCCGGCATGTCCCGGATGATCTGCCAGCAGCGCTCCAGGACGATGGCCGAGAAGGCCTGTTCCGACGGGTCCGCCGGGGTCTTCCGGTAGCGGACCTCGATGCGGGGGAGCCGGTCGCGGAATGCGGTCTCGCGGCGGACGCTGCTCGCCGCGATATTGGCCAGCGTGCTCCACAGCCAGGCGCGGAGCTGCTCGGCGGCCAGGCCTCGCAGTGTCGGCCAGGACCTGCCCGCGGCTTCGAAGGTGGCCTGCACCAGGCCTTCGGCCAGCGCCCGGTCGCCGCGGGCCAGCACGCAGGCGCGGCCGAACAGCCTGGGCGCGTGCGCCCTGAAGCAGCGGGCGAGCTCGTCGGCGTCGTGGGGCGTGATTCTGCCATCATCACCCACCGCCCACCTCCGCGCCCATGACCACCAGTATCGCCGCCGTATCGGCCAGACCGCCGCACCGGTCACGGGCGCCAAGGTAGTCGAAGGTCGCCGGGATCGCCCCGGGACAGCCAAGAGTCACCCGGTCAAGTCGCACGGCGCCCCCGAAACCTCTACGTCCTTCGGGGCGTTTCCGGCTTGGCGAAAATACACATCGATCGCTAGGGCCTGGCGGCCGCCTCGTACTGGCGTACGCAGCGGCCGAGCAGGTCCTGCTCGTCGCTGAAGTAGTAATCTCGTGACCGTGTTACCTACGTCGCATAGCCCAGGCCAGCGCCGCCTCGAGGAGGAGATGCCCATGAGCATGTACGACCTGACCGGGCGCAAGGCCCTGGTCACCGGCGGGGCTCGCGGTCTCGGCGCCGGGATGGCCGCCGCGCTGGCCCGGGCCGGGGCGGCCGTGGTCATCGGCGACATACTCGAAGACGCCGGCCAGGCGACCGCCGACGAGCTCAAGAAATCCGGCGCCACCGCGGCCTTTCTCCCGCTCGATGTGACCAACGACGCGAGCTGGGAGCTGGCCGTCGCCGACACCATCAGGGAACTCGGCGGCCTGGACATCCTGGTCAACAACGCCGGGATCGAGATCACCGGACTGGTCGTGGACCTGAACCCGGACGAGGTCCGCCGGATGCTCGACGTCAACGTGCTCGGCACCTCGCTGGGCATCAAGCACGCCTTCCGCGCGATGCGGCCGGGCGGCCCGGCGGGCCGCGGCGGCGCGATCGTCAACATCGCCTCGGTCGCCGCCACGATCGCCTTCCCCGGCATCGCGGTCTACTCCGCGACGAAGGCCGCTATCGACCGGCTGACCCGGGTGGCCGCCATGGAGTCCGGGAAGCTCGGCTACGCCGTCCGGGTGAACTGCATCTATCCCGGCCTGGTCCCCACCGACATGGGCAACCAGCTGGCCCAGGACGTGGTGACGATCGGGCTGTTCCCCAGCGTCGAGGAAGCCGTGGGGACCGTGGTGGGCCTCACCCCGCAGGGCCGCCTCGGCGAAGTCGCCGACATGGCCGACGCGGTGGTGTTCCTCGCCTCCGACGCGGCCCGCTTCATCACCGGCGCCGGCCTGCCCGTCGACGGCGGAATGGGTACGTAAGGAGCTGACCGTCCACCACTGAGGACCTACAGCGTGCGCCTGACCGGCTACCTCGACAAGGGCGTCTCCCTCGGCGCGGAGGCGCCCTGCCTGACCACGGCCGGGCGCACGCTGACCTACTTCGACGTCCAGCGGCTGTCCTGGCGGATCGCCCGCGCCCTTGACCGGTCCGGGGTCGGGCCAGGCGACAAGGTCGCCATCCTGTCCGCGAACGACCCGGTCGCGTTCGCCTGCGTGTTCGGCATCTCCCGGGCGGGCGCGGTATGGTGCCCGGTCAACCCGCGCAACGAGGCGGCCGAGAACCGCGACCTGCTGGACTTCTTCGACTGCACGTGCCTGATCACCCAGGCCGCGTTCGTCCCGCTGGTTGCGAGGATCCGGCCCGAGCTGCCCGGGCTCACCACCCTCGTCTGCCTCGACGGCGAGCTCCCGGGCGCCACGCCCTTCGACCTGTGGATAGGCCCGGAGCCGGCCGAACCGTGGCAGGCCGACCCGCCCGGTGACATGGCCATGCTGGTCGGCACCGGGGGCACCACCGGTCGGCCCAAGGGCGTGATGCTCACCGGCCGCAACATCGAGACGATGTCCGCGCTGACGCTGATGAGCTACCCGTTCCGCCCGCGCCCGCGCTACCTGGCCCTGGCGCCCCTTACCCATGCGGCCGGGGTGCTGTGCTTCCCGGTCATGACGCTGGGCGGCGAGATCGTCATCATGCCCAAGCCGGACCTGACCGACTTCCTGGCCCTGATCGAGAGACGCAAGATCACCCACACGTTCCTGCCGCCCACCCTGATCTACGCGCTCCTCGACCACCCCGGCCTGGCGGGCACCGACCTGGCCAGCCTGCAGTGCCTGTGGTACGGCGCGGCCCCGATGTCGGCGAGCCGCCTTGAGGAGACCCTGACCAGGATCGGCCCGGTGATGGGTCAGCTGTTCGGCCAGACCGAGGCGCCGATGATGATCTCCACCCTGGCCCCCGCCGAGCACTTCCGCGACGACGGCTCGATCGCCACCGAGCGCCTGTCCTCGGCCGGGCGGCCCACCCCGCTCACCACCGTCGCGATCATGGACGACGAGGGTCACCTGCTCGGCCGGGGCGAGCGGGGCGAGATAGTGATCCGCGGCTCGCTGGTCATGGCCGGCTACTACAAGAACCCGCAGGCCTCTGCGGAAGCCGCCCGGCACGGCTGGCACCACACCGGGGACATCGGCTACCTCGACGAGGACGGCTACCTCTTCATTGTCGACCGCGCCAAGGACATGATCATCACCGGCGGCTTCAACGTCTACTCGGCCGAGGTCGAGCAGGTGCTCCTCGCGCATCCCGCCGTCCAGGACTGCGCGGTCATCGGCCTGCCGGACGAGAAATGGGGCGAGCGCGTCACCGCGGTCCTCCAGCTGCGGCCCGGCCACTCCGTCGCCGCCGATGACGTGCGCGCCTTCGTCAGGGAACGCCTCGGCGGCGTGAAGGCCCCCAAGCAGGTCGAGGTCTGGCCGGAGCTGCCCCGCTCCAAGGTCGGCAAGGTCCTGAAGCCGGAGATCAAGGCGCGGCTGCGCGCCAGCGAAACCCCTTAGCCCAGCTAAGGGTATATACTTGCCATTAGGCAAGTAAAAGCGCTGTTCATCTCCGGCGATCGGGATCCCGTGCACCTCACCTCTCCGGCCCGCCGCATGCGGCTCCAGCCGCGGCAGGTGCTCTCGTCGCTCCGGCAGCGCAACTACCGGCTGTTCTTCTTCGGGCAGCTCGTCTCGGTGGCCGGGACCTGGATGCAGACCGTGGCCCAGTCGTTCGTGGTGCTGGACCTCACCCACAGCGGAACCCAGCTCGGCCTGACCACCGCGGCCAGGTTCCTGCCGATGTTCCTGTTCGGCCCGCTCGGCGGGGTGTTCGCGGACCGGATGGACAAACGGCGGGTGCTCTACGTCACCCAGGACGCTGTCCGGGCTGCTCGCGGCGGCCTTCGCCGCCCTGATCGCGACCGGCTCCATCCGGCTGTGGCTCGTCTACCTGCTGGCCCTGGCGCTCGGCTTCGTCAACGTGTTTGACAACCCGGCGCGGCAGAGCTTCATATCCGAGATGGTGACGGCGCAGGACCTGCCGAACGCCGTGACGCTCAACTCGGTGTCGATGAACATGGCCCGCGTCTTCGGCGCCGCGCTGGGCGGAGTCATCGCCGCGGCCATCGGCCTGGCCTTGTGCTTCGCCTGCAACGCGGTGTCGTTCGGCGCCGTCCTGATCTCGCTGGCGGCGATGCGCCAGTCCGAGCTCTTCCCCGCCGCCCGGCTCCCCCGGAGGAAACGGCAGGTCCGGCAAGGGCTCCGCTACGTGCGCTCTACCCCCGAACTGCTCATCCCGCTGCTCATGATCGCGGTCATCGGCACGCTGGCCTGGGAGTTCCAGGTTTCCCTGCCGCTGATGGCGAACAAGGTCTTCGGTGGCGGGGCCGCCGCCTACGGCGTGATGGCCTCGGTCATGGGCCTCGGCGCGGTCTTCGGCGGGCTGATCTCCGCTGCCCGCCCCCGGCCTCGCGCGCGCGCCCTGTGCCTGGCCGCCATCGGGTGGGGCATCGCCATCCTGGCCGCGGCGGCCGCACCGAGCCTGCCGCTCGAGCTGGCCGCCCTGGTCTTCGTCGGCTACGGGAGCATCACCTTCAACTCCCTGGCCAAGACCACCCTCCAGCTCGCGGCCGAGCCGACCATGCGCGGCCGGGTCATGGCCCTGTGGGCCCTGGCCTGGCTGGGGTCGACGCCGATCGGCGGTCCGATCGTGGGCTGGGTCGGCCAGGACGCCGGAGCCCGGTGGGCGCTGGTCATCGGCGGCCTGGCCACCTTGATCTGCGGAATCCTGGCGCTGCCCGCGCTCGCCCGCATCGATCGCCGTAACGGCCGCGACGAGACGCCTGCGGACGGCCCGGACAGACGCCCGGTTCCCGTTTCCGGTTAGCCGCGGTCGGCGAGAGCCTCGCCGAGCTGCACCGCGATCGTGTCCCAGCCGCGCCGGTGGCGGCCGGCCTCCTCCGGCGGCAGCTGCTCGTGCTCGATGGTCATCATCGTCTGGTCCGCCCCGTGATCCTCCAGCGTGACCGTGACCAGGCTCTGCACCGATGGATCGGCCCAGGCCGAGCAGCTCCAGGTGAACCGGAGCCGCCGCGGCCGGTCCAGCTCGACGAACGTCCCGGCCACGTACAGCGAGAAGCCGCTGTCCTCGATGTCGATACGCAGCGGCCCGCCGACTGAAGGCTCCAGTGAGATCTTCACCGCCCGGGCCGGGCGCGGGCACATCCACTCGAGCATGCCCACCGGGTCGAGCCACTCGTCGTACACGACGTCCGGGGGGGCAGGCAGCACCCGCCGGACCGTGACCGTCCGCTCCGCGGTCACCGCTGCCGCTTCCGGCGTTCAAGCCGCGCCGCCAGGGCGTCCGCGCGCGCCGACCAGAACGAGACCTGGTCCGCGATCCACTCCTCGGCCGGCCGCAGCCCACCGGATCGGACGCTCAGCCAGTGCTCGCGCCCTCGCACCTCGCGATCGATGAGGCCCGCGGACTCGAGCACGCCCACGTGCCGGGCGACCGCCGCGAACGAGATCGGCAGCGGCGCCGCGAGGTCCGTGATCCGCGCCGGGCCGTCCCGGAGCGCGACCAGCAGGCCGCGCCGGGTGGGGTCGGCCAGCGCCGCGTACTTCCGGTCCAGCGACTGATCGTCAATCATCGTGTTGACCATGCCCAGTGTCACCATAATGGTATATATTCAACGAGATCATTGAACGATACACCAGGAGATCCGATGCCGGCCGAGCACACCGTGCTGCCCCATGACGAGTGGATCGAGGCCCGCAAGGCGTTCCTCGTCCGGGAGAAGGAATTCGCCCGCCAGCGCGAGGCTCTCGCCCACGACCGCCGCGACCTGCCGTGGGAGGCAGTAACCAAGGAGTACGTCTTCGACGGCCCGACCGGGAAGCGTACCCTGCGCGACCTGTTCGAGGGCTACGGTCAGCTCATCGTCTATCACTTCATGTTCCCGCCGGACTGGGACGCGGGGTGCCCGCACTGCTCGTTCTGGGCGGACAGCTTCAACGGGTCGCCGGTCCACCTCCGGGCTCGCGACACCGCCTTCGCCGCGGTCTCCCGGGCCCCGCTGCCGAAACTATCGGCCTACCAGCAGCGGATGGGCTGGTCCTTCCCCTGGTATTCAGCGGGCGAGACAGACTTCAACTACGACTTCGGCGTCTCGTTCCCGGCGGACGCGGTAGCGAACGGGACCGCGGTCTACAACTACGTGTCCACGCCCGGACTCGAGGACCGCGAAGGCATCAGCACCTTTGTTCAGGACGAACAGGGTCAGGTGTTCCATACGTACTCGACGTACGCGCGCGGCATCGATCCAGTCAACAGCACCTATCAGCTCCTTGATCTCACGGCCAGGGGCCGCGACGAACCCGCCGGGGGCAATCCCCAGTTCTGGGTTCGCCGTCACGACGAGTACGGCCGCTGACCCGGACAGTCCTGACCAGAACGCCCGAATCGGGGTCACTACTGGCGAACCCCTCCTGCCCGGCCGTTCATAATCGTAAGCTCGAAGTACCATGCCACTAACCGCCAGTGATCTGGACGCTGCGATCTCGTGTATGATGAGCGGCCTGCTGCCCCTGACGGACCGGGACTGGTCGGTGCGGGCGGGCACCCTGGAGTGGGACTGCTGGCATACCGCCGAGCACATCGGGGACTGCCTGCTCTCCTACGCCTGGCAGCTCGCGGTCCAGCCCACCGCGCGGTATGTGCGGGCCGTGGCCACGGCCGAGAAGGACGCCTCCCCGGCCGAGGTGCTGGAGTTCGCCGTCACCGGCGGGCGGGTCCTGGCCTCGATGGTGCGCACGTCACCCGCGCACGTCCGGGCCTTCCATCCGGCCGGCAACGCCGATCCGGAAGGCTTCGCCGCGCTGGGCTGCAACGAGGCGCTCCTGCACGGCAACGACATCGCGCAGGGCTTCGGCCTCAGCCTCGACCCGCCACGCGACGTGTGCCGTCGCGTCCTGTCCCGGCTGTACCCGCACGCCCCGACCGACCTCGCCCACGCCGACCCGTGGACGTCGCTGCTCTGGACCGGCGGCCGCACCGAACTGCCCGGCCTCACGACGCCGGCCTGGCGGCCGCACCCTGCCCCGCACACCAGCTGACGTGCCCTCCCGCTCAGCTGGGTCAGGGCTGGTAGGAGCCGGGAGCCCAGGCCCGGGTGCTGACGCCGATCGCGTTCCACGCGTTGATGGTGACGATGAGGCTGACCAGCGCGGCCACCTCCTGCGGGCTGAACTCCGCAGCCACGGCCTGGTAGGCCTCGCCGGGGACGTGCGTGTCCGCCAGCAGCGTCACCGCCTCGGTGAACGCCAGCGCGGCGCGCTCGCGGGCGGTGAAGTACGGGGTCTCGGCCCAGGCGGCCAGCCCGTAGATGCGCTGCTCGGTCTCGCCGATCGCCCGCGCGTCCTTGGTGTGCATGTCGATGCAGTAGGCGCAGCCGTTGAGCTGCGAGGCGCGGATCCGGATCAGCTCGCGGAGCCGGGGATCGATCGCCGCCCTGTCGAGTTCCTTTGTCGCGGCCTGGTCCAGGTGCGCCATGGCGCGGGCGAAGCCAGCTGCGAGGCCGTCGAAATCCAGCCGGACCGGTATCTGCGTGGTCTCGTTCGTCACTGTCATGACTCTGACCCTATGGCGGTGAGCGGCCCGAGATAAGGTCCAGTTCTATGGCAGAAATATGGGCCAAGAGCGCGGCCGAGGGCGGGCCCCGCGCCGCCGCCGGGGCCGCGAAGGCCAGCGTCGACCTGCACCTGGACCTCGGGACCCGGGTCCGCCGCGACCTGGAGGCGGCGTTGCGGGAGGCGGTCCGTACCGGACGCCTGGGTCCCGGTACCCGGCTGCCGTCCTCGCGCGCCCTGGCCGCCGACCTCGGCCTGGCCCGCAACACGGTGGCCGAGGTCTACAGCCAGCTGGTCGCGGAGGGGTGGCTGACCGCCCGGACCGGCTCGGGGACCTCCGTCGCCGAACGCCGCGCCGCGGATCCCGCCCCGGGCCTGCTGGCCCGCTCCGAGGTCGCCGTTCCCCGCTACGACCTGCGCCCGGGGGTCCCGGACCTGTCCGCCTTCCCGGCCGGGGCCTGGCTGGCCACGGCCCGGAAGGTGCTCGCCTCCGCTCCCCGCCAGCTGCTGGGCTACCCGGACCCGCGCGGGCTGCCGCAGCTGAGGGCGGTGCTGGCGGGCTACCTGGCGCGGGCCCGGGGCGTGGCCGCCGACCCGGGCCGCATCGTGATCTGCGCGGGCTTCGCGCACGGCCTGGCCGTCACCTGCGCCGCACTGCACGCGGCCGGCGCGGCCACACTGGCCGTGGAGGCCTACGGCCACCAGGCCCACCGCGACCTCGCGCAGGCCCAGGGCCTGCGACTGCGTCCGCTGCCCGTGGACGGCAGCGGCGCCGTGATCGGCGACGCGGCCGGGGCGGACGCCGCCCTGCTGACCCCGGCGCATCAGTTCCCGCTGGGCGTGACCCTCCATCCCCAGCGCCGCCGGGAGGCGGCGCGCTGGGGCGGGGTGGTGATCGAGGACGACTACGACGGCGAGTTCCGCTATGACCGGCAGCCGGTGGGCGCGCTGCAGGCGCTCGCGCCCGATCACGTCGTCTACGCCGGCACGGCGAGCAAGAGCCTGGCGCCGACGTTGCGGCTCGGCTGGCTGGTCGTCCCGCCGAAGCTGCTGGACGCGGTAGCGGCCCAGCTCACCGCGGGCCCCTCGGGGCTGGACCAGCTCATCTTGGCCGAGTTCATCGACTCCGGCGGCTACGACCGGCAGATCCGCCGGACCAGGCTCGCCTACCGCCGCCGCCGCGACCGCCTGGCTGCCGCCCTGCGCGGCCAGGGGCGGGATATCACCGGGATCGCCGCCGGCCTGCACGCGGTCCTCGACGTGCCCCGGGCCGAGGGCGAGCGGCAGCTCATCGCCAGGGCCGCCCGGCACGGCCTGGCCCTTCAGGGACTGGAGAGCTTCCGGGTCCCCGGCACGAGCGCCGACCGGGCGGGCCTGGTGATCGGCTACGGCCACCCGCCCGAGCACGCCTACACCACGGCCCTCGCCCGGCTCTGCGCGGTGCTCGATTCCTGAGCCGCCCGGGCTCACCCGCCCATCGGGGGCGGCGGCTGGCCTTCCTCGAAACAAGCTGGACATGAGTACAACGGCGCGGCGGCACCGGACTCAGCGGCCGGCCGGCGAGCCGGGCCTCTCGGCCAGCGTGTGGATGATGTCGTGGCGGTCGGCACCGGAGGCGAACAGGCGCCGGGCGCCGGCGAAGGTCTCCGCCGGATCGTCGTCCCACAGTTCGGCGACGACGCGGTGCACCGCGGCCAGGAATTCCTCGCCGGCCGGGCCGGCGTGGGGCGTGCACCCGGCGAACTCGGCCTCGGTGCGCGCGCGGCGGACCGCCGGGTCGCTGACATCCACCGCCCCGCCGTCCGGAGCCACCGGCGGCATCGGCACGGCGAACATGCGCCGTGCCACATGGCCGGCCAGCTGGGACACGTCGGCGTCGCTGGCGGCCAGATCGGCCAGGTAGCTGCGCGCGGTCACGGCGCCCGGGTCGTCGTAGGCCGGCCCGAACCGGCCGAACACCTCCGGGAGGCTCTCGGCCAGGCGCGCGGTGGCCGCCTCGTCCAGGCCGCGATGCCCCGCCGACCAGCGGGTCCACGCGGTCACCGCCGCCTCGAGGTGCTGTCGCTGCGCGGCAGACGGACTGAAGGTGTTCGGCACGTGGCCGAGCAGCAGGTGCGCGATCTTGCGCGGGCCGACCTGCGCGGGGGGCTCGCCGGGGATGCGGCTGCTGTACCCGGTGAGGACCTCCGCCCAGAACCGCGTGGCCTCCTCGTCGGCCGCTACCGACTCGGCGGCCAGCGGGCTCTTCAGGAAGTCGTCCACCGCCGCCGCACGATCGGCAGCGGTGAAGACCGGAATCAGCCCGGCGCCGTCGGCGGGCAGCCGCCGGACCCGGGACCGCGCCACCGGGAGGTACGCGAGGGTATCCACCGGCAGGCCCGGGTCGGCTTCCTCGTCACACCGGGCCAGCGGCGCCTCCAGGCGGCGGCGCGCCTCGGCCAGGCCGATGTGCTCGACCCGGTCGAACGGGTCGTCCTCGCGGCTCATGGCCTCGATCAGGCTGGCCGCGTCGGCGGCCACGCCGACCGCGATCGCGATCGGGATGCCGGTCAGGTCGATCTGCCCCACGATGCCGTGCTCCGCCTCGCCGTAGCGGAACGTCACCGCGATGGCCTCGTCGTCGCCGAACACGTCGTACCGGCGCCAGGCCTGGACCGGGACCGCCCGGCCGGCTCCGGTCACCCAGTCCGGCGGGTAGATGTCTGCTTCGGTCAGCCGGGCCAGAGCCTGGCTGGCCGACCTCTTGGTGGCCGGCGAGCCCAGGGACACCAGCAGCCGGAGCATCGCGGCGCCCTCCGCCGAGGGCTGGCGGATCGCCTCGTCGACCAGCACCTTGGACATGAAGGCCTGCGCGTCCTCGGGAGCCAGCTGACCCACCCGCGGCAGCGCCATGCAGGTCGCCGCCTCGAGTTCGGCCCGGAGCAGGTCGCCCGCGGCCACCGCCCGCCACAGGCTGCCCATCATCCGCTCAACGAGCGTGCCAGTATCCTCGCGCCCAGCGGCGCTGGCCGGGGCCGGGTGACGGCGCGGCCGGGTCTTCTTGCTCACCCGCGCCATCCTACGGCGCGGACCTCACCGACGACCGCGTCCCCGCCGGTGACTGGGACGGTGGCCAGGTCGTCCGGCACGGCGGCGCCGAGCAGGCGCAGCGCCGTCACCGTGACCGGGATCCGGGCCCGCTGGCCCCCGTCGTCGATCTTGACGGCGCCAGCGCGACCGTCACCGAGCGCGAACGCGTCCACGCCCTCGGCGCCGCTCTTGAGCAGCAGTCCCGGCACCGCGTTCATCAGCCGGCGCTCGTCCCGGTCCGTGCCGCTGGTCCATTCCGGGTACGCGCGCATGGCCTCGGCCACCCGGCGCTCCGGCGTGCCGGGCACGGCGAGCACCAGGGTGCGGTACGCCCGGGCCAGCCCGGCCATCGTCAGCCCGAACAGCGGCGCGCCGCAGCCGTCCACCCCGGTGACGGTCGACCTCTGCCCGGCCAGTTCCTCGATGGTGTGCCGGATCGCCTGCTGCAGCGGATGACCGGGGTCGGTGTAGCTGGCCGTCGGCCATCCGTTCGCCGTGCAGGTGGCGAGCATCGCGGCGTGCTTGCCCGAGCAGTTCATCCGGATCCGTGACGCCGGCTCGCCCCGGGCGATGAGCCGGTGCGCGGTCGGTGCGTGCAACGGCCAGGAGGCCGGGCAGCGCAGGTCGTCCTCGCTCCGGCCGGCTCCGGACAAGATCTTCCGGACCCCGTCGACGTGGAAGTTTTCGCCGGAATGGCTCGCCGCGGCCAGGGCGAGCAGTTCGCCGTCCAGGCTCAGGCCGCAGCGGAGCATCGCCGTCGCCTGCAGCGGCTTGTTGGCCGACCGGGGCAGGAACGGGACGTCGGTCCGGCCCACGCCGATAACCTGGCGGCCGTCGGCGGCCAGGCCGGCCACCGTGCCGCGGTGCCGCGACTCGGTGAAGCCGGACCGCACGACCTCGGCGACGACGGGGTTCACCTCAGCGTTGATCGTCATGTCCGCAGTTTCCTATACAGAAGGTTGCCCCGTCCGGCCACCCTTCGCGCCGGGTACTCTGCCGTGTTATGCGAGCGGTGGTGCAGCGGGTCAGCCGGGCCAGCGTCAGCGTGGATGGCCAGGTGGCCGGGGTGATCGACGAGCCCGGCCTGCTGGTCCTGGTCGGCGTCACCCACGACGACACGGCCGGGCTGGCCGCGAAGCTGGCCGCCAAGCTGTGGGGATTGCGGATCCTCGACGGCGAGAAGTCCTGCTCCGACATTGGCGCGCCGCTGCTGGTCATCAGCCAGTTCACGCTCTACGCGGACCTGGCCAAGGGACGCCGCCCGTCCTGGTCGGCCGCGGCCCCGGGTCCGGTCGCCGAGCCCCTGGTCAGCGCCGTGGTGCAGGCCCTCCGCGACCTCGGCGCCCGGGTCCAGACCGGCGTCTTCGGCGCCGAGATGAAGGTCTCGCTGGTCAACGACGGCCCCGTCACCATCATCATCGACCTGTAACGACGCGGAAGCCGAGGCCGTCGAGGCAGGGCCCAGCCCCGCCAGCACGCACTGCGGCCGGGCCCGCAGCGAGATCTGGTCCTGCGACCGGAACGAGCGCTGGCAGAACGACCGGGCCTGCCCGCCGCAGTAGTGCAGGGTCGCCCCGCCGGTGGAACTCGGCACGGTGACGTTCACGCAGCCGTGCCCGGAACTCCCGTAGCTGTCCGGGCCCAGCGCCGCCCAGATGCCCAGCCCGGCGAAGAGCAGGACGACCAGCACGCCGACGATCGCGAAGGCCCGCTTCTGCCTCGGCGACAGGTGCCCCGCGCTCGGGTTGGTCTTGGCGTACATGAACGCTCAGTGTATGAGGCTCTGCTGACGGTGCCCTGTGTTAGCGTCGGCGGCAACGGGATCAACCATGGGGAGGTAATCCAAGTGGTAAC